>Ga0070713_100003279_pt1 | contig 10662 bp, 11 predicted proteins | sample LARL82metaG_FD_65465 | JGI IMG/M metagenome (GOLD analysis project Ga0070713, IMG submission 65465) | Corn, switchgrass and miscanthus rhizosphere microbial communities from Kellogg Biological Station, Michigan, USA - LAR L8-2 metaG | ecosystem: Host-associated > Plants > Roots > Rhizosphere ... | reverse complement strand
CGGCAGTACGCGGACGGCAGCAAGTTCGTCGGCGCCGTCGTCGAGGCGGTCGGGGTCGACGGCTTCAACCAGGTCTGGACGTCGGCGGAGACGCTGCCCCGCAAGTCCGAGCTGGCCGACCCGCACGCCTGGGTCGAGCGGGTGCACGGCTTCCGCCCGGCCGCGTCCGCTTAGGCCGCACGGCCCGACCCGCGGCCGGGTCCGCCCGGGCCGCGGGGCATCGCCGCGCGCCCAGCCCGTGTCTCCCGCCTCGCGGTGGATGCGGAGTGCCGATACCGGGGCTGTCCCGGCCGCCCCCGGGGACAGCGCGGCCGGTCGCCGGGTCGGCGTCGTCCGCGGCGCCGGTGAGCTGACAGACATGGCCTAGCGTTCGGGGCGTGCGGGAGGGGTTGGCTCCGGCGGTGGCCGCGGTGCGGGTGGCCGTACGGCGGCTGCTGACCGAGGTGCGGCCGGGCGCCGTGTTGGTCGCGTGCAGCGGAGGCGCCGACTCGGTCGCGCTGGCCGCGGCGGCCGCGTTCGAGGCGCCGCGCCTTGGCATCCCGGCCGGGCTGGTGACCGTCGACCACGGCCTGCAGGAGGAATCGCCGGCCTGGGCGGCGGAGACCGCCGAGCTTGGTCGCGATCTCGGGCTCGACCCGGTGCTCGTCCGCCCGGTCGAGGTCGGCACGGCCGGCGGTCCCGAGGCCGCCGCCCGCACGGCCCGCTACACCGCCCTCGCCGAGGCCGCCGGCAACCGCGCCGTCCTGCTCGGGCACACCCTCGACGACCAGGCGGAGTCCGTGCTGCTCGGGCTCGGCCGCGGCTCGGGGCCGCGGTCGATCGCCGGCATGCGCCCGGTCGACGGCCGCTGGCTGCGTCCCCTGCTCGGGATCCGCCGTGACACCACCCGGGCCGCCTGCGCGGCCGAGCACCGCCCGTACCGTGACGACCCGCACAACGCCGATCCCCGCTTCGCCCGGGTACGCCTGCGCACCGAGGTGCTGCCGCGGCTCGAGGACGCCCTCCAGGGCGGGGTCGCCGAGGCCCTGGCCCGCACCGCGGAGCTGCTGCGCGACGACCTCGACGCGCTCGACGGCCTGGCCGCCGCCCTCACCCCGGCGGCGTCTTCGCTGCCGGTCGACGGCCTGGCCGGCCAACCCCGCGCGATCCGCACCCGGGTGCTGAGGAACTGGGTCGGGATCCCGCTCACCGCCGCGCAACTGCGCGCGCTCGACGCGCTGGTCGCCGACTGGCACGGCCAGGGCCCGGTCGCCCTGCCCTCGGGCCGTACGGTCAAGCGTGCGTCTGGCATGCTGCTCCTCGCCGGACCTGATCGCTGAGGCGGACCCAGAACGGGGAGCGGTGCACAACTACGACGGCGACATCGACGAGGTCCTGCTGACCGAGCAGCAGCTCGCCACCCGCATCCAGGAAGTGGCCGACGAGGTGTCGGCGGACTACGCCGATCGCGAACCGGTTCTGGTCGGGGTGCTCAAGGGTGCCGCGATCGTGATGGCGGACTTCGCCCGGGCGCTGAGCCGGCCGGTGACGATGGAGTACATGGCGGTCTCCTCGTACGGGTCGTCGACGAGCTCGTCCGGGATCGTCCGCATCCTCAAGGACCTGGACCGGGACATCTCCGGCCGGCACGTGCTCGTCGTCGAGGACATCGTCGACTCCGGGCTGACCCTGTCCTGGCTGCTGCGCAACCTGGAGTCCCGGCAGCCGGCCTCGCTCGCGGTGATGGCGCTGCTGCGCAAGCCGGACGCGGTCAAGATCGACGTGCCGGTCCGCTATCTGGGCTTCGACATCCCGAACGAGTTCGTGGTCGGCTTCGGCCTGGACTACGCGGAGCGTTACCGGGACCTGCCGTACATCGCCCGGCTGAAGCCGGAGGTCTACACCAGGTAAAGGAACGCTAGAGGGTGCTCGGCCGTTGCCCCGGACGAGGCCATCGATCCTGGTGGCCTGCGTCGCCGTAGTGCCCGGTGTACCTTTCCTGTCAGGGACTGATCGCCGTGCGCGCCGGGTGCGCCCACCAGCTGGAGCGGGAGGACCGGAGCTGCCGGGCACGGCGTCTCCGCTGAGATATGGATCGTCGTCGCATCCTCAAGTCGCCGTGGTTCTGGATCGTCCTCGGCCTGCTGGTCGTGCTCGCCGTGCCAACCCTGTTCCGCGGGAACGGCGGCTACTCCCAGGTGCCGACGTCGGTCGCGCTCGCCCAACTGGAGAGCGGCAACTACGAGACCGCCACGGTCAACGACCGCGAACAGACCATCGACATCACCCTGAAGAACAAGGTCGACGGGCACGAGAAGATCACCTCGGCGTACCCGACCGGGCTCGTGGACCGGGTCGGCGAGGTGCTCGACCAGAAGGGTCAGCCGTTCGAGACGAAGATCAGCTCGCAAAACGTCTTCGTCAGCCTGCTCATCAGCCTGGTGCCGATCCTGCTGGTCGTGTTCCTGCTGTTCTTCATCATGAACTCGGTGCAGGGCGGCGGCTCCCGGGTCATGAACTTCGGCAAGTCCAAGGCGAAGCTGGTCAGCAAGGACACTCCGAAGACGACGTTCGCCGACGTGGCCGGTGCGGACGAGGCGATCGAGGAGCTGCAGGAGATCAAGGAGTTCCTGGAGAACCCGGCCAAGTTCCAGGCCATCGGGGCCAAGATCCCCAAGGGCGTCCTGCTCTACGGGCCGCCGGGCACCGGTAAGACCCTGCTGGCCCGCGCGGTCGCCGGCGAGGCCGGCGTGCCGTTCTACTCGATCTCCGGCTCCGACTTCGTCGAGATGTTCGTCGGTGTCGGCGCCTCCCGGGTGCGCGACCTGTTCGAGCAGGCCAAGTCCAACGCGCCGGCGATCATCTTCGTGGACGAGATCGACGCGGTCGGCCGGCACCGGGGCGCCGGCCTCGGCGGCGGCCACGACGAGCGCGAGCAGACCCTCAACCAGCTGCTGGTCGAGATGGACGGTTTCGACGTCAAGGGCGGGGTCATCCTCATCGCCGCCACCAACCGGCCGGACATCCTCGACCCGGCGCTGCTGCGGCCCGGCCGCTTCGACCGGCAGATCGCCGTGGACCGCCCCGACCTCGAGGGCCGCCGCGCCGTGCTGGCCGTACACGCCAAGGGCAAGCCGCTCGCCCCGGACATCGACCTGGGCGTGATCGCCCGCCGGACGCCCGGCTTCACCGGCGCCGACCTGGCCAACGTGATCAACGAGGCGGCGCTGCTGACCGCCCGGCACAGCGGCAACCTCATCCAGATGAAGTCGCTCGAAGAGGCGATCGACCGGGTCATCGCCGGGCCGGAGCGCCGGACCAGGGCGATGAGCGAGAAGGAGAAGAAGCTCACCGCGTACCACGAGGGCGGGCACGCGCTGGTGGCGTGGGCGCTGCCCAAGCTCGACCCCGTGCACAAGGTGACGATCCTGCCCCGCGGCCGGTCGCTCGGGCACACGCTGGTGCTGCCGACCGAGGACCGCTACACCCAGATCCGGTCCGAGATGATCGACCAGCTCGTGTACGCGCTGGGTGGCCGGGCCGCCGAGGAGCTCGTCTTCCACGAGCCGACGACCGGCGCCAGCGACGACATCAACAAGGCGTCGCAGCTCGCCCGCTCGATGATCACCGAGTACGGGATGAGCTCCAAGTTGGGCGCCGTGAAGTACGGCCAGAAGGACTCGGAGCCGTTCCTCGGCCGGGACTACGGCCACCAGCGGGACTACTCGGAGACCGTCGCGACCGACATCGACTCCGAGGTCCGGCAGCTCATCGAGCTGGCCCACGACGAGGCCTGGGAGATCCTGGTCGAATACCGGGACGTGCTCGACGACCTCGTGCTCGAGCTGATGGAGAAGGAGACCCTCAGCAAGGAAGACCTGGCCCGGATCTTCGCCCCGGTGGCCAAGCGCCCGCCGCACAACACGTACGCGGGCTTCGGCCGGCGGGCGCCCTCGGACAAGCCGCCGGTGATGACGCCGTCCGAGCTGCAGGCGTTCGGCTCCGGCCGCGGTCCGGGCAACGGGGCGGCGCCGGGGATGCCGTCGCCGGGCCCGCGGCCGTCGCCGGCTCCGGCACCCGCGCAGTACGGGAGCAACGGGGACGGCCGGCACGGCACCACGCCGGACGGGCACCCGGCTCAGCCGGCGTACGGGCAGCCGCCGTACGGGACCGGCCAGTTCACGGGTGGCTCGGACACCCCGCCGGCCCCCTACCCGCCCCAGCCGCCCTACTCCGGCGGTCAGCCGCCCTACTCCGGCGGTCAGCCGCCGTACCCGGGCGGTCAGCCGCCGTACCCGGGCGGCCCGTCGTCGTACGGGGCCGAGGAGCCGACCCAGCGGCCCGGCGGTGACAACGGCCAGGCCGGCGGCTACGGGCAGGGCTGGCCGCCCGGGGACGGGCAGCCGGGATCGCGTTGACCGGGTCGTTCGACGCGGCCGGGGTTGAGCGGGCGGTCCGCGACCTGCTGGTCGCGATCGGCGAGGACCCCGATCGCGACGGCCTGCGCCGCACCCCGGTACGCGTCGCCCGCGCGTACGCCGAGCAGTTCGCCGGCCTCTACGTCGACCCGTCGGAAGTCCTGCAGACCACCTTCGACGAGGGCCACGAGGAGATGGTCCTGGTCAAGGACATCGAGATGTATTCGACCTGCGAGCACCACCTGGTCCCGTTCCACGGGGCCGCGCACGTGGGCTACATCCCGAACGTGGACGGGCGGATCACCGGGCTGAGCAAGCTGGCCCGGCTGGTCGACCTGTACGCCAAGCGGCCGCAGGTGCAGGAGCGGCTCACCTCCGAGATCGCCGACGCGCTGGTGCGCAGGCTCGAGCCCCGAGGCGCGATCGTCGTGATCGAGGCCGAGCACCTGTGCATGTCGATGCGCGGCATCCGCAAGCCGGGCGCACGCACGGTGACCTCCGCCGTACGCGGCATGTTCGAGCGCCAGCCGTCCACCCGCGCCGAGGCGATGAGCCTCATCCTGGGTCGATGACCGGACCGACCCGCCAGCCGGCGGCCGGGTTGCCCCACCCGGGCCGTTGTGTCGTGATGGGCGTGCTCAACGTGACCCCGGACTCGTTCAGCGACGGCGGCCGGTACGCCGACTTCGACGCCGCCGTCGCGCACGGGCTGGCGATGTGGGCGGCCGGCGCCGACATCGTCGACGTCGGCGGCGAGTCCACCCGCCCGGGAGCCGAGCGGGTCGACGCCGAGGAGGAGATCCGCCGGGTGGTGCCGGCGATCCGGACGCTCGCCGCGGGGGCGGTGACGGTCAGCGTGGACACCACCCGGGCCGCGGTGGCCGAGGCGGCGCTGGATGCCGGGGCGCGGATCGTCAACGACGTCAGCGGCGGGCTGGCCGACCCGGAGATGGCCAAGACGATCGCGGCCGCCGGCGTCCCCTGGGTGCTCATGCACTGGCGGGGACACAGCCGGGACATGCAGGCGCTGGCCCGGTACGGCGACGTGGTCCGGGACGTGACCGGCGAGCTGAGCCGGCAGGCCGACGCCGCGCTGGCGGCCGGCGTCGACGCGGGCAACATCGTGCTCGACCCCGGACTCGGCTTCGCCAAGACCGCCGAGCACAACTGGGCGCTCCTGGCCCGGCTCGACGAACTGACCGCGCTCGGCTTCCCGGTGCTGGTCGGCGCGTCCCGTAAGGCGTTCCTCGGCCGGCTGCTGGCCGGCCGGGACGGCACCCCGTCCCCGGTCGACGCGCGCGAGAACGCCACGGTCGCGACCAGCGTGCTGGCCGCGGTGAAGGGCGCCTGGGGCGTGCGGGTGCACGAGGTGACACCGAGCCTGGAGGCGCTCGAGGTCGTCCGCGCCTGGTCGGAGGCGGGCGGCCGTGGCTGACCGGATCGTGCTGTCCGGGCTCAAGGCCCGCGGCCACCACGGCGTGTACGAGCACGAGCGCCGGGACGGCCAGGACTTCCTCGTCGACGCGACCCTCTGGCTGGACAGCCGGCCGGCCGCGGCCAGCGACGACCTCGCCGACACCGTCGACTACGGCGGGCTGGCCGACCGCCTCGCCACCGTCGTCGAGGGCGAGCCGGTCAACCTCATCGAGACGCTGGCGGCCCGGCTCTGCGAGCTCTGCATGGCCGACGAGCGCGTGATCGCCGCCGAGGTGACCGTGCACAAGCCGCAGGCTCCGATCGCCCGTGAGTTCGCCGACGTCGCCGTGACCGCCCGGCGGTCCCGGCGGTGAGCCGACGAGGCGAACGAAGGGCAGCACCGTGAGCCGGGCGGTGCTCTCGATCGGTTCCAACCTCGGTGACCGGTTGGCGCACCTGCGCTCGGTCGTGACCGCGCTGGGACCGGTCGCCGTCAGCCCGGTGTACGAGACGGCGCCCTGGGGCGGGGTCGAGCAGGACGACTACCTCAACGCGATCGTCGTCGTCGACGACCCGGGCACGGACGCGTACGGGTGGCTGGCGAAGGCGCACGAGCTCGAGCAGGCCGCCGGCCGGACCCGCGAGGTTCGCTGGGGTCCGCGCACCCTCGACGTCGACGTCATCGACGTCGACGGCGGCACCAACGCCGACCCCGAGCTGACCCTGCCGCACCCGCGGGCCCACGAGCGGGCATTCGTCCTGGTGCCGTGGGCGCAGGTGGCCCCGGACGCGGTGCTGCCCGGGCACGGGCGGGTCGCCGACCTGGCTACGGATCTGGCCCGGGACGGGTCCGGTGTCCGTCGGACGGACCTGGAGCTGCGGTGATCGGCCCAACGAGGATCCGCGACCTGATCGCCTACGCGGCTGCGGTAACTCTGATCGCTTGGCTCGCGATGCGTCAGTGGTACGGCGACCTGCCTGCGCTGCGGTGGTTCGTGCCGCTCTCGTTGGTGCTGCTCGCGATCGCCGAGGTGCTCGCGGCGAACCAACTGCGGGACCGGATCCGGCACCGGCCCGGCGCGCTGCCGGTGCAGCCGCTCGTCGCGGCCCGGATGCTGGCGCTGGCGAAGGCGAGCTCGGTCGTCGGCGCCGTGATGGTGGGCATCTGGGCCGGACTGCTGGTGTACGTCGCGCCCAGGCTCGGAAAGCTGGAGGCCGCCGGCCATGACACCGCCATCGCCGCGTTCGGTGTGCTCGCCGCGGTCGCGCTCACGGCCGCCGCATTGTGGCTCGAGCACTCCTGCCGAACACCGGCACCGCCGAACGGAGATCGGCAACCTAGGCCGGACGGATCAGTGGAGTCGTAACTAGTTGTCCTAACACGGAAGCGTCCAACCGAACGCGGGACGCGACCCGTTCGGACTGTTAACTTCACACAGGATCGCCGGAGGGTCGGACCTGGTCCTGTTAGGGGTGGAATTGGGTAGGCACAGTCGGGAAGGCGAACCGGCGGCCGGCGGCGAGCCGGCAGCCGGTGGTCTTGTCGTCGGCCCGTCCGACGAGCACTTCCGTGCGCTCGTCGAGATGTCCCCTGACGCGGTCTTCGTGATCGTCGACGGCGTCCACGCCTTCGCCAACTGGCGCGGCCTGCAGATGCTCGGCGCCAGCAAGCTGTCCGACCTGCAGACCCGCCCGGCGCTCGACTTCATGCACGAGTCCATCCGGGTCGAGGCCGAGCAGCGGCTGGCCGGCATGGTCGGCGGCAACAACCTCGAGTACGTCGAGGAGACCCTGGTCCGGCTCGACGGCCAGGCCGTGCACATCGAGGCGGCCGGCCGGCAGATCTCCTTCGGCGGCCGCATCGGCGCGCTCGTCGTCGCCCGCGACATCAGCGGCCGGCGCATCTCGGAGGCCAAGCTGCGGGCCGCGGAGGAGAAGTTCAGGGCGGCGTTCCAGAACGCGCCGACCGGCATGGCGATCGTCGACAAGGCCGGCATGTTCCTCGACGTGAACGCCGCGCTGGCCCGGCTGTTCGGCCGCCGCGTCGCGACCCTGCACGGCGACCTGATCTGGCATCACCTGCACCCGGAGGATTCCGAGCGGGTCCGCGGCGACTTCGCCCGGGTCGTCGACGGCACCGAGGACGACGTCTCCGGCACGTTCCGCTACCGCACCGGCGCCGGGGGCGACGGGTGGGTGCACGCGTCGGTGTCCGCGCTGGTCGGCCAGAAGTCCTACATCGTCCACCTGGTCGACGTGACCCAGCAGAAGAACACCGAGTACGACCTGCACCGCAAGGCCACCCACGACCCGCTGACCGGCCTGCCCAACCGCGGGCTCGTGCTGCACAAGCTCGGCGCCGCGCTGCGCTCGCTGCGGGGCGAGCCCGGCCAGGTGCACGTGCTGTTCGCCGACCTGGACGGGTTCAAGCAGGTCAACGACGTCCACGGGCACGCGGTCGGGGACCGGGTGCTGCGCGCGGCCGCCGAGCGGATGCGCGGGGCGCTCCGGCCCACCGACACGATCGGCCGGCTCGGCGGCGACGAGTTCGTGGTGATCCTCAAGAGCCTGCCGCACGAGGTTCCGGCCGAGGAGATCGCGCACCGGCTGGCGCAGGCGGTCGCCGCGCCGGTCGCGTTCGAGGGCGGCATCGTCAACGTGCGGGTCAGCATCGGCCAGGCGTCCACCGACGACCCCGACTTCCCGGCGGCCCGGTTGCTCGGCGCCGCGGACGCGAACATGTACAAGGTCAAGCAGGCGACCCGCAACGCCGAGACCAACGTCCCGCGCCGGGCCACGACCCCGCTGCGTGCGGTGAAATAACGCAGGTCGTCTCCGGGCGGAATGTCCTACGCTGACTGCGCCGTGCGGCGCGCGTGGTTGGCTGGTCACCTCGGCGACTGCGGTCGCCGGCCGGGCCCTGGTCGGATGGGATCCGGGCGGCCGCGAAGGAGGGTGGGCGAGCGCCGGTGAGGTCCGCGCTGCTGGTGGTCCTGGCTGTGCTGCTGCTGGCCGGCTGCACGGACGACAAGGAGCCGCCCGCCAAGCCGCAGCCGAAGGTCACCGTCGGCGCCGGCCTGTCGCCCGAGCAGCAGATCATCGCCCGCATGTACGCCCAGGCGCTGCGCAAGGCCGGCTTCGACGTGACCCTGAAGCTCAACGCCGGCGCCCGCACCGCGTACGTGCCGGCGCTGGAGCGCGGCGATCTCGACGTGGTGCCCGACTACCTCGCGCCGGTCACCGACTACCTGCGGGCCGGGCTGCCGGTCGCGCAGCGGCCGGCGCCTGCCAGCGGCGACGTCGAGCACACCGCGTACGTGCTCGACCAGTTACTCGCCCACAAGCCGCTCGGGGTGACCCGGCCGTCGCTGGCCACAAACCAGACCGCGCTCGCGGTGACGAAGTCGCTCGCCGACGACAAGAACCTCGTCGCCGTCTCCGACCTGCGCCGGCTCAACGGCACGCTGGTGCTCGGCGGGCCGGACGGCTGCAGCACGGACCCGTTCTGCCTGCGCGGCCTGCAGGACCGGTACGGGCTGCGGTTCAAGCGGGTGGACGAGCTCGGCGACGTGTCAGGCAAGCCGATCTTCGACGCGCTGCGCAAGGACACGGCGGACGTCGGCTCGGTGCAGTCCTCGGACGGCGAGATCGCCGCCGAGAGCCTGGTCGTCCTGCGCGACGACAAGCTGCTCGAGCCGGCCGGCAACATCGTCGCGCTCTACCGCGACCAGTTGCCGGCCGCCGCCCGGGCCGTGGTCGACAGCGTGAACCGCGCCCTCACCACCGAGAAGCTGCAGGAGCTGAACAAGCGCCAGGACCTGGACGGCCAGGACCCGGACGGGCTGGCCAAGCGGTTCCTGCAGGACGCCCGGCTGATCTGAGCCCGGGCCGGCCGCCGGAGCCTGCCGGGTGGCTCGCCGCATTCGTTCGTTCCGGGGTCCCCTAAGGTGGCCCCCGTGGCGCGCTCCAGCTCAGGGGGCCGGGGTGGCCTGCGCACCTTCGCGCTGGTCGCCGCGGTGGCGATCGCGCTCGCCTCGACCGCGGTGGTCGTGCTCAGCGACGACGAGCAGACGCTGCGGCTGGCGGTCGTCGGCGCGCTCTGGGCGTTCGTGCTGGCCGTCTTCGCGGCGCCGCGCCGGCGGGATGCGGAGGCCCCGGCGGGCGATCCCGACGCCGCGCTGGAGCTGCGCCGGGCGTACGAGATCGAACTGGAGAAGGAGGTCGCCGCCCGCCGCGAGTACGAGCTGCAGCTGGAGGTCTACCTCCGCCGGGAGCTGGAGCAGGGGCTGGCCGAGGATGTCGCCGCGTTGCGGGACGAGGTCGGACGGCTGCACGGCGAGATGATCGACCGGCTCGACGGCGAGCTGCAGATGGAGCGGATCCAGACCACCCGGCTGGTCGGCAACAGCCTGCGGGCCCTGCGGGACGAGGCCAGGCGGGTCGGCATCGGCCTTCCCGGGCCGCCCGAACTGGCCGCCGACCATTCGGCCGACGCGACCAACCGCGGGTCCGGCAACGGGTCGGGGGAGTACGGCCCGCCAGGCGGTCAACGCGATCTGGGTGCGCCGAACACCCCACCGGATCAGCTGTCCCCGGGTGCCGGCCCATCACTGCAGGCCGGCCCGGCGGCGCAGCCCGGCCCGGTACCGCAGCCGGCTCGGCCGGCGCCGAGAGCAGCGGCCGATTCGCTCCCACGGCGTCGTCATCGCTCCCGCGACGACGGCGAGGACAACGAGGTAATGTCCCGGCTGCTGGGCCGCTGAGCGTTCCGGAACGCGCCGACTACCATCCGATGCGTGACTTCCCCGATGCTGGCGTTCACCGGCGTCGGCCGGACCTTCCCTGACGG
>Ga0070713_100003278_pt1 | contig 10666 bp, 15 predicted proteins | sample LARL82metaG_FD_65465 | JGI IMG/M metagenome (GOLD analysis project Ga0070713, IMG submission 65465) | Corn, switchgrass and miscanthus rhizosphere microbial communities from Kellogg Biological Station, Michigan, USA - LAR L8-2 metaG | ecosystem: Host-associated > Plants > Roots > Rhizosphere ... | reverse complement strand
GGATGGAGCTGCGCCAGCTCAGTTACTTCGTGACGGTCGCGGAGGAGCTGCATTTCCGGCGGGCCGCCGAAAGGCTGCATATCGCGCAGCCCGCCGTCAGCTCGGAGATCACCTAGACCGGCTGCTTGACCGGCTGGCGCCGGGCTTGACCGTCGAGCTGGCCTACGGGCCGACTGCGGAGCGTGCCGAGCAGGTGCGTGACGGGAGGCTGGACGCGACGTTCGTGCGGGGGACGCTCGACTATCCACGGCTACAGCGCATCCCGGTGTGGCAGGAGCCGTTGTTCGCGGCGCTCTCCGCCCGGCATCCGCTCGCGGGGGAGCCGGAGGTCAAGCTGGCGGACCTCGTGCCGTTCCCGCTGCGGCTGACGGAGCGCCGGAACAACACGCCACTGGTCGACCTCGTCGTCCGGGCCTGTCACGAGGCGGGGTTCACCCCCGTGCCGGCCCCGGTCGCCGCCGTGCCGACCGACTCGCTGGCGATGATCGGCACGGACGACAGCTGGACGGTCGTATATGCCGCGCACGCCCGGCAGGTGCACAGCGAGCGCGTCGTGTTCCGGCCGCTGGCGGGCGCCGGACTGGCGCTGAGCACCGCGCTGCTAGTACGGCCCGATTCCACGCCTCTGGCAGTAAATACCCTGCTGGCGGCTGTGGCCAGCGACGATAACGATTCTTGATCACTGTGCATGGACGATGGCTCTTGGTCGCGCGGACAAGGCCCGGTGGACTTTCCCTAGCCCGGTACGGAACGCGGCACCGGAAACCGAAAGGAAGCAGTCATGCCGAACGTGATCATCCAGCAGCTGCCCAAGAGCCCTGATGCCAAGCGCGAGCTGGTGAAGCGGATCACGGACGCGATCGTGGACGCCTACAAGTCCCCGGCCGAGACCGTCCACATTTGGATCGACGAGTACCCGGCCGACGGCTACGCGGTCGCCGGCAAGCTCGTCGCGGACAAGTAGCAAGCCAGACACCGTAGCGGCGCAGTTGCCGTCGCTGAACACGAAGGAGGCGCCAGTAGCGGCTACTGCCTAGGCGGAGGAGACCAGGTAGACAAGCGGGTCCTGCCCGCCGGTGTAGTTGGGAACTCCGCCCTTGTGGAGCTTGTAAAGCATCGGCGAACGCGGTGCGAAGTAAAACGGGACGTAGTCAGCCACACAGCCGTACGGTGCCAGGGGAACCTGCACGCTCTTCCTGGCTGCCTTGATGTCAAGGTCAGCAGCTTCGACTCGGAGAGCCCGTACGACATTCGTCGTGAGATTCCGCCACGCGGCGTGAGACCCTACAATGGGGTGTAGGTTCTCATCCCACTTGGCCAACGACAGGCCGCTGACCTGTGCCTCTTCAAACTTTCTCACCGATCTGGCCAGCGATCTTTCTCATTGATCTGGCCAATTCCTCAGCCGGTTCTGGCTCGGCACGCGACCGACCTTACGCCGGACCGAATCAGCTAGAGGAACCCTGCCAGCCGGTACAGGACGAGCGAGCCAGCCACAGCCACGTTGAGGCTAGCCCCGGTCCCGATCATCGGGATCTCGACGGCAACGTCGACCAGTTCCATCGCGTCGTCCGGAATCCCGCTGTGCTCATGCCCTAGGACGACCACGGTCCGATCCCGCGCGGAAGTCAGGTCCGCCAGCCGGATCGCCTCATCGGCGAGTTCAACACCGACAATCCGCGAACCCTGCTCTCGGTGCCGCCTAAGCCAAGCGACCGGGTCCCGGCCGGTCCAGTGCACGCACGCAGGACGCCGCAGCGTATTGCCTCTGTCCAAAGGCCTCGGGCACCCACGGTAGCTTCGGTACCGCCAGGCACGCCCCGACCGCGTCGCATGTCCGGAGCAGCGTGCCGAGGTTCACCCCGTACTTAGGCCACAGCGGAGCAATTATCAGGTGGTCCCAGCAGGAATGCGCACATCTCCGGCGCTGGCGCTTGATCTCCCTGCCGGGAGTGATCCGCGCCCCGCTCACCATGCGCGACGGACGTTTTCCGATCTCATGGATACGGTGCTTAGCGGCGCACCAAGGCCATCACCGGGGGTATTCCCTAGTAGTTTACCGCTGCTTACCAGCCGCCCCGGAAACGCGGCGCCGTCCGGTCGGGCGCGGAATTGCCCGCAGGTAACGCAACTGGACCTCGAGCTGCATCGTCGGCACTGCATAGCCGCGGAGTGGCCCGTCGCCCCATCGCCGGCTAGGAACCTGTTGCTGGATCGCGGCGAACCGCAGCCAGCGTCCAGCCGTTTCCCAAGGAGGAGGGCGTTCGACACTGGTTGACGCCACTAGGTGAGTGACGCGTGTGGATAGATCGGTCAGCCTCGGCCGACGGACCAGAAGACCATGTGACCCGTAGTGCCCGGTCGGTTCCCGACGATTCGGACGCCGCTGGCAAGGACAGCGGCGCGGCGGTCAGTGGTGACGGTCCTCCTCACTCGTCCCCTGCCAGTTCAGACACAGCCCTGCGGACGGAAAGGTTCGCGGCCCACCTTGCCAAGATCGAAGCCATTTACCACCAATACGGCGTCGACCACGGGCATGCCCGCGTAGAAAAACCCGAATACGAAACGGTTTCCTCAGGGATTCGCCGCATCGAGGCCGAAGACGCGGAAGCCGACCGAGTAGGCGTAGATGACCGCCAGAAGGTCGACGGCCGACTGGCCGAGGCCGTCAACGTGGCGAAGGTCGAGACTCTCGAGGCCTCCGGCGGCGACATTCCAGATGATCCACGAAATTACAGCAATCCGAAGACCGGGCGACTTGACGCTAGCTGGTCTGCATACGATCGGGCTATAGCTGCGGCGCGCGAGCACTCAGGCGGGGACCTCGGTCCAGACTCCATCAAAATGTATGATCACAATCCCCGGACTGGAGAGGGTACGGGAACTCTCATTGGGGAACAGACACCTGACCGGCTGCGTGGCTGGCGGATTGACGGCCAGGATGGGCACGTGAACTGGTGGGACTGGACAGGAGGAAAGAAGGGAGCCGACGGCGTTTACGGCCATGACTGGTTCCCCGAGGACCCGTCCGCCCCGGGCTCGCGCTACATTGGCTGGGCTCCGTGGCAAGATAGCGAAGGGAACATCCTTGAAGGAAACTAGCCGAGTGCCTAGGTTCGTGGACCCGGCCACGAGGAGGGAATATGCCGCCTAAATTGACCGCCGTGCTGGCAGCTCTTGCGATCGAGGCGAGTCCCGACGAGTTCGCTGCCGTTGAAAGCTTTCTAGGCGGATCATTTTCCGGACTTGCTGAGATCCGCCGGAACCCTGTCGCAAAGCTTGATGCCGTCGACCTGACCAGCCAGGAGATTAGTGATTGGCTGTCAGGGCTTCCGATCGGAAAGCACGCTGAGCTTCATGTTGCCTGGATTGCAGATCGGCTTGGCGCACGGATGAGCTTCGAAGCGTTTGCGGCTAACATCGACGATCTCTGGTTCCCCGCGATGGACGATGTAATCTCTGTTCTGCACTCCGGCAGTAATCTCATGGTACTCGTTCTTGATCACGAGGAACTCATTACGCTCTCAAGCACGAATCCTAGCGAAGATGACGGCAGGATCGTGGCCAGCCAGAATTGATGTAGATCCCATCGCAGTCGGCCAACGGCAAGCTGCGCTGATGATCTCCGCTTCGGCCATCCTGGCGTTGCCCGCCGACTGAAGGTAGAAACTGGCGTGTACCCGACTGCGGACATCGAACTGGACCCCTCGCTTCCGGCGGGCACCGAATACTGGGAGCCGGATCCCGAGGAAATCGACGAATACGAGGGTTTCGGCCTGTTCCAGGACGTCTGGCCGATCACTGACGTATCAGTAGACGACGCGATCGCCGTCGCCCGAGAGGACGGACTGCTGTGCCAGGTCGTGGGCGGCCTGGCACGGGACGCTGCCGACTTCGACGTCCTTGCTGCGGCCGTCGAGACGGGAAGCGCGGGCGAGGACGACGAGATCACTGCGGAGAGTCTGCCGGCCCTGACGCCGTACCTGACCGGAAAGGCCGCGTTGGAGGGCTTGGAGGCCGGAGTGGCCGGGCTGGTCTACGCACTGTCGGCGGCCGGGATGTACCCGGCGGCGAGTTGCCGGGGGCACCCGGAGCCGGACTCGTGGTCAGCGATCCCGGTCGTGATGTTCGCTGCGGACAGGGCCCATGCCGAGGCGCTGCAGCCCCTAGTGGAAAGCAGCGGGTGCGGCTTCGGTCTCGATCCAGTGCGGCCAGAACTCCTGGTCATCAATGGCCGGTCCGTGAAGGACACCCTCCGCCTCAGCCACGCCGTGCTCAACTCGATCGACGTCTTTCGCTCCCTGGGCTAAAAGCGGCGGCGGTAGGCGGAGCTGAGCGCCTAGCCGTCGGCCTGATCCTCGAGCCGCCTCGGGATCACTGGAGCTGGAACCAGCGGGTCACCTGCCCGCGCCAAGGCCCACGCCCGGTCTTCGATGACAGCCACGGGGTCGTCACGGTCCTCGCGCGCGGGCACCACTCGCGCCGAGACGAACTCGCCCTTGCGCGGGACCGGCAGGCCGAGCGCCGCAGCAACGAGAGGGTCGTTGTCCTGGTGGCCGAGGACCAGGATTCCCTCGGGCCGAAGTGCGGTGCGTGCTCCGCCGTTGCCGCGGGCGCGCTTCATGAAGTCGTCCTGCTGGGCGACTGTGGCGACCTCGGCTCGCCGGATTATCTGGCGCTGGACCGTGCGGAAGAGCTCGTTGGTCTTCGCTTGGCCGTGTTGGCTGCCTCGCCTGGCCTTGGCGCTGAAGATGCGATCGCGGATCCTGGGGTCCATGTGCAGGAATACGTTCTCGGCGAGGTGCCCGTGCCGGGGCCACAGCTGCCTTATATGAGACCGGGCCGCGGCGGCGAGCTGACGTTTGGAATCACGGTTTCGCCTGTCGCGCAGGTACTCCTCACGGACCCGGACCAGTCCCGCGGACCAGGTACTCGCCTCGTCGTTTGCCGTGATCAGGAGGCAGAGGTGGCCGATGGCCTCTGGCGGGAGTTCCCAGCCTCCGTAGGTCATCGAGTACTTGCAGTCGACTTCGATGCCCGCAATCCGGTAGTCGGTCGCGTCGCCGTCGGCGAAGGCGAACTGCCGGTGGAGGTTGATCTCGACGAGGGTGCCCATGTGGGTCTTCTCGGTCTTGTGCAACTGGTCGTACTTCCACCGTCCGGTGTGCTGCCCGTCGTACAGCTGGTCGAGCGTGTCCCGGAGCACTGTCGCGACCTGGTCGCCGACCGGGTCGAGCCTGTAAAGCTCGGCTTCCACCGCGTCCATCTCGAGATCGGGATCGTCTGACGGAGCGGGAAACAGCGGCTCGTTGACCATAGGAAGCCTCACTTGGGCTCGGCGGGAGACTGCCGTATGCGACACGGCTTTGGACACTTAGGACAGGTGTGTGTCTGGCCGGCTACCGTCCGATGGTATGCCGCTCGAACCGTTGCCGGACCCAGAAAGTGAGCAGCTTGCTGCACTGCTCGGTGATGGTACGGCCCGCCTGGTCTACGGTCTTTTGTACAGGCGGCGGTCTAGTCCGCCGACTGCCGGCGAGATTGGCCTCTTCCTGAGCGCCGCTGCCTCCGCCAGCATGCCTGCCGACCGGGTCATCCGGAGCCTGCGGACGCACTTTGACATCGATGAGATCGGTCGCGATGGTGGCAGGCGGTATGAGTTGCGCGGCTGGGCACCACAGCACGCATCGACGGGTCTGCCAGCGTTGAGCCGTCAGCGCCGTGCACAAGCCCTGGCACCCTGCCTCTGCTTTCAGTGCGGCAGGTCCCCGGAGAAGCACGGCGTGGTCCTTGAAGTGGACCTGAAGGTTCCCCCCGAGTGGGGCGGAATCGCCGACCCTGAGAACCTGCAGCCCCTGTGCGAGGACTGCATCGAGGGTAAGCGCCAGTACCAGGAGACCTACGCCTCCTATTCCGAGCAGATCAGGCATGCCGCTGACTTCGACGAGCCCCAGCGACGGATCGGCGAGCTGCTGCTGGCCCTGCGAGACGAATGGGTGCCCAGCGAACTCATCGGGATCGTGGCCAGCGCCAAGGAGTACCAGACCGACTACGAGAAGCGGACCAGGGAACTCCGGCTGCTCGGATGGAACTACAGGGTCCGGAAGGAGCGCGGGGAGGGCACCCGGACCAGGGTGTACTACCAGCTCATCCAGTCAGAGCCTTGGCCCGAGAACATACATACGGCCATCGTCACAGAGGAGCGACGCCGCAGGGACGCGAAGAGGAACAAGCCCGCTAGCTCAGACGGCTCGCAGTAGGCCCTGCCTGCCAGCCCCTCGCGCCGCCTCGATCGCCATGCGGATCCTGGTGCCCACCGCCCGTGCGACGGGCGGCGGGAAAGCATTTCCGACCTGCCGGTACGAGGCCGTCTTCCGGCCGTAGAACTGCCAGTCCAGCGGAAACCCTTGAATGACCGCCGCCATTTCACGGGTCAACCTCGGCAGGTAATCAGCTGGAGCATCGGCTGGAGGCGGCGCATCGGCCAACCCTCTACCATCGACCCCAAGTTTCTTCCACGCCTCGCGGGCGCGAGTAGGGCCGAGGTCCGGCCCCCCGTGCTTGCGCGAGCCTCCCACCAGGGTCGGGCCGACGCCGTTGGCCTTCCTGGCCCACTCGTCCGCGCCCGTCCAGCCGCGCTCGGCCATCATGGCGTGCAAGGCCTCGCCGACGGTCGGGGGTTCCCCGGTCGTGTTCGGCCACTCGAAGTGCGGGTAGGCATCCGGCCTCATCGCGACCAGGATGAACCGGGGCCGCAACTGCGGGACGCCGAACTCGCAGGCGTTCAGCACCTTCCAGCCCGCCTGGTAACCGAGGTCGTCCAGTTGGCGGAGGACCTGCTCGCGGTAACTGGCGAACCTCGCTTGGGAAAGCCCCGGAACGTTCTCCAGCATCACCGCGGTCGGCTCACACTCCCGGACAAGGCGCAGCGCCTCCGGGAACAGGTCACGCTCGTCGTCAGCGCCGAGCTGCTTGCCCGCCACCGAGAACGGTGGACACGGAACGCCACCAGCCAAGAGGTCAACACCGCGGTAAGGGCGACCATCGAACTGGCGAACATCCCCTTTGATGACCTTCCATACGTGCTGCCGGTTCAGGAGCAGTGTCTCGCATGCATCCGGGTCGATCTCGACAGCCGCGGCATGGGAGAATCCTGCATTTTCCAGCCCCAGGGACTGACCGCCGGCTCCGGCGCAGATTTCCAGACAGGTCAGCTCATGCACGAGATCTCCCAGGGTGGGCAGGCCAGGTCATGGGCAGTACACGGGTCCGGCATCCATGCCGCGATATCCCAGGAGCGGAAAGAAGCCTGCGTGACCAGTGAGTCCGAATGTTTCCTACAGGCTTTCCCATGAACTCGCACACTACAGATTCAGGTGTTCTAGTACCAGCACCGTTACGCACTAGTTTTCGTGTCATTCCCCACTGTCGCGCACCAGCCTTGCGGCACAGTCCCGGGCCGCTGCCCACCCTGGACGGCAGGAAGCGCGCGCCGGGGTGGGCAACTTCTCGCGCGGGGGCCTTCATGCCGAGACCCGCTTAGCGGCACCTGGGCCAACGCCCCCCGCGTAGTCATCGCACCAGGACTGCAGGACGGACACGGGCCAGTACAGGCGGTAGAGGCTCCTGCGCGGCTCTGGGAACGGGCAGCGCTTAGGCCCCCGGCGGTTGAGCCACCCGGTGATGGTGCGAGGCGGCGCTCCTGTGATGGCCGCGGCTCCTGCGATGTCAGCCCAGACGTCGCCATCCAGTTCAGGAAGACCAAGAAGTTGCCCGGCAGGCGGACGCCGACCTGCGACCAGCATCACCCGGATGGACTCAGCCTGCGCCTCAAGATCCACGGGACCCGGCGAGGTGGTTGCGTCTCCCTCGCCGGTCATCTGGCCGCCTGACCGCGCGCAGCCATCGGGGAGCGCCGCTCCCGTTCTCGAGTCGGACTCCGCGGCGCCGTGCGCACCGGGGAGCGGTGGCTATCAGGTCCCGCGAGGGCTGTCATCACATCAACCTCCTATGCAGTTTTAAAACTGCATCAAAATCAGCCCTTTGTCAAGAGGATTCCGTGAAGGTTTCAGCGAAATACTTTCCGGAATGCGGGTCGCGGCGGGGCTGACAGTCGGCGGACCTCGTCAGGACAACGACCGCAAACACACCCATGCCCCAAGTCCCGGCGATGCGACACGAGAAGATCGAGGCACCTGCCCCGCCTGACATCACCCGAGGTCCGCTACCTCGCAACTGGGAAGCTCAGGCGGCCGGGCTGCCGTTCTCCAGTGCCGCGACCGTACCCGCCGCCACCGCGTCCAGGCACGACGCCACACGCCGGGCCAGCAGCGGCGTCCCCAGCCCGGCAACCTCATCCCCCGCGACGAACGCGAAGCCCGCAAGCTCACCGTCAGCCAGCACGATCTCCTTGATCTCAGTGGCCGACAGCACCCCGCCGTCATAGACGACGATCAGCCCCTCCGGACGTTCCGGCCGGGAAGGAACCCAGTCCACAGCAAGCACCGGACCCGGCGGACGGTTCAGCCCCAACTCCTCGGCGACCTCCCGACGGCACGCGGCATGCGGCGACTCCTCCGCCTCCACCGCCCCGCCCGGCAGATCCCACGTCGCCTTGTAGACCGGGTTCACCAGCAGCACCCGGCCCTGGTCGTCACGGAAGAACGCAGTCGCCGCCATCCGCTTTCGCGCCAGCGACCCCACGTACTGATCCGGCGGCAGCATAGGACGTCCAGTCACACCCGGAACACTAGCCGCAACCCTCGAACGCTCACGCCCAAACAGCGGAATGCCGCACACGGCCGCAAGATGTACCGAGGCGATGAAAACACGGAGACGATTGGCTGCGATATCAGCGGCGGGTTCGTGGCCCACGCCTCGTCCGGGCCAGCGAGACAGGCTCCGGCGGCGGCGAATTCATCGTCGTGTCAACGGCGGCTCAATTTTGACCCCTTGTGGACGGGGCTACAGGGTCAGTATTGGACCGTCGCCGACACGTCGGCCGTGAAGACCCCTTTCCCAATGCCCGCTCGGCGATCACCGTGAACCCGGCGCTCGTGAGCTGCCGGGCCAGCGTGGGGGTCACGATCGCGCGGCGCTCGGTGCCGCTCTCGCGGGGGAAGGTCAGGCTCATGGTGTTCACGGGCGTCGCCCTTCAGGCTGGTGGCTAGTTGCTAACGCAACGATCACCTTCCGGGCAGGCTTCGCCCAGCTCACCGTTTGCCAGCATTTGCTGATCAGCTTGCGCCCGGCTATCGACGCAAAGGAGGTGGCTACCTGGTCACGCGGGCGGCAGTAGGGTGAGCAGCGCCTGGTGGTAGGCCGCCTGGACTGGCGGGATCGAGTCGATGCGGATGCGCTCGTCCGTGCCGTGCAGCCCCTCGTAGACGACGCCGAACCCGGCGGTGGCGGGGATGCCGAGCCCGGCGAGGTAGTTGCCGATGTTCGACGGCCCTGCGACCTTCGCCTGGGCGGTGATGCCCACGCCGCAGGCGGCGGACAGCAGAGCCGCCCGCAAGGGCGAGTCCTCGGGCAGCGCGTAAGGCGGCCAGGACGTGGTCACCTCCACGTACGTCGGCTGCGTGCCGGGCCAGCCGTCGTCTGTCGCTGCGACAGCAGCTCGGATCACCTTAAGAGCTGCCTGGGAGTCGAAGATGGGGGTGAGCCGGACATCGACGTTGACGACACACAGGTCCGGGACGACCGAGTACCCCTCGCCGCCGCTAATGGCGGTCACGGTCAGCCTGGCCGGCAGCGGGAAGCCCAGCCCTGCCGGGCCTGGCAATTCCGCCCCGTGCAGCCGGGTTACCAGAGCGGCGGCCTTCGCGATCGCCGACGGCGACACGCTACTGCTGGAGCCGGAGTGCCCAGCCACCCCGTGCACATGCAGGCGCGCGCGCAGCACGCCCCGTCCGCCCGTCACCACATGATCGGGGCCTGGGTAGCCGATCATCACGCCGTCGACACGAGACGCACCCGGATCTCCGAAGAACGCTCTGGCCCCACCGAACGCGCCTGTGTGCTCATCGACATCCAGCAGCAGCGCAACACTGCCCGCCCACCGGCCCGCAGCCGACTTAAGGCGCGCGAGGACGTGCGCGAAGATCGCCGCGCCCACCTTGGAGTCCGACGATCCGCGCCCGTGCAGCCAGCCATCGGCTATCGCCGCGGATATAGGGGACTGCTTCCACGCTGCCTCGTCGCCGAACGGCGCGGTGTCCAGGCAGGCGTCCAGAACGTACCTAGGGCCAAGCCCGGCCCCGGTCACCTCGCAGGCCAGCGCGACGGTCGCCCCGCCAGGGCCGGTTAGGCGGCGGCATTCCAATCCGCGCGCGTCCAGCCAGGACGCCATGCAGTCCAGCACCGGGTCGTACGGGTCGATCCCGCCGCGGCTGGGAATCTGCACCAGGTCCCGTGCAAGCTCCAGCACCGACGCGTGGTCTTCTCTCGCCGCTAGGGCGGTCACCTCGTCAGTTCGCGTCATCGCCCGCGGTTTCCCTCTCGCAGCACGTCCAGACATCCTCCGGCGTCTCGACCTCCCGGCCGCAGCGTACGCCTGACGGCCGTGATCGAGAAGCCGTACGGCAGCTTCGGCGCCGAGCGCGATCCCGCAGGCGAACGCCTCAAAGTCGGAATGCAAGCGGGCTGACAAAAGGTACACAAGGGG
>Ga0070713_100003277_pt1 | contig 10669 bp, 8 predicted proteins | sample LARL82metaG_FD_65465 | JGI IMG/M metagenome (GOLD analysis project Ga0070713, IMG submission 65465) | Corn, switchgrass and miscanthus rhizosphere microbial communities from Kellogg Biological Station, Michigan, USA - LAR L8-2 metaG | ecosystem: Host-associated > Plants > Roots > Rhizosphere ... | reverse complement strand
GAGCTGGACGTACTGGCTGCGGATTTTCGTAGCGGCGCATTCGTGCTGGACGAGCGTTACGAGGACGGCCATTCCGCGATCGAGGCACGGCTCACCGAACGCCTCGGCGACGCCGGCCGTCGCGTGCACACCGGACGCAGCCGCAATGACCAGATCCTGGTGGCCACCCGGCTTTGGCTGAAAGAACAGCTCGTCACGCTGCAGGTGCATTGCCGCGCGATCGCGCAGGTCTGTCTCGATCGCGCCGCGCAGCCGGCGCTGCCGTTACCGGGCTACACGCATCTGCAACGCGCCGTGGTGTCGTCCACCGCGATGTGGTTTGCCGGTTTCGCCGAAGGTTTCATCGACAACGCATGGCGCGCGCAGCAGACATCGATGTGGATCGATGCCAATCCGCTGGGTACCGCGGCCGGCTACGGCGTGAATCTCAAGCTCGATCGCGAGCACACCACACAGGCGCTCGGCTTCTCGCGCATGCAGGTGTCGCCGATCTATGCGCAACTCTCGCGCGGCAAGTTCGAAATGGCGGTGCTGGAAGCGATCGGCAGCGCGTTGCTCGACCTGCGCCGAATGGCGTGGGACCTGTCGCTGTTCACCACCGCGGAATTCGATTTCGTGAAGCTGCCGCCGGAGTACACCACTGGCAGCTCGATCATGCCGAACAAGCGCAATCCGGACGTAGTGGAATTGCTGCGTGCCAGCTACGCCAGCGTGGCTGCTGCGCGCACCGAGATCGAGCAGCTGCTGTCGCTGCCATCGGGCTACCAGCGCGACTTGCAGTTCTCCAAGGGGTCGCTGTTCCATGGCTGCCGTCACGGTCTGAGCGCGCTGGAGCTGGTGCCGGATCTGCTGGCGCGCCTGCAGTGGAATGAAGCAGCGATGCGTGCAGCGATCGAGCCGGCGATGTATGCCACCGACGTGGCGATCGAGCAGGCCGCCGCCGGTGTGCCGTTCCGCGATGCTTATCGTGCCGCAGCGGAAACTGCAGCATCCGCGGGGCATGGCCGTACGCCGGAAAGCAGCCTTGCCGCGCGTGTTTCGCCGGGTGCCGGCAACGATCTGCGGCTGGATGAACTGCGCGAGCGACTGGATCAACTGGGCAGTTGAAGGGAACCGGCATGAACGCGCATGTGGGATTGCTCGAACAAGTGTTGCCGCAGTGGCGCCGCGCCGTGCTGAAGGTCGGCAGCAACCTGCTGGCCGCCGATGGCGGTGGTCTCACCCCGCGTTATGCCGAGGCGCTGGCCGCCTTCATCGCTGCCAGCCATGCTGCTGGCCGGCAGGTGGTGCTGGTGTCCTCCGGCGCGGTGGCGGCGGGCCGTGCGCTGCTGCGCGAGCGCAAGCCGGCCGGCGATGCGCTGGTCGCGCGCCAGGCGCTGGCCGCACTGGGTCAGGCGCCGATGATCGCGCTGTGGCAGTCGCTGTCCGCACGACCGGTGGCACAGGTACTGCTCACGCATGACGACCTACGCAACCGGCGGCGCTATCTCAATGCACGCGCGACCTTGCGCGAACTGCTGGCGCTGGATGTGTTGCCCGTGGTCAACGAGAATGACACCGTGGCGGTGGACGAGCTCAAGCTGGGCGACAACGACAATCTCGCCGCGATCGTCGCGGCGCTGGTCGATGCCGACCTGCTGCTGATCGCATCCGATGTCGATGCGCTGTACAGCGCCGATCCACGTCGTGATCCCGATGCCGTGCCGGTCGCCCATGTCGCCGCATTGACGCCGCAAGTCCTGGCGATGGCCGGCGGCAGCGGCAGCACGGCAGGTACCGGCGGCATGCGCACCAAGTTGGAAGCGGCGGTCAAGGCATCCGCAGCGGGCATTCCCAGTGTGTTGTTCAGTGGCCGCGATGAGGCAACCGTGCAGGCGCTGCAGCACGGCCGCCTGCGCGGCACCTTGATCGCTGCCGCAAGCAGCCGCATGCAGGCGCGCAAATACTGGTTGCGTCACGCACCCGCTGCGCCGGGTTGCATCCGCATCGACGCGGGTGCCGCGCGGGCGCTGACCGGAGGCCGCGTCTCGTTGCTGCCCGGTGGCGTGCTCGGTGCCGACGGCGAGTTTCATCGCGGCGATCTGGTGGAGATCGTCGACGCCGCCGACAAGGCCATCGCACGCGGTCTCAGCCAGTACGGCGCCGCCGAGGTGCGTCGGTTGGCCGGACGGCATAGTCGCGAGATCGACACCGTGCTCGGTTACAGCTACGGCGCCGAGGTGGTACATCGCGACGACCTCATCACCATGGACCATCCCGTTGCGCCCGACCAGGAGATCAGCGCATGAACACGATCCGACAGCAGGCATTGGCTTGTCGCGATGCCGCCCAGGTCATCGCTGCACTGGGTAGCGACGCCAAGCGCGCCTTGCTGCGCGATATGGCCGCAGCGCTGGAAACACAATCCACCGCGGTACTGGAGGCGAATGCCGAGGACATGCGGCAGGCTGCGGCGAAAGGTGTGCAGGGCGCGATGCTCGATCGCCTGCGGCTGGACGAGACGCGCGTGGCCGGCATCGCCAGCGCGTTGCGCGAAGTGGCCGAGCTGCCTGACCCGGTTGGCGTGGTGACGCGTCATGAGACACGGCCGAATGGCTTGTCCATCGAACGCGTGCGCATTCCGCTCGGTGTCATCGCGATGATCTACGAGGCGCGGCCCAACGTCACCGCCGACGCTGCCGCGTTATGCCTCATGGCCGGCAACGGTGTGATCCTGCGTGGTGGCTCCGAGGCGATCCACTCCAATACGGCGATTGCCGCCGCATTGAAGTCGGCACTGGAAGCGCACGGCGTGCCGGCTGCCGCGTTGACCCTGGTCGAAGATCTGCGTCGCGAGACCATGATCGAACTGCTGCAGCTCAGCGACATCGTCGATCTCGCCATTCCCCGCGGCGGCGAAGGCCTGATCCGCTTCGTCGCCGAGCACGCGCGCGTGCCGGTGATCAAGCATTACAAGGGCGTCTGCCATCTGTACGTGGACCGCACCGCCGACCCCGCACTCGCGCTGAACCTGCTGATCGATGGCAAGACCTCGCGCCCCGGCGTGTGCAACGCGCTGGAGACGCTGCTGGTGCATCGGGACATCGCCAGCACTTTCCTGCCGCAGGCGGTGCTGGCGTTGCGCGAACGCGGCGTTGAATGGCGCGGCGACGAACGCAGCCGCGCGCTGGTGCCCGACATGCATGCGGCCAGCGACGACGACTACGCGGCCGAATTCCTGGACCTGATTCTCGCCGTGCGCGTGGTCGATGATCTCGACGAAGCCATTGCCCACATCCACCGCTACGGCTCCGACCACACCGAAGTGATCGCCACCCGCGACGAAGCCGCCGCGCAACGCTTCGTGCAGGCGATCCGCTCAGCGGTGGTGATGGTCAACGCGTCTTCGCGCTTCAGCGACGGCGGCGAGCTGGGCCTCGGTGCCGAGATCGGTATCTCCACCACGCGCCTGCATGCCTACGGCCCGATGGGTGCCGAAGCGCTTACGGTGGAGCGCTTCGTGGTACGTGGGGAAGGGCAGGTAAGACACCCGCAAAGCCAGACGTAAAACTTTGACATAAGTGGTCAGAACGTCGGCAAATCAGCCGCGACTCCACTCCCGCACCGCCTCCGCAAACGCCAGGCAATCCGCAAACCGGTTGTACAGCGGCGCCGGCGAGATGCGGATCACGTCGGGTTCGCGCCAGTCGCCGATGATGCCGTGCTCCATCAGGTACCCGAACAATGCGCGGCCGCGGTCACGGCCTTCGATCACGCGGATCGACAGCTGGGCGCCGCGGTGCTGCGGATCGGTCGGCGTGACTACCTGCAGCACGTCGGCCAGCTGCGTCTGCACCAGCCATTCCAGATAGCCGGTGAGTTGCAGTGATTTCGCACGTAACGCGGTCATGCCGGCGCGGCGGAATATTTCCAACGACACGCGCAAAGGCACCAGTGCCAGGATCGGCGGATTGGACAATTGCCAGCCATCGGCGCCTGCCGTGGGCACAAACTCGGGGCCCATCTGAAAGCGGGTGGTCTTGTCGTGGCCCCACCAGCCGGCGAAGCGCGGCAGTGCGGCCTTGGCATGACGCTCGTGCACGAACGCGCCACCCACTGCGCCGGGGCCGCTGTTGAGATATTTGTAGCTGCACCAGATCGCGAAGTCGGCGCCGCTATCGTGCAGTTGCAGCGGCAGGTTGCCCACGGCATGGGCGAGATCGAAGCCGACTACGCAACCGTGTTTGTGTCCCAGCGCGGTGATCGCCTTGAGGTCGAAAGCCTGGCCGGTGCGGTATTGCACGCCGGGCAGCATCACCAGCGCGACGCGTGAGCCGTGTTCGGCCAGCGCGCGTTCTATCGCGGCGGGCGAGGTCGTGCCGTTCGGTTCGTCGGGCTGCAGCTCGATCAACGCGCTGGCCGGATCGAAGCCGTGGAAGCGGATCTGCGATTCCACCGCGTAACGGTCGGTAGGAAATGCGCCAGCCTCGATCAGGATCGCGGCGCGCTCTTTTGTCGGACGATAGAAGCTCACCATCATCAGGTGCAGGTTCACGCCCAAGGTGTTCATCGCCACCACTTCGGAAGGCTGCGCACCGACTATGGCGGCGAGATCGTCGCGCACGAACTCGTGATAGTCCATCCACGGCAGGCGGCCCTTGAAGTGGCCTTCCACACCCAGCTCACCCCAGTAATCGAGTTCCGCATTGACCGCGTCGCGTACGGCGCGCGGCTGCAGGCCCAGCGAGTTGCCGCAGAAGTACACGCTGTCTAACGGCCGGCTGTCTGACGGCGGACCGTCGTGGCCTTCGTGCGGCGGGATCAGGAATTCGTCACGGAACGCGCGCAGGGGGTCGGCGGCGTCCCGGGCACGAGCCCAGTCGAGGTTGGCTTCAAAGCTTGCGGACATCGGGCGATCTCTTCGGAGTGGAAGCCGGGCTTACTTCAATTGCGCCGCGATCGCCTCGCAACCCTTGTCGAATTCGGCCTTCCACGCGGCGCCGGCCAGGCTCTGGCTGGGACGCACGCAGCGCAGCTGGATCGCGTGGCCGCTCTTGAACCAGTAGTGTTCGGTGTAGCTGAATTCGGTGGCGTTTTCCTGCGCGGTATAGGTGTAGCTGTTCGGCCCCGGCGGCAACGCAGCAACCTTGTAGCCCGGCAGCGCCATCGCCTTCGCGGTGGCCTCGCTCTTGTATTGATTGAAGCTGTTGACGTCGTTGACCAGTTTCACCGTGACGGTGATACGGGCGAGGCTGTTCTTGCCGGTGGGCGAGGGGTCGGGTACCTGGAACACCTTTGCTTCGGGGTCGCCCTGGGTTTCCATGATGCCGAGCCAGTTGTCCGGCGTGCTGAAATGGACGCTGCCATCAGCCATGCTGACGTCGGTGGCGTGGACGCTGCCGGCCAGCAGCAAGGTGGCGGCCAGGGCGATCGCGATCGTTACGATGCTGCGCGGAAAACTCATGCTGATTCCTTGGGGATGACGTCGGGGACGAAACGATGGCGGGGCAGGCCCAGCCATTCCAGCGCGGTACCGTGGAACAGCCGGGAACGCTCGATGTCGTTCAGGCCCAGTGCCTCGATGCCGCTGCCGGGTTCCTGTTCACCCAGCGGGAAAGGATAGTCGGTGCCGAGCATCACCTGCTCGACGCCCGTCACATCCAGCAGATAACGCAGCGCCCGGTCGTCGTGCACGCAGGAGTCGAAATAGAAGCGCTTGAGGTATTCGCGCGGGTTGCGCGGGTTGTCGGTGGCGACCAGGTCCGGACGCATCTTGAAGCCGTGCTCGATGCGGCCGATCGTCGACGGAAAACTGCCGCCGCCGTGCGCCAGCATCACACGCAGTTTCGGCAGCCGTTCCAGTACGCCGCCGAAGGCGAGGCAGCAGGCGGCGCGGGTCTGTTCGGCCGGCATGCCGACCAGCCATGGCATCCAGTACTTCGGCATGCTGTCCGCGCCCATCATGTCCCACGGATGCACCAGCACCGCCGCACCGAGGTCGGCGGCGGCCTCGAAGAACGGGAACAGTTCCGGCGCATCCAGATTCCAGTCGCCGCAGTGCGAGCCGATCTGCACGCCTTGCAGGCCCAGTTCGTCGATGCAGCGCTCCAGCTCGCGGACCGCCAGTTTCGGTGCCTGCAGCGGCACCGTGCCGATGCCGGCGTAGTGACGTGGATAGTCGCGGCAGATGCCGGCCATGTGATCGTTCAAATGGCGATGCAACTCCAGCGCCTGATAGCCCGGCGCCCAGTACGAGAACAGTACGGGCACGGTGGAGATCACCTGCACGTCGACACCGAAACGGGCGTAGTCGTCGATGCGCGTCTGCGGATCGAACGCTGAATCCCACACCTCGCGGAAAAATTTGCTGTCCTTGTAGATGCGGTGACGCTCATCGGTATGCGTCATCACCGGAAAGCGGTCGTCGCCGTACTTGGTCGCCAGATTCGGCCAGTCGCGGGGCAGGATGTGCGCGTGGGTATCGATCTTGAGCATCCGCGCAGTGTAAAACCTTCGCGCGGCTGCGTCGCGTTGCGCCGCATCCCTAGGCCGGTCGCGGGTCCGCCGCAGTAGCGGGTTCCGGACGGCTGCGGTTCGCCACATAGGCGAGCGTATCGATATTGTCGACCAGGCGGTCGGTGACCCGCGCCAGCAGCTCGGCGGTGGCACGATCTCCGGCGTTCTGGGTGACGCCGACCAGCGTGCGCTGCATGGCGCGCAGTGGCGGCAAGGGACTCATCGTTCGCTGTTCGCGCAGTGCCGCGGCAATCGTCTGCAAGGCGTCAGCGGCGTGCTCGATGAAACGGCTGATCTCCTCTTGTGTGGACAGTGTGGTGAGGTCGTCGAGCAACGCCTCCAGCGTCATGGCGGTGCGCGCCAGGCGGTTGCCGTTGGCGAACAAGGCGCGGGCCAGCGCCAGCAGTTCCGGCGGAGTGGCCGGCTCCGTGCGCATGCGGTCGATCGAAGCCTGCGCATTGGTGCGGGCGGTGCGGGCTGCGGTGCGGGTGTCGCGCTGGGCGCCCGCCTGTCCGGGTTGCGCCATGGCGCGCAAATAACTGGCGTAGGCATCCAGCATCACCGCCAGCGCGGCGCGCGCGCGGCCGCGCTCCCAGGTCGGCCACGCCACGTAGGCGAGCAAGGCCATGCCGCAGCCGAGCGCGGTATTGATCACCCGGTCCGACACGGCGGCACCGGAATTGACGCCCTCGAACGAAAGCAGGATGACCACGGTGCCGGTCAGCGCCGCCACCGCGAAGCCGTAGTGCGCGGTGGCCAGGTAACGGAACGCCATACACAGCAACGCCATCAGTGCCAGGTGTGCCCACGGCTCGTTCGGCGTGATGTGCAACAACACAGTGGTGAGCACCAACCCCAGCACCGTGCCGAGCACGCGTAGCAGGCCGAAGTTGAAGGTGGCGGCGAAGTCAGGCCGCAGCACGATGGCCGCCGTCATCGGCAGCCAGTAGCCGTGTGGCAGCTGCAGCAGGCGCGAGATCCACAACGCGGCGCTGAGGCAGACAGCCATGCGCACGGCGTGGCGGAATGCCACCGAGCGCGGCGTGAGGTTGGCGCGCAACGTGGCCCAGGTAGAGCCGCTGCGCAATGCCTTGGGCAGGCGGGTTTCTTCGGCACTGGCACGCAGTTCGCCGCGGCTGCCGGCCCAGTCGGCGTTGCGCACCGCCGCGGCCAACTGGCCGGCGAGGGCATGGATGTGCGCGGCCAGGCCGCCGGCGGGGCTGTCGTTGTCGAACAGCGCTTGTTCGCTGGCACGCAAGGTCTGGAGCGCGCGGCTGGCCTGCTCCGGTGATTCACCTTGTGCCAGTGCGTCGGCAATCGCCGCCAGCACGCGTGCGGCGTCCTCGCGGAACATCGCGTGGGTGGTCGGATCGGCGTGCAGCTCGGTCATCGCGGTGAGCTCCAGCCGGATCCGTTCGGCCAGCTCCAGCAGCACGCCGAACGCTTCCATCGCGCGACCGTGGGCGCGGTGACGGCCCAGCAGGGTTTGCTGCAACGTGGTCATCGCTTCGGTCAACGCCGGCACATCGGTGTCGTCATGCGATTGTTGCCTGGCCAGCACGGCAAGACCGGTGTACACGTTGGTCAGTGCTTGTCGTTCGGGCCAATAGCGTTGCAGTGGCCACGCGGCCAGCGAGAACACGGTAAGCAACAGACCGCCGCTGAAAATCAACGCGGCGCCGCCGAGTGCTCCATGCAGCGATGTCGGCGTCGACGCGGTGATCACCAGCAGGATCATGCTGGTCATGCCGACCCGCGCTGTATCGATGCCGAACACTACCAGCAGGCCGCCGAAGAATCCGCAGGCGGCCGTGGCGATCAGGATCGGCAGCAAGTGGCCGCCGATCAGAAAACCCACCAGCGCGGCAGCGCCCGCAGCCAGTGACGCCAACAGCAGTTGGCGCAGGCGCTGCCGATACGGTCCGGGCTGATCGGAAAACATCGTGTCCAGCGCACCGGCTGCCACGCCCAGTCCGATCTGCGGATAACCCATGGCCAGGCCGACACCCAGCGGCAGCACCACCGCGGCGGTATTGCGCAAGACCACCTGCCACGGCACGTCCGGCCGCTTGATGACGGTCAGGCTTTCGATCGCATGGGCGCGTAGCGAATAGTCGCTGGAGGACATGGGTGGGCTAGGAGTGAGTGGAGAGGGATGAGAAGTGCGAGAAGAGCCGTGACTCGGGCAAGGTTACCGTGCCACCTGATCCAATGCTCCATGCCTGTTTGGGACGAGAAGCGAGGCAGTCTCGAACTGCTTTTCTCTCACTTCTCACTCCTCTCCACTCGATTCTGCCCTCAAGCCCGGCCGGCGAACTCTCCGGTGAGCGTGTTCACCCACACTTTCTCATCGTTGCTGATGTACTCGGGCACCTGCACTTCGATGCCGGTGTTGAGCTTGGCCGGCTTGTTGCGCTTGGTGGCGCTGGAACCCTTCATTTCCGGCGCGGTGTCGACCACGGTCAGGATCACGCTGCTCGGCACCTGCAGGCCGACCGGCGCATCGTCGATCAGCTGCACGTAATAGCCCTCGATGCCTTCGACGATGTAGCCGGCATTGTCTCCCACCAGCTCGGGCGAGAGCGGGTACTGGGTGTAATCCTCGGCATCCATGAATACGAACGCGCCGTCATCCATGTACGAGAAATTCGCGGCGCGACGAACCAGATCCATCTCGCGCAGCTCGTCGTCGGCACGCAGGCTGAGGTCGAACTTGCGTCCGCCGGGAATCGAATACAGGGTGAAACGGAAGGTGACATTGCCGCCGCGCGCGCTGGGCGAGCTGCGCTCGATGTCGCGCACCTGATAGACGGTGCCATCGTGTTCGACCACGTTGCCTTTCTTGACGTCGGAAGCTTTCATAAGTCAGTGGAGAGTAGTGAGTGAAGAGGAGTGAGAGAAGGCGGCAGCGGTGTCGGGGAGTGCGAAGCATTTCTCTCGCTTCTCACTCCTCTCCACTCACTCCTCGCTATTTAGGTTGAAGCCGCACCGCGCCATCGAGGCGAATGGTTTCGCCGTTGATGTAGCGGTTGCCGAGGATGAAGGCGACAGTGCTGGCGTATTCGTTCGGCTGGCCCAGGCGCGCCGGGAACGGGATCGAGGCGGACAGCGACTGCTGCACGGCTTCCGACATGCCATCGACCATCGGGGTCCAGAAGATGCCCGGGGCGATCGTCGCCACACGGATGCCGAAGCGGGCCAGTTCGCGCGCCATCGGCAAGGTCATGCCTACCACGCCGCCCTTGGAGGCGGAATACGCGGCCTGGCCGATCTGGCCTTCGTAGGCGGCGACGCTGGCGGTGTTGATGATTACGCCGCGCTCGCCGTCCTCGCCTGCCTCGTTGTCCTGCATCAGTGCGGCGGCGGCCTTGGCCACGTTGAAGCTGCCAACCAGGTTCACCATCACCGTGCTGGCGAAGTTCGCCAGCGGCATCGGGCCTTCCTTGCCCAGCACGCGGCCTGCACCGAGGATGCCGGCGCAGTTGATCAGCACATTGAGACCGCCCATCGCGTCACGTGCGGCGGCCACGTTGGCGCTCACGCCGTCTTCGGAAGTGACATCGGTGCGGAAGAAGCGCGCCGCGTCGCCCAGTTCCTGCGCGGCGGCGTGGCCTTTCTCGTCATTGACGTCGAACAGCGCGACCTTGCCGCCATGCGCGACAAGATGTTGCGCCACCGCATGGCCGAGGCCGGAGGCTCCGCCGGTGATGATTGCCTTGACCTGATTCAACTGCATGAAGGTATCCGGGTGCCGAAAAACGCACATAGTAGCGGAGCTGCCGATCCGCCGTGATCCGGGCTGCCCATTCGCAGCCGCAAGGTGGCGTTCAGCCTGGCGGATCGTTTGACCGGTGCCGTTCAGGGAAGCTTGCTAGGCTTCAGCAACGGGAGCCATGATGGTGTGTAGCACGGCCAGCGTTCCCCCTATTTTCCAAGGAGACATGTCATGAAAAGGTACCTGATTCTTCTGGCCAGCGGTCTGCTGTGCGCTGCGACCGCGGCGGCCGCCAGCCCGTCGCCGCAGCATGACGATCGCGGTCAGCAGGACGACCAGGACTGGCATGGCAACCACGGCAACGGCAACCACGGCAATCACGGCAACAAGCATGATCGTGACGACAATGGCCATGGCCGCGACTGGGACGATCGCGGCGACCATGGCCGTGGCCATGAC
>Ga0070713_100003276_pt1 | contig 10670 bp, 9 predicted proteins | sample LARL82metaG_FD_65465 | JGI IMG/M metagenome (GOLD analysis project Ga0070713, IMG submission 65465) | Corn, switchgrass and miscanthus rhizosphere microbial communities from Kellogg Biological Station, Michigan, USA - LAR L8-2 metaG | ecosystem: Host-associated > Plants > Roots > Rhizosphere ... | reverse complement strand
CATCGACAGCCTGCTTGATGTTCTGGCTCATCGGCCTGAACCGCCGTGGCGAAACCAAGACCCTGGTGGTCGGTCACAAATGGCGCCCTGACGATGAAGAGCGTCTGATTTCACAACTAAAGACCATCAATGCCAGCATCGGTCGGGCCGCAAGAAAATGATCGCAAGTACTTTGTAACGGACGTAACTAATCTGATCCGGCGTAGGACAAAATCCTAACCTCCGCCCTCGTGACGACCACCGGATCGGCTAGGTTTTTAAGAAGTTACAGAATATCACAAAAGGATAATTGCTTTAAACGAAGTAATCCGATATGCTTAACAGGAAGTAATATAAAAGAGGCACAGCCAAAATGACGGTCTTAATCCTGGTGGGCATTATAGTCGCATTGTTGTCTGGCGCCTTCGTGTTTCTGTTTTGGCGTCTGGCTTCCCGTTCTGACAACCAGGCCTCCACGGTCGAGTGGTTCGAAAGCTTTTCTTTGGACAGCTTTGCTCCCATGGAACGATTGCTGGATCAGAGCGATTTCGAATTCTTGGCGCAACAACCCGGCTATCGTCCTGAAATCGGCGCCCGGCTCTTGAAAGAGCGTAAGAAGCTGTTCTTAGGTTATTTACGCCTCTTGATTGGCGATTTCAATCGGTTGCTTCGGATGGCCAGGCTCATGATCGTCTACTCGGCCGAAGACCGCTCGGAGTTTGCGAAAGTATTGTGGCGTCAGCAGACGACCTTCTACTTTGCCGTCTGTGCAGTCCGGCTGCGGGTAGCTCTTTATCCGCTGGGCTGGACTTCCTTGGATGTGTCCAGACTCATGCAAGCGCTTGAGAACATGCGAAGTCAGGTCGCGCAACTCGGCTTCCAGCCTATGGCATTGGCCGAGAACGCCTAAACGCCTCGCTCTTCAGCCGCAGAGACTCTTCAGAAGTTCTTTCGCCTCCGCAAGTTGAGGGAACTCCTTTTCTGCCTGCTTGAATTCTGGTGTGTGCACGCATCGGCGGGCTCCTCGATGGTCTACAGGAAAACGCAGATGCAGCATCTCATGGAATAGTACATATTCGACCGCCAGCCGCAACACTGCGGCGCCATCTAATAGCCGGCTGAGAATGATCGCGTTGTGGGATGGGTCGTAGTGGCCCAGTATCACGCGCGAAGGTCGACGGCTCCAGCCCAGCAGCGGGCGCGCCATCAAGCCGTGAAAATAGAGCAGGTTTAACTCTTCAAAGATCTCTTCGAGATCATAAAAGCTGCCCTTGGGACCGGAGACGAATTTGCGCCCCCGGGCTTGCTTTACCAGCTCGAGGCTACGCCGCATCTCCTTGCGGTTCAGGTATCGACGGTATCGCTCGGCATAGGTCCGAGGGGCCGGGCGGCGCAGCAGCTTCGACAACAGAATGTACGCCAGCGCTTCCAGGATCTGTGCCGGTGCGCCATCCAGAACATCGGTGATGCGAACCTTCAATCCTGCTTCGTCCCACTGAATAAAGCTATTGGCGTTGGCGAACTTGCGGAATTCCACTCGAACGGCGGGCGTCGCGGTCCGCGGCTTGAGCTCGGAAAAAACGCGTGCAAAAATCTCTTGCGGCGTTTCGAAGAAAATTACGCTTTCCAGGCCCACCTGATTATTGTCCAACAACGAACATGTGCCCGGCGTTTTGAGTGTAAATCTTTCCGTCGCCGCCCAGCGAAGCAGGAGTATAGGCCGCGCCAATTGCCAGCTGCTGGAAAATCTTCTCCTTCAAAACCGCGCCCTGGCTGATGGCATACAGGTTGCCGTCTTCGCTGTTCGCATAAACCGTCCCGTTTCCATCCACCACCGGGGCATTGACACACCACTCGAAGCCGTTGGGATGATCAGAAACGCAGGCCAGCGTACCATCGGAATTTCGCGAGCAGCTCTGCGCATTGGTGTTCTGAAAGCTCCATTGAAGGGTGAAGTCCGGGCTAAGCTGGCTGACAAAATACTGTTCCGGCGCGGCCGGATTAGTGGCGTTGCGATCCGGCGGGCAGAAATTGTCGTCATCGCAATAGGAACCCAGGCCATAGTGATTGTTCTTGACGATCATTGACCAGGTTCCATTATGACTATAAATCGCCGGCGTAAAATCCCAACCGAAGCCGAACGCGCCGAGATAATTGCCGTTGGCATCGAACCGCATAAGATGGCCCTGTGCGTAGTTGTAACGCGAGTACGCACCATAGAGAATGCTTCCATCCGGAGCCACCACTGGCGACGATGACGCACTATCCGACACGACTCCATCACCCGCTCGATTCGTCGCCGGATCCACACCCAATAGAGCGCCGTCTCGACAGCCGCCTGGAGCGCCGTTGGGTGGAAGCCAACCCCCATTCGAGACGGGAACACCGCAGCCATCATGAAAACGATCACGCAGCGACGCAACCCACTTTTTGCTCAAATCGGGCGCCACGGCCACCAGGAATGCATAGCGGCTATTGAACTGAGCGCGAGTGATGGAATAGATAGTCCCATCCGGCGCCACCGCTGGAGCGACATTGAGAGCCACGCGTTGCGTTCCGCAGATGTTTGTTAGGGGAACGGCCGTAGGACTGGGCGGCCACGGAAATTGAGACGCGCTAAAGGAAATGAGACAGCGGGCATTCGGCGCAGGCGCCTCCACTGCGGTCAAGGTCTTGTAGCTCACGACCGAGTACGATCCATCTTGCGCGACCTTTACCAGCCAGGAATCGGTCGCATCGTTGGCATAAAAACCCTTCGTCGGATCCACCACAACCTGGATTGCGTTATAGAACAAATTGCCGCCAGCATCCACGGTGATCGGCCCCGTCTCATATGTGTTGGTATCGGTCCCAAAGGGCGTCACGCGCCGGGTAACGTCCCCAGTATCCTGGTTGAGTTGGATGATGCTGCCGCCGGCGCCGGGCACGTACACGCTGCCATTGCCGACCGCCGCGTGGAACACGGGTTCCCAGAAATCGTTGCTTGACCCGGGCGCCTTCCAATCGCTGGTATAGGACCAGACCCGCATCAATTGGCCGCTCTGCCAGGTGAAGCGGGTCTCGCCCCAGACCTCGCTGGAGTATGTGCTCTTATCGAAGGCGCCGCTCTTGAACTCCATGAAGACATCGTTTCCATCGACGAGCGGAACCTGATAGTGGACCAGGAGGTCGCCGGTCGCAGCGGTCTCTTCGGGAACGAGCGGATCGTAGACCAGATCGGACAGAATGCGGTTCAGGTCCTGCCCGGTGTTGGGGACGCTGCTGGTATGTGCCGCGTTCTGCCCCCACTCCGTCCACGCCGAAGTACTGACCGCGATAGCGGCGGCTCCGGTATCCACCGCACCGCCGATTTGGATTTGGAGCGGCACCGCATCTCCGGGCGGGATGTTTGACGGTACGACAAAATTGAGCTGATAGACGCCGACGAATTGCGGCGAGAGTCCCGCGAAGGTTACGTCCGCCGACAAGCCTCCGATCAGGACGCTGGGTGTTGCGAGCGTCCGCCGGATCATATCCAGCGAATTGTTTCCGGTGACTGCGGGCGGCTTCACCGGGCCGAGGCCGATTGCCAGGATCTGCAGCGTCTCACCAGGGATGGCCGGATGACTGGCTATCGCTGAAATCGCGCCTGCGGGAGCCGCCAGGCTGCCGTCCAAGCCGAAGGCAACGGCGTAGCCTCCGATGGCGAACACACCCGGCGCGAATGGACTCACGTCGACCGTCTGAGGCGCCGATAAAACTCCGTTGTTGTTGACCACTACATTGACCGGGGCGTTGCTGGCAAGCTCAAACGGGAGCTGGGCGTTGATTTGGCCGGGCGCGACATAAAGCAACGGAGCGAGCAATCCGTTGAAGCTCACCGAGACTCCGGCCAGGGAAGTGGGCAACGGAATCGAGTCGGCCGGAGCGGGCTGCGGCCCGAGGTTGGAGCCGAAAATGGAGACCAGCGAGCCGGGCGCCACGGGGGCTGTGAAATTCGCAGCGTTGACGATGCCTCCAGGATTGACCAACGGCGGTTGAGCGAGCGACAGTCCTGTAGCCGCCAGGAATGCACCAATAGCGGCGATCGATCTCATCCGTTCTGAGGATAGCGCGGCTTCGCAGCGCCGGGCGCTCTAGGCGGTGGGGATGCTTTCTTCTTTTCGTTTCTCTCTGCGGCGGATTATGCCGGCGATGCTGACCAGGAGAAGCGACGCCACAGCGAGCAGCACAAGTTGGGAGGGCTCGGGGGTGGCTGTGAAGGTGTTGTCAAACTCAGGCAAGCTCGTGTATAAGGACGCCGTGTCTGGACCCACAGTCCAGCCCTGTAATTCTATCTGGAAGTCGCCTCCGATCGGGATGCCCTCGTGCTCCCCAAATTCGGTATCCCCTGAGAGGGCAAAGTTTTCGTCTCCCTCGGGAGGGCCCACTCCAAAAAACTGGTACTGAAGTGCTCCGCTCGGCCCGTCATAGTTGACTTTACAGAAAAAGAAGTAACCCGGGTCTGCGGGGCAGTTGAAAGCACTTGTATCAGTAAGATTCTTATTAATCGTCGTATTGAACGTGAGACTGGTAACAATGCCCCCAGTATCGTTATGGAAATCGAACGGTAATAACTGCGTGGTCCCGTCCGGTTGAATGACGTTGAAATCGGTACTTAGATTAAATGGAGCGTCGCCGATATCAATCAGGATCTCCGGGTCGGATGGCGTCGGATTCGCCAAGGCCGAGAAGCTGACGGCCGCTAACAAGAATAGGTATTGCGAAACTGAGCGCATAACGATGTAAGTCAAGATACCATGAGAACTTGTATTTTCCGAGAGCTGTCGCTAAGCATTAGTACCAGTACGACCACCTAGGATTGCTTTCTATAGTCCCCGCGCGCGAAGTATTTCTCCAGCCAGCAATACAGCGCGATAAACAGGTACCGGCTGCCCATCTCCCTGATCTTCAGCTTGGAGATTCCCGAGCGACGGTTCCTCCACGTGATGGGCATCACAGTCCAGGAATAGCCCCGAACGATGGTCTTCAAGGGTATCTCGATGGTGAGATTGAAATGTGGCGAAAGAAATGGCCGGCATCCCTCGATCACCTTAGCGCGATAGGCCTTGAACGCGTTGGTGAAGTCATTCAGCGGAACGTGGAACAGCAGGCGCAGAAACAGGTTGGCCATCCGGTTGATGAATAGCTTGTGGGCCGGGTAGTCAATCACGCCGCCGCCTTTGATGAAGCGCGAGCCGAAGACTGCGTCCCAGCCTTCATTCAGCAATTGCCAGTAGCGCACCACATCGCGGCAATCGTCCGATTCGTCGGCCATCATGATCACCACCGCATCGCCCTGGATGCGCTCCAGGCCGAAGGTGATGGCGCGGCCAAAACCATGCTCGTCGGTGTTCTGCATGGGCCGTAACGTGGGAACGCGGCACTTGGCGTCTTCGATAACCTTCCAGGTTGCGTCAGTGCTGCCGTCATCCACGACGACGATTTCATGTTCGATTCCGTGCAGTCGCAACTCTACATACAGATGCTCCAGGGTGGCGCCGATGCGGCCTTCCTCGTCCCGGGCGGGAATAACGACTGAAAGAAGATGAAGCGGCTCCTGATTCGGAGGTTTTTTTGGCGCCTTCACAGGCCGCTTATCTCCAACCAGTCCGGGTGACGCTCGGCGTGGCCGGCGATTTCAGTGAGGATTTCTTCGACGGAAACACCCACGCGCCAGCCGAAGCTTCGCTGCGCATCGCAGTTGTCCATGACCAGCCAGGGGATGTCGTAGAGACGAGGACGTAAATCCGACAGGGGGGCATGCGGGCCAAAGCGCGCGTCGCACCAGGCGTTGAGTTGAGCCAGCGACATCGCATCCTGTGGCCCTCCTCCTGCGGTATAGATGCGCTGCCCGCCAGCGCGATCCGTGTTCATCTGAGCGTCCAGCAAAGCACTCAGATCGCGCGGATGGAGTGCATCTCTCACCTGTTTGCCAGTACCGTCGAAGCCGATGTATCGCAGCGGGCGCCGGCGCAGATGGGCATTGATCCAGTAAGAAAAAATGCCCTGATCCGGTGTTCCGAATTGGCCGGCTCCGGCCAGCACGCCGCAGCGATTAATCCAGACCGGAAAGCCAAACGCATCGCCGTACTCGAGTGCCACCACCTCAGAGGCCAGCTTGGTGCTTCCGTAGAGGGAAATGGGCGCGCGAGTGGAGAACTCAATGTCGATGCCATTGCTTGAAACGCCAGAGGGCAGCGGCGCCGCGTCGTCCAAATGAAAGGCATTTTCATTGACGCGCAGCGGCAACGATGCCAGGGCGGGAATCGAATAGACGCGGCTGGTGCTCAACAGCAACAGACCCGACTTGTGCGCTTTGCAATATTCGAGGACATTCAGGACGCCTGCAAGGTTGTGCTCGAACAGTTGCCGGCTGCTGAAGTCGCCTTGGACGCCGGCGAGTATAGTGGGCACGGCGGCGGCATCGATTACCCAGTCGACGGCCGGTAGCGATTCGAAGTCGCTGGCGGCACGAATATCGCCGTGAACGAACTCCACACCCAGCTTTTGCAGCCGCCCGCGATTAGTCTCTGAACCGGGCCGCATCAGGTTATCAATACCGTAGATCGAAAGTCCTTCACGGCGATCAAGCAAGGATTCGGCCAGCGAGCTTCCGACAAAGCCGCAGATGCCGGTGATCAACAACTTCACGAAGTAGCCTTCTGGGCCAGCCGCTCCATCCAGCTCGCCGCGATCTCATCGAAGATCTGGTCCAGGCTTTTCGTAATGCCCCAGGCCGGGTAGTGGGTCTTCATCTTACTAAGGTCGCTGTAATAGCAAATGTGATCGCCGATCCGGTTTTCGTCGACATAGCGCCAGGTCATGGGGCGCCCGGTGATGCGCTCAACCATCCGAAAAGCTTCGAGAATCGAGCAGGCGTTTCCCTTGCCGCCACCCAGGTTGTAGACCTCCGCCGCGCGTGGCGCCTTCCAAAATTCGAACATGAAGCGTGCGACGTCTTCAGAGTGGATATTGTCTCGTACTTGCTTTCCCTGGTAGCCGTAGACTTTATATTCACGGGCCTCGACGTTGCACTTGATCAGATAGCTCAGAAAGCCGTGTAATTCGACCCCGGAGTGGTTGGGCCCGGTGAGGCACCCGCCTCGCAGGCAGCAGGTGGGCATATTAAAGTAGCGTCCGTATTCCTGGACCATGACGTCGGCGGCAACTTTGGAAGCGCCGAACAGGGAATGCTTGCTCTGATCGATGGAAAAGCTTTCCGGTATTCCTTTCGCAAAGGCCGGATCGTCATATTCAAAGCGAGTCTCCAGCTCCTTTAGCGCGATCTGGTTGGGCCGGTCCCCGTAGACTTTATTTGTGGACATGTGAATAAACGGGGATTCCGGACAGGACCGACGGGCCCCCTCCAGCATATGCAATGTTCCGAGGGCGTTGACTTCGAAGTCGAGGAAGGGAATCGACGCTGCGCGGTCATGCGAGGGCTGCGCCGCGGTGTGGATGATCAGATCGGGACGCAACTCATCGATGAATGCCAGCAGCTCGTCTCGTTGCCGGATGTCCAGAGCTCGATGTTGATAGCCCGGGATCTCACGCCGCAACCGGTCCAACACCCAACTGGTATCGCCCTCGGGTCCGAAGAAAATTGCGCGATGATTGCTGTCAATTCCGTGGACCTGGAAACCCTGATGTGCGAAAAAGCGTGAGACCTCGGACCCGACTAGTCCGCAAGAGCCGGTAACAAGTACGGTAGTCAGATGCTTCATTGAGTGGGTACGGCGGACTGCCCTTGAGTAACGGACGCCGGCAAAGTAACGGGGACCAGGGCTTGCGGTTTAGCCGCGATGACGATCAGCGAGGTCGGTTTCCAAGGCAGGAATCGATCAATGCGCCGCCACAACCATACCAGTCGATCAAACACCTGGAGTTGGAAGCGGTTGATGCGTGATCGCTGCATGAGCTTGCCCGTAATGTACCAGCCGGGGCGCGAGACGCGATTAAATTCGATGATGCGCTCGACCTCAAAGCCGGCCTCTTCGAAAAGGCTGTGTAATTGGGGAGCCGAGTATCGGCGGTGATGGCCTAAAATCACGTCCAATTGGCCGTAAATCTCCTGACCGCAGGGGACCAGGACGATCGCGCGGCCACCGGGCGAGAGAGCCCCATAAATGTTGCGCAATCCGCCTCGATCATCTTCGATATGTTCCAGGACATTCAGGCAGACCACGGTGTCCACGGCGTCGGCCAGCGGTTCAAAATCGACCGGCTTCGAGAGATTGCAAGCCCGAGTCTCCACGTTCGGGTAATGACGCAGACGCGCCTCTAGCCGGGAAAGATGCTCCTTATCTATATCGCTGGCGATGTATCGTTGCCGGCCGCGCGCCAGTGTACGAGTAAGGTTGCCCATGCCGGCCCCGATTTCCAGCACTTGTTTTTTCACGTGGGGCCGGATGGTATCGGCCATCCAGCTATTGAACCGGTACGCGACGGAAAAGGCGTCCAATATTTCGGCGCCCGTATCCTTATAAAGATCGTCGGTGAACCAGAATCGCAGCATGACCCAAAGAGCTTGGAAAGCGTCCTTGAGTCCGATCTTCTTGCCTTCCTCGTAAGTGCGCCCGCTATAACTGATGGGCACTTCGTAGATGCGGGCCTGGCGTTTGGCCACCTTAATGGTGATCTCCGGTTCGATTCCGAAGCGATCGCTGCGAATGGGGATGCTTTTTAGCAACGGAGTACGGAATGCTTTATAGCAGGTTTCCATGTCCGTCAGGTTGAGGTTCGAGATGATGTTGCAAAGTGTAGTGAGCGCATGGTTGGCGACGCTGTGCCAGTAGTAGAGCACCCGGCGCCGGCCGGCGCTCAGAAAACGCGAGCCATAGACCACGTCGGCGGAGCCGTCTAACAAAGGTTCCAGGAGCAGCCGATATTCCTGGGGATCGTACTCTAAATCAGCGTCCTGAATGAGACAGTAATCGCCGCAAGCCTGCTCGATCGCCGCGCGGATAGCCGCTCCTTTGCCGCGATTCTCAGGACATCGGATGAGCCGAATGAATCCTGGATAGCGCGCCGCAAATTCCTCGACCAGCTCGGCCGATCCGTCCCTGGAAGCATCGTCAACTACGATGATCTCGCGTTCCAGGCTGCCGGGAAGGGGAGCCCGCACAATCCGCTCGAGAACCGTCTGGATGAACTCAGCCTCGTTGTAAAGCGGCACCAAAACAGAGAGCAGTTTGGGAGTGCAGTCGTGATCTCCAGCTGGGTACATTCTGCTGGTATTCAGATTACACCATCGATACCAGAGAGCACCTGTGGGTGATCAGTTCTGCCGGAATCTCTGGATGGGCGCTACGAAGATGGACGCGGCGATCTTGCTCCATTCAGAGACGAAGAGCCTCCGCGAACTCTCGTCCCGCCACCACTGATCCGCGTGGTAGAAGGGATCGGGCGCCGGGACTGAGACGAAGTGGACCCCGGAGCAAAGCATCTGAAACACGATCAAGGCCCGGCGGGAATGGTGGGCACTGGTTACCAGCAGGACCCGCTTGACGCCCCGGCGGGCTAGCTCCGGCCGCAGGGCTAGCGCCTCTTCAATGGTTGAACGAGCAGTGTGTCCGAAGCTCTCAATCGAGTCTGTCCGGTAGCCCTGGCGGGCGAGAAATGCGATGGCGAATTCACCCTCTGGGCGCGCCTGTTCCGCCGGCTGGCCTCGATAAGGCGGGCCGCTGATCAAGACCCTGGGGGCGTAACCCTGGAGCGCTAATTCTGCAGCGGTTAAGATCCTCGGGCCATAGAAGTCACCGCCCAGGACGAGGATGAGGTCGGCCGCCTGGGGAGTTTCGGAGCAGACCACGAAGCTTCCCAGAGCTGCCAGTGTGGCTTGCCAACGGACGCCCGCGGTTAGAAGCAGAGCGACCAGGCAGCCAGTGATCAGACGCACCAGCCAGCCGGTTTGCTTTCGGCCTATCACAAGGACCACACTACCCCTTGTTTGGCCGCCGTGTTCAGACCCTCGCCATGTTATACTCCGTCTTTAAGAGTGACTACAGCCCGCGATTCACCTCCTCGTGTGCCTTTCCTGGAGAAGCTGAAGCACTGGTATTTAACTGTATCGGTCATCCTATTTGCTTTCCTTTTGCTGCTGGTAGCTACAAACGTAGTCCTCTATTTTTTCTCTCCCCATGAAACACCGAATCCACTGAGCCGCTACGGGCTAGCCACTATCTTGCGGGCTTATCCGGGTTGGAACAAGGATTCCGTCCTGGCACTCTTAAAGGAGACCTACCAGGGCCGCAACTATGAACATCATCCGTTTGCGCAGTTCAAGAACGGACCCTTTCAGGGCCGCTATCTAACGATTTCTCCGCCTGGATTCCGAGTCGTCAAGAATCAGGCGGCCTGGCCTCCTCGCTCCTCTGCCTACAATATTTTTGTATTCGGCGGATCCACGGCGTTTGGCCTTGGAGTGACAAACGAAGAAACGATCGCCTCCTTTCTTCAAGAAATTCTAAACTCACGCAACGGGCTGAGGCCTGTAGCGGTGTACAACTTCGGTACTCCGGCGTATGCAAGCCGGCAGGAAGCCACTTTGTTGTACGACTTCCTTACGTCCGGAGTGAAACCGGACGTGGCTGTGTTCATCGACGGTCTCAATGAGTTGCCGTGGGGTGAGACACCCGCGCTTACGACCGAGCTCAATCGGTATCTCCAGG
>Ga0070713_100003273_pt1 | contig 10671 bp, 9 predicted proteins | sample LARL82metaG_FD_65465 | JGI IMG/M metagenome (GOLD analysis project Ga0070713, IMG submission 65465) | Corn, switchgrass and miscanthus rhizosphere microbial communities from Kellogg Biological Station, Michigan, USA - LAR L8-2 metaG | ecosystem: Host-associated > Plants > Roots > Rhizosphere ... | reverse complement strand
ACCTGCACGCTCAAGTTGAAGGCGCCCGGCGTCTCCGATCCGGCGCGCGGTTCGATGATAGGAAGCGGAACTCTCCCGGTGACGTGTTCGATCCGTGCGCGGCGGTCCGCACGCAGCGCCTCGCGCGCCCAGTCGCGGCGCAGCATCAACTGTTCGGTCGCCTCCTGCCTCACATGATTCAACTCGCTCACCGGCAAGAACAATCCGTCGGCGAGCGCGTTGGCGTCGACGCCGGCGAGCGCGAACGGCGTGTCGCCCAATCGACCGAGCTGTTCGCGTAGCATCTCCGCGTCGAGTGGACGTTTCGTCGCCGGCGATAGCGTGATCTCCGAGCGCACCGTCACGGTCTCGCCATCGCTGGTGAACACCGCCTTGAGCGGTGTCCCCGCGGAGCCGAACAGTCGGACGTCGAGCCGAACCTTCTTGGCGCGAACGTCCGCCGACAGCGCGGCATAGCTGGAGCGCGCGCGCTCCAGTAGCGTCGCGTCCGACGTCCGAATGATCCGCCAGCCTGTCGTGATGCGGGTGCGCGTCGCGATCGCCTGCCGCGTGCGGCCACGAGTCGAGCTCACGGTGCGCACGCCATCGACCGTGAATCCCGTCGTCGGACCACCGACGTTCTCCAGCGCCTCGAACCCGAGTCCATCGCCGATCTGAATCGGCGACGAGACGTCGGCGATCAACTCGCCGTTCTCGTATCCGACGACGGACCCGATCTCGATGCCGCGATTGTCGGGCTGCGTGCGCGTCACGTAGTCACGTCCCGCGCGCCCGCCGTACATGCCGCCCGTGAAGCCGCGGCTGTAAATCTGAACCAGCGGCTGAACTTCTTCCGGCGATGGCACGGTGGCGTCGCCCGTCTCGAGGCGATCGAGGAACTCGCGATACGAGCTGGTGACGGTCGCGACATACTCGGCGCGCTTTTTCCGCCCCTCGACTTTGAGACACACGACGCCCGCGTCGGCGATCTCGGCAAGATGGTCGTACGCGCCGAGGTCTTTCGCCGAAATGAGATAGCCGCGGTCGAGCTCTTCGCGCGTCGCGCTGTCAGTCAAGACGTAGTCTTTCCGGCACGACTGCGCGCACGATCCGCGATTCGCGCTGCGCTCCGAGATCATTCCGGACATGTAACACTGGCCGGAGTACGAGATGCAGAGTGCGCCGTGGACGAAGCTTTCGAGTCCGAGATCGGGAACGGCGGCGCGGATCGCGCGGATGTCGTCGAGTGTGTTTTCGCGCGCCAGCACAACGCGGTCGACGCCGAGGTCGCGGACGACGGCCGCGCCGCTCTCGTCGTGCACGGTCAGTTGGGTCGAGCCGTGGATCTCGAGGTCGGGATACGTCTGCTCGATCAAACGGATCAGACCGAGGTCCTGCACGATGACGGCGTCGATGCCCCGGTCGACTGCGTCGCCGAGCAGCATGAGGGCGTCGACGAGCTCGGCAGGCTTGATGAGAACGTTGAGCGTGAGGTAGACGCGCCGGCCGCGCTCGTGGGCGATGCGGCACGCCTCACCCAATTCGTCGAGCGACAGATGCGCGCCTTCGTCTCGGGCGTTGAAGCCCTCGGTGCCCATGTAGACGGCGTCGGCGCCGTTGGCAACGGCCGCACGGACTGCGTCGAGAGAGCCGGCCGGCGCGAGAAGCTCGGGGATGCTGCGGTGTGCCATAAGCGTTGAAATGTAACAGCTTAGGGCATCTTATCACACCCAGTCTCTGACCATCGGCCGATCAGGTCGGATCGCGTTTCTTGAAGAAACGAAGCACGGTCGCGACGCCGAAGAGCACGATGCCGATCGCGCGCAATCGTCCGTCGTCGATCCGCTGACCGTACCCCCACACCACCAGACCGATGACGAGCAGCGCGAGTTGAATCTCGGTGCGCCGCGTCACGAGTCCCCCTCGAAATGGAGTCTGACCCCAATTCGATGTAGCACGACTACTCCTTTGGCGAGCGACTGTACGCCGGCCAGGTTTTCACGCCCGGGAGCTGCGCTGCTTTCGCTTCATCGTCCGGAACATCGAGCACCATTCGGAGCATCGCCGTCGAGAAGACTTTTCCCTGCGCGTCCGTCTTGAGCGACAGCGTTCCGCCGCCGTCGAGCGCGCCGTGCAAGAGGAAGTTGAGCGCCCGTAAATTCGGAAGCTCGTATCGTTCGATCGGGCCGGTGATGACGCCTTTGAAGTGTTGCGTGACGCGATCGAGCGTGAGATACCGGTCGAGTACCGGATACCACTTTGGCTCGAGCGCGATCACGCCGACGTTGGCCGTGTCGCCTTTGTCGCCCGAGCGGGCGTGCGCGATGTCGAGCAGTCGGACCTTCATGTGAGCACCTCGACCTTGGTCTGCACGACGCGCTTATCGATCAACGCCGGCCAATAGGCGACGATCTCTTCGACCTTCGGCCGGCCCCCGGCGAATCCGGTCACACTCGGCGGACCATTCAACACGAGCGGCGCGAGCTCGCGCGTGAATCGCTCGACGGCGGCCTTGTCGGGTCCCCGTACACCGATCCGCAGTTGGACCTCCGGCGGGTCGTGCGGCTCGCCGGCGAGCGGGCCGTGCGTCGCCGACACGCCGACGAACTCCGTGAGAATGTGCTCGAAGCGCAGTCCGAGTCGATCGAGACGTTCGCGCAGCACGCGGTCGGCTAGCTCCGCCTTGGGCAGCGCGTCGGGCCACGAGTACACGAGCGTGCCGACGGCCTTGAAGCCGGCGCGATACGCGATTGAAACTTTGAGGCTGTCGGTGGGCGGGCGGCCCTTGATGCCAAACACGCGCACGCGGTTCTCACCCGCTGCCTCGAGATGGATCGACGTGAAGTCGGCGACGACGTCCGGCGTGATGTAGGAGTGCGGATCGCCCATCTCGTACACGAGCTGCTCCGACACGGAGGGAACGGAGATCCGGCCGCCTGTATCGGGATGTTTATAGATCACGAATGAGCCGTCGGCCGATCCTTCGACGATCGGATAGCCGACGTTGGCGAGGTCGGGAATGTTCTGCCAGTCGTAGAGGCAGTTGCCGCCTGAGCACTGCGCACCGCACTCGATGATGTGGCCGGCGATGATGCCGGCGGCGAGCCGGTCCCAATCGTCCGCCGCCCAACCAAACTCGTAGCGGAGCGGCGCCATCGTCAGCGCGGTGTCGGTCGAGCGGCCGGTGATGACGATGTTCGCTCCCTTGCCGAGCGCCTCGACGATCGGCGTCGAGCCGATGTAGGCGTTCGCCGAGAGCACACGATCCCTGACCGTCGAGAGGGCCTCGCCGGTTTCCATGTTCTTGAGCGGATGCCCGCTCGCGATCAACTCGTCGATGCGCGGAAGCAGGTCGTCGCCCGTGACGACGCCGATGCGGATCGCGTCGCTCACGCCGTGCTTTTGCGCGACGGCACGGATGGCCGCGGCACACGCCGGCGGATTGACCCCGCCCGCGTTGGCGATCACGCGCACGCCGCGCTTGGCCACCGCCGGCAGGACGCTCTCGATCGCGCCGACGAAGTCGCGTGCGTAGCCCATGTTCGGGTCACGCTCCTTCTGCTTTTGCAGAATGCTCATCGTGACTTCGGCGAGATAATCGAGCATGAGGTAGTCGACGTCGCCGCCTTCGACCTGTCGTCGCGGCGCCTCGAGCCAGTCGCCCCAGAAGCCTTGCCCCGACGCGACGCGCACGACGCCGGTCTTGGATCGGGGCGACGCGCCGGGTGCCGTGGTCGGTGATGTCATACGTCGTCAACGTGTGCAGGTAGGACGAACGGGCCCAGATGCGGCCCCGGATTTTGCAGCGAGGCGCGGAGTGCTAGCGCCAGCACGTCACGCGTGTCCTCGGGATACACAATGGCGTCGATGAAGCCGCGCGCGCCGGCGTACCGCGCGTCGAGTTGATGCTCGTAGTCCGCGCGCATCTCGGTGATGGAATCCGCCGTCGCTTGCGGCACAGGCTTGCCCTTGCCTTTCGCCGCCTCGATCGCCGGTCCGTGCACCGCCTGAATCGCGGCCTCGCCTTCCATCACCGCCATCCGGCCGGTCGGCCAGCTGAAGATGAAGTCCGGATCAAACCCTTGGCCCGCCATCGCATAGTATCCCGCGCCCGACGCGTGGTTCACCGTAAGCACGAGCTTCGGTACGCGCGCCGTCGCCATCGCTTCGACGAACCGCGCGCCGGCGCGGATGATGCCTTCGTGCTCGGCCTCGGGTCCGACCATGAAGCCGGAGACGTCTTGAATAAACACGATCGGAATGCGCTCCCGATCGCAGCGGTCGATGAAGTACGCGACTTTCTCGGCGCTCTCGGCGTAGATGATGCCGCCGAACCGCGGCTTCTCTCCCGGACGGCCTTTGATCAATCCGCGTTGGTTCGCGATGACGCCGACGCCGATGCCTTCGATGCGCGCATCGCCGCAGATCATCTCGCGCGCGAGACCGGCCTGAAACTCATCGATGCGACCGTCGTCCAGGATCACGCGTAGCAGCGTGTGCATGTCGTACGACATGCGGTGATCGGCGGGGAGCAAATCATAGATCGCGTCAGTCGTTGCTTGCTCGTCCCAGTCGGTCGCGGCCGTCGGCGCGCGCGCCGGCGGCAGCATCGCGACGAGGTCGCGCAGCTTGGCCAGGCACGCGTCGTCGTTGTCGGCCGTATAGTGCGCGACACCGCTGATTTCGTTGTGCGTCGATGCGCCGCCCAACGTCTCGGAGTCGATCGTCTGACCGGTCGCGCCCTTTACGAGATTCGGTCCGCCCAGTCCCATGAACGACGTGCCCTTCACCATGACGATGAGATCGGACAGCGCCGGCAGGTACGCACCGCCCGCGATGCACGGCCCCATCACGGCGGCAAGCTGCGGAATGCGCAGGTACTTCCGCATGATGGAATTGTAATAAAACAACCGGCTCGCGCCGTATTGCCCGGGGAAGACGCCGCCCTGATACGGCAGGTTCACGCCCGCCGAATCGACGAGATAAATGATCGGGATGCGGCAGCGCATCGCGATCTCCTGGGCGCGCAGCATCTTCTTGATCGTCTCGGGCCACCACGAGCCGGCTTTGACGGTGGCATCGTTGGCGACGATCACCACCTCGCGCCCGCAGACCGTCGCGACGCCCGTGACTACGCCCGCCCCGGGCGCTTGCCCGTCGTATTGATCGTATGCGACCAGCAGTCCGATCTCGAGAAACCGCGTCCCCGCGTCGCAAATGCCGGCGATGCGCTCTCGCGCGGTCAATTTTCCCTGGCTGTGCTGGCGGGCGATCTTGTCGGCGCCTCCCCCTTCCCTCAGCCGTGCCTCGAGCTCGCGGACTTCGGTGCTCAGCTCGCGAAGCCGTGTCGTCACGCTTCCTGCCGCTCGCGCTCGGTGAACCACCCGCGGATGTATTCGATCAAATCCGTCGTCGGCGTGCCGGGCCCGAACAGCCGCCCGACACCTTTTGCCTGCAGCGCCTCCATGTCTTCCTTCGGGATGATGCCGCCGCCGGTGATGAGGATGTCGTCGCGCCCCTGCTCGTGCAGCAGTTCGTGGACGCGGGGAAAGAGCGTCATGTGCGCCCCGCTCAGAATCGACAGGCCGATGACGTCGACGTCTTCCTGGACCGCAGCCGTGGCGATCATCTCCGGCGTTTGATGGAGTCCGGTATAAATCACTTCCATCCCGGCATCACGCAGGGCCGCCGCGACGACTTTCGCGCCGCGATCGTGGCCGTCGAGGCCGGGCTTGGCAACCAGCACGCGAATGGGACGCATTCCGTTTGGGTCGAGGGTCAACGGGAGGTCGCCCAACGACGGCGGCGTGTCTGCCCGTTCGCGTCAAAGCTAGCGGTTTCGACGAACGCGGGGCAACGGACGGAGCGCCGCCGGCTTGCGCGCCACCAGCAGCATCTCGCTCGAGCGCCGCGTGAGCGGGCGCGCCGTGAACCCCTCGAACGCCTGCTCGACGATGAGCCCGACGTCGGCGCATAACTCGGCGAGGCGCGTCGGCGTATAAAGCCGAATCCGATGCTCGCGCGTCCCTTGCCCCGACGGTCCGGACCAGACCGAATGCACCGTGAGAACGCCGGACAACGCATCGAACGTCCGCTCGTGCGCGATCAACGTTCCGTTCTCGGTCTGCCACCAGTCGCGGTGGAGAAATCGGGCCATCACGCCGTCGCGGCTTCCGCCGTGCCACACGAGCACGCCGCCCGGCGCGAGCACGCGCGCGAATTCGGCGATGACACGTCGATCGTCCGCCGGCTGCGCGAAAAAACCGAACGATGTGAACAGGTTGAGCACCGCGTCGAATCGCCCGGTCCAGCGTGCGGGCAACGTCCGCATGTCTCCGCGCGTGTAGCGAAGGCGCGCTCCCGTCCCACGCCGCCGCGCGAGCGCCAGCAGTTTCGTCGAATAATCGAGCCCGTCGACGTCGAACCCGGCCTCGGCGAGCAAATGGGCGTGACGGCCTTGGCCGCACGGGACATCGAGTACGCGCGCGCCCGATGGAAGTCCGAGCACGTCGATCAGCCGCGCGGTTTCATGTCGATCGCGCTCGAGCGTGAACAGCGGTTCGTACTCGAGCAGGTATTGGTTGTCGAAGTACGACTGCCACCACTCGTCCCGCTTCTTAGTTGCGGTCAGAAGAAGACGGGCTCCCGGTAGGCGCCGAACACGTCTTCCAACGCCGCGCGGATCTCGTACAACGTGCAGTACCGCCGCGCGCACTCGAGAATGAATGGGAAGACGTTCTGCGAGCCGCGCGCCGCTTCGCGCAATCGATCGAGGGCCTCGGTGCACGCTGCCTGATCGCGCTCGGCTCGCATCTTCGCCATGCGCGCCCGCTGATCGCGCTCGGCGTCGGCACCGACCTTGAGCGTCGGGATCGAGAGCTCGGGTTCGTCGGTGACGAATTCGTTGACGCCGACGATCGTCCGCCGGTGCTGTTCGATCTCCCACTGCTGACGCGCGGCCGACTGCGCGATCTTGCGTTGGAACCAGCCGCTCTCCAAGCCGGCGACCACGCCGCCGATCGCGTCGATCTCGTCGAATAAGCCCTCCGCTTCGCGCTCGAGCTGATCCGTCAACGCTTCGATGTAGTACGAGCCGCCGAGCGGATCGATCACGTTGGGGATGCCGGTCTCGTAGGCGAGCAGCTGCTGCGTGCGGAGGGCCACCTGGACCGCTTCTTCCGTCGGCAGCGCCAACGTTTCGTCCATCGAGTTGGTGTGGAGCGACTGCGTTCCCCCCAACACCGCCGCGAGCGCCTGATACGCCACGCGCACGACGTTGTTCATCGGCTGCTGCGCGGTCAGCGTGACGCCGGCGGTCTGCGAGTGAAAGCGCATGACCCACGAGCGCGGACTCTTGGCGCCGTACTTCTCCTTCATGCGGCGCGCCCAGATGCGACGCGCGGCGCGGAGCTTGGCGATCTCCTCGAAGAAGTCGTTGTGAATGTCCCAGAAAAATGAAAGACGCGGGGCGAAGTCGTCGACGTCGAGCCCGCGCGCTTGGCCGCGTTCGACATACGTGAATCCATCAGCGAGGGTGAACGCCAATTCCTGCGCCGCCGTCGATCCTGCCTCGCGGATGTGATAACCGGAGATCGAGATCGTATTCCACAACGGCGCGTGCTCGGCGCCCCACTCGAAGCAGTCGACGATCAGTCGCAGCGCCGGCTCGATGGGAAAGCACCAGGCGTGCTGCGCCATGTACTCTTTCAAGATGTCGTTCTGAATCGTGCCGCGCAGCTTGTCCGACGAGACGCCCTGCTTCTCCGCGGCCGCGATATAGAATGCCCAGAGAATGATCGCCGGCCCGTTGATCGTCATCGACGTCGAGACTTTGTCGAGTGGGATGCCGGCGAACAGAACCTCCATATCGGCCAGGCTCGAGATGGCCACGCCTGTCTTGCCGACTTCACCCTCCGAGCGCGGATGATCGGAGTCGTAGCCCATGAGCGTCGGGAAATCGAACGCCGTCGACAGTCCCGTCTGCCCATGCTCGAGCAGGAACTTGAATCGCGCGTTCGTATCGGCTGCGCTGCCGAAGCCGGCGAACTGTCGCATCGTCCACAGCTTGCCGCGATATCCGGTCGGATGAATGCCGCGCGTGTACGGATACGTCCCGGGAACGCCGAGCGTCTGCACGCTCTGCGCGTCGACGTCGAGCGCAGTATACAGCGGCTCGACTTCGCTCGCCGAGTTGGTGAACGCGATGTCCCGCAGCTCGCCCTTCTCGTAGCGCCGGCGCCACTCGGCGACTTCGGCGCGCAGGCGATCGAGCTCGGCGCGCGGGTCGGGTGGTGGGGAGGCTTGAGTAAAGTCTCGCGTCGATGTCATTGACTGGTCCGCGTCAAAAGGTCTCCACTCCGGGCGAGCAGTGCGTCGGCGACGTCGAACGGATTGGTCTGTCCCGACTCGAGGGCCGCGAGTTGTCCGTCCAGCCAGCGGTTCGTGTCGGCGTCCTTCCAGAGACGGTCGTGTACCCGCTCACCGACGACGTCTACTACGCGCTCGCGCAACCGGGCGCGCCGGCGCTCACCCAGCGTTCCGCTCTTCTCAAGATAACCAAAATGACGGTCGAGCGCGGCCGAAAACTCAGCCAATCCTTCGCCTTTGGTCGCGACGGCCCGGAGCACCGGCGGCGTCCACTGCTCGGCGTTGTCGTCCTTCGCCGCGGCGCGCGCCGCGCGGCCGGGATTCATCGCCAACTGTTCATCGTGCGTCATCACGCGAGCGAGGTCGACGCCGTGATGGGCCGGGACGTTCTTGAGGGTCGCACCATTGCGCAAACCCAGCATCAACTCGAGCTCGTTGCGCAACCGATCGGCCCCCTGCCGATCCGCCTTGTTGACGACGAAGATGTCGGCGATCTCCATCAGCCCGGCCTTGAGCGTCTGAATCGAATCGCCGGATTCCGGGACGAGCACGACGACGCTCGTGTCCGCCGTTCGCGCGATGTCGAGCTCCGTCTGTCCCACACCGACCGTCTCGATCAACACGCGGTCGAAGCCGAAGGCGTCGAGCACGTCCGTCACTTCGCGCGTCGACGCCGCGAGACCACCGAGCGAGCCGCGCGTCGCCATCGACCGGATGAACACGCCGGGGTCGAGCGCCACTGATTCCATCCGCACGCGATCGCCGAGCAGCGCGCCGCCGGTGAACGGCGACGTCGGGTCGACGGCGACGATGCCGACGGTGAGACCGGCGTCGCGATAGACGCGGGCGAGTCCGGTCGTCAACGTGCTCTTGCCCGCGCCTGGGGGCCCGGTGATGCCGATGCGTCTCGCCCGTCCGATGCGCGTTTGCATGCGTGCCAACAAGCGATCGAACCCGGCGCGATGATTCTCGACGATGCTCACGACGCGGGCAAGCGCCGCGTTCCGTCCGGCGTCGAACTCGCCGAGCAGCTTGGTTTCTCGATCCATCACGGACGTCGCGGTCATCGAGTCGCGGGGCGCGAAAGCGGTGGTGTCGGTGAGGTGGGTGACGCGGTTGGCTCCGGTTCATCATGCTCGTCGCGGATGTCGCCGACGAGCTCCTCGAGCAAGTCTTCGAGCGTCACGAGGCCGAGTGTCCGGCCGTCGTCCCCGCGAACAATCGCGAGATGGAGGCGCTCGCGCAGCATGCGAAAGAGTAGCTCGTTACAGGGAGCGCCGGGAGTCGCGAATGCCACCGGTCGCAGTCGTTCGGGCGTGTCGCCGCGCGCCTTGATGACGTCGAACGCGTGCACCATGCCGACGATGGAGTCGAGCGTCCCGTGGTAGATCGGCACTCGACTGTACCTGGACTGGGCGATCTGGCTCGCCAAGGTATGCGGATCGACGCCGTCAGGAAGCGCGAAGATGTCCGACCGTGGCGTCATCACCTGTCGCACCACTTTCTCACTGAACTGGACGACGCCGGTGATGATCGCGATCTCGTCTCGCTCGCCCACGCCCTCCAACTCTCCCTCGCGTAAGAGATCTTGAATGCCGTCGCGCTCGAGCGGCTCGGGCGCCTCGGGGCGTTCGATGACGAAGATTCGAGCGATGGCGCGGCCCGTCACGATCAGGGGCGTCATCAGCAAGTCAGCCAACCGCAGCACGGGAAGGACGAACGGCGCCACCGCCGATGGCCACCGACGGGCAATGGCGCGCGGAGCGATCTGTCCCGCGACGACGACCACCGCGGCGAATACGACGGCCGACCACAAGACGCGGATCCCGTCGCCTGCGATGCCGAGAATCATTCCGGCCACGAGCAGCGTGAGCGCAATGCCGACGCTCGCCGCCGTGAGCAGGCGGTGCGGCCGTTCCAGGTATGTCGTCGCTGCTTCGGCACCGCGGAGCTGCCGCTCCGCCCAATGACGCAGCCAGATGCGGCTCACCGACCGCACCGCCATGCCGCCGGCGGTGAGCCAGGCGACGACGATGAGCGCGGCGATCAGCGGAAGGCTCCAGGTCATTCGTCCGTCCTCGCGCCCGCCGGCTCGACTCGCTCGAAATACACGCGCTCGATGCGCCGCCCGCGAACCCGCTCGACGACGATCTTGAATCCGGATTGTACGACCGACTCGCCGGACAACGGCACGCGGCCGAACACGGCGTAGACCAACCCGCCGACGGTCGACACATCGTCGATGCCGAAGTCGACGCCGAGGCGCTCGCACAATTCGTCGAGCGGAACGCGGCCCGAGACCCAGTACCGTCCGGCGCCTTCCTG
>Ga0070713_100003271_pt1 | contig 10682 bp, 9 predicted proteins | sample LARL82metaG_FD_65465 | JGI IMG/M metagenome (GOLD analysis project Ga0070713, IMG submission 65465) | Corn, switchgrass and miscanthus rhizosphere microbial communities from Kellogg Biological Station, Michigan, USA - LAR L8-2 metaG | ecosystem: Host-associated > Plants > Roots > Rhizosphere ... | reverse complement strand
GCGCGCTACGTCGACATCTATATGGAAGCCATACGCTGGGACAACGCCGCCAAATTATACGAGCAATTCAGCCGGGAAGCTTAAGCCTTCTCCTCGGGTGGCTTGATGTGGCGGAACGAATAGAGCAGCGCAAGATCGTAGGCGATCTTGAGTGTTCCGCAGACGACGAGCGGCAGGCCGGAAAAGGCGGTCATCAGAAGCGCGCCTGAGATTGCCGGGCTGATGGCCGATGCCAGGCTGCGGGGCACGGCGGTGACGCTCGCGGCCGCCGGCCGCTCCGCCGGCGTGACCACGGCCATGACATAGGAGGTGCGGGTGGGGACGTCCATTTGCGATAGTGCTGCGCGCAGCAACAACAGGCCGAGTGCGACATAGAGGTTGGGCGCAAATGCCGCCAGGATCAGGAACAGGCTCGACGGAATGTGCGTGAACACCATGGTATTGACGAGGCCGGCGCGCTTCGCGATCCATGCCGCGACCGGATAGGAAAAGGCGCTTAGTGTGCTTGACCAGAAGAAGAACAGTCCCGCCGCCGACAACGAGAGGTCGAAGCGCTCGAACAGCCAGAGCACCAGCAGCGATTGCGCGATAAAGCCGCCCGCAAAGGCGTCGACGCTGAAGAGGGCGGCGAGCTTGTAGACGGTGCGGCGCGAAGGTCCGAGCGGGGCGTGGTGGGTCTCTTCTTGCGCGTGCGCGCGGGGGACCCGGCGATAGAGCGCCGCGCTCAAGCCACCGAGCGCGGCGTAGGCGTAGAACATCAGGCGGAACGCCGAAAGCCTGGTACTTCCGGCCGAGACGAGGAAGTCGGGCAATGAGGCGGCAAGCGAGCCCGCCGCCGCGGAGAGCGCCCCGATCAGGCTATAGCGGGCAAAGACGTTCGTGCGTTTGTCATCCGTTGCGCTCCGCGCCAGCGCCGCGTGCTCCAGCGGAACGAGAACGCCGAGATCGCCGGCGGAAGGATTGATGGTGCCGACAAAGGCCACCAGCGCGATCAAGAGGAAGTGCTCGACATTCGGAAAGGCGAGCCCGGTTGCCACCATCAATCCGGCGCCGACGAGCATCAGCGCGCGCAGATCGTGACGTGGCGCGATCCAGCCGACAATAAATGTCAACAGCGCCGTTCCGAGTAGCGAGGCGGTGGCAACAAGGCCGACGGCAATGGCATCATATCCAAGCGCCGTCATGTAGGCCGGCAGAATGATGATCGCAAATCCGTCGCCGAATCCGCGCAAGCCCCGCGCCGCATAGAGCAGCGCGATCGGGGAGTTGGAAGCCGAAGCAGGGGGCTCGGTCGCGATTTCAGTCATGGTGCGTTCCAAGCCTGCTGGTTCAATCGGCCCCCCGCGGCAGCGGCGTGATCTTCACCTGATCAAAGCGCGTGACGCTGTCGGCCTTGGTCCATAGCGCAACCCCGCCGGCTTCCGCAAAGGTCTTGTCGGTCACGCCGAACAGCGTGTTACCGTCGTAGGAGACGGTGAACCGGTCGCCCTCGGCGCGCAGGCCGAGCGTGTGCCATTGGTTTGCCGTTACCCTCAAATTGGCGCCTCCCAATTGTTCGCGGCGGCCTTGGACGACGCGATAGAAACGGACGTTGTCTTCCAGCGCATTGGCACGTGCCACGTAGTAATTGTTGGCATCTTCAAGCCGCACGGCGATGCCGCCGGCCTGGTCGACTTTGCCGCCGACCGCCTTGAACCGGAGTTCGACGTTGAGGTTTGCAGCCGACAAGCTGTCATGAATGGCGAGGGGAAAGCGGTAATCGGTGCGGTCCGTGCTGCTCTGCTCGATCGCACGCCCCGCCAAAGCCGTCGGGTCTTCGACCACCGTCCATACGCCGTCCCCTCCGCGGCCGGTGCGAGCAAAGGTGAAACCGACCGGCGGTGATCCCGGAATCATCCGTTCGATGGCAATCATGGCTGCTCCTGTCTCCGCGAAGATTGATGATCCCGTACACACGAGAAGGCACGCGGCCAAAGCAGCGTTCAGGACAAGCCTGGTGGTGCTAACCAACGTTCGTCTGCGTGCGTTCACGTGCGGCCCCTCGATTAGATCGGAATTATTTGGCAAACTGGCCCGCCGGCTTGCCGCGCTTCACCATCTCGCCGCAATACGCGTAGAGCGCGTCATAGACGATCCACTCGGCGGCGTTGAGCGCGTGGTCGTCCTTGTAGCCGAGCTGCCGGAAGCCTTCAGCCAACGCCTGGAGCCCCGGTCCCTCGGCCTGATGGTAGAGCGTGTTGTCGGTATCGGCGCCGTTGACGATCCGGCCAAGCAGCACAAGAGCCGGATTGTCGGTCAACTTGTACTTCTTGAGGATTGCTTCGAACGAGCACTCCTTGCCGTGGTGACCAAGCTCGACGTCCCTGACGTCGTATGGAATGGCGTCGAGCCGCTTGGCCTCCGCCATCACCTTGTCGGCCGGCACGAAAATGAACTCGGCATCCTTATCGACGAACTTCTTGATGAGCCAGGGGCAGGCCACGCGGTCAACCTTGACGTGCTCTCGGGTAATCCACTTCATCCGATCCTCCTGTTTGATTGAATCCTGCGGATCAACTATCCGCCAGAACGAGAATTCCGCCGTGTTCGGGTGAAATCACATAGAGCTGGTCCGGCGGCACCAAAACTGTTGTGTGCGCACCGGCGCTTGTCACCGTGCGTACGGCGTTGCCGGTTCGCGGATCGATCGTCTCGACGAGACCCGGCTCGCCGATCGCGACGTGGACCCTGCCGCTCGACGGATTGAAGAAGGTCACATCCGGCGGGCCGGCAATCGGCCAGACGTTGGTGATCTCGCCAGCGCCAAAGTCGATTTCGACCAGGGCGCCATCGTCGCATGCCGCGTAGAGGCGGCCGCCGGAATGGTCGATGTCCAGGCCATGCGCGCCGCCCGACGGCAGCTTCCACTGCGCGACCGGGCGCAAGTCGGGCAGGCGGACGACCAACACCATCGAAGGCTCGCGGATGCAGAGGAACAAGCGCTCGGCGGCGGCATCGGTGACGCACCAGCGCGGTCTGCCGGGCAAATCGATTGATACCTGCTTGCGATCAGTCAGCCCAAACGATTGCAGCGTCGGGACCTCGTGCTCGTCGCCAATGCAGGCGGCGATCCCAAGGGCCGTATGGCTCACGATCGCCGCGCCATTCGGCCGGGCGCCGCTCTTGAACACCGCTTTGGTCTTGAACGTAACGGCGTCGAGCCAGGCGAGACTTGCCGAGCCGCGGTTGGTGACGAGGACCTCTCCATTGTCGGCGACAGCGCCAGCCGCTCCCGGAAATCCCGGCAGCGTTACCATGTGTTTTTGGGCATCGTGGTCGATCACCTCGACGCAGTCGCGCGCGGTGTGCGCGATGAACAGCCGCCGGGTTTTCGGATCGAACGCGCCGTGGTCGAAGGCGCTGCCGGCTGCATCCGGTATCTCGATGATGCCGACAGTTCTTAGCGGCATGACGCTCTCGCGCCGATACGCCGCAATAGACGCGAAGTCTGTTTGAATAAGGGGAATTGGAGTCCGTCCATGCGCAATCTCCTCGAAACATCGAGCGTTGCACAGAGCTTGGACGGTGTCCGTCTGACGGGGAGCCTGCGTTTCCCCGTATCATCAATCTAGCCATGCCGGAAGCTTCCGGCAAGTTCTCCGATCAGTCGAATTTTGCCGTCAGTATTTTGGGCGATGCGAATTCGCCCATTCGCGCGCGTGCGGAATGGGTTCGCGGGGCGGCAAAATCGCCCGCAGCTTGCGGGTGGTCGGCAAGTTCTCCATCCGCTCCCGCCACCGGCAAAATGCAGGATATTTGGGATACATGGCTTTGCCTTCCTCGGTCAGGTTGAAGGCGAACGCGCTTGGCAGAATGTAGAAATCCGCAAGCGTGAGCTCAGAACCGAGCAGATAGTCATGGCCGCGCGAAAGTTCGCGTTCCATGACGCCAAGCGCGAGCTCGACCTTGGGCAGCGCATGCGCCACCACCTTCTCGTCGGACGCAATGCCAAGTTCTGGAAAGACCTGCCGTTCGTGAGTCACATGGTAGATCATGTAGGGGTAGTAGTAGGAATTGACCGCGCTTACCCATTGGTTCATGCGCGCCCGTTCGCGGACATCCTGCGGCGTCAATCGCGCTCCATCAAACGCCTCGTCGATATAGGAGACAATGGCGCTGGTTTCGTAGACGGTGAAATCGCCGTGTCGGAGGATCGGGACGCGGTTGAATGGATGCAGGGCCAGATGCTCGGCCTTGCCCATCACCGGTTCAAGGTCGTGGAAGACGTAGGGCACCTCCTTATGTGTCAGAACCAGGCGGACAATGTTGACAAAGGTGCTTCGCGGGAAGCCGTAGACGATTGGATCGGGCATTTGCTTCTCCTCTCTCGGAATGTTCGCGGATATTCGTCATCGCCAAATTGGCTTGTCGGCCTCCTCGATCATCTCCCGCCGCGTGAGACCGATGTCGTGGAGCAGATGCGGATTGTCGGCAAGATCGCGCAAGGAGTCGCGTTGCAGGCTTCGCTCGCTCCAGCGCAACAGGTTGTTCAACAGCCTCAGCCATGAATTGGATTGATACTGGATCGCCGGCGGAGCGAGGTGACGGCTTTGGCTGGACGAGCCTGCATCGCCGAAATACGTTGACATGGAAGCGCTCCAGATCGCATGATTTGCATTCGTCGACCGTTTCGATAGGCCCGGCTGGGCCCGGCCTGCAAAGCATCGTTTCTCGGGCCTGCCCTAGTTTTTCTCATGAACTATTTGGTCAAGGTTTGCGATGCGCCCGCGCCTGCCAGCGTTGAATGCCCTGAAAGCCTTCGAAGCCGCGGCGCGGCATGAGAGCTTCACGCGTGCAGCTGAAGAGCTTTGCGTCACCCAGGGCGCGGTGAGCCACCAGGTCAAGGCGCTGGAAACCGAATTGGCCGTCAAGCTCTTCAATCGCGAGCGGCAGCGCCTCATCATCACCGAAGCGGGCCGCGACTATCTCAACGTTGTCCGCGATGCGTTGGACCGCATCGCCATCGGCACCGAGCGGCTGCTGCAACGGCAAAGCGCGGGCGTTTTGACCATCAGCACCTCGCCCGACTTCGCCGCAAAGTGGCTGGTGCATCGGCTCGGCCACTTTGCCGAAGCGAACACCGGCATCGACCTGCGCGTTTCCGCGACGCTGCATCATGTCGACTTCGCGCGCGAAGAGGTCGATCTTGCGGTTCGCCACGGCGACGGCAATTGGCCCGGGCTCGACACTGTCAAGCTCAGCGCGGAACAGCTCTTTGCGGTATGCAGTCCGAAGCTGTTGTCGGGCCGCCGCCGGCTCGACAAGGTGTCCGATATCCTCAAGTTTCCGCTGATCCACCTGGACAGTCGATCGGATTGGGCAAACTGGTTGCAGGGCGTTGGCATCGATGATGCCGATGTCACCCACGGCCCCGTATTGAACCGCGCCAGCATGGTCATTGACGCTGCGATCAACGGGCAGGGTGTCGCGCTTGCGCGCACGACATTGGCAGCCTGGGATCTCATCAACCGCCTGCTGGTGCGGCCGTTCCCGGAATCGCTGCGTCTGTCGAAGACCTACTGGATCGTTTGCCCGAAGGCGACCGCCAGTCTGCCGAAGATCGTGACCTTTCGCGATTGGTTGCTCGCAGAGGCGTCGAAGGATTCGCGCCGGCTGAAGTCGCTCGGTTCCTCGTCGAAGCCGCCAAGGCGAAATTCGGACTGACTCTCAGCGAGCGGGTGACCGCCCGGCACTAGAGCGGGATGACTTTTCTTCGAATCGTCATCCCGCTCTATCGTTGTTGAGCATGATCTCCGCGCAAACGCATTCCGCGTTTGTCGCGAGGGAAAGCCGGTGTCCACTTTTCCGGATCATGCTCTAATGCGGATTTTCCAGGCTAAAGGTTTCCGACTGCTCGTCATAGGCGAACAGCTCGGCGTAGCGCGCCCAGGAGACGATGGTTTTCAGCGTCTCGTCGGCCTGATCCTCCGCCATGTAATCCTCGAGCTCATTGCGGAAGCGCGCGGCGGGCGCGGTGTGCGACGGCCGCTCGTCGAGCACCCGGCGGATCAGGCCCATCACCGGCACGTAGTTCATGAGATGCTCGGCGAACAGCTTTTTTCGGGCATCGGTTTCGAGGTGGGCAAAGCGCATGCCCGCATCGGTCAGCACCAGATCGCCTTCGCTGAGTTGTGCAAAACGCATCAATTGCAGGGATTCGCCGAGGTGGAAGATATCGTCAGCTTCCAGTTGCAGATGACTGGCAAGCACCGGCAGGTCGGCACGCCCGTTATAGGGCGGCGCTGCCAGCGTCTCGATCAGACCGGATAGCACGTTGGAGGAGACGTGCCGGAGAATCATGCCGACGCCGGTGCCGTGGATGCCTTCGATCGCCGGCGTCTTCGGCTCCGCACGCTGCGTCATGCGGGCATAGATGCTGTCGACCAGCTGGCGGAAGGTCGGATCGAGACGGTTGCGTGGATGCGGCAGATCGACCCTGATCTCGGCGGCCACGCGGCCCGGATTGGAGGAGAACACCAGGATGCGGTCGCACATCAGAACCGCCTCCTCGATATTGTGCGTCACCATCAGCACCGACTTGATCGGCAGCCGGCCTTCGATCCACAGATCGATCAGGTCGGTGCGCAGCGTTTCGGCGGTCAAGACGTCAAGCGCCGAAAACGGTTCGTCCATCAAGAGCAGATCCGGATGCACCACCAGCGCGCGGGCAAATCCGACGCGCTGGCGCATGCCGCCCGACAATTCCTTTGGATAGGCGGATTCGAAGCCGTCGAGGCCGATCAGGTCGATTGCCGCGAGCGCCCGCTTGCGCCGTTCGGCAGCGTCGATGCCGAGCGCTTCCAGTCCGAGTTCGACGTTCTGTAGCACCGTCAGCCAGGGAAACAGCGCAAAGGACTGAAACACCATGGCGACGCCGTTCGGCGGCCCCTTGATGATCTCGCCGCGGCATTTGGCATCGCCGGAGGACGGCGCGATCAGTCCGGCGATGATGCGCAGCAGCGTCGATTTGCCCGATCCGGACCGGCCGAGCAGGCCGACGATTTCGCCGGAATGGATGGTCAGGTCGACCTTTTCCAATACCAGCAGATCCTCGCCGCTGCCCTTCGAGAAGGAGCGGCAGACGCTGCGCATGTCGATGAGAGCGGACTGCTTGGGTTGATCTAGCATGTGTTCCCTCCCGGTCAGCCGAGGCGAAGCCGGCGCTCACCGAAGGCGTAGAGCGGCCTCCACAGCAGCCGATTGAAAAGTGTCACCAGAACGCACATCACGGCGATGCCGAGAACCACCCGCGGGAAATCACCGGCTTCGGTCGCCTTTGCAATATAGGCACCGAGACCCGCGGCCGTCAGATGAGTGTCGCCCCAGCTTGCGACTTCCGCGACGATCGAAGCGTTCCACGATCCGCCCGACGCCGTGATGGCGCCGGTGATGTAATACGGGAAAATGCCGGGCAGCACGACTTTCACCCACCACCGCCATCCCCGCAAGTGGAAGCTGCCCGCAGCCTCGCGAAGGTCGGTCGGAAAGGCGCTGGCGCCCGCGATGACGTTGAACAGGATGTACCATTGGGTGCCCAGGATCATCAGCGGGCTGAGCCAGATATTCGGGTTGAGGCTGTAGCGTACAATCGCCACCACGAAGACGGGAAAGGCAAGGTTGGCGGGGAACGCTGCCAGGAATTGCGCCAGCGGCTGGATGCGTTCGGCAAGCTTTGGCCGCAGCCCGATCCAGACCCCGACCGGCACCCAGATCAGCGTCGCCAGCGCAATCAGCACGATCACGCGCGCCAGGGTGATGAAGCCATATCCGACCGCACTAACGACATCGGCCGGGCTCAATGTCGCCGAGAGATATTGATAGCTTCTCCAGCCGGCGTAGCAGGTCGATGCGATGATCAGCGCCAGCCAGACCGCATCGACGAGACGTGACGGTGGACCGCTTGCCGGCTTGGCCATTCGCCATTGGCTTGGCAGCGCGATATGGAAATTGGCGAAGGCCTTGTTCGCCGCCGCAAATGGATAGGTCAGCGCCCGCAACGCGCGCGTGCGGCGGAACAGATCGAGCATCCATGATTCCGGCGCGCTTGCCGAAGCGGTCTGCTCGAAGCGGAATTTGTCGGCCCAGGCCACCACCGGGCGGAACAGCAACTGGTCGTAGGCAATGATGACCAGGAGCATGGTGAGGATGGCATAGCCGATCGCGGCTAGGTTCTGTTTCTGGATGCCGAGTGCGACGTAGGAACCGATGCCGGGCAGCGTCACCGTGGTGTTGCCCACGGTGATTGCCTCCGACGCCACCACGAAGAACCAGCCGCCCGACATCGACATCATCGTGTTCCAGATCAGGCCCGGCATCGCGAACGGCACATCCAGCCGCCAGAACCGCTGCCATCCGCTCAAATGAAAGCTTTGCGAAGCTTCCTCCAGATCCTTCGGCACGTTGCGGATCGACTGGTACATGCTGAAGGTCATGTTCCAGGCCTGGCTGGTGAAGATCGCGAATACGCAGGCGAGTTCGGCGCCGAACACATTGCCCGGGAATAGATTGAGGAAGAAGACGACGGTGAAGGTCAGAAAACCCAGGATCGGCACCGATTGCAGGATGTCGAGCAGCGGGATCAAGACCATCTCGGCGCGCCGGCTCTTGGCGGCAAGTGCCGCATAGACGAAGGTGAAGATGATCGAGCAAACGATCGCCAAAAGCATCCGCATCGTCGTTCGCAGCGCGTAGTGCGGAAGATTGGACGGATCGAGCGAAACCGGCGTGACGTCGAGCGCCGACAAGGGCAGCGTGGTCTCTTCGCCGCCATAGACGATCAGCACCATAGCGCCGACCACGAGAACGAGCGCCACGATGTCCCAGATGTTGGGGCGCAGCGCCTGTCCCAGTCGCGGCGAGAGGATCTCTTGAAGCGTCATGCGGGGGCGCCTTGTTAGAACTCGCCGTGCAGGCGGCCTGAGAAGATCGAGACCGGTCCCCGGTCGGCGTTATAGGCGGGATTTACGACCAGTTGATAATCTGCGGTAAGGGTGACGTTCTTGCTCACCGAATAGGCGTAATAGGCCTCGAAAATCTGCTCGGGGCGGTAATTGAGCTGGCCATCGCCGATCAAAAGGCCGAGGCCGCCGGCGGCGAGGAAGTCGCGATGCGCCGCCGACAGTCCGTTGATCGCGCCGCCAATCCCGATGGTGTCGTTGGCACGCCCCCAATAGCTGCCTTTGATCGAGAGCCCGCCCGACAGGCTACGGTCGATATCGGTGAATGACAGGATCTGGTTTTGCCCGTCGTTCCAGCTCGCGCGTGCGAACAGGCCGATGTCCTTGACGATCTGCTGTTCGAGGTTGGCGTAGAAGCCGTATTTTGGGTTGATGTGCTGAATGCTGGTCATCACCGCGTTGATGTCCTGGGTCGGATCGGTGGCTTCGATCGCCAGCGCCTGCCGGTAGCTGCCGGTATTGCCCTGGGTGCCGAACGCGCCGAGCCGCAGCTTGCCGGGCTGATCGAAGATCGTGTGGCGCTCCTCGAATTCGACGACGGTGCCGCCGCCCTTGGTGGTGAGGACATCGCTGTTCGGAGCGGTCGGCACCTCCACGAGGGCCGCGCGCACCGCCCAATCCTTGCGATTGAGCTCGACCACGGCGCCGCGCGTATAGCCCGGCAAATCAGCGGGGAAGTCGTAAGCCGCCGACGACCACAGCGCCCAGTTCATGAAGTCGGCACGCGGATCATGGGCGTAGGCGTTGTTGTCGAAAAAGTCTCCGACCGCGAAGCGGCCGACGATCAGGGTCACGCGATCGATGTCGCGCTTGCCTTCCAGCTGATTGGGGCCGTCGGGGACATCTTCCTGTTCGCCGCCGAGACCGAAGGTCTGCTTGATGTAATAGCGTTGCGGACGGATCTTCGGAAAGGCGGCGCCCGCCTTTTGCGCCTCGCCGTTCGGAAAGCCGGCGAGGCCCAACGTGCCGTTGAGCCCAAAACCCTGCGCCAGCTCCGGATTGAAATAGAACTCAGCCCCCTGCCAGAGCCGCACGCCGAGAAAGGCCGTCGAGGTCCAGGTTGACTGAAGCTGTCCACCGGCGGGAAGGCTGTCGGGGCCGGTATAGGGCGCGCGAATGGCGGGATAGCCCTGCGGCAGGAATGTCGTTTGCACGTGGACATTCCATTCCGTCGACTCCGGAAGCGCGGTTTGCGCGCTGACCGTCGGATTCCACGGCGTAGCGCCAAAGTGATAGTTCAGGCCGATCTTGGCGAAGCTGATGCGAGGATCGACGTTGACGTTGGGCAGGCCGAATCCGCTCAAATCGTACATCTGCCGCGACAGCTCGACATAGTCATATTCGAGTTTGGCGCTCCAGTTGCCGGTGATCGCAAATTCGACGCCAATGCCCGCGATCCAGCCAGACTGGTAGTGCCCGACCGACGAGATGATATCGCTGCCGGCACCGGCCGGGTCGCTGTTGATGTTGACGTGGGTGTGGCCCCAGGCGAGGCCGCCGGTGAGATAAGGCAGCCAGGTTCCGAAGGCGTAGCCGATCCGGCCGCGCACGGTGCCGACATAATCGAGGGTGGAGTTGAAGGGGACTGGCGGCATCCGTCCCAGCGCGGCGCCGTCCATGGGACTCGGGAACGTCGCATCCGCCTCGATGCCGAGTACGACATGATTGGCGAACTGGCGATTATAA
>Ga0070713_100003267_pt1 | contig 10699 bp, 21 predicted proteins | sample LARL82metaG_FD_65465 | JGI IMG/M metagenome (GOLD analysis project Ga0070713, IMG submission 65465) | Corn, switchgrass and miscanthus rhizosphere microbial communities from Kellogg Biological Station, Michigan, USA - LAR L8-2 metaG | ecosystem: Host-associated > Plants > Roots > Rhizosphere ... | reverse complement strand
TGGGTAGCCAGTTTCAGAATCAACCCAAGAAACGCGGTCAGGCTCGTTTTTCCACTCCCCGTGCGGCCAGTGTCTTTTATCGATGTATGTTTGTTCTTTTTTCATTTTATTTTTCCTTTCTTAACGTGCGCGCTTCTGTCAGCTACCGCAAATATCTGCCCTGTAGTATTCTTTAGAAGATAAAGTTTATCAACAATTTTACGGACAATTTTTCCTTATTATTCTGATACCCTAGGGGTTGTTCATCCTTTTATCCACAGAAATTGTGGATAACTATTCATCATCAATGCCCATTTCGTCACGAACGTAAATCGCTATTTCATTAACTGAATGGTGAACATTGAAAAAACCAATCCCTACAAAAGTGTAAAAAGCAGCCTTATCTAATTTATTTTCAAACTTTGTAGAAGCTTTTATAATATCAGTTTTAATCTTTCCAAGTTGTTTTGAAGCATCTTTAAGGCCGTCTATTATGGGGTTGACCAATTCCATTATTGATTCTTGGCTCATTCCTTCTTTATCTTTCATTGTTTTTTTCTCTTTCTGATATTTGTAATAAATTGTGATCAATTTGCTCTTTGATGTCTTTAACTGCCAAATTTCTAACCCTATCCACTGAGAAAGCATCATAAATAGTTTTAGATAAAGCCACACTGAGAGCGTATAATATGTTTTCTGTTGGCTCTCCTTTACATATGGCCATAATTTGATCCGTCAACTGCCTTGTTTTAGAAAAACCCTCCAGCGCGCATTGACCTTCTTCACTGGATTGCATATGTTCTATTTTTTCTTCTATGGACATATCTACATTCTCCAACAATTCCAGAAGCTTTTTCATTTCATCTAATGACATTTCCCTCACGCTGCTATCCTCCTGTTGTTTTCTGATGTTATAAGCTCTTTTCGCAATTCACTCAAGCCGCTTGCCACAATCTCACGGCTTTCATTGTTAGTTCTTGGCTCGAAGGTGTCATATGGGCTCCTTTCACGGTGCATCTTGACTAGACTTGGCACCGTGACCGTCATCTTCGGCTTTGTAACCTCATCTCTACCGTAATCTTCTAACCAGCAAGCCCCCATAAGCCAGTTGTTGGGCATCTTGGTGTAAAGGTCTTGGTTTGAGTTGTAATCCTTCCCTATAGCGGCAGCAACGATCCTATCCCTATGCCGTGCGTAGGACTTGGCTTTGTAAAGAAGTCCCTCAAAACCAACTTTCTTTCTTGCCTCACAAAATTGCACATAAGCCTTATCCTTATTTTGCTTTCTTGGGTAGACCTCCCACCACTCTTCAAACTCATTTTTGAATGGTTCTTCTATTATATTATCTATTAATCTTATTATATGTTGATGTGGAGTTGACACAAATGTCGACTCACCCCCCCCTTTTTCTGACAAGAATGTCGACTCACTATGGGGGTTATCCACAGGGGGAGTTGACACAAATGTCGACTCACTTTTTTCCATCCATTCATGATCTAAGAGGTAGTAGACGTTTGATAGTTTTTTACCCCGTCTGGTCACATGAACGAGGCTGAATTTTTCAAGTTCCTTTACTGCTCGATCGACAGTTCGTTCGCACCTCCCCATATTCTCTGCAAGGGTGGATCTAAATGGAAAGGCTCTATTGTGTTTTCTGGAATATCCCACAAGCCACCCGTATAGGATTTTTGATGTTGATGTGATTTCATGACGCTTAGAAAGCCATACGGGAATTTGGATGTGGGGAACTTTTTCGGACATAATACTTTTCTCCTTTATCTGTTAAAAAAAATTAACTTTTACGGAAAAAAGCCCTTGCAGTTATCTTTGAGTTGAGTTATAACCAAGATAACTTGTGTGATTGCAAGTTTTGTTTCTTTTATATCTGCGTATTTTCCGTGAAAGTTAATATGTTTTAGAAAAACCCCTCTTCAAAAAGGGGTTTTTCTTTTACATCTCTCAATATCTCTAAAATTAAGTCGATATTCATTCGACAAAATTGCGCACATTTTGTCCCAGAGTCAAGACCCAATTTTACTGAGGATTATTTTTATCAACCTTATCGAGGAAATATGCAATCATTGCAGACTTAAGGCTCGCTATAGCCTCTATAATGATATCCGCCACTTCTTGCCCATAATCATCAACAAGCTCCTCTTCCCAAAGGTATGGCTCGATAAGCTCGTATGAATCAGGGTTGTTGAAGAGGGTTATCATAAGCTCCTCTCCTTTGGATAAAACCCTAATTGTGGCCGCTATCCCCCTTTCATATAAGTCCGCTTCAACCTCTAAAACTCCTTCCCACTTGGTCGAGTCCAGTTCTAATTTTGCTATTATATCTGCGCTCATTTTCGTTTTCCCCTACCGCTGCATTGGTAGGAAACTATCGCAAGCATAATAATAATACCTAAAATTGTAATTATACATGTCCACCTCATAACAGGGTCATTTGTTGCTAATTTTGTTATAATTTCTGTAATCATTTAATTTAATTTCTCCGTAAATAAGTTAATACATTTTTTAACATCATAAAAAGCTATAAGGATTGCCCATACTATTTGTCAAGTTTTTAAAAAAATTGCCCATACTGTTGATTTGATATAAAAATACTTGTAATTTTGATTTGTGATCCTATATAATTACAAGGAACGCTTTTCAACTTATGGGAGAAAACTTTTGACGGATAATATAAAACAAAATGAAAATTATGAATTAAATTTTAAGAAACAATATGAACACATTTGGGATAAAAAGAAATCAACTGTTAATGTTAATAAATATAATAGATACCTTATCGACTGCATTCGAATTGCCGAAAAATCCAAGGGTATGGTGGAAGCCAACCAAGCGGCAGCTAATGCTGCATTAAGGGAACGAACCTACCTTTATTGGCAAAGAAAGTATGAATCAAAATACACAAGCGGTTACGTACCATACACGAATGAGGAACTTGCCGCTTCAGATAGACACCAAGATAATTTAATGGAAATGGGGTACGACTCATGAGCATGTCCGAACAATTAGATCAATTAGCCACCGCACTTTCGGCTTTTCAGGGAGAAGTTACAGACGCTCGAAAAGATGTAAGCGGTTATAATTATAAATATGCAGACCTTTCTCAGGTGCTAGACATTGCGAGACCCCTTATGGCGAAGCATGGATTGTCTCTAGCTCAATTTCCTGGAAGTGCTGGCGATAAGGTAACGATTGAGTCGTACCTGCTACACAAATCCGGCCAGTTTATAAGTGGCACTATTGAAATGCCAGTTACGCTTAATAAGGGCATGACACATGCTCAGTGTGTGGGGAGTGTGATTACCTATGCTAGACGCTATGCGACAGGGGCTATTTTGGGAATTACACAAACAGACAATGACGCGGCAGGTGAGGAAGCAAAACATGATAATTTTGAAAAAACATCCCCTAAAATTGACGAAAAACAATTGAAACACTTGTTGCAGGTCGCCCCTGCTGATAGACTTAATGCCTACATGAACGCAAACAACATATCGAGGTACGAGGACTTTAATGTTAGTCAGTACGATTCTATTATTTATACGCTTCGCGCACAGAGTGCGGAAAAGAAGGTGGCTTAAATGAATGTTCGAGAAATGGTTCTTGATCGCTTAGAAAAGATTGAGAAACTTTGCGATTATGAATCCAACAAAGAACAAATGAAACGCAAAATATATAGGGGGTGGTATTCGGACAAGCTGATTCTTTACAGAGATGAAGTAAAATTTCTTAAGGCTTTGTGCCTCGCTTTCCGAAAGGATAGTGAGGTCAAGGATGAAAAAATAATTTTATAACCTTGAAATATTTTTGTAGGTTTGATATAAGTGGCGCGTAGCCAAATCCCAAACTGATTCATAAAAATAAAAACAGGGATAAAATGGATAAAAATAGTTTCAAAGAATTATTAAAAAAAACTGCCGATATGTTTTCTAAATCTGATGATGTGGAAAACTTTTTGGAAACTATTGAGGGGTGTGAGCTTTACGATATGACTTGTCATGAAGTTTTGTCGAACTTGAGCTATCAAGAAAGGTCAGACCCCACTTTTAAGCGCGTGATTTTGAAACTTATGCATTGGAGGCACTCAATGGATGAAACGTTTCCAGAAATACAAGAATATGAATTTGAAGAAAAAATCATGACTCCCAGCAATGTTGTTGATTTTTCTTCTTTTAGAAAACAACACTCTCCTAGGAGAAATGTAGGTTGAACATAAACAAACCAAAACCGTGGGCATTAAACGGTGTATCTGAAGAAGCGCGTAAATTTGTTGAAATAACGGCTTACGAAAGCCACAGAAAATATGGCGAAGCTGTTAATGATATTATTCTTGAATATCAGGAACTAAAGAAATATTATGACGAAAATTACCCATACCGATATTCGAATAAACCTCGTACTAAAGTAGAATCTGTTCAAACTCCGTTTAAGCATGAGTTGATCGCAATCAAAAAAAAGCCATGGTACCAAATATGGTAGAATGTATTTTAACCATGACAATTGTTATAAGCTTAGTTGTTTATAGTTTTATTTCTCTCTCAAAAAAACCAAGTTAATTAGTTTTTGCATGTCTGTTATGCAAAAACACCATCATCACTAGCTTTCAATGCCTTATAATAACTAAATTTACATATCCCCAACGCCTTAATTGCCTCATGTGGAGGTAAAATCCTATGTAATTCTTTTGCCCTTTTTATAACATGGGGGTGCAAAACCCTTGGTCTCCCACCCACTCGACCTTGAGCGCGGGCATGTGCTATACCGTCTTTAACCTTTCGGACAATTTCCTCTCTTTGCATTTCAAGGATGGCCGCACTTATCTTAAAATAGAACCTGCCCATAATTGTTGATGTATCACAATTATAATCCAGAAAGATAAAGTTGATATTTCTTGCCTCGAAGTCTTCAAGAATAGCTTGTAACTTAGAGCCCGTCCGACCTAATCGGCTCATATCATATAAAACCAGAAAATCCCCTGGCTGAATTTTGCTGAGAATCACATTTAATTGATAACGCGAGTTGTTAGCCCCCGACCTTTTCTCTGCGTAAATTTCATCACAACCCGCTTCTTTTAATTTTTCAAGTTGAACGTCTAAATTTTGAGCATGGGTAGAAACGCGCGCATAACCATATTTCATGAAAAAACTCCTTATTGTTTTTGTTTGTTAGAGTGTTTTTATTAATTTCTGTTATTTGTAGTTAAACAAACTATTTTAAGTAAATTTTTTTAGGGATTCACCCTTAATTTTTTTAATAAATTGTATAATCACATTCAGAATTAGAAATCCAAAAATTAAGGAGTTCTTTTAGCTGAGGATCAAACATCTGGGATTCGTACATTCCTATTATTATTTTTTGTCCATCTTTTTGTTTTATTCTGCTTTGACCATCTGATCTAGCTATAATTTCATTGGTATAAGTTCTTAAATCAAAAATAACTCCGTTCTCAAGGTCTTGAGAATAAACTGTAAATAGCTTTATTTTATTATAATTTGTTTTAATTTTTAAAACTCCTAATATGATTGTTGCTCATATGGGATTCTATACCCATACCCTCCGATTTTCGTCGGAACTCTAGAAACTGAGCTAATGAGCAACTATGGGGTACCCTGTGATGTTTATTCAACAGGAGCCACATAGTACCCCACCTTAAATTTATAACCTTATACCAAGAAAAAGTCATTAAAAATGTCTTAGCGTTGTCTTAGCTATAACAAATTGACTAACCTGAAATAAGGAAGCAACACAACATCTCTTATTTCATGTTGAACTTCCAAATGGAGATAAGGGAGGGGTTAATCCTATTTTTCCGTTCCTATCTCTTTTAAATCTAAGGTGCTTCGATTCAGAGCCATTTTTACATAAATTCTTTTAGTCTTACGAACTCCATAAATCTCAATCGTATTTGGGAGGTCATCAGGGACTATAATGGATTTTACCTCCAAATCCCCTATCTCATCTCTAAACCACATGAACTTGTGGGCAACATCAGAAAATTTCATTTCTATTTTTCCGTAAAATTATAGTTCATAAAATTTTAACAACTTAAGGAGAGTGAGGGACATGAGTCAAGGATTTTACCGAGTTTTCCACAAAATGCATGTTTTACGAAATTTTATCAAAAAGCCTTAGAGTGTTTTTTATTATACCTTCATAAACTGTTATAGTGGATTCTTGGCCGCCTTCTTTTTTAAGCTGGTCAATACGCAGCAAAGCAAAATCAAGTTCCTTTTGCAATTGATTCAAAAAAAAAGTTGTGGGTTTTTCTGCCTCACGCATTATTTTTCTTTCACAGAATTCTTTATTTTGTTTGAGAACTGATTCCCATATCATTCGATCTAAAGCATGTCTTTTCATCGCGGAATTATATTCCGCCCTAGCGATAATAGATCTTACAAAAAAGCCAAGTCCAAACCCCCATATCCAACCTATACATGGATTACTAATAACCTCAATAATAAATCCGTTAATTGTCATGCTAGTCTCTATCATCTGTCGAAATTCTCCTCATTTTTCGACATGTTTTGATGATGTGTCGACGGCTTAATCACATTATCTTGAAGCAAAATGTATTTGGCAGTAGCAAGCGTCAGACTATTAAGATATGGGCCTACATTTACTCTCACCAAGCCATCTATAGAATCTTCTATCATTCTAATGCACCGCTCCATTTCAAGCTTCAATGATTCCTCTTCATTGGCCATATCTTATTTTCCTTTTTCTATGCCATAATCCCCATGAGGGCGTAAAGATTAACTTTCAAGTTTTCTTTTAAAAGTGACGCCCTCTTCATTTCTCATTATTTAATTCTCAAACCACATATCAAGCGAATCACCTTCACGAAGAATATTTACAATTTTTTGTAAATCTCTCTCGTCATCATCCATTCTAGGATATGCGGCAAGGACTCCCTCAAACCAATCTAAATAATCAGGCCCAATTGTAATAAACCCTCCACCCAAAGACCCATCATGATCATAAAATTTTCTAGCAATAATACCTTTAATTGGTTGTTTGAATCCGATAGTGGCCTTTTCATTAAAAATGTTTCTTGTGATATATAATGTGCTGCTCATTTCTCATTTTCCTTAAACTCATTAAGGCATTCCTCAGAGCAAAACAATAGCTCTTCATAAACAAGAGGGTGAATGCCGCACAAGTAGCAATGCTTAATTGTCATTTCTCATTTTCCCTTTAATGTTTCTGGGTACTTGATACGTAACCACAATCAAGATTTCGTACACCACGTAGCCCCTCTTTCGTCAACGCCGTCGAGTCCTGCAAATTACTTTGAGTGCTCACCCAGAAATTTTCCATAAGGTCTATTATCCGATTTTTGGCAAAACTATTAGAAACTTATCTGCAAGCTCCTTAAGGTTTTTAATCTCGTCCCTTATGCTTTGCATTCTGCCAATATTATAATGATCGTCGTCTCTCCATGGGACTGTTTCTTTCACGCCGCCCCTCTTAAAGAAAGCGAGCTGGTTTTCAAGGCACGATAAGCGGTCAATAATGAAACCTCTTAATTCCCCGACGGTCATCGGCTTATCGGTCATTTAACCTCCTTACACTCAGGCATCAGTTTTTCCAGTTTCATCCTATAATTCTTCAGCTCTAGCTCTAATACACGATCCATTAAATCATGTCTTTCTTTTTGCTCTCTTAAAAGGGCGCGCCATATAGAAACAATGGTATAAATATGACAGATTGCCATTATGCTATATAGAAACAACTCAATCATCCAACTCTCATTCATCTTTTTAAATAACCTTAATATGTATATAATAACCACATGATTAAATTTCAAGGGGTATATCATGAAATATTTGATTAAATTGATTTCTATAGGGCTTTATCGACGGAAATGCGTTAAGGGAGGATTAATAACAAATATAAGTAAGAATTATTTTTTATCAACAAATATTTAAAAAAATTTTATTAAATTAATTTGTTATTAGATTGTTTTTTCTCGAAAAACCACTTGCGCACAACATCTAACGAATCATTCTTGACAGTGATAACCGTGGTTCCACAGCCTGAAAGAAAAAATGCTATTGTTAAGGCTATAGACATAAGAACGATCCCTAAAATCATATCTTTTGTATTAAACATTTTTTAGATATTCCTTAAAAATGCGCTTAAGCCTATAAACAAACCTAAATTTGCGCCAAAGAATAGTTCGCCCCAATCGGAGCCATCCCATACATACCCATCTCTTTGTCTATAATGAAGAGGAAGATGATAAGATATTAAATAAATTACCCCCATTAATAGACCAGATAAGGCAAATTTATAGAACCCTATAAAAAAACCTGCGGGGAATGTTAAAATCAACCCCCTTATGGTTAGCATAAGTGTATCTTTTATGGGGTTTTCCATGATATTCCATGGCGACCACCTGAACGTAAAACCCGTAAATAACAGAACCAGAAAAACAATCCATTGTTTCCATTCATGGGTAAAAAACACCGGAAAGGATATTACTAATGCCACAAAGATTCGTGCGGGCGTTGTTGCCCAAAATGGAATGACTTCCTTTATACAATTTGCCAACCAACCTCCACGGATACGGTTGGCAATAGCACACGGGATAAACCATAAGAACCACAGCATTATTTATAATCTCTCATGACGGCTTAGGATATTTATGTTTAATTGCTTGTCTAATTATCTGTAATGCGTCTGCTGAACCAGGACGATTTTCAACAACCTTTTCCCAAATGGCAACAGATAAATTATCTATAGTGACACCTTCTTTATCGTATTCTTTTGACCTTAACCTTTGGTATTCTGTATCTGACATTTCTTTTTGGTAAATAATATTTTTATCATTAAGTTCTTCTTCAGAAACAGGGGGAAGCTCATCTAAAAAAGTTAATCCTGAATAGTCATCCCCGTCTAATGACCATTGACGCCCCAAATAATATTTTGATAATAAAATAGGTATATTCATATTAACCCTTAATCTCCATAACAGTTATTGTACTTGTGACACGTGATCCTTCAACTGAGTTTACATCTGTAATAGACTGGTTAATGGCTCCAGTAGCGCCACTACCCATTCTAACTTGAATTTTATAGGTGGTAGAGCCGGTAGTCGCGGGGCTGTCTAGATAAACTATAGAGTTGGAAATAACATCATTAGCGGAAGCATTATAGGAAGCTGCTGTACATTGTATCCTGCTGGCTGCTGCATCTCCAACTAGAACACTAGTTGATCCCCGTACAAGGTTGGCGTGTAGACCACTATTTGCTGTAGAAGACCCTAAAGAAAGTTGAACGAAAACAAGTACAGTGTTGGAAGATGAGGATGGTGTAATGCTAACTGATAGCCCTGTTACATCGACAAAAGCGGTTGATGTAGTAGTAAACACACTTGTTTTTACCGTGGACACTATTTGAAGAGGCACACCTGTCGCAACAGTCAAAGTTCCTGTACTCGTTATTGTCCCCCCACTTAAGCCCGATCCCGTTGCAATGCTCGTGACCGTTCCAGCGTTGGAAACGGGAGAAATCAACTGGAAGTTCGTGCCATCATAAATCACTTCCACAAGCTGGTTCGCCTTAATATCTCCGTCAGATAGTGTTATGTTTTGGTTTTTTACTATTGTAATTGCGCCAAGGCCGTTCACATTGAGCGTGGCCGCTCCGGTGTTTATGGTATTGGCTTTGAACCTCACAACCATACCCGTTGCATAAGCCACGGGGGCTGGGGAGAGAGTAATTACATAAGTGTCATTTGCCCCAGCATCCGCCGCATAAATGCTTTGACCATTCTGACCAACGCATCCAAATATAGGGGATAACATCTGGAAGTTCGTACCGTCATAGATAACTTCCACAAGCTGACTTGCTGCAATGTCGTTATCTACAAGGTCAACGCCGCCATCCTTCTTTATCGTTTTTGCACCTAATGAGTTAACATTAAGCGTCGCTGCGCCCGTGTTTTTTGTATTTGCCTTGAACCTCACAACCATACCCGTTGCATAAGCCGAAGGAACCGTAGGAAGGGTAATTACATAAGTGTCAGACGCTCCAGCATCCGCCGCATATATAGACGCCCCATTTTGTGTTAAAATTCCATAGGGGCATGATTGCATCTGGAAGTTTGTGCCGTCATAAATAACTTCGATAAGTTGCCCAACCTTAATGTCTCCGTCCGCTAGATCAACGTCTTTATCTTTCTTAATGCTTTTAGCTGCCAGTCCATTGATCGAAAGCGTTGCTGCGCCCGTGTTAATTGTCGCTGGGTAAAACCTAAAAACTTGACCCGTTGCATAAGCTATAAGAGCGGGCGAAAGTGTTATTGCATAAGCGTCCGTTCCTGATGAATCCACAGCGTAATTCGCAACGGATGTTTGAATCTGTCCTAATGTGGCCGCATCTGTTGAAAGCGTCCCAGGCTTTAATCCTGTGATTTTATTTGTTCCCCAAGGAATATCCGCGGTAGGAGAATTTTGACCAGCAATGTTAAGAGATAGGTTAATACCTGTAGCGAAGTTGTTATCTTCTGAGTCGTGATAATCCGCTCTAATTCCAATGCCATTTGAGGCATCTGTTGTCCAATTTCTAAGTCTAGTGAACCAGGTCATATCTCTCTCCCATATTAAAAACGTTTCCGCCTTTAGGTCTGGTTCTCAATGAGAGAATGTTCCTGAAGATGTTATCTTTTGACTTTAAGCCTGGTTCCCATTGCGGGAAGGTG
>Ga0070713_100003266_pt1 | contig 10700 bp, 3 predicted proteins | sample LARL82metaG_FD_65465 | JGI IMG/M metagenome (GOLD analysis project Ga0070713, IMG submission 65465) | Corn, switchgrass and miscanthus rhizosphere microbial communities from Kellogg Biological Station, Michigan, USA - LAR L8-2 metaG | ecosystem: Host-associated > Plants > Roots > Rhizosphere ... | reverse complement strand
AGCTGGCCGCGGCCTCATCGGCGCCGGTGGCGATCGTGGGAATGAGCTGTCGGCTTCCTGGTGGGATTCGCGAGCCGGAGGAACTGTGGGAGCTGCTGGCCGAAAGCGGCGACGCGATCTCCGGGTTTCCGCAAGACCGCGGCTGGGACCTGGACGGCATGGCGGCCAAGTCGCCCGGTCTCGGAGAGCCCGCGTGCGTGCCGGCCGGCGGTTTCGTGCCCGAGGCGACCGACTTTGACGCGGGTTTTTTCCGGATCAGCCCACGCGAGGCGCTGGGGATGGATCCGCAGCAGCGGCTGGTGCTGGAAACCGCGTGGGAGGCGCTAGAACGCACGGGCATCCAGCCCGGCCAACTGCGCGGGTCGGCGACCGGGGTGTTCATCGGCGCCTGGTCGCAGCAGTATGGCATGGTTGTCGAGGCTGACGCGGAGGCCGCACGAGGGTTCCTGCCGACAAGCGACGTGGGCAGCGTTATCTCGGGGCGGATCGCCTACACCTTCGGACTGGAAGGCCCGGCGGTCACGGTGGACACCGCGTGCTCTTCGTCGCTGACGGCGCTGCACCTCGCCGTCCAGGCGCTGCGATCCGGAGAATGCAACCTGGCGGTGGCGGGCGGCGTGACGGTGTTCGCCACCCCGGCCGCGTTCGCATTCCGGCAGAACCTCGGGCTGTCTCCCGATGGGCGCTGCAAGGCGTTCGCCGCGGCGGCCGACGGCATGGGCATGTCGGAAGGCGCGGCGATGATCGTGCTTGAGCGGCTGTCGGACGCTCACCGCCACGGGCACCCGGTGCTTGCCGTGGTGCGCGGCAGCGCCGTGAACCAGGATGGTGCGAGCAATGGCTTCACCGCGCCGAACGGGCCCTCGCAGCAACGGGTGATCCGCGCGGCGCTGGCCAACGCCCAGCTGCGTCCCGATCAGGTGGACGCGGTGGAGGCACACGGGACGGGCACCACGCTGGGCGATCCGATCGAGGCACAGGCGCTGCTCGCCACCTACGGGCAAGACCGCGCCGATGACCGGCCGCTGTGGCTTGGATCGGTGAAATCGAACATCGGTCACACCCAGGCGGCGGCCGGCGTGACCGGGGTGATCAAGATGGTGCTGTCCATGCGGCACGAGCTGTTGCCTCGAACGCTGCACGTTGACGAGCCAACACCGCACGTGGACTGGTCGGCGGGAGCGGTGCGGCTGGCCACTGAGCCTGTCCCCTGGCCCGTCAACGGCCAGCCGCGGCGTGCGGGGGTGTCTTCCTTCGGCATCACCGGTACCAACGTGCACGTGGTCCTTGAGGAAGCTCCCGACCTCGCGGCCAGTGCCCCGCGGGAGGACGGTGCGGTTCCCGCAGGTCAGTCCCGGCCCGCCAGTCCCGCCACGGCGGTGCTCGACGCCGGGGTGGTCCCGTGGGTGTTGTCTGGGCAGAACGCGGGCGCCCTGCGGGCTCAGGCGGAACGGCTACGGACGTACGTGACCGGCCATCCGGAGCTCAGCCCGGCGGACGTCGGCTTCTCGCTGGCGGCGAACCGGTCGGCGTTCAGGTTCCGCGCCGTGGTCACTGGGTCGGACCGCGAGGAGCTGCTGGCCGGGCTGGGCGCGGTGGCGGCGGGCGAGCCCGCCGCCGGGGTGGTAACGGGCGCGGTCTCGCCTGGCGGCGATGCGGGCCGGAAAGTGTTCGTGTTCCCCGGGCACGGGGCGCAGTGGGCCGGCATGGGCCGGGAACTGGCCGCGGTGTCACCGGTGTTCGCGGCCCGGCTGGCTGAGTGCGGGCAGGCGCTGGCTCCGTACATCGACTGGGACCTGGAAGAGACGATGGCCGGCGCGGACGGGGCGCCCTCGCTGCATCGGGCGGAGGTAATCCAGCCTGTGCTCTGGGCAGTGATGGTCTCCCTGGCCGCGGTCTGGCAGGCGGCCGGCATCGCACCGGACGCGGTGGTGGGCCATAGCCAGGGAGAAATCGCGGCCGCCTGCGTGGCCGGCATTTTGTCCCTGGAGGACGCGGCCAAGGTCGTGGCCCTGCGCAGCCGCGCGTTGACTGGGCTAGCCGGGGTTGGCGGCATGATCTCGGTCGTCATGCCCGCCGAGGCGGTCACCGAGTTGCTGGCTCCCTGGGCGGGCCGGCTGTCGGTGGCCGCGATCAACGGGCCGCTGGCCACGGTCGTCGCGGGCGAACTCGGGGCGCTCACCGAGTTCGAGGCGAAGCTTTCGGCCCTCCGCGTACCGCGCTGGCGGGTGCCCGAGCAGGACTTCGTCGCCCACTCGGCGCAAGTGGAGGCCCTGGAAGACCCGCTGCGGTCGGCGCTCGCGGAGGTATGCCCCCGCGCCGCCCAGGTTCCCTTCTACTCCACGGTGTCCTGCACCTGGATGGACGGGGCTGAGCTGAACGCCGGGTACTGGTACGCCAACATGCGCCAGACGGTGCGGTTCGCGGAGGCGATCCGGGCTCTCGCGGATTCCGGGCACCGCACGTTCGTCGAAGTCTCTCCGCATCCGGTGCTTGGCGGCGCGATCCAGGAGATCATCGAAGATCTCGGAACCACCGCCGCGCCGGTGATCTGCGGGACTCTGCTGCGCGACGACGGCGGCGCCCGTCGCCTGCTGTGCGGCCTCGGCCAGGTCTACGTGCACGGCGGCGGGGTGGACTGGGCGGCGGTGCTGAGCGACGGGCACCAGGTGGACCTGCCTACCTACGCGTTCCAGCATCAGCGTTACTGGCCCAGGCCGGCCGCGGGGCGGCCGGGACAAGTCACCTCTGCCGGCCTCGATCCCGCCGGGCACCCGCTGCTTGGCGCGGCCGTCAAGGTCGCACGCGGCGACGAACTGCTGTTCACCGGACGGCTGTCCTTGCGAACCCACCCGTGGCTCGCCGACCATGCCGCGGGCGGCCTGGTGATGCTGCCGGGGACGGCGTTCGCCGAGTTGGCGCTCCGGGCCGCCGAAGGATGCGGATGCGACCGGGTCGCGGACCTCACCCTGGAGGTCCCGCTAGTTCTGCCGGAGAAGGGCGCGGTCCGTATTCAGGTCACGGTCGGCGGCCCCGATCAGTCCGGCGGCCGCGAGATCGAAATTTACTCGCGGCCCGAGGGGACCGACGTGCGGGCGCCATGGCGGCGCCACGCCAGCGGGCTGCTGTCAGCCGCCGGCCGGCCTCGCCTCGATCCAGCCTGGGCCGATGGTCTCACCGCATGGCCGCCGGCGGGAGCCGCGGCGGTGCCGCTCGAGGGCTATTACGAGGCACTGGCTGACCGCGGCTACGGCTACGGTCCCGCGTTCCGCGGCCTGCGGGCCGCCTGGCGGCGCGGTGACGAGGTTTTCGCCGAGGTCGCGCTGCCCGCGGACGCGGCCGCTGAGGCCGCGGCCTTCGGGATACATCCGGCCTTGCTTGACGCCGCCCTGCACGTGGCCGGGCTGGCCGGCGGCGACGGCGCGAAAGAGCCGAGTGATGCGCGGCTGCCGTTTACGTGGAACGGGGTGTCACTGCGGGCGGCAGGCGCGTCGTCGTTGCGGGTCAGGCTCAGCCAGGACCCGGCGAGCGGGCGCCTTTCACTGGCCGCGGTCGATACCGCGGGCACGCCGGTGATCTCGGTGGAGTCGCTCGTGCTGCGGCCGATCTCGGCGAGCCAGCTCGAGGCGGCCCAGCGAGAGCCGCAGGAGTCGCTGTTCGCGGAGGAGTGGGTCGCGCTTCCGGTGACCGTGCCCGAGGCGGCACCGGACGGCCGGTGGGCGGTCGTCGGCGCCGACCCGCTGGGGCTGGGCACCAGGCTGGAGATGGCGGGCGCGGACGTGCGAGCCGTTCCTGACCTGGCCGCGCTCAGAATGAGCATCGCGTCCGGTGAGCATGCGCCCGACGTCATCGTGGCCTGCGCCGGATCAGCGGCCGCGGACGGTGACGGCACCGCGTGCGGCGACGCGGCCGCGACCGCGCGGGCAGCGACCGGGCAGGTACTTGAACTCGTGCGGGAATGGCTGGACGAGGGGCCGACGGTGAGGCTCGTCGTGCTCACCCAGGGCGCCGTCGCGACCGGGCGGGAAGACGGCGTGCCGGACCCGGCAGGCGCGGCGGCCTGGGGCCTGGTCCGTTCGGCCCAGTCGGAGAACCCCGAGTGGATAGTGCTAGCCGACCTGGCCGCCACCACTGCACCTGGCGACGCCGGCGCGGCCGCGGTCCTGGCCGCGGCCTTGGCGACCGGGGAGCCCGAGCTGGCGATCCGCGATCAAGTGGCCTACGGCCGCCGGCTCACCCGCCCCGCGGCTGGTCTGCTCGTGCCGCCCCCAGGCGCGGCGCAGTGGCGGCTGGACGCCGGCCGGCGGGGAACCCCGGAGGGCTTGGCGCTGGTGCCGTGCCCGGAGGCGGGCGCGCCGCTGGGACCAGGACAGGTGCGGGTCGCTGTCCGCGCGGCCGGGCTCAGCGTCCGTGACGTGGACATCGCCAGGGATGACGCTTCCGGTGCAGCGCTCATGGGCAGCGAGGTCGCCGGGGTGGTGCTGGAAACCGGGCCGGGGGTGACGGGCCTGGCGGCCGGTGACCGGGTGCTTGGCCTGGCCGACGGGGCGTTCGGTCCGGTCGCGGTGACCGACGCGCGGCTGCTGGCGCCGGTCCCCGATGGCTGGTCGTTCGCACAGGCCGCGGCGGTGCCGGTCGCGTTCGCGACGGCGTGGTACGCGCTGGCGGACCTGGCCGGGGCGCGGCCGGGTCAGCGGCTGCTTGTGCACGCCGCGACCGACGGGGTGGGGCTGGCGGCGGTGGCGCTCGCCCGGCACCTGGGCCTTGAGGTCTTCGCGACCGCGAGCCCCGCCGACTGGGGAGTGCTGGCCGGCCTTGGCCTCGACGAGGGGCACATCGCGTCGTCGCGGACCGCGGAGTTCGCCGGCAAGTTCCTCGGTGCGACCGACGGGGCCGGGGTGGACGTGGTGCTGAACGCGCTCGGCGCGGAGCTGACCGACGCCTCCTTGCGGTTGCTGCCGCGCGGCGGTGTCTTCGCGGACATGGGCGCGGCCGATCGGCGTGACCCTGACCGCGTTGCCGCTGACCATCCCGGTGTGGCCTATCGGGCGTTCGATCTCGGCGACGCGGGTCCGGAGCGTCTCGGGCAGATCCTGGGCGAGGTGACGGGGCTGCTCGCGGACGGTGACCGGCCGACCGGTCCGGTGCGGTGCTGGGACGTGCGGCGGGCGCCCGAGGCGTTCGGGCTCATCAGCCAGGGCTGCCTCCCCGGCAAGATCGTGCTGACGATCCCGGCCGGCCGGCAGCCGTTCGGACGAGTCCTGATCACCGGCGGGACCGGGACGCTTGGCGCGCTGACCGCCCGGCACATGGTGACCGACCGCGGCGCCCGGCACGTCATGCTCGCCAGCCGCTCCGGGCCAGGCGCGCCCGGTGCCGCCGCCACCGCCGCCGACCTGGCCGTCCGGGGCGCCGCCGTCGAGGTAACCGCCTGCGACGCGGCCGACTACCCGGCCCTGGCCGCCCTGCTTGACCGGATACCGGCAACCAGCCCGCTGACCGACGTGCTCCACATGGCAGGGACCCTGGATGACGCGACCATCACGTCACTGACCCGGCAACGAATCGACGCCGTCATGCGTCCCAAGGCCGACGCCGCCTGGCACCTTCACCAGCTCACCAAGCACCTCGACCTGCGGACATTCGTCATGTACTCGTCCATCGCGGCGACGTTCGGCAACCCGGGCCAGGGCAACTACGCGGCCGCGAACGCGTTCCTTGACGCGCTGGCCCGCCAGCGACGGGCGGCCGGACTGCCCGCCACGTCCGTCTGCTGGGGGCTGTGGGCCGAGCTCAGTGCCATGAGCAGCCACCTCGGCGAGGCAACCCGGGCCATCATGGCGAGCACCGCGATGTCCCCCCTGACCACCGCCGAGGGAACCACGCTGCTTGACCGGGCGACGGACAGGGACGAGCCGGTCCTCGTCGCGATGAGCATGGATCTGGCCCTCCTGCGCGCCTCCGCGCGAAGCGATGCCCTGCCCGTGCTGCTGCATGGCCTGGCGGGCCCGCCGGCCCGGCGGGCGGCCGCGACGAACTCCGCGGTCCCGGCGCTGCGGGAGCGACTGGCGCTGGCGGACGAAGCCGGTCAGGACCAGCTCGTGCTCGACCTGGTGCGCGGCGAACTGGCCGCCCTGCTCGGCTACGAGGCGCCAGGGAGCGTCGAGATGGAGCTCAGCTTCCTTGAGCTGGGACTCGATTCAATGTCACTGGTCAGTTTCCGTAACCGGCTGAACGCGATCACCGGGTTGCGGCTCCCCGGCGCCGCGATGTTCGACCACCCGACACCTGCTCTCCTGGCGCGGCGGCTACGCGAGGAACTCTCCGCGTCCGGATCGCGGCCAGGAATCGACGGCGCCAGGCGCGGCAGTGCCCGGAGCGGGGACAAGCGCCGCTACGTCGTGTCGGGTGACGCCGCGTCGTCGGCGGACGCGAGCCCGGGCCAGCGCCCAGCGCTCGCGCACTCGCTTGGCGGGCTTTACGTGCAAGCCAGCCAGGCAGGAGAGACAGCTGAGATGATGCGGCTGATCACCGGCCTCGCCGCTTTCCGGCCGGTATTTTCGGCCTCGGATGAGCTCGAGCACATACCGTGCCCGGTGCCGATCGCCCAGGGACCCGCCACGCCGAGGTTGATCTGCCTGCCCTCCTTCGTCGGCCGGTCGGGGACACGGGAATACGTGCGGTTCGCCCGCGAGTTTCGCGGGTCTCGCCCGGTATCGGTTATCACCGCCCCGGGATTCGCCGAAGGCGAGCCGCTTGCCGCTAGCGTTGACGCGCTCATCGGCGTGCACGCAGAGAACATCAGGAGGTCGGTCGCTGGCGAGCCATTCGTGCTGGTCGGATACTCCTCGGGCGGGCTAGCCGCACTGGCCTTGACGACTCACCTGGAAAGCGTCGGCCTGGCGCCGGCTGGCCTGGTGCTTATGGATACGGAGCCTCTCGATAGAGAAACGGTTTCCGCGGGACACTACTGGCCATTGATCGGCGACCAGGTGCTCGCCGATATCCGACAGCAAGAAGACGCCGGCGACGACGCTTGGCTCACGGCCTTTGCTCATTACTTCACGCTGGACTGGGCCGACTTGAGGCCGACCACCATACCAACCTTGATGGTTCGGTCAAGTGAATTCCTGCCGGGATTCTCCGAGGACCTGCTATCCACCGAATCGCCGCTACCGCTCTCCGGCGATGTCACCATCACACAGGTGCCCGGCAATCACTTTACAATGATGACAGACTATGCCGATTCGACGGCACGGGCCGTCAGCGGATGGCTCGCGGAACGGAGCAGCTAAATTGCAGCAACAGGTCATCTTTCGTGAGCTTTTGCGAGAGATTCGCGAGACGGGACGTCATTCCACCACCACTCGCGAAGGGCTTGAGTTGGCGATATACCCCGATGTCTACTCACCGACAATGATCGGCGAGCCCGCCTTCTACGCGGAGGCGCTGCCCGTGCCGAAGGACGGAACGGTGCTTGAGATCGGGTGCGGTGCGGGCCTGATAGCCCTCACCGCCGCGAAAAAGGGCGCGGCGAAGGTCCTGGCGACCGATGTCAGCCAGGCCGCCGTCGCCAACTGCAAGGCAAACGCCGCCAGCTGCGGCCTGGCTGACATCGTGACGGTCCGGCTGAGTGACATATTCTCAGCGGTGGCCGCCGATGAGCGCTTCGACCTCATCTTCTGGAACTTCCCGGCGGTTGACGCGCCACGGGATGAATATGACCCGCTTGAGTGCTCGGTATTCGATCCGGGATACCTGAGCATCGGACGGTACCTGCGAGACGCCGGCGCACACCTGGCGCCAGGCGGGCGGGTCCTGTTCGGGTTCTCCGACATCGTCGGCAACCGCGCACTGCTTGAGCAGCGGGCGGCCGAGGCGGGCGCCGAGCTGTCCGTTTACCGGGTACACGAGTTCGCCAGCCGAGGGAGGATCGAGTTGCTTGAAGTCACCTATCGCTGACCGGCTCAGGCGGCCGCACCAGCTCCGCCAGTCGCGAGCGCATGCCGTCGGCGCCGATTACCAGGTGTCCAAGCGCGGGCGTCGAGAGGCAGCGATCGAATCGAGCAAGCCCCAGCGATCGAGCAGTGCGATCCCTGGTTGGTGAATATAGGGTGTGGACATCACATCCGATGGAGAAATGGCGCGATCGACGGGCAATACCCGTTGCCCGCGACGAGCGTTCAACTGATGCCATTGCGCAGTTGAACACCTATCCTGTCGCGATAAATCAACTATTACCCGCCTGTCCTCCCTTGAAATCTATCCGCGCAAGAATCTATATGAATAAATGAAAGCGCGATCATAACTAATGGGAAGATGACAAGGACGCCGATGACGCGTACACAAGCGGTCCCGCCGCGTTCCGCGCCGCTGCCATTGTGGCGGAACCTGCGATTCCAGGCGCTATGGCTAGGGATGACAAGTTCAACGCTCGGCGTGTCGGTCGCCGACATCGCCTATCCGCTAGTCATCTTGACGCTGACGGGCTCCCCGGCCCGCGCCGGGCTTTTCGCGGCCGTGCAGACGCTCGCGATGATCATCGCCGGCCTGCCCGCCGGTTCACTGGCCGACCGCTATGACCTCCGCCTGATCGTCGTCGTCGCCGAGGGGTGCCGGGCGATCGTCACCACCGTGGTGGTCATCGCGCTGATCACCGGCTGGTTGTCCCTTCCGCTGCTGCTGGTCGCGGGCGCTCTGCTCGGCATCGGGCAGGCGGTCTGCACCACGGCGCGGACACTGCAGTTGCGCGCGGTGGTGCCAAGCGAGCAGTGGACCACGGCACTGGCTCAGGACCAGGTGCGGACGAACGGCGCGGCGATGGCCGGCCCCGCGCTCGGCGGCGCGCTGTACTCGATACGAGCGCTCTCGCACGCCGTGCCGTTCGTGTTCACCGCGGCGTCGTTCGTCGTCGCGCTGGCCACGACCGCCGTGCTACCCGGCCGTGCGGCCCCTCCTGAGAAGGAGCAGGACAAGTCGCAGGACGACACCGCCGGAAGCGGTGGCATGCTCGCTGGCCTGCGCACGCTGTGGAGTCACCCTGTCCTGCGTCCGACGATGATCCTCTTCATGATCCTGAATACCGTCGGCGTCGGCCTGGACCTGGTCCTCATTGTGCTGCTGCGCCATCAGGCGGTCCCGGCCAGCGAGATCGGTCTTGCCCTTGGCGTGGGCTACGCGGGCAGCATCGGCGGCATGCCGCTCATTAAGATCCTGCGCCGATTCGGGCCAGGAGCGCTGATGCTCGGCATGTGCTTGCTGTGGGTTCCCGTCTTCGTCCTGCTCAGCATCCCGTTTGGGCCCTGGTGGGCAGCCGGCCTGCTGTTCGTCGCGCTGCTTTGCATGCCCGTCGTCCAGGTAGCGGGAGACGTCCTCGTCATCCAGGAAGCGCCGGCCGAGCAGCGCGGCCGGGTCGTCGCCGCCGCCATGACGTTGCTTGGGCTGGGCATACCCGCCGGAATCGCCGGCTGCGGCTTGCTGCTGCAGTACGTGCCGCCGCAGGCCGCGATGCTGATCCTCGCCGCTATCCTGGCCGTCGGCGTTGGCTACTGCTCGACCAAGCGCGCCCTCTGGCGGGCCCAGTGGCCCGGGCCGTCCGACTGACCTGACTCAGCGGCGGGTCGCGGCCGTCCAGTTCGCGGCAACGGCCAGGAATGCGTCGTTATCGGGCCTGGAGCCGACAGACACGCGCACGCCCTCGCCGGGGAACGTTCGCACGTGGATCCCTGAGTCGGCGCACCTCCGGGCGAAGCCAGCGGACGCCTCGCCGAGCCGCAGCCACAGGAAGTTCGCCTCGCTGCCTGGCACGTCCCAGCCCGCGGCGAGCAGCGCCTCGCGTACCCGGGTTCGCTCGTCGACCGTCTCGTCTACCTGTGCGAGCAGCCGATCCCGCGCCCGGAGGGCGGCCAGCGCCGCGGCTTGCGCCACGACGCTCACCGAGTAGGGAACGCATGCCTTGCGGAGTTCCCCGGCGACGTACGGGTCGCCGACCAGGTATCCGGCCCTGAGCCCGGCGAGCCCGTACGCCTTGGAAAAAGTGCGCAGCACGACCAGGTTGGGCCAGTCCTGGCAGAGACCGAGACCGCTGCGCGGGGCCGGACGACGCACGTACTCCCCGTAGGCCTCATCGAGTACCACCAGGCAATCAGGAGGGACGAGCTCAAGGAACTTTCGCAGCTCGGCCTGGCCAAGCGTGGTACCCGTCGGGTTATTGGGGTTGCAAATGATGATCATTCCGGTGCGCCTGGTGACCGCGGCCGCCATCGCCTGCAGGTCATGGGCCTCGTTGACCAGCGGGATGCGCACGCTGCGCACTCCGGCGAGGTCGGCGAGGACCGGATACAACTCGAAGGAGCGCCAGGCATAGAGCACCTCGGCGCCCGGCTCGGCAATGGACTGGAGCGCCATCTGCAGCAGGGCCACCGACCCCGCGCCCAGCGCTATCCGATCCTCAGGCACACCGTGCGTACGCGCGATCTCGGCGATGAGCTCGGCCGCGCCGAAGTCTGGATAGCGGTTGACCGTGCCGGCGACCGCTAGGACAGCCGCGGCGATCTCCGGCAGTACGTCATGCGGAGACTCGTTCGCCCCGAGCGCGCAGACGTGCCCGTTCACCGGCCGGACCGCCTGGTCTGGCCGGTAGGACGGGAGGCGGTCGAACACCGCGCGGAGGCGGGGGCGGGTCATGCGTCCTCCTCGGG
>Ga0070713_100003264_pt1 | contig 10701 bp, 10 predicted proteins | sample LARL82metaG_FD_65465 | JGI IMG/M metagenome (GOLD analysis project Ga0070713, IMG submission 65465) | Corn, switchgrass and miscanthus rhizosphere microbial communities from Kellogg Biological Station, Michigan, USA - LAR L8-2 metaG | ecosystem: Host-associated > Plants > Roots > Rhizosphere ... | reverse complement strand
CCTGCACTACCAGCGGCACCGCAATCTCCGAACGGATTTCCGGGTGCGATGCGATGTAACGCGGATCTACCGCCGTGTCGGTCACGCGCACGATCTCGCGCGATTCGGCCGCCGCTCCGGTCAGTCCTTTGCCCAGCGGAATGTTGTTGAGATTCACCCGCTGGTCGTAACGCTCGCTGAAGCGATGCTTCAGTACCTTGCGCTCTGCGTCCACCAGCAAAATGCTGAAGGCGTCATAGGCCACCAGCGCATGGATGGTCTTAGCGATTTTCCCCAGCAGCTCATCCAGATCGAGTATAGAACTGAACTCCTGCGACAAATTCGACAACGTCTTGAGCGTGCGGTTCTGGCGATCCACCCGCCGGTATAGCCGGGCATTATCGATGGAGACCGCGACGCGCGAGCCGATCAACTGCAGCAGCGAACGATCCTGCTCGCGATACACATCCAGCCTTGTCGACTGCAGGTCGATCACGCCCACCAGTTTTCCGCGCGCCAGCATCGGCACGGCCAGTTCGCTCTGCACCGCATCCAAAGCCGTCAGGTAACGCGGATCATTACGAACATCGGCTACCAGGATTGGCTGCCGAGTGGCGGCTGCTGCTCCGGTGATCCCCTCACCGAGAGGAAGCACCAGGCTGCGTATGATTTCCTCGCGGTGACCGATCGAGTACCGAATGCTAAGCCCCCGCTGCCGCTCGCTATAAAGAAGGATCGCGAACAGATCGTAGGGCATAACCTCCTTGACGATCTCCGCGACGTTCGCCATGATGCGGTCGAGATCCAGGCTCTCCGATGTCGCCGCTGACACTTCCAGCAGAAAATCGAGCAACTCGGCGCGCTCTTGGAACCGGGCGGTGGATTTTCGCGCGGGCGTGGCCATTCTAATATCCAGACGCCGCGGCTTGTGGCGCACCTGTCGTAGCTTCCACGATCTTGACGCTTGCGCTCGCCCCGATCCGTGTCGCCCCGGCCGCAGCCATCTTCTTCACATCGTCCAGTGTGCGGATTCCGCCCGATGCCTTCACACCCATTTCCGGACCCACGGCCATGCGCATCAGCTCCACATCGTGCGTATTCGCGCCCGACGGCCCGAAACCCGTCGACGTCTTGACGAAATCCGCTTTGGCCATCTTGGCCAGCATGCAAGCTATGACTTTTTGGTTGTCATCCAGTAGCGCGGTCTCGAGAATCACCTTCACGATTGCGCCCGCATGATGGGAAACCTCCACCACCGCAGCGATGTCCGCTTTCACAGAGTCATGATCGCCGCTTCGCAACGCGCCGACATTCTCCACCATGTCGATCTCTTGCGCGCCCACCCGCAGCGCCGCCTCCGTCTCGGCAACTTTGGCTTCCGTCGACGTCGCGCCCAGCGGAAACCCGATCACTGTGCAGACCTTCACCGGCGACCCCGCCAGTTGCGCAGCCACCAACGGCACCCAGTAAGGATTGATGCACACGCTCGCGAAGCTGTACTTGCGCGCTTCGCGGCAAACCTTCAGGATGTCGTCGCGTGTGGCTTCGGGCTTGAGCAGCGTGTGATCGATGAGCCCCGCAATACTCGGATCGATCGCCGTCAGCGTCTCGCTGGCCGACAACCGGCAGGCGCCCGCTTTCACGATCTCCTTGGCCTTGCGCTCACACGTCTGCGGACAGCGCTTTGTGCACCCGGGGCAAACCAGATCCGGAATGTTGAGGCCTTCTCCGCGCGGCGGAAGCGCGGCAACCCGGCCCGTCCGCGCCAGGATTTCTTCACCAATCTGCGCGACTAATTGATCTAGCTCCGCGGCGTCCAATTCTTTATGGCCTTTTCGATTTCGGTGATCTTCTGCACCCGCGCGGCGTGCCGTCCACCGGCGAACGGCGTGCTCAACCAGACGCGCAAGACGTCTTCGGCTTGACTCGACGTCAACAACCGTCCGCCGAGTGTAAGTACATTAGAATCATTATGTTCCCGGCTATTTCGCGCTGAAGCTTTATCATAACACAGCGCCGCGCGAATGCCCGGAAACTTGTTGGCCACTATGCACGATCCGATGCCCGCGCCGTCGATGATGACGCCCCGCTGCGCCTCGCCTCGCGCTACGATCTCGGCCACTTGGCGCGCGATGTCTGGATAGTCCGCGGGTTTTTCCTCGTGCACGCCGACGTCTTTCAGATGCAGGCCGAACTCTTCGAAGATCGACTTGAGCTTTTCCTTAAGTGCGAAGCCGCCGTGATCCGAGCCAAGCGCGATGGTTTTCTCGGGCCCGACTGACCTGTCGATTTGGTCCTCGGCCAATTCGACAATCTTGACTCCCCGGTCGCGAGCCAGGTCACGAGCCGACGGCGTGACGATGGTGCCGGTGGCAATCTTCAGTTCGCCGGATGCCGGAACGTCCGCGGCGATGATGACTCTCTTCACTCGCGTCCGTCGCCTCTATTTCGGATATCCCGCCGTCGCCTTCACCTCGGCGATCTGCTTGTCGTGGCGCTCGGTATGCAGCGGTACGTAGATCAACCACTGGTAGGCGTTTAGCGTGCCGAAGATCGGAAATGGGTGGACCTCAGTATGCTCCTTCAGCGCCAGATCGGTCTGGGACGCGAACTTCACAATCTCGGCCCGCTGCTGGTCAAATCTTTCCTTGACCTGCGAAAGCGTCATCCCGTTCCTCGGCACGATCGGCTCCGGAGCCTGTGCCTTGCCGAGCCGTGGCGCCATCACCTGCACGATGAACTCAGTCTTGCCTTTGGTCTGTTCTTCCCAGGCGGGATTCGCGGGCGATGCAATCGACTTTTTCACGTTATCGAACAGCAACGCCTCGGCCAGCACAATGTGCTCCGCCGTTTCACCCACCGACCATCGTTCCGGCGTCGGCTTCCATTTCCATTGCTCCTCGCTGACACCGTTGATAGCCGCGTGGAATTCCTGACTCGATTCTTCCAGCCAGTGGAGCACCTTCGTCCGGTCCTCGGTGGTCATGTGTGCATCGGCGGCATACAGCCCGAAGCAGCAAGCGAGCGATAGCAATGTAAGCCGTTTCATAGGTTCTACAAGCTTAGCTCAAAGCACCAATTGCGTCTGCGTAACCACCGCCACCAACCGACCCTCTTTTGTAGAAATCCTCGTCTGCCACACCATCGTCCGCTTGCCTCTGTGGATCGGCGTGCATTCGGCAACTACCGTAGAGCCACTGGGCGCCGGCCCCAGAAAGTTAGTCTTGCTCTCGATGGTGGTGGTCCCTGCGCCTTCAGGCAAATTGAGCATGGTGGCGACCGCGCCGAGCGTGTCCGCCAGCGACATGATCGCGCCCCCATGCAGCACGGCCGGGCGGGTGCAAAGTTCCTCGCGCACTAACAATTCGGCCGTGACTTTGTCCGGCGACGACTCCCGGATTTCGATGCCCAGCAGCTTTGCGAACGGCAGTGAATCCATCACGCCCCTCAAGATACCAACTTTTCCAGCCACGGCCGATTTTCCAAACAACGACCATTGTTTCCGAGCCATGACGATTGTTTCCGTGTCACGACCGATTTTTCCGAGCCATGACCGAAGGGAGTGGTCCCCGCTAGTCCCAGCTTCGCTGTTCTTTCCGAAGGTACCCTTCGGGGTATGTTCCGCGCATCAACCCATGAATCGCAGCTTGATAGGACCGAGGCTTTCGCAAGAGAGCGACACTTCCACCTCGCACGATGACCAGGAGTCTGTCTCCCGCCTTGACGCCGAGAGCTTCGCGCGCCTCTTGTGGAACAACGATCTGGTTTCTCCGGGAAATGGTCGTTTCCGCCATACCCTTTATCCTGTCAAAAAGTAGGGCACGCGCATCCGGTCACAATGCGGCCACAACCGGATTTCCCTGTTTCTCCGCATCTTCCATCGTCGAACCGTGCTGAGCCGTCGTTTCACTCCCTAAGCTAAAGCCGACAAGGAGCAAATCTATGAGCCCATCCGCCGCCCGTCAATCCGCCAACACTGCTAACGCCCAACTCAGCACCGGCCCAACGACACCCGAAGGCAAAGCCCGCTCTTCCCAAAACGCCCGCAAGCACGGACTCACGGCCCAAGACCTCGTCATCGGTCCCGAGGATCGCGAAGAATTCGACGAACTTCTCGCCGGGCTCCAGATCGACGTCGCACCTGAAGGCGAGCTCCAACAGGCCCTCTTCGACGAACTGGTCTCCTCCGCCTGGAACCTTCGACGCATCCGACGTATGGAAACCGAACTCTGCGCGGGCGCCGCCACTTATCTAGACCTGCTCAACAATGACGAAATCCAGACCAAGCTCGATCGCCTCGCACGTCATAAGTCGCGCATCGAGCGCACCTTCCACCGCAGCCTCAAAGAATTGAAAGCACTGCAAACCACCGCCGCCCTCCGCTCCCTGATCCCCAGCGACATCGCCGAGTCTATGCCTCCCCTCGCGTCCACAAGCGAAATTGCAAAACGAACCCAATCCAGCGCTTCAAACTGGCAATTGAACATCCCGCCCGACCCTTTCGAGCTCGTATGGGTGGACCCGGCCGCTTCACCCGCCGCCAGTCTCACAGCCGCAGGCTGATTTCCTGTACATCACCGCCATCTATGGCTTAATAAACATCATGGACCTCCACGCCATCCGCCTCGACATCCCCACGGACGGAAATATCATCGTCGGCCACAGCCACTTCATCAAGACCGTCGAAGACATCTACGAAGCTATCGTGAACACCGTGCCGCAGATGAAGTTCGGCATAGCATTCAACGAAGCTTCGGGCGCCTGCCTCACCCGCGTCGATGGCAACGATGACGAACTGAAGTCGATCGCCACGAAAAACGCCACCGCAATCGGCGCCGGCCATCTCTTCGTCGTCGCGCTGCGCGGCGGCTTTCCCATCAATATCAAGAACCGGATTCTCGAAACGCCCGAAGTCTGCGCCATCTTTTGCGCCACCGCCAATCCGGTGGAAGTGATCGTCGCCCAAACCGAGCAGGGCAGGGGGGTGCTCGGTGTCGTCGATGGCGCTTCTCCCAAAGGCGTCGAGGCCGCGGCCGACATCGAGTGGCGGCACGGATTCCTCCGCAAGATCGGGTACAAGCGTTGAACCCGCTGCGTTTCGGTCAGGACCTGGATGATATCAACGATGAGCTCCGTGTACCGGAACTCTCTGCGGCCATTGTAGAATCCGGCCGTCTGGTCTGGCGAAACGACTCCGCGACCACTCCATTCCCGATAGCGTCAGTGACCAAGACCATGACCGCCGTGCTCATCATGCAGCTTGCGGAACAAGGTCGCCTCACGCTCGATACGAACCTCAGGCAAATTCTTTCGCACACGTCCGACGGCACTCCAGGCGAGGAATATCTCTACAATGGCGCAATTTTCGATTCTCTTACTCCAATCGTCGAGAAAGCCGGCGGTCAACCGTTCGCCGAACAGCTCGCCAATCGCATCTTCAAGCCACTCCACATGCGCCACACTGCGGCGCCCCCTGGGACACGGTCCGGCAACGGCGTTATCTCCACCACCGCCGATCTCGCCAGGTACGCCGTCGCGCTGGATGGCAATCGACTTGTCTCGGCGAACAGCAAAGCCCTGATGTTCACACCCTTGAAGTCGACGCGTGGAAAAACTCTGCCCTATGGCCTTGGCTGGTTCAGCCAGATTTACTTGAACGAGCGGATCATCTGGCACTATGGCCAGGATACTCAAGCGGGCAGCCTCTTCCTGAAAATTCCCGATCGTAAACTGACTCTAATCGTCCTGTCTAATTCGAACGTGATCAGCGACGCTCCCCGCCTGCTCGATGGAAACGTCGCGCGCTCGCCCATCGCACTGGCCTTCTTCAAGGACTTCGTCTTTTCAGACCGCCCCGCCGCCACCTTCGAGCGCGACGAACTGGAGAATCGGGGCTTGATGGCATTTCACTTCGGCCGCCGCGATGCAAGCGCGTCCTTATTAGACGATGCCCTCGCGAAATTCCCCACCATGGAATCCTCCGATGACTTAACGCTGCTCGGCCTACTCGCCCAGCTTCATCTACCGGAGAGCGAACCCGTCGCGACCGTGGTCCTACGCGAGCATCCATCGCTCCCGCCGGCCTGGTATTATTACGGCCTGTACCTGCTGCATGCTCGCCGCTACCGCGAGGCAACGGCATCGTTCAAAAACATCACCGAGCACGAGCCGCCCTGGCATCATTGGTCGGTCGATGCCGCGCAAAAGGAGTTGAAGCAACTGCAATGAGCCCCAGAATCATCAACGGAATCGAGGAATTGAAGACACTCACGGGTCAAGAAATCGGTATTAGCGATTGGATAAATGTCACGCAGGATATGATCGATCGCTTCGCCGATGTCACCGGCGATCACCAGTGGATCCACGTCGACCCCGAACGGGCCAAGCGCGAGACGCCCTTCGGCTCCACCATCGCGCACGGCTTTCTGACCGTATCGCTGCTTCCGCAATTGTCCCAACAGACCATCACTGTGAAGGGTGATTACAAAATGCGGATTAACTATGGCTTCAACCGGCTGCGATTTGTCTCCCCGGTGAGGGCCGGGTCGAGAATCCGAGCTCGCTTCACCGCTCAGAAAGTGACGGACAACGAGGTCACCTGGCTAGTGACAGTGGATGTCGAGGGGCAGGACAAGCCCGCGGTCGTAGCAGAGTGGTTGGGTCGCTTTTATTAAACTGTCGGGCGGCCATCCACTTCGAGAGCGCCTTGGCCGCGCACGATTCCGAACAAATATGTTCGTAGCCTTCGTCGCCGGCTCTGTTTTCGTCCCAGGCAAGCAGCGTGAACAACTCCGAATCGTGAGGCCGGAGCCACCAGTGGTTCGTCTCACCCTTCTGATTCAAACAGTAATCACATTTATAGGGATAACGAACCTTCATCGTGTCACCTCCGACCGACCAACTCCCATTCTCCGGTAATTAGACCTGCTTCTATCAGGAAATGTTACGTAGAGTTAGTCCCGTAGACCCTGTATTTTGCGCTAAGGTGTTTGCGGCTAGACCGGCGCGACAACTGTCTCTGGCGTCTCTACTCCAGCGTTGTCTTTTATCAACAAATGCACGAGTAAATAGCTCGCAATCGGTAGCAGTGAAAAGACAAAACAAATCGGGAGGAAGCCGTAACGTTCTATCACCTGCGCTACCGGACGCGAAACAATGGTCTGCATTCCGCCGTAGGCGAAGATCAGAGCTCCGACGCCGAAGGCCGCCCGGTCCGGTCCATATATATCGATCGGCAGCGTGTAGTGATTGGTGCTCCAGGCGCACACCCAGAAGTAACTCAGCGACATTCCCGCCGTCGCTAGCGCGGGTGTGGGCAGCAGTGGAATCGCCATGGTGCCGAGCAGGAAGCAGGCAGAAAGAAGACAGGCGCGTTTGCGAGCCGCGACGGGTGTCATGCCGTTGCGAATCAAGCGCCATGAAATAAAGCCGCCCAGCATCGCTCCGAAATAGCCGCAGATCGGAACGATCCATGTGTAGTTGGCGGCTTGGGGAGGAGTTAGATGATGCGTGCGGATCAAGTACGTCGGCGGCCAGTTGGTCCAGAGGCTGTAGACCGTCATGCTCAGAGCGTTGGCGACGATGAGCGCCCACAGCTTTGGATCCCGGAGCAAGGTGAACGAACTGGCGCCGACGCCCGGCTTGGGCTCGACGGTCGGTGGAATGAGGCGCGACGTTATCAGCCATACCGGAATCCAGGCCAGGCTCAAAATGCCAACCGCGAAAAACGTCCAGTGCCAGCTGTATTGATATGCGAAGAACACCGCAAAGCGCGGGGCCAGGCCAGCTCCCAGGCTCAATCCAAGCTGGCTCATTGCGGACCCGACCGCGCGTTCCTTGGGCAGCAGATACATTCCGACCGCTTTGGCCACGGCCGAAACTCCGCTCGCTTCCGCCATACCCAGCAGCGCTCTCCAAACCAAGAGTTCGTGAACGCTATGAGACAGGCCGGTGCCAATGCTGGCGATCGCCCACACCGCGACCGCAATAGAGGCTCCGCGATTCAATCCCACCCGATCGATGAACCATCCCACGAACAACGCGCTCAGCGCATAGGCCAGCGAAAAAACGGAAAGCAGGATGCCGTAATCGTCGTAGGTGAATGGAAATTCCTGCTGGGTCCGCCAGATGTCGACCATGGTGGCGAGCACCTGGCGATCCAGGTAATTCAACACCGACGAGAAAACGAAGATCGTGACCGCGACCCAGCGAGCGGGCATCGGCGAGCGCATCCTGTTGATTGTAGCAGTCGTTATGGTTGTAGCTGCGTTAGGCGAGCCTCGATCAGATCCAGGATCTTCGCCGCGCCGCCCGTGCCATCCACCGGGAGACGCAGCACACCGGCCGGAGTGAATTGCGCGCCGTCGGTTTCGCTGACCAAGCTCATCAAGCGGTCGGGCGGGATGCGAGCTTCCTTGTGAAACTTGATGTTCAGCACACCCTGCCGCCGGTCGATGGCCTCGATACCCAGCTTTTGAGCCGCGCTCTTCAGCACCGAAAACTTGAGCAGGCTGCGGACCGCATCGGGCGCAGGACCGTAGCGATCCTCGAGTTCAGCCAGGAGTTCGCCGCCTTGTTCGGCGTTCGCGGCGTCGGCGATTTTCTTGTAGGCACGCAGGCGCTGATGCTCATCGGCGATGTAGTCGCTCGGAATCCGAATGTCGAGACCCAGGTTGAGCGTGGAATGTACTTCGAGCGGCACCTCTTCGCCCTTGAGCTCGTGTACCGTCTCTTCCAGCAGCCGGACGTACATGTCGAAGCCGACCGCGCCGATGTGGCCGTGCTGCTCACCTCCCAGTATGTTGCCGGCCCCGCGCAGCTCCAGATCGAGCGCGGCGATCTTGAATCCGGCGCCCAGATCGCTGAACTCCTTGAGCGCAGCCAGACGCTTGCGAGCGATCTCGCTCAGCTCCGTGTCGGCCGGCACCAGCAGATACGCATAAGCGCGGCGGTTCGACCGGCCTACGCGGCCTCGCAACTGATAGAGCTCCGACAACCCGTAGCGCTCGGCGTTCTCGATGAGCATGGTGTTCGCGAGCGGGATATCCAGTCCGTTCTCGGCGATGGTCGTACAAACGAAAACGTCGTAATCGTGCCGCATGAATCCGAGCAATGCTTTTTCGAGTTCCGTCGAGCCCATCTGCCCATGCCCCACGCCGATACGAACGTTAGGAATCAGCTGCTGGATGTCGGCGGCGCGCGAGAAGATGCTATCCACGCGATTGTGGATGAAGTAGACTTGCCCGCCGCGGCTCAGTTCCTGCTCTATGGCTGTCTTTATCAAGTCGGGATTGTAATGCGCCACCACGGTGTGAATCGCCAAGCGATCCTTCGGCGGCGTTTCTATCACCGACAAATCGCGCAATCCCAGCAGCGACATATGCAGCGTCCGTGGGATCGGCGTAGCGCTCATGGTCAACACATCCACGTTGTGCTTGAGCTGCTTGATTCGCTCTTTGTGGCGCACTCCAAAGCGCTGCTCCTCGTCCACCACCAGCAAGCCCAGATCGCGGAACTGAACATCCTGCGACAGAAGCCGATGCGTTCCGATTACGATGTCCACCTTGCCCTCGGCTATAGCCGTGAGCGATGCTGCAATCTCCTTCTTGTCGCGAAACCGGCTCAGCATTTCGATACGCACCGGGAACGGCGCGAAGCGGCGCTTGAAGGTTTCGAAATGCTGATACGCGAGGACAGTCGTCGGCGCGAGCACCGCTACCTGTTTTCCGTCGCCCAAGGCTTTGAACGCCGAGCGCATGGCCACTTCGGTCTTGCCATATCCGACGTCCCCGCACAGCAGGCGGTCCATCGGATGCTTGTTCTCCATGTCTTTCTTGATCTGTTTGATGGCCGCCATCTGGTCCTTGGTCTCCGAGAATTCGAAGGCGTCTTCGAACTCGCGCTGCCAGTTGCTGTCGTGCGAAAATCCGAACCCCTCGGCCATGTGACGCTGCGCGTAGAGCTTCAAGAGCTCGTCGGCCATGTCGCGCATTTTCGCCTTGACTTTCGATTTGGTCCGCGACCAGGTTGCGCCTCCGAGCCGGTCCAGCGCCGGTGTAGCGCCTTCGCCCGCGCCGCGATATTTCTGGATCAGATCCATGCGCGTGAGCGGCACATAGAGCTTCGCATCGCTGGCGTATTCGAGCAGCATGAAGTCGCCCTTGTTTTCACCTTGGGTGATTTCACGAGTTCCCAGGAACTTTCCGATGCCATGCGTCACGTGGACCACGAAGTCGCCCGGTTTCAAGTCGGCCAGGTCAGCGGTGAAGGCCGCCATCTGGGACTTGCTAGGCCCGGACTTGGCGATCAAGTCGCTGGGATCGAAGAGGTCTTCGGAGCCAAAGACCGCGATGCGCTGTTCCGTAAAGACGACGCCGCGCCGTACCTGTCCCTTGACCAGGAGCGTGCTGGCCGTTTCGCCGGCAATATAGGATCGTTCCGCGAGATAGGGCCGGGTCGCGTCGGCGGGATCGAGCCCAAGCTGGAAGGGAACTGAGTACTCTTGAAAAATGTCCGCCAAGCGTTCCAATTCACCGCTTGATTGCGCGAAGAACACTACGCGGTAGCCTTGTTCGACCAGGTTGCGCGCCTCGGCGACCGCGGCCTGCACGTTGCCGTGAAAAGCAAGTGATGGACGGGAGTGGGTGGTGGGAGGCGGGGCCAACGTTATGGAGTCGACGACAAGATCCAACTCGCGGAGGGCCAGCGATGCTTTGGACTCGA
>Ga0070713_100003263_pt1 | contig 10702 bp, 11 predicted proteins | sample LARL82metaG_FD_65465 | JGI IMG/M metagenome (GOLD analysis project Ga0070713, IMG submission 65465) | Corn, switchgrass and miscanthus rhizosphere microbial communities from Kellogg Biological Station, Michigan, USA - LAR L8-2 metaG | ecosystem: Host-associated > Plants > Roots > Rhizosphere ... | reverse complement strand
CCACCTGGTTCACGACGTTCAGCACGTCGCGCGGGTCGTAGCCCATGAACGCGGCGATGATCGCGATCACCACGCCGCCGATGCCGAAGCCGCCCACGCCCATGCCGATGCCGCGGCGGTCCTCGACGTTGTCGCTCGACCTCTGGTTGTCCAGTTCCATGGTTCCTCCTAGACCCTCGCGCCGCGCCCGAGTTGCATTCGCGGATTCCTACATCGTCAGGGGGCCGCCGCCATCCACAAGGGGATCGTCACCATCGAGATCACCGTGCCCACCGTGACCTGGGTGGCCACCGCCCGGCCGTCGCCCGCCATCCGCACCGCGAGGATATACGCGTTGGTCGCCGTGGGCAGCGCCGCGCAGAGGATGAGGACGCGCGCCTCGAGCCCGGCAAGGCCCACCGCACGCGCGGCGGCCCAGGCGAGGGCAGGCACCACCGCGAGCTTCACGACGAGCCACCATGCGTGCGCCGCGATGGGCCCCTGGCCCCGCTCGATGCGCATCGCGGCACCCACGCACAGGAGCCCCGCCGGAAGCGCCGTCACCGCGAGGAGGTTCAACGTCTGGTCGGCGAAGCCCGCGAGGCCGAGCCCGGCGGCGTTCCACGCGAGGCCGGCGAGCGACGCCAGCAGCAGCGGGTGGGTCGCGAGCTCGTGCAGGAAGCCCCGCGGGCCGTGGCGCGCGAGCATCCCGACCGCGAAGAGGTTCGCCTCCGGGATCATCACCCCCAGCAAGAGCGCCGCCATCGCCACGCCGGGCGTGCCATAGAGGCTTCCCGCCACCGCGAGGCCCACGTAGGTGTTGAACCGGTAGCCGCACTGCGAGCCCGCGGCGTTCAGCTTGCGGTCCAGCCCGAAGAGCGGGCCCGCCAGGATCGCGAGGAGGAACCCCGCGAGCGTGAAGCCCAGGGCGATGGCGATCGGCACGCTCGCGGCGGCGAAATCGATCTTCGCGGTCGCGAGGGAGCGGAAGAGGAGCGCCGGGAAGAGCACGTAGTACACGAGCTTCTCCAGCCCGCTCCAGAAGTCGCGCCCGAAGCTGAAGCGCCGCGCGAGCGCGAGCCCCATCACGATGAGCGCGAAGTTGGGGAGGATGAGGAGCGCGGTCGCCACCTAGACTTCCTTGCCGAGCGTGTTGTGGTAGTCGTGGCGCGCCGTGTTCACCCGCGACAGGCGCAGCTCCACCGGGCGATCGCGGAAGGTGAGCGCGACGCGGCGGATCTCCAGCAGCGGCGCTCCAGGGGCCACGCCCAGCACCGTCGCCACGTCGCGCGGGCAGGGGATCGCGCGCAGCCGCTCGTCGGTGCGCAGGACGTTGATGCCGTAGCGGCTCTGGTAGAGGTGGTAGATCGTGTTGCCGCGCGCCGCGAGGATCTTCTCCGTGAGGCCGCGGAAGAGCTCGGCCGGGAGCGTGATGTCGTCCACGATCACGGGCTCCCCGGCGATCGCGAGGACGTTGCGGATGCGGATCACCTTGTCCGCGGGCGCGATGGCGAGGGCCGCCGCCTCGGCCGCCTCGGCGCGGCCGCGCCGGAAGGAAGCGAGGCGCGCCTCGGGATAGGCCTTCTCGCCGTCGCGCGGCACGATGTGGAAGAAGTGGAAGAGGAGCCGCCGGCCGTCGTGCGCGGCGACGTAAGTGCCCTTGCCCTGGCGGCGCACCAGCGCCTGCTGGGCGACCAGGGCGTCCACGGCCTTGCGCACCGTGCCGATGGAAACGCCCGCGTCGCGCGCGAGCTCGGCTTCCGTGGGGATGGCGTCGCCCGGGCGCCAGCGCCCCGCCGAGATCGCCTCGATGATCCGCGCGCGGACTTGCTCGTAGAGGTGGGGCATGAAGGCAGGCGTGAGACGCGAGACGCGAGACGCGAGGCGTGGGGCGTGGGGCGCGAGACCAAGGCCCACGATAACATGCAACTCATCTAGTTGACTTGCCCGGCGGGCGGCGCCTAGCATCGTCGTCCCGCACCAGGAGGCGCACATGATCCATTTCGTGGTTCACGACGAGGGCGATTCCGTCGGCGTCGTGGTCGTCGAGGGCGTGAAGTCCGGCCAGAAGCTGAACGGCTGGATCATGGACCAGGACAAGGACATCGCGATCGACGCGAAGTCCGACATTCCCATCGGGCACAAGCTCGCCATCAAGGCGCTCAAGAGCGGCGACACGGTGATCAAGTACGGAGTCGACATCGGCAAGACGATCGCCGACATCGCGGTGGGCGAGCATACCCACGTGCAGAACCTGCGCACGAAACGCTGGTAAGCCGCGAGACGTGAGACGCGAGACGCGAGAGGAAATCGGATGGACCTGACCAAATCGACTTTCTGGGGCTACAAGCGGGAGAACGGGCGCGTGGGCGTGCGCAACCACGTGATCGTCCTGCCGGTGGACGACCTCTCCAACGCCGCGGCCGAGGCCGTCGCGAACAACATCAAGGGCACGCTCGCCATCCCGCACCCCTACGGGCGCCTGCAGTTCGGCGCGGACCTCGACCTGCATTTCCACACGCTCATCGGCACGGGCTCCAACCCGAACGTGGCCGCCGTCATCGTGATCTGCATCGAGGACGGATGGGCGAAGAAGGTGGCCGACGCCATCGCCGCCACCGGGAAGCCCGTCGCCTACTTCGGCATCGAGCAGCACGGCGACCACGACACGATCCTGCGGGCGTCCAAGAAGGCGAAGGAATTCGTGCAATGGGCGAGCGAGCTGCGCCGCGAGGAGCGAGCGCTCAAGGACCTCTGGGTCTCGACCAAGTGCGGCGAGAGCGACACGACGTCCGGCTGCGGCGCGAATCCCACCGTGGGCAATGCGTTCGACAAGCTCTACGGCCATGGCGTGACGCTCGCCTTCGGCGAGACCACGGAACTCACGGGCGGCGAGCACCTGGTCGCGGCGCGCTGCCGCACGCCCGAGGTGAAGAAGAAATTCCAGTTCATGTTCGACCGCTACCAGGGGATCGTCGAGGCGCACAAGACGAGCGACCTGCGCGATTCGCAACCCACCAAGGGCAACATCGAGGGCGGCCTCACGACCATCGAGGAGAAGGCGCTGGGCAACATCCAGAAGATCGGCCGCAAGTGCATGATCGACGGCGTCCTCGACAAGCACGAGACGCCCACGGGCCCCGGCCTCTGGTTCATCGATTCGTCGTCGGCGGCCGCGGAGATGGTGACGCTCTGCGCCGCGGCGGGCTACACGGTGCACCTGTTCCCGACGGGCCAGGGCAACGTGATCGGCAACCCGATCCTGCCGGTGATCAAGCTGTGCGCGAACCCGCGCACCGTGCGCACCATGGCCGAGCACGTCGACGTGGACGTGTCGGGGCTGCTGAGGAAGGAGATGAACCCGGACCAGGCGGGCGACGCGCTCCTCGAGTGCATGTTCCGCACCGCCAACGGCAGGCTCACCGCCGCCGAGGCGCTCGGCCACCGCGAGTTCGTGCTCACGCGACTGTACGAAAGCGCCTGATCGCGACCCGAGGAGCCGGCCGATGATGCAAGCCAGCGCGCGCCGGCCGGCGGTAGCCCTCGCCTCCATCGGGGGCGCGCTCGCGCTCTGGTGGCTCTTCACGGCCACGGGCGTGATCCCGGCCATGCGATTCGCTTCGCCGCGCGAGTTCGCCGACGCCTTCGAGCAGATCTCCTCCCAGGGCTACGCGGACGCGAAGCTCTGGCAGCACGCGCTGCAGAGCTGCGAGCTGGTCGCCATGGGCTTCGCCGTGGCGGTCGCGGTGGGGGTCCCGCTCGGCCTCGCCATGGGCTGGTCGCCGCGCGCCGAGGCGTTCTTCAATCCACCCTTCCTCCTGCTGCGGCCGATCCCGCCGCTCGCGTGGATCCCGCTCGCCATCGTGTGGCTGGGCCTGGGCGACGCCGCGAAGGTGATGGTGATCTTCGTGGCCGCGTTCGTGCCCTCGGTGATCAACAGCTATACCGGCGTGCGCAGCATCGAGCCGCACCTCGTCGAGGCCGCCGAGACGCTGGGCATTCGCCGCGGCATGTTCCTGCGCGAGGTGCTCGTTCCGGCGGCCCTGCCGCACATCTTCTCGGGCTTGAGGCTCTCGCTCCAGGCCGCGTGGACGACGCTGGTCGCGGGCGAGCTCGTGGGCGCGCTGCGGGGCCTGGGCCAGGTGCTGAGCGCCGCCGCCCAGGACATCTATCCCGCGATGATCCTCGTGGGAATGGTGGCGGTGGGCGTGTGCGGCGGAGCGATGACCCTCGCATTGGCCGCGGCCGAGCGCCGCGCGATGCCGTGGCGGGCCGCCTAGCCCATGGCCGTGTCGCGCACGAAAGCCTCGCGTGCGCAGCTCTTCGCGCTGTCCGCGGCCGGGTTCGCGAGCCTCTTCGCCTTGTGGAGCGCGGTGGCCGCGAGCGGGTGGGTGGCGCCGCAGTTCCTGCCGCCGCCGTGGGCCGTGGCCGAGCGCTTCGCATTCCTCCTCTCCCACCCGTTCGCCGGATACACGATCGAGCAGCACCTCGTTTCCAGCATCGGGCGTTTCCTCATGGGCTTCGGCCTCGCCGCGGCGATCGGCGTGCCGCTCGGGCTCGCCATGGGATGGTTCCGCTGGCTGGACGAGGTGGTCTCGCCGCTCTTCGAGGCGGTGCGGTTCGTGGCGCCCATCGCCTGGGTGCCTTTCGCGGCGCTCTGGTTCGGCACCGGGATCGGCGGCCCCACGCTCGTGATCTTCATGGGAGCCTTCCCGCCCGCGCTCGTCAATTCCTATCGCGGTGCGCGCTTCGTCGAGCCGCGCTTGATCGAGGCCGCGCAGACGCTGGGCGCCGGAAGCTGGCGTGTGATCGCGCAGGTGCTGCTGCCCGCTTCGGTGCCCTCGATCGTCGCGGGGCTTCGCATCAGCGCGGGCCTCGGGTGGCAATCGCTGGTGGGCGCGGAGCTGATCGTCGCTTCGAGCGGCATCGGCTACCTCATGGTGAAGGGCCAGAGCAACATGAGCTCGGCGATCGTGATGTCCGGCATGATCGCGATCGGCATCGTGGGCTTCGCGATCGACATCGCGCTGCGCCGCGTGGAAGCGGCCATCCACGCGAGGCGCGGGCTGTGAGCGAGATCGTGTTCGCCAACGTGAGCCGCGCCTTCCGGCGCGACGGCCGCGATTTTCCGGCGCTCGAGTCCATCGACCTCACCGTCGGCGAGCGCGAGTTCGTCGCCATCGTGGGGCCGTCGGGATGCGGCAAGACCACCTGCCTGCGCATGGTCGCGGGGCTCGAGTTCCCGACGAGCGGCGAGGTGACGGTGGGAGGGGCCGCCGTTCGCGGGCCCGGCCCCGAGCGCGCCGTGGTGTTCCAGCAGTTCGCCCTCTTTCCCTGGAAGAGCGTGGCCGAGAACATCGAGTTCGGCCTGAAGGCGAAGGGCGTGGAGGCGGCGGCCCGGCGCGCTACCATCGCGGGATTCGTGGAGCTGATGGGCCTGCAGGGCTACGAGAGCGCCTTCCCGCACCAGCTTTCGGGCGGCATGCAGCAGCGGGTGGCGATCGCGCGCGCCTACGCGCTCGACCCGGCGGTGCTCCTCATGGACGAGCCCTTCGGGGCGCTGGACGCCCAGACGAGGAGCGTGATGCAGGAGGAGCTGGTGAAGCTCGCGCGCCGCAACCCGCGCACGGTCCTCTTCATCACGCACGCGGTCGAGGAAGCGGTGTACCTCGCCGACCGGGTGGTCGTGATGACGAGGCGCCCGGGGCGGATTCGCGAGATCATCGACGTGGGACGGGTGCGGCGCGAGGAGGGCTGGGACCGCCTCGAGCGAATCGAGGAGGTCATGGACCAGCCCTCGTTCGTGCACCTGAGGACTCATATCTGGAAGTCGCTTCGCGAGCAGCAGCAAACCAACGGCCAATCCAACCAAGGAGGGGAACAATGAAACGGACGCACGCAGTCGTGGCCGCGCTCGCCGCGGCGATCGGGATGGGCGCCGCCCAGGCCCAGGCGCTCGAGGAGATCAAGGTGAGCTACCAGCCGGCGCTCTACTGGTCGCTGCCCTTCTACATCGCCACCGAGAAGAACTGGTGGGCGGAAGTGGGCCTGAAGCCCACCTTCAGCACGTTCCCGGCCGGCGTTCCGCAGATCGCGGCCTCGGCCTCGAAGAGCTGGGACGTGGGCGGCGCGGGCTCGGTGCCGGCCACGCTGGGGGCGGTGCGCTTCGGCATCGTGACCATCGGCATCAGCAACGACGAGTCGCGCGGGAATGCGCTCCTCGCGAGCCGCGACAAGGCGGCCGCGTTCGCGGCCCACCCGGCGTCCATCAAGGGCCAGACGATCCTCCTTACCGCGAACTCCACGGGCGACTACGCGGTGCAGGCTTGCCTCGGCAAGTGGGGCCTCAAGAAGGCGGACGTGACGTTGAAGAACATGGGCCAGGCCGAGATCATCTCCGCCGTGTCCTCGAACAACGCCGAGCTGGTGGGCGTCTGGGCGCCCAACACCTACACGCTCGAGGAGAAGGCGGGCGCGAAGACGCTCTGCGACGGCAAGGACAGCAACGCCATCATCCCCGGGGCGCTCTTCGCCCGCGGCGACTACGCCAAGGAGCATCCGCAGGAGGTGGCGAAATTCCTCGCGGTGTACCTGCGCGCGCAGCAGTGGGCGCTCGTGCATCGCGCGGAGGCGGTCGCCATGATGCGCAAGTTCTACGAGCAGGGCGGTGTCACCATCTCGGACGCGGCGATGAACAAGGAATTCGACACGCGCCCGGTGTACGACCTCGCGGGGCAGCTGAAGGCGATGCACCGCGGCCCGAAGGGCTCGGAGATGGACGAGTGGTTCGCCAAGATCGGAGCGTTCATGAAGGCCTCGGGCTCGGTGCCGGAAGCCCCGGCGCCCGCGAGCTTCATCACCGACGAGTACCTGAAGAAGGTGGATGCCGACCCGAAGCTGAAGGCGTTCGCCAACAACAAGCACTGATCCGGCCGAGCCATGCCTGCCACGTACCTCAAGAAAGCGGCCAAGACGCCCGAGACCGAATCGGGCAATGCGCAGGCGGTCGCTTCGCAGATGATCGCCGAGATCGAGCGCCGGGGCGAGGCGGCGGTGCGCGAGTACGCGGCGAAGCTCGACGGCTGGGAGGGCGAGATCGTGGTCCCTCCCGCCGAGATCGAGCGGCGCGCGAAGCTCGTGCCCGGCACCGTGAAGGCCGACATCGAGTTCGCGACGGCCCAGGTGAGGCGCTTCGCGCGTGCGCAGCGTGAATCCATCGGGGAGTTCGAGGTCGAGGTGCACCCGGGGCTCGTGGCCGGGCAGCGCCTCGTCCCCGTGAACACCGCGGGCTGCTACGTGCCCACGGGCCGCTACGCGCACATCGCCTCGGCGTACATGAGCATCGCGACCGCGAAGGAAGCGGGCGTGCCCACGGTGGTCGCCTGCTCCACGCCCTACAAGGGTGAAGGCATCCATCCCTACGTGCTCTACGCCATGAAGGTCGCCGGGGCCGACCGCGTGATGACCCTGGGCGGCGTGCAGGCGATCGCCGCGATGGCCTTCGGGCTCTTCGGCGGGCCGCCGGCCGACATCATCGTGGGTCCGGGCAACAAGTTCGTGGCCGAGGCGAAGCGGCTCCTCTTCGGGCGCGTGGGGATCGACGTGTTCGCGGGCCCGTCGGAAGTCGCGGTGATCGCCGACGATTCCGCCGATGCGCAGATGGTGGCCACCGACCTGGTGGGGCAGGCCGAGCACGGTCACGAGTCGCCCGCCTGGCTCTTCACCGACTCGCGGCGCGTAGCCGACGCGGTGATGAAGCGCGTGCCGGAGCTGATCGCGGCGCTGCCCCCCACGGCGCAAGACGCGGCCGGCGCGGCATGGCGCGACTATGGCGAGGTCGTGCTGTGCGACACGCGCGAGGAAGTGGCCGCCACCTCGGATCTCCATGCGAGCGAGCACCTCGAGGTGCACGCGCGCGACCTCGACTGGTGGCTCGCGCGCCTCACCAACTACGGATCGCTCTTCCTGGGCGAGGAGACCACGGTCGCCTTCGGCGACAAGGCGTCGGGACCCAACCACATCCTGCCCACCAAGGGCGCCGCGCGCTACTCGGGCGGGCTCTCGGTGCACAAGTTCGTGAAGACGCTCACCTGGCAGCGCATGACGCGCGAAGCGAACCGGGACATCGCTCCCGTGACCGCGCGCATCTCCCGGCTGGAGGGGATGGAGGCCCATGCGCGCACCGCCGACGATCGCCTCGGCAAGTACTTTCCCCGGGACACATTCCCCCTGGGCGAGCCGGTGAAAGCCTGAGCGCGATGGCGGGCGTCCTCGACCGATTCCGTCTCGAGGGGCGCGTGGCGCTCGTGACCGGCGCGGGATCGGGCATCGGGCGCGCCATCGCCGAAGCGCTCGGCCAGGCGGGCGCCGCCGTGGTCCTCTGCGCGCGCCGCGCGGCGCCGCTTCGCGAGGCCGCGTCCGCGATCGAGCGATCGGGCGCAAGGGCCCACGTGGTGCCCGGCGACGTGGGAAACCGCGAGAGCCTCGCATCCATCGCGCAAGCCGCCGCGACGGCGTTCGGCGCCGTGGACATCGTCGTGCACGCCGCGGGCCTCAATCACCGCCAGCACGCGGACGATGTCACGGATGCCGCCTGGGACGAGCAGATCGAGGTGATGCTCTCGGCGCCGTTCTTCCTCTCGCGCCACCTCGTGGAGGGCATGAAGGCGAAGGGCTGGGGCCGCATCCTGAACATCGCTTCGCTGCAGAGCTATCGCGCGCTGCCGAACGGCGCGGCGTACGGCGCGGCCAAGGCGGGCATCGTGCAGCTCACGCGCCACATGGCGGAGGCATGGTCGCCCCACGGCGTGAACTGCAACGCGATCGCCCCCGGCTTCTTCGCGACCCCGCTCACGGCCCCGGTGTACGCGGACAAGGCGCGCGTCGAGGCCCTGGCCCGCCAGACCGCGATCGGCCGCAACGGCGAGCTCGCCGACCTGCAGGGCGCGGCCGTCTTCCTCTGCAGCCCCGCTTCCGACTACGTGACGGGCCAGACGCTCGCCGTGGACGGCGGCTTCACCGCGAAATAGGCATGAAAGCGCTCGTCTACACCCAGCCGCTCGAGGTCACCTACCGCGAAGAGCCCGAGCCCGCGCTTGCACCCGGCGAGGTCGTGCTCGCCATCGACGCGGTCGGCATCTGCGGCTCCGACATGCACGCCTACCACGGGCACGATCCGCGAAGGAATCCCCCGCTCATCCTGGGCCACGAGCTCGCCGGCACCGTGGTCGCGGGGCCCTTCACCGGCAAGCGCTTCACCGCCAATCCGCTCATCACCTGCGGAACATGCGAATTCTGCGTGCAGGGCCGCAACAACCTCTGCGCCAACCGGACGATGGTGGGCATGACGCGGCCCGGCGCCTTCGCCGAGCGCATGTCGATCCCGGTGGGGAGCCTCATCGAGCTGCCCGCCCGAATGGACGCGCGCACAGCGGCCCTCACCGAGCCTGCCGCCACCGCCCTCCATGCGCTCAACCTCTCGATGCGCGCGATGCAAAGACCCCTCCAGGAAGGGCGCCTGCTCGTGATCGGCGGGGGCGCCATCGGCATCCTCACGGCCCTGCTCGCGCGGCACTACGGCTGCCGCGACGTGCGCGTGGCCGAGACCAACGCGTTGCGGCGCGCTTCCGTGGCGAAGCACGCGGGCGCGGCGGCGCTCGATCCGGCGAAGGGCGAGGCGGCCGAACCCGGCGGCATGGATCTCGTGGTGGATGCCGTGGGGGCGAAGGCCACGCGCGCGGCGGCCTTCGCCGCGGTGAAGCCCGGCGGGGTGATCATGCACGTGGGCCTCCAGGACTGGGCGAGCGAGATCGACATGCGCCGCCTCACGCTCGCCGAGATCACGCTCCTCGGGACCTACACCTACACGACGGCCGACCTTCGCGCGACCGTCGCCGCGCTCGACGCGGGCGCCTTCGGAGACCTCGCCTGGGTGGAGGAGCGCCCGCTTGCCGAAGGCGCACGCGCGTTCCGCGACCTGCACGAGGGGCGCGCGGCGAGCGCCAAGATCGTGCTGCGCCCATGATGCCCGCAAAGCTCAGGGCCGCGGGCCCCGGCCTCGCCGTCGCGCTCGTCGTCGGCATCGCGGCCACCTTCCTGTCGATCCGCTACGGCGCTTCGGCCATGCTCTTCGCGCTCCTGCTCGGCATGGCGCTCAACTTCCTCGCCGAGGAGGGGCGTTGCCTGCCGGGCATCCAGCTCGCCTCGACCACGGTGCTGCGCACGGGCGTGGCACTCCTCGGGCTTCGCATCACCATCGCGCAGGTCGCTGCCCTGGGGTGGACCACGATCGTCCTCGTGGCGGCCACGGTCTCGCTTACGATCCTCGGCGGCATCCTAGTCGCGCGGGCGCTCGGCCTGGGGAGCGCCTTCGGCACGCTCACGGGCGGGGCGGTGGCGATCTGCGGCGCTTCCGCCGCGCTCGCGATCGCCTCGGTCCTTCCCAAGCATCCCAACGCGGAGCGCGACGCGAGCTTCACCGTGATCGGCGTGACGGCGCTCTCCACGCTCGCGATGATCGTCTATCCCGTGCTGGTCGCCACCACGGGCCTCGATCACCGCCAGGCGGGCGTCTTCCTCGGCGCCACCATCCACGATGTCGCGCAGGTCGTGGGCGCCGGCTACAGCGTCTCGCAGGAGACGGGCGACGCGGCCACCATCGTGAAGCTCCTGCGGGTGGCGATGCTGCTGCCGGCTTGCGTGGCGATCGGCCTTGCATTGCACG
>Ga0070713_100003260_pt1 | contig 10706 bp, 8 predicted proteins | sample LARL82metaG_FD_65465 | JGI IMG/M metagenome (GOLD analysis project Ga0070713, IMG submission 65465) | Corn, switchgrass and miscanthus rhizosphere microbial communities from Kellogg Biological Station, Michigan, USA - LAR L8-2 metaG | ecosystem: Host-associated > Plants > Roots > Rhizosphere ... | reverse complement strand
CTCGAGGTGATGCAACTCGTGCCACTGTCGCTCGGGCGACGCCGGGAAGCGGTTCGTCGACGCGAGCAGCGCACGCCAGACGCCGTACGGCTTGCCGATCGAGAGGTTCGACGATGACGCCATCGCGAACATTCCGCCACGCAACCGCACCTCCGACTCGAGTTGACGCAGCAGCGTCGCCGTCCCGGTCCCCGTCTCACCAAACACCGAGACCACGCGCGGATGCCCGGCGCACGCTTCGTCGAGCCATTTGCTGAGCGACACCATCTCTTCGACGCGGCCCGCGAGTCGGTCGATCGCCAGCGGCCGATGCAGCGCGTCGCGGTACGGCAGCGGCGCCGCCGCCGCGCCGTCACGTCCCTGCGTGCGGATTCGGATGAGCGCGGCGAGCGCCGCGGACGACGCGCCTTCGTACGTCGTGCTGTGTTCCGGCGCGGCCGCGGCCCCGATCGAGAGCGTGACCTGCCCTTGGCCGTTGGCGAACGTGTGCGTGCGAACCACAGCGCACAGTCGCTCGCCGATCGAGCGGGCCTCTTCGGCGTTCGTGTTCGCCAACACGGCAACGAGACGCTCACCGACGATTCCCAACGAATCGTCGTCGCGCAGGCTGCGTCGGACGATCTCGCGGACGACGTCGGTCGCCGAGCGAGGCAAGGCCGCGCCGGTGTCGGGCACTGTGTAGGGATCGACCTCGATCACCACGATCGCCATCGGGCGCGCCGGCACAGCATCCGCCACCGCTGCTTGGGCAGCGGCGACAAAGTCATCGGGGGACGAATAGAAGTGGGGCACGACGGTGGGAACCTACCTCGAGGAACGTGTCCGCCACGCAAAGTTTCGACCCTGGCTCAACCGTAGGAACACCCCCCGCTTTGGCGCAAGGCCGCTTGGGCAGCCATTCTTAACGCCAGTGTAGTCGGGTGCGTCTACCTGGCAGTCACTCTCCCGCAATGGATGTCTGCTCATGCGCACTAATAACGTCGTTGCGTTGTTGTTTGCGGCCGCGGCATGCGGTGCCCAGTCGCCGAAGCTCGCCTCGTCCCCATCCCCGCTCGCGAGCCAAAACCAGGAGCTGCTGCCGGACGAACAGGTCCAACAAGCGCTCAACCGGCTCACCTTCGGCGCTCGCCCCGGCGACGCCGACAAGATACGAAGCATGGGCGTCGAGAAGTGGATCGATTTACAGCTACATCCCGACCGCATCGACGACACCAAGACGGACCAGCTCATGGCTCGCTACTCGATCTTCAACATGAAGACGAGCGACGTTGTTCGCGACTACAACGTCGTGCAGCAGTTGCAGCGACAGGTCAAAAGGACCGACGCCAAAGACACTACGATGAACAAGGCGGAAACGCGGCAGGAGATTCTCGCGCAAAATCCGCAGCTCGCCGCGGCGGCGCGGCAAGCACAGCAGTTGACCGGTGAGGTGCAGTCCGCCAAGCTCGCGCGCGCCGTGACGAGCGACCGACAACTGAATGAAGTGATGGTGGATTTTTGGGAGAATCATTTCAGCGTGTTCGCCGGCAAAGGGCAGACCCGTCTCTTTCTCGCGCAATACGATCGCGACGTCATCCGCCCGCACGCGCTCGGCAAATTCCGCGACATGTTGGGCGCGGTGGCCAAGAGTCCGGCCATGCTCTTCTTCCTCGACAATTGGCAGAGCGCCGCCGACAGCACGCAACCGACCTTGGCGCCGCGCGGCGGCGGTCGCGGTGGGCTCCGCCCCGGTGTGATCGCCCGGCGTCCGGGACGCGGCGTGTTCGGCGGCTTGGGTGGCGGACAGCAGCTTCCCCCAGCCATTCGCGAGCGGATGCAGAACGCGACGCCCGAAGAGCGGGAGCAGATGATGCAGCGTTTGAAACAGCAAGCCAAGCGCGGCCTCAATGAGAATTACGCCCGCGAGCTGATGGAGCTCCACACCCTCGGCGTCGACGGCGGCTATACGCAGAAGGACGTGCAGGAGGTCGCTCGCGCGCTCACCGGTTGGACGTTCAACCGCCAGACCGGCGAGTTCGTGTTCAATCCGTCGATCCACGATGCGGGCGAGAAGACGATTCTTGGCCACAAATTCCCCGCCGGCCACGGCGAGGAGGAAGGCGAGCAGGTCCTCGACCTCTTGGCGCACGCGCCGGCGACGGCGCACTTCGTGACGACCAAGCTCGCGCGTCACTTCGTGAGCGACGATCCGCCCAAGGCGCTCGTCGACCGGTGCGCCACGACGTTCTCGAAGAGCGACGGCGACATTCGCGAAACCGTCGGCTGCATCGTGACGTCGCCTGAGTTCTTCAGCCGCGCCGCCTATCGCGCCAAGGTCAAGACTCCGTTCGAGCTCGTGGCCAGCGCGCTACGCGCCGTGAACGCGGAAGCCGACACGACGCCGCGGACGGCGCAGATTGTCGCCCGGCTCGGTCAGCCCATCTTCGGACGCCAGACGCCGGATGGTTGGCCCGACCACGGCGACGCGTGGATGAACACCGGCGCGATCTTGAACCGAATCAACTTCGGCCTGAGCCTCGCGGCCGGTCAGATTCCCGCCGCGCGTCTCACGGACTGGTCCGACTTCGCGGCGCTCAACACGGAGCCACGAGCGCAGCAAGTCGATGGCGTCGTCAAATCGATGCTTGGCGGACAAGTCTCCACCGAAACGCGGCAGGTGTTGATGAGCGGAGAGAATCCGATGCTGTCGAAGCCCGTCGCGAACGATGCAAATGGCATGGCGGTCCTCGACAGCACATCGATGCCGATGCGCGGACGTGGTGGCCAGAAGCCGATCAAGGGCGAGCAAGGCAAAGGCTTCCCGCGTGGTCCGGGCGCGCAGATCCCCGGTTTCGGTCGCCCGGTAAATCTGCAAGGCCTGCCGCAGGTCGTCGGCCTTGCACTCGGGGCTCCGGAGTTTCAACGACGTTGAGTTGCCGGCAAACGGCAAACGGAGAACGGAGAACGGAGAACGGAGAACGGATCACGCACGCGAGACTGAGGACTGAAACGATGAACCGCAGAGTTTTCATGAAGTCCGGCGCGATGGCGCTGGCGACGATGGGGCTCAATCCGACGTTCCTGCGCCGAACGGTGTTTGCGCAGGATCTGCTCAAGGGCGCCGCCCTGAACGGCAACGCGCGCGGCAAGGTGCTGGTCGTGCTGTTCCAGCGCGGCGCCGCTGACGCGTTGAACGTCGTCGTGCCGCATGGCGAGCGCGCCTACTATACGATGCGTCCGGCGATCGCCATTCCGCGTCCGACCTCGGGCGCCGCCAGCGCGATCGACCTCGACGGATTCTTCGGACTCCACCCGTCGCTCTCGCCATTCAAGAAGCTCTGGGACGACGGCATTCTCGCGACCGTCCACGCCGTCGGCAGTCCGAGCAACACGCGCTCGCATTTCGACGCGCAGGACTACATGGAGAGCGGCACGCCCGACAACAAGGGCACGCGCGACGGGTGGCTCAACCGCTACCTCGCCGTCAAAGGCACGTGCGACGAGTGCAAGCTCCACGACGGCAGCTCGGCCAAGAACTCGCCGTTCCGCGCCGTCGCCATGACGCCGCAGACTCCGCGCATCCTCGAGGGTGGCGCGCCGTCGGTGGCGATGAACAGCATCGACGAGTTCACCATTCGGACGAATGGTTCGCAGGCCGATCGCATCGAAGCACTCTATCGGACCGGCACGGCGGACGTCGTACACGCGGCGGGTGGCGAGATGTTCGAGGCGATGAAGATGCTCAAGGCCGCGAACCCGCAGCAATACACGCCGCAGAACAACGCCGACTATCCGCGCAGTCCGTTCGGCCAGCATCTGCGTCAGATCGCGCAGCTCATCAAGTCCGACGTCGGCCTCGAGATCGCGTTCGCCGACGTCGGCGGCTGGGACACGCACGTCAATCAGGGCGGCGCGACGGGCCAGCTCGCCAATCGTCTCGACGATTTCTCCAAGTCGATCGCCGCGCTGGTGCAGGACTTGGGCGATCGCATGAGCGACGTCACCATTCTCACCATGTCAGAGTTCGGCCGCACGGCGCGGCAGAACGGCAATGGCGGCACCGATCACGGCCACGCGACGTCGATGTTCGTCATCGGCGGCGACGTGAAGGGCAAGAAAGTCCACGGCAAATGGCCGGGCCTCGAGCCTGAGCAGTTGAACGAAGGCCGCGATCTCGCACTCACGACCGACTTCCGTTCCGTCTTCTCCGAGGTCGCGTTCAAACACCTCGGCGCGGCGAAGATGGACGCCGTGTTCCCCGGGTTCAACGGGGATCAGTCGAAGTGGTTGGGAGTGCTGTAAGGTTGCTGGTAGCTGGTTGCTGGTGACTGGTTACCAGCAACCAGAAACCAGCTACCAGTGAATGATCTTTCGCAAAATATTCCCGATGTTCCGGCCGACGCGTGAGATCGGATCGTTCGGGACACCCTGGATCTGGATGTTGCCGTTGGCGTCGACCGCGATCTGAGCTTCCGGCGGGCCGGTATGGAGATGACACTCCTCGCGCGGCTCGCTGCCCGGCTTGAACCACTGGCGTGTGCGGCTGGGACACCACTCGGTCGCCAGCTCGCCGCTCTGCGGATCGACGACGGCGGACACCATCCCCACTGGCGGCACGAAGACCGACCCGCGTGGTTCATGCCAGCCGGCCTGATAGAACTCCGCCCATGCCGGCGCGGCAAGCCGGCCACCCGATGCGTTGGTGCTGATCTGCCGCGGCGTGTCGTAGCCGAACCAGACGCCGGCCACGAGCGTCGGCGTGAAGCCCACGAACCACACGTCTTCGCCGCTGTTCGTCGTGCCTGTCTTGCCGGCAATCGCGCCCGTGACGCCCATGTCGCGAATCGTCTTTCCAGTTCCATAATTCACGACCCCTTGCAGCATCTCCGTGATCTCGTACGCGTCGGCCGGAGCCATCGCGCCGGGAGTCCGCACCATCTCGCTGCTCCACAGCAGCGTGCCGTCGGGCGCCTCGATGCGCGCGACGATGCGCGGCTTGACCTTCGTCCCACCGTTGGCGAACGGCGCGTACGCCGACACCAGCTCCACCGGCGTCACGCCCTCGGCGCCGAGTGCAATCGACGGGACGGGCGTCAGTGGACTGACGATGCCGTTGCGTCGCGCCGCCGCGATCACCGCGTTCTCGCCGATCGCGCGGCTCACGCGCACTGTCGCCGAGTTGGCGGAGAGCAGCAGCGCGCGGGCGAAGGTGATGTCGCCGTTGTACTCGTTGTTGTAGTTGGCCGGCTGCCAGACCTCTCGCCCCATTTGTACTTCCACCGGACTGTCGTCGACCGGCGACGACGGCGCGTAGCCGGCGGCGAGCGCCGCCGCATAGACGAACGGCTTGAACGCCGACCCTGGCTGTCGTCGCGCGGCGAAGGCGCGATTGAATCCGCCACGCTGCGTCCGATGGCCGGTGACGACGGCGAGAATATTTCCCGTCTGCGGATCCATCGCCACGAGCGCGCCCTGCGCCGGCTCGGTCACGCGGCCCATCGTCTCTTCGGTCTCGCGCGTGATCGCCGCGGTGTGACGGACGATCGTGCGATCGGCCGCGCGCTGGAGGTTGAAGTCGATCGTCGTGTAGACGTTGACGTCGCCCTCCTTGAGGATGTCCGGCAGCACGGAGTCCACCAGCGCCCGCACGGCGTCGATCGCGCTCGGCTCGTTGGCCACTGACGGACGCCACTCGTTCTCGGCGATGCGAAGCGGCGTGCGCTCGGCGGATTGCGCCTGCACGTCCGAGATGTAGCCCTGATCGGCCATCAGGTTGAGCACGATGTTGCGTCGCTGCACGGCGAGCGCCGGATTGCGTCGCGGCGTGTACGCCGACGGCGCCTTGGGCAACGCGGCGAGCATCGCGCCTTCGGAGAGCGTGAGCTGGTTGACGTTCTTGCCGAACAGATCGAGGCTCGCGGCCTCGACTCCGTTCACGCCGCTCCCGAGGTAGATGACGTTGAGGTAGTGCTCGAGAATCTGGTCCTTCGTCAGCTGTCGCTCGAGCAGCCGCGAGATCCGGAGCTCGACCAGCTTTCGCCGAAACGAGCGGCCGTGATAGCGGTCGAGCAGAAAGCTGTTGTGCGCGACCTGCATCGTGATCGTGCTGAACCCCTGGCGGATGCCGCCAGCGCTGAAGTTTCGCGCGACAGCGCGCAGCACGCCATGCCAGTCGAGACCGTTATGTTCATAGAAGCGTCGGTCTTCGGTGGCGACGAAGGCGTCGCGAACCGGCTTGGGCACCATGCTGATCGGCACGTTGACACGCCGAACGGTCTCCAGGTGGCCGAGTAGCTTTCCGGCGCGGTCGTAGACGTTCCCGCCCTCGCTCGGATGGAAGGCGCGGATCTCAGCCGGCGATGGACAGCCGTAGAAGCCGCAGGTGCCCAGCCACGTGTCGAAGAGAATGACGCCGACGCACGCGACCGTGAGCAAACTGAGCCAGGGCCAATGCCGGCGGATCCAGCGTTTGGCCGGGTCCTGGGGATTGGGGCGCAGGCGTTCGCGAAGGAGCGCGAGTCGGTCGCTAAGCTGTTTGGCGGTCACGCGGTTGTCGTAGTGAGCGTACTAGTGAATGGTACGCTCTTCGCTGTCGCAGGTTTCTGGCCGCGCTTGTCGTCTGGCCGTCCAACCCGATACCAAGTCTTACTCCAATGGAAACAATGACGTTCCGTCTGGCATTGTCAGTGACCCTCGTCGCCCTGGTGGCCGGGTGTAGTGCCAAATCGACCAAGTCGATCAATACGGCCGATTCGGGCTCCGCGGCGACCAAACACACCGCCGACTCGGCCGCGGGCACGATCGGCGACACGGTGGCGGGCAAGCTTCCGGCCAACCACGCGGGCCGCATTCCCGTGCTCGAGTATCACGTGATCGGCGGCGAGAAGAACGCGCTGTACACGCGCACCGCGGCGAGCTTCAAAGCCGATTTAGAGGATGTATATCGGCGCGGCTATCGTCCGATCACGATCGCGCAGATGCTCGACAAGAATTTCGCCGACGTGCCGGACGGGATGTCGCCCGTCGTCTTCGTGTTCGACGACGCCTCGCCGGAGCAGTTCAGCTACATCGAGGGCGCCGACGGCAAGCTGACGATCGATCCGAGCACCGGCATCGGCATCTGGGAAGATTTCATGAAGACGCACCCCGGTTGGAAGAACCGCGGCACGTTCTGTCTCCTCAACGGCGCGAGCGCGGGGCACAACTTCTTCGGCGACGGACCAAAGTATCACGGCCAGAAGAAGGAGTGGCGCTTTCAGAAAGTGAAATGGCTCGCCGACCAGGGATTCGAGTTGTGTGACCACACGGTGTGGCATGCGCGGCTCGACAAGTTCAGCGATGCGATCGTGCAGGAGCAGATCGCGCGCAACGCGCTCGCCATTGATTCGGTCGTGCCGGGTTACAAAGTGCGTACGCTCGCGCTGCCGTACGGCATCTGGCCGAAGAATCGTCCGCTCGCGTGGCAGGGCACGTGGACTGATCCCAAGACCAAGCAGGCGCACCCCTACAAATTCGACGCGGTGCTCGAGGTGTCGGGCGGGCCGACGCGGAGCCCGTACGATCCGCAGTTCGATCCGCACTCGATCAAGCGCATCGAGGCGATCGGCGATGACATCCGGAAGACGCTCGACGGATTGGACAAGACGAAGAGCCGATTCGTGAAGTGACGTAGCGAGGCGGGCGGTGTTACTTCAATACCATGACAACATCCCGCCGGTGGTACGCAGAGCCCGAAACATTCATCGCGCTTGCCGCGCTCGTCGTCAGTGTCTCCGCTGTCGCCGTCGGCCTATATGAGGCGGCGCTGCAACGCCATCACGATCGCGCCGAGGTATGGCCGCACCCGGAGATCGAGGTCTTCACGAAGTCGACAGGGGCCGAGATCGTGCTCGAGAATACCGGCATCGGCCCTGCGATCGTGCACTCCGTCGTCGTCAGCGTAGACGGACGTCCCCAACACAATTGGCGTGAGGTGCTACGATTACTCAATGGCGCGGAGCCATTGCCATTTAGTAACTACAGCACGGTGCAGCACGGCCTGCGTCCAGGGGACCGGTTGCCAATGCTCGACATCCCGGTCGGCGATGTGCCGCGCGATTTTTGGAAGTCGATTGCGCGCGTGGGAGTGAACATCTGCTACTCCTCGGTGTTCGACCAGTACTGGGTCGTGGAGTCCAAGGGTCTGGGTGGGCCGACCGTCCGGCGGGAGATGCCGGCGTGTCCCGCTCAGGCGGACAGTGTCGACTTCTAGGCGGAACCATCATTGGCCGGCTTCGCTGTCGCGCCCTTTTCTACGGCGGATCTCGGACGGCAGGGCGAGACGAACAACGCGGCTGGGCTTCGGAGTTGAGCTGCGTCTGACAGGGATTCCGTTGACGGAGGTGCCATGGGCAAATCAGATCGATCAGTAGGCGTCGTGAATCGGGTCTTCACGGCGGCGATCGTTGTATTCGGGTTCACTCATAGCCCGGCGCCGGCACAATCGTCGGCGGTGACGCGCCCAGCGCAGATCATCCTGATTCGGCACGCGGAGAAGCCGGCGGACCCCGACGACCCGCATCTGTCGCCGGCGGGCGTCGAACGTGCCAAGCAACTCGTGTCGTTCATCAAGACGGATCGCGCCATGAGGCGATTCGGCTTACCCGTCGCCATTTTCGCCACCGAGACCACGAAGGATGACAACGGCCAACGCACGCAGGAAACCGTGACTCCGTTGGCGGCGTCACTCGGTCTGCCCGTGCAGACGCCGTATCATGGAAAGGATTACGCCGCGCTCGCCAAGTTGATTCTTTCGAAGCCGGCGTACGCGGGAAAGACCGTCGTGATTTGTTGGAACCATGAGGAGATCCCGGAGCTTGCCGCGGCACTCGGCGTCACGCCCGCGCCGCGCAAGTGGAAGGGCAGCGTGTTCGACGTCGTCTACCTCATTTCGTATCGCGGCGGCACGGCAGCATTGTCGACGTCGCGATATGGAAAGCAGTAGCCGATCACGTCGCGTGAATCATTGCTCGTCGAGCAACGCGTACGTTTCGTAAGCGCGACCCCGGAGGCGTCGGCGACTTCACATCACGTCGCCGTGGATTCAATGGACCGAACGCCATCTTGTTGGGCACCACCCTCGAGCTGTGGAGTCAATCCTCCTAGCAGGTCGAGCGGAAGCGGAAACACGATCGTCGTGTTCTTTTCCGCACCGATCTCGATCAGCGTCTGCAGATAGCGTAGCGTGATGGCGATCGGTTGCCGATTCAGCACAGCGGCCGCCTGGGACAGTTGATCCGCTGCCTGAAATTCGCCGGCCGCCGCGATGACTTTGGCTCGCCGCGTCCGCTCCGCTTGTGCCTGCGCCGCAATCGCGCGCTGCATCTCTTGCGGCAGGTCAACCTGCTTGACCTGGACTTGCGTCACTTTCACTCCCCAATTCTCGGTTTGCTCATCCAAGATGGATTGCAATCGCACGTTGAGCTTCTCTCGTTGCGACAGGAGGTCGTCCAGTTCGACCTCGCCAAGCACGGTACGGAGTCCAGTCTGGGAGGCCTGCTCGACCGCGAAGCGGTAGTTCTCCACCTCGATGATCGCCTTGGTCGCAGCCAACACCTGGAAGTACACGACGGCGTTCACCTTGAGCGAAACGTTGTCGCGCGTGATGATGTCCTGCGGCGGAACATCCCACGTCACGACGCGCAGCGAGACTCTCACCATCGTCTCGATTGGCCATAAGATGATGACCACACCTGGCCCTTTCTCGCGGTTGAGCACGTGCCCTAACCGAAAGACGACGGCCCGTTCATACTCGCGCAGAACGTTGACGCTAATGAAGAGCCATATCGCGCCGACGACGGCTGCGATACCAAGCTCGCTGAGCGTTCTTGGGATCATGACGCAAAGGGCAGTAAGACGCGAACCTCGAGCGAATCCTCGAGCTGGTCGCCGTAACGCAAATCAGGTATGTGCCCGGGTCTGGCCATGCATCGCTCCACTGATCGTGTGTTCGAACGATTGCATTCTCCACGCACCCATGAGCGTTACGATACCACCGATCAGTGCAAACGCCGCGATCAAGCCGAGGATCCACGCGAGCGTGACGCCAGGATTCATGAAGGCCACCGCACCACCGACCACCGCAAGCACCGCCAACGCCATCGTCCAACCCCACGACATCCCCGCGCTGCGCTCCTGGATCGCGATATAGCCGCCGAGAACACCGCCGGTGAGCAGCCAAAACGCCGTCAACACGACGGCAAAGCTGAGCGAGAGGCCGGGGTAGTAATAGATCGCCGCCGCACCAAAGAGCACGCCGACTACGCCCGTGAGCAGCAGCACCCACCAGTGCGGCGCCACTGCCCGGAGATTGAACGCGTACACGATGCGAACGATCCCGTCGCTGAATGCCCAGAGAGCAATTACGAGTGCGAATGCGGCGACGGACGCCAGCGGGCGAGCCAGAATGAGAATGCCGACGGCAAGACTAAAGAATCCGCGAAGGACGAGCGCCCATTTCGTGCGGTGGTACTGGGACTTGATCTCATCGGTGACCATCGGAGTGTCTCCTCGACCCACTTCGGGTTGTTGATGTGGAACGAAACGCGTGCACCCTCGTCGCAAATTGAACAATGCGTCAGAGTGGTGGTCACTAGACCTTCGTCCTACTGCCGGCCACATTGTCGACGCCGGTGACGTACTGACTCTCATCCGAAGCCAGGAACAGCGCGATCTTCGCCACCGATTCG
>Ga0070713_100003258_pt1 | contig 10708 bp, 9 predicted proteins | sample LARL82metaG_FD_65465 | JGI IMG/M metagenome (GOLD analysis project Ga0070713, IMG submission 65465) | Corn, switchgrass and miscanthus rhizosphere microbial communities from Kellogg Biological Station, Michigan, USA - LAR L8-2 metaG | ecosystem: Host-associated > Plants > Roots > Rhizosphere ... | reverse complement strand
CAATCGCTCCTCGAGAGTGCGGATGGAAGCATGGCGACAGTGGCTACTCGGCGGGAAGAAAAAACGTGCCTAACAACAAAAGAATCCACTTGACTCCGACCGGCCTTCTCATGGAAGGCGTCAGCACAAGTATGCGCCTTTTGTTTGCTGCTTTCATTCCGTCTGTTCCTCTCCCGCTCCCGCTCCCAGCTCCCGCCCAGGGGTGTAGCCGAATTTTTCCCGGAGTGTACTATCCCCCGCCGCGTTTGACCCTATCCCACGAAGCTCTTAAACTTCTCTCAGAGAACCACTCGTCCCAGTCTGGCTGAGGGAGGCCTTCCTGATTTCTAAGTTGTTGTTCCGACGCATGGCCGTCGCCATCCTGATCGCCGTCTGCCCCGCGCTCCTTTCGGCCCAGAACAATCCCGTCAGTATCGGCCAGAGCGAGACGCTTTTCACGGTCCTTGCCGCTATCAACAATTGCGGCTACGACACCGAACTGGCCTCATCCGATCCGCTGCGCCAGACCATTCGCGACGAAATCGGACGCCAGGTAGAAGCTTCCGACGCGGCCAAGGAGGCGGCAAGCTCGATTTGCGGCTTCTATCGCGACCATCTGCTCAGCGACGATACCCATACCCTGGCGCAGTACGTCTCGTTGGCGCTATACCTCGATGCTCCTCCTGCCTTTGCTCCAAAGGTAAAAGAAGCCGACCTGCCGCCGGATGCGAGCACTGTCCTGGGCTTGGTGCCGCTGCTTGCCAAGTTCTACACCCAGGCGGGAGTTCACGATATCTGGCAATCGCATCAGAAGGAGTACGAAGATCTGAGCGGGCGCTATCGAGATGCGCTGGCGGGCATGATTCGCGATACCGAGCTGTATCTCCGGGTGCCGTCGGGCAGCTATGGAGGGCGCACGTTCACCATTTTGCTGGAGCCATTGGGCGCACCCTCAGAAGTGAACGCCCGCAGCTATGGCGATAACTACTATGTCGTGATTGCGCCCGGAGCGAAGGTCGTGCTGAAGATGGACCAGGTCCATCACGCCTACCTGCATTACCTGATCGACCCCATGGTCGGCCGCTATGCCGGGAATCTCGGGGACCTTACGCCGCTTCTGGATTCCCTGAAACTCGCGCCCATGGATGAAAGCTTCAAGGGTGACTCGGTGCTGCTGACGACCGAATGCGTGATTCGCGCGATTGAAGCCCGCACCTTGGGCGGCAGAAAGGCTCCAGCGGCGGACCAGGAGCGGGCTGTGCAGGAATCGATGAGTCAGGGATTTGTTCTGACTCGCTACTTCTATGACAACCTGCAGCAGTTTGAGAAGGAAGATGTTGGTTTCAGGAATGCCGTTGGGTTGATGATTGCCAGGATCGACGTTCACAAGGAGCAGAAGCAGGCGAGTCAAATCCAGTTTGCCGCGGCCGCCGATCCCGAACTCCTGCAGTTGGCGCGTCCGAAACAAGGCAAGCTTCTCATTAACGCGCAAGAGCGGCTTACGGCCGGCGATCCTGACGGCGCCGAAAAACTTGCCAAGCAGGCTCTGGCGGAGAAGAGCGAGGACCCCGGGCGAGCGCTGTTCATCTTGGCGGAGATCTCGCTGAACCGGAATATTGATGGCGCGAAGGGTTATTTCGAGCAGGCTCTGCGGTCCACCACGGATCCGAAGGTGGTCGCGTGGTCACACATCTATCTGGGAAGAATTATGGATTTGAAGGATGATCAGGAAAATGGGCCTGATCGCGCGGAAGCGATTCGCCATTACCAGGCTGCGGTAGAAGCCAGTGGCGCGCTTCCTGAGGCCAAAGCTGCGGCCGAGCAGGGGATCCAGAAGCCCTACGAGCCTCCGAAGAGCGCCAAGGGGCAGGCACACGATACCGACAATTCGGACGCGCCGGGCCAGTGAGATCGAGAATGAAGCGGCATTGCAAATGGATGGCTCTGTCGCTGGTCATGGCAGGTGCCCAGTGTGCTAGCGCGTTGTACGCACAGGGCGGCAACACCTCCGAAGCGCCTGCAGTCCAGCCACCCCCAGCGGCGACACCCGCGGCGGCTGCCCCTGCACCGCATGCGAAGCCACACCTGCCCATCAAAGCCAGAACTCACGAAGAGTATGTGGCGTATCAGACCGCGATAGCAAATAAGCAAGACGCAGAGGCTATGGCCAAGGCTGCCGCGGATTTCGCGGCGAAGTTTCCTGACAGCGATTGTCGAATCCTGCTCTATCGCGCCACCATGAAAGCTTATCGAACCGCTGCAGACCCAGAAAAGATGATGGAGTCGGCGCTAAAGGTTCTGGAGTTGGACAATGATGATCCGGAAGCGCTGCTCTCCTTGGCGGAAGTCCAGGAGGAGCACACCACGGCGATGGATCTGGACAGAGACCAACGAATGTCGCAGGCGCTGGACAATGCGCAACATGCGCTGAAGACAATTGATACCGACCTCATCGTTCCCGTTGGAACGGCTGCCGACCGCGTCGAGGTCTACAAGAAATATCTGAAGGCTTCCGCTCTGGGGATCATCGGCACGGTGCAATATAAGCAAGAGAAGTACCCGGAAGCTGAGGTCTCGTTAAGACAGGCCATTGAGGCGGATCCCGCGAATGTCGACAGCGTCATTGTGCTGCGCCTGGCGCTGTCCCTGGATGAACAGAAGAAGTACGAGGACGCTCTGACGCAGGCAAATCGCGCCATCGAACTCTCGAAGGATGGTACGGAAGTGGCGCGGGTCGCGAAGAATGAGCGTGACCGGCTGACGGCTTTGGTGGCCCAGGGGAGTGCGGCAGGTGGATCGGATGTTGCTCCTCCCGCAGATGACAGTTCTCAGGGGCATAAAGGAAATTAGGTACTGCAAGCGTGATCACACAATCGTCAGAGCTCTCGACCCTGGAGCAGTCGCTCGGGCATCAGTTCTCCTCGCTCAAACTGTTACAGCAGGCGGTTACGCATAGTTCTCAGGCGCGAGAACTGGAAGCGCAGCGAGCAGGTAGCGAACGCGCCGAGGACAACGAGCAGTTGGAGTTTTTGGGTGATGCCGTGTTGAGTCTGGTCACCACCGAAGAGTTGTTTCGCCGCTTTCCGCAATTCAGCGAAGGGCAGCTTTCGAAACTGCGTGCACATCTGGTCAGCAAGAATCACTTGATTCACATCGCCGAACGGCTGGAACTCGGGAGGTACCTGCGACTTGGCCGCGGGGAAGAGAAGAGCGGGGGGCGCGCCAAAGCCGCGCTTCTGGTCGATGCACTGGAAGCGGTGCTGGGTGCCGTGTACCTCGACGCGGGGCTTGAAACTGTACGGACCATCATTCTCAAGCAAATCGTCTGGCCCGAACTGCAGCACTTTGTTTCCCTTGGGACTGCCGGCAAGGTGACTGACTACAAGTCCGCCCTGCAGGAACGATTGCAGGCGGGTGGGCGTCCGCAACCGAGCTATGCCTTAGTCAAAGAGTCCGGGCCTGAGCACCGCAAAACCTTCACGATCGAAGCGCGCTTGCTGACCGGCTCGAATGGGGAGGTGGAGTATACCGCGAAGGCCGACGGGTCCACCAAGAAGAATGCTGAGCAGGATGCCGCGCGGCAGGTGCTCGAATATCTCGATTCGCGCGTCGCCGGTGGGGAGCGCCCGTGACCGATGCACAACCCCAGCATTCCTCCTCCTCATGGAGCGAAGTGATCAAGTCACTTTCCGGCACGTTGGTCATCGCAATCTTCGTGGTTACCTTCATTGTGCAGGCTTTCCAGATTCCCTCCGAGTCGATGGAGAAAACGCTTTTGATCGGCGATTACCTGCTGGTCGACAAGCTGCATTTCGGTCAGGACAGCCTGTGGGATAAAGTGATTCCTTACCGGCTGGTTCGCCGCGGCGACATCGTCGTTTTTCATTATCCGGTCGATCCTAGCGTTCACTTTGTGAAGCGGGTGGTTGGGATTCCCGGCGACAAGCTGCGCCTGATTGACCGGCAAGTGTATGTGAACGGCGCTCCTCTCAACGAACCCTACGTGCACTACTTTCGTCCGCACGATTCCTATCGTGATGAGTTTCCCCGGCTCGACCTGGCGGTCATGCCGTCAGTGAGCGGCACCTGGTGGACGCAGATGCAGAAGTTGGTTGTAGATAACCAACTCATCGTGCCGGAAGGCTATTACTTCGTTATGGGCGACAATCGCGACGACAGCCTCGACAGCCGCTATTGGGGTTTTGTGCCTCGAGAGAATATCGTCGGGCGTCCGCTTCTGATCTACTGGTCGATCCAGACCCCTGATCCGCGGGGTGCGCAACTTACTGCCAGTGATAAACTTAACCGGTTCCTGTATGCGCTGAGCCATATCCTGCAGATGACCCGCTGGAACAGGACTTTCCGGCTTGTGAAGTGAATCTCTCCTCCGAGGAAGGCGAGTGAAGAAGAAAGACAAAGATAAGGTTGAAGAAGAAAAGCCGCGGGAGACTACCGTAGAGTTCCTGGCCTCTTTGGCTGGCGTCCTGGTGACGGGTCTCTTCATTATTACGTTCATTTTCCAGGCGTTCGAGATCCCATCCTCGTCCATGGAGAGCACGCTTCTGATCGGCGACCATGTCTTCGTCAATCGAGAGCAGTTTGCTCCCAAGACGAACTGGATCGAGCCCATTGTGAAGTACACCGACATCCATCGCGGCGACATCGTGGTTTTCCTTTCGATGGATCCGCGCACGCCCGACATGTACATCGTGAAGCGGATTATCGGCGTTCCCGGCGACCACATTCATCTCCGCGACGGTCAGGTGTACCGCAACGGGGAGAAGCTGAATGAGCCTTATGTTCAACACGAGGGCGGGATGTCCTACGAACCCTACCGCGACAATTTCCCAGCAGTTCCGCCGGAGGAGAACAGCAACGTTATCGATGAATGGAAGCTGACCATGGGCTCGCATATCGAAAATGGCGACATTGTGGTGCCGCCCGGAAGCTACTTCGGGATGGGTGATAACCGCGACGTCAGCCTCGATAGCCGCTATTGGGGATTCATCAAGCAGGACCATGTGATCGGGCGTCCCATGTTCATTTACTGGTCGTTCAAATCTACGGAAGAGCAGTATATGCAACGGGATTTCGGGCAGAGGATCGGCGCATTTCTCCATACGGTCCTGCATTTCTTTGACGAGACGCGTTGGAGTAGGACGTTTAAGGGAGTGCGGTGAAACGACTGCTGTCCAAACGCGTGATTGGCGCGTTTTGTCTCCTGCTTCTGGCACTTTATCTTCTGCGCCCAGGAGCGGGATGGATGCGGGCGAGGGTCTCGAATTCTATCTCACAGGCTGTTGGCCGCAACGTGACGGTCGGCTACGTGCGCCTGCGCTTCCTGCCGCGACCAGGGTTCGAGATTGATGATCTGCTGGTCAGGGACAATCCTGCGTTTGGGGTGGAGCCGCTGGTACGTGCGCCCGACGTAACCGCCAGCGTAAGTCTCGGCGCGCTTCTACGTGGACGCATCGAGATTGCCCGGCTCAGCCTGAGCGAACCGAGCCTCAACCTGACGCGCAACTCCGAAGGCAAATGGAACCTCGAGGATTTGATCGACCGCACCTCTCACAGTTCCTTGGCACCGACAGGATCAGCGCGGGGAAGCGCGGCGCCTAGCTTTCCGTATATTGAAGCCAATGACGCGCGAGTTAACTTCAAAGTCGGGACCGAAAAAACGCATTTTGCGCTGACCAACGCACAATTAGCACTCTGGCAGGATTCCGAGGACACATGGGGTGCGCGTCTGCAAGCGCGGCCGATCCGTACTGATGCCAATCTCACCGACACGGGCGTGGTCAACGTGAATGGGCTCTGGAGGAGGTCGGCCCAGGTTCATGAAACCCCGATAGAGGTTTCCTTTCAGTGGAAGCAAGCGCAACTGGGCCAGGTCTCCAAGCTTGTCTATGGCACTGAGAAAGCATGGCGTGGCTCCGCGCTGGTTTCGGGGACGATTCTCGGAACTCCCGACCAACTGAAAATTTCCGCCGACGCTTCGACGGATGATTTTCGTCGCCAGGATGTCATCGGCGGAGGCAGCCTGCGCCTCGCGGCGCACTGCACCGCCGAATATGATCCGCCGGCTCGGGAAGTGGTTGATCTCGACTGTGCTGGCCCAGTCGGCGGCGGCTACATCCAGGCAAAGGGCAGTGCCTCCGGAATCCTGCTCAACGCCGAACCCTTCGCCAAGGCTGACCTCTGGGTGGTGGCAAATCGTGCGCCTGCCGAGTCGGTAATCAACTTGTTTCAACATGCCAGGCCCGAGTTTCCCGACGATGTCCAAGTGAGCGGAGATGTGAGTTCAACCATTCAGGTGCAACGAATGGATCCGCAACAGCCAGTTTCGGTGCAGGGAAGCGGATCGATCGATGATCTGGAAATTACTCGAACTGGAACGGACGCCATTGGATTTGGGACGGTTCCGTTCACCGTGAGCAACGGTATTGAGAACGCGGCCGAGAAAAACAAACACCATCCTGCGATAAGGCGCGGGGCGCTGTCTTCGCTGGCGAGCCGTTTGCCGCCCCAGGAACCTCGGGCTGAGTTCGGGCCCATCAATCTTGCTTCCGGAAAAGCAGGCCCACTCACCGCCCAAGCAACGCTGACTCGTGCCGGATTCAGCGGCTCCCTTCATGGCAACGCAAACGTGAACCGTATCTTGGCGACCGCCAAAGCTGTCAGCCTGCAGACACCGGCATTCTGGGGCGACGGCACTGCGGATGTGAACCTCAAATTTTCAGGGGAGTGGTTCAGTCACGAGCGCCCAGTCATTGTAGGCACCGCCCATCTGCATTCGGTTCGCGCTCAGATTCGCGGCGTGAATGCACCCATCAAGATTGCCGCCGCCGATCTTGCGATCGAGGAAGGTGCAGTGACGGTTCAGAATCTGTCCGCGGAAACCGGCGACTCCGTTTGGCGTGGTTCGTTGCGGATTCCTCGGCCGTGCTCCAAGCCGGCGGATTGCGAATTACAGTTCAACCTGCACGCCGATAAATTGGCGACCAACGATTTGAACAACCTGCTCAATCCATCGCAGCGGCCGAAGGCATGGTATCGCTTTCTCTCCCTGGGAAAAGACCAGCCTTCCTATCTTTTACAGGCGAGGGCTGCCGGGAAAATCGCCGTCGACAGGCTCGTTTTGGGTAACACTGCCTGTAGTCACCTCACATCTGACCTGTCGTGGGACGGGGGTGAACTCGTGTTGTCGGGATTCAAAGCCGAATGCCTCGACGGGAAGACCTCTGGGACCTGGAAAGCAAACTTCGCGGCCAAGCCACCCGAGTACTCGGGAGAAGGCCGCTTCGAGGGGTTTTCGTTGGCGACAGTGGCCAAACTCACCCACGATGGCTGGGTCGAAGGTTCCGGCCGGACCGACTATCAGTTCAGAACTGCCGGTACGAACTGGCAGGACTTGCTCGACTCTGCAGATCTGACTGCGCGATTCAATGTGAGTGGCGGGATTTTTCCTCACATCGTACTTACACGCGACTCCGGGCCGTTGCGAGCTGAAGATTTTTCAGGCGCGCTGCACCTGACTGACCGCACCATTTCCTTCCACGACGCGAAACTTACGACTGCCAATGAGGTTTATACCGTCAGTGGAACCGCTTCGTTTGCGGGCGCTTTGAATTTGAAAGCCGTAACTGACGCTGCGGGCGGATACGTCATCAGCGGCACCTTCGCCAAGACGCGCGTCTCCGCAATTCCCAATGCCGAGGCCTCTCTAAAACCGTGAAGCTTTTTCGCCTGCGATTCCTCTGGTGCGCTGTGCTGGTGGCTGTTGTAGCCTCGGCCGCAAACAAGACTTCACCCGACCTCGCCAGCATCAACCGTAAGATTGCGCATTTAGAGGCAAACGGCCGTGCTGCACATCCAAGTCCCGCTCCGACAGTACTTACGGAAGCCGACATCAATGCCTACTTGGCGTCGGACGAGGTGCAATTTCCGGCTGGGGTAAAGTCGGTCCACCTGACCGGTTCGCAGGGGACGATCAGCGGCGCCGCGAAGGTCGACTTCGATCAGGTGCGGGCCGGCATTCACTCTTCCAATCCGCTGCTCAGCATTTTCAGTGGCGTGCACGACGTCAACGCAGAGGCTCACGCCTATGGTCGCGGCGGCCAGGGCTACGTTCACATCGACTCGGTGTCCCTGGACGGCGTCGAAGTGCCGAACTTCGTCCTGGAACTGTTCGTGGAGAAGTACATCACGCCGCGAAATCCGAATATTGGGATTGACTCGCAGTTCAAGTTGCCAGATCGGATCGATAGTGCAGTGGTCGGGCAACACCAAGTCACGCTGGTCCAGAAGTAAGGCAGCAGAAATTTAACCGCAAAGGGCGCACCGTACGCAAAGGAACACTCAAAGGACTTCCAGAATCGGAGTTGACTTCGGCTTTGCGAACTTTGCGGTTCAGGATTGGGTTTCCTTCGTGTACCTTGGTGGCCTTCGTGGTGAATCTCAGAAGGCAGTGTTAATGGCGTCGCACGGCCTGAATCCCGCACTAGCGTGGTAGTATCGAAACCAAGCCGGAATGACCCTCGAACACGTCTTAATCGTCTATCAAATCATAGCGTTCCTGTTTGCCATCAGCGTGCACGAATCAGCGCATGCCTGGATGGCGAACCTGCGGGGAGATCCTACGGCGCGCATGTTGGGACGGATTACGTTGAATCCGATCAAGCATATTGATCCGATTGGAACCATTCTGCTGCCGGCGATTGCTGCATTCTCGGGTTGGGGGATTCTTGGATGGGCAAAACCCACGCCCGTAAACCCGAATAACTTCAAGAACCCTGTGCTGGATGATGTGTTGACGTCCGTGGTCGGTCCGATCAGCAATTTCGCCGTTGCATTTGGGGCGGTGACTGCCTTGCTGGTAGTGAAAACAACATCGGCGGGTGGGAAGTTTATTGTGTCCGCGCTTGCCAACGGGATGTTGCCAGGCTCCAACTCGCCGCTCGAGCCTGTCTGCCTTCTGTTTTTTGCGTTCCTTGAAATCAATGTTCTGCTCGCGGTCTTCAACCTCATCCCTGTGCCGCCGCTCGATGGCAGCCACGTGATAAGGCATTTTCTGCCGGACGGCATCGCACGCGTCTACGACATGCTTGGGATGTTGGGGTTATTGCTTCTGTTTATTTGGGGCGGCAGAGTGTTGAACGTGCTTTTCGTACCTACGAGAAATCTTTTTGTCCGGATGCTTGGCGTATGACGTCGCAACGAAAAAAACGCGTTTTGAGCGGCATGCGTTCGACGGGCAAGCTTCACCTCGGAAACTATGTCGGCGCGCTTGCCAACTGGGTGAAGATGCAGGATGAGCACGAGTGCTACTTCTGCGTTGCGGATTGGCACGCGCTTACCACCGATTACGCTGACACCTCGCAGGTGAAGCAGAATTCGATTGACGTCCTGCTGGATTGGCTTGCCGCAGGCCTCGATCCGGCGCGTTGCGTGATGTTCATTCAGTCGCACGTGCCAGACCATGCAGTACTGCATCTTCTGCTGTCGATGATCACGCCGCTTGGTTGGCTGGAACGTGTGCCCACGTATAAAGAACAGCAGGAGAACATCACCGGCAAAGATCTAAGCACTTACGGATTTCTCGGATATCCGGTGCTGATGACGTCCGACATCCTTCTTTATAAAGCCGACTTTGTTCCCGTTGGGGAGGATCAGGCTGCACACGTGGAACTGACGCGCGAGATTGCTCGGCGCTTCAACAACTTCTACGGTAAAGGCGCGCCGGTTTTCCCGGAGCCCCAAACGGTGCTCACTCCCGCACCGAAGTTGCCTGGAACCGACGGCCGCAAGATGTCGAAATCCTACGGCAACACCATCATGCTGACGGATCCAGAGCCGGTGGTTCGACAGAAAGTCAAGACGATGGTGACCGATCCGGCTCGTGTGCGGCGGACAGATCCGGGCAATCCTGATGTTTGCCCCGTGGGCGATCTTCACAAAATATTCAGCGATGCGGCCACGAACGAAAAGGTCAATGTCGGGTGCCGCAGCGCAGCGATTGGCTGCATCGAGTGCAAGAGCTGGGCGGCGGATGCGCTGGTTGACATTCTGAATCCCATGCAGGAGCGCCGAAAGAAATATGAGGAAAACCCGCGCCTGGCATGGGATATTCTGGAGAACGGTTCCGAACAGGCGCGTAAGAAAGCCGGCGCCACCATGGACGAAGTTCGGGACGCGATGGGCATGTCGCTGAAGTTGGAAGAGTGAACGAAAATCGGGTGATCTGACCATCAGGTGATCGGGCGATCTGGCGTCACGAGATGACCCGATGATCCGATCCCCCGATCCCATTTGGCATAGGGCGGGCTTGCAACTCATGGAGCGCCCGGTAAACTCCAGGCCCGGAGGGCCGATACAACTTAGCCCAGGACGGCAGTCCTGGGTAGAGAGATGGAACGATCGAGTCCCGTAGGGACGGCACACGACTAATGGCGCAGGAAGCCAAAATTCGGACAGATCAAAATCCCAACCCTGTCGCAAAAGACGCGACGAGGGCGGCCTCGGGATCTGGTCCGGTCCCTGTCGCGTCCAAGAACGACAGTGACTTCCCCTTCGCCGTCAGCGTCACTGATGTCTACGAGGGACCGCTCGATCTGCTGCTCGACCTCATCCGCAAGCAGGACATCGACATCTACGACATCCCAATTGCGAAGATCACCCGGCAATACCTTACCTACGTAGAGCGCCTGCGCGAACTCGATGTGAACGTTGC
>Ga0070713_100003257_pt1 | contig 10709 bp, 9 predicted proteins | sample LARL82metaG_FD_65465 | JGI IMG/M metagenome (GOLD analysis project Ga0070713, IMG submission 65465) | Corn, switchgrass and miscanthus rhizosphere microbial communities from Kellogg Biological Station, Michigan, USA - LAR L8-2 metaG | ecosystem: Host-associated > Plants > Roots > Rhizosphere ... | reverse complement strand
GGGAACGACTTGACGAAGCGGCGCGACAGCACGCGATACCCCGACAGCATGTCGTTGAGTCTTGAATCGAACATGCGCGCCACAAATCCGGTCAGCAATTTGTTGCCGGCGCGGTGTCCCGCGCGATAGGCCGCTTGGTCGCGATCCACACGCGCACCCACGACCATGTCGAGCTGGTTCTCGAGCAGCCGCCCGATCATCCGCCGCACGCTCGGTGCATCGTAAGTCGCGTCGCCGTCGACCAGTACGTAAATGTCCGCATCCACATCGGCGAACATGCGGCGGACGACGAAGCCCTTTCCTTGACGCGTCTCCTGGAAGACCTTGGCGCCGGCTGCGCGCGCGGCGCGCGCGGTATCATCGGTCGAATTATTGTCGTAAACGAGAATGATGGCGGTCGGCAGCGCGGCGCGAAAATCGTCGACGACTTTACCGACGGACTTTTCTTCATTGTAGCATGGCACGAGAACGGCAATTTTGCGGTCGCCGAAACGACCGGACTTGACGTCGGCCAACGCCGCGTTTTCACGTGTCAAAACATGCCTCCCCGCCGCACTTCGTTCGATTTTAGCAGCGCCTTGGCGGCGGCGGAGAATTTTTTCGGCCGCCGCGGAAGACCCCACTCACGAAAATTTCACGCAATAAAGGCCCTCACCCGGTGTATCCTTTCGCGGTATAGTTCACGCGGTTTGAAATATTGGGGTCTTTCATGCGTATTCTCACTCTTGTTGGCGCGCTTGCGATTATCGTTGGCGTCGGAGCAGCGGTGTTCTTCTTTGGCGGCTATTACAGTGTCGCCGGAACCGCTGAAGAACCCGGGATCGTCAAATGGGCCTTGATCCAGGTCCGCACCGCATCGATCAACCGTTACGCAACCGATGTTCCGCCCGCCAGCATCAGCGATCCCGCCAGCGTGCAAAACGGCGCGAAGGCCTACAGCGCGCTCGGCTGCGCCAACTGCCACGGCGCACCCGGCGTCAATTGGGCCAAGTTTTCGGAAGGGCTGCACCCCGATCCACCGGACCTGAAGGAAGTGGTTGATCATCGCACGCCCGCGCAATTGTTTTGGGTGATCAAGAACGGCATCAACATGACCGGCATGCCGAGCTTTGCCCTCGCCGGCGCCAAAGATGACGAGATCTGGTCGGTGGTTGCGTTCCTGAAGAAACTGCCGAGCATCAAGGATGCCGAGTACAAGGCCTGGACCGCGCCTCCACCGCCGCCAGCACCTCCGGCCCCGCCACCGGCCGCAGCGCCGCCGCCTGCCGCCGAACCGCCGGCAGTTAATCCTCCGGCACCGCCAGCCCCTCCGGCGGAGAGCAAATAGCCCGTTAAGGCGCTAGAATGGCGCTATGAGTTTTGTCCGCCTTTACGGGCGCGTCCTCGATCAGCTGGGGCCCGACCGCCGCATCGGCTGGCTGCTGGCGATCGCCAACGTTGCCTTGGCCGTGGCGCTGTTTGCCGAACCGGTGCTGTTTGGCCGCGTCATCAATGTGCTGGCCGGCGCGCAGGCCAACCCGGCGTCGGCCGACTGGGCGCACCTGTGGCTGCTGCTGCTTGCCTGGGCGTGCTTCGGCCTCTTCACGATCGTCTGCGCAACAACGGTCGCGCTCTTCGCCGACCGGCTGGCGCACCGCCGGCGTCTGGCGGTCCTGACCAATTATTTCGAGCACGTGCTGCAATTGCCGCTCGCCTATCACGGCGAAGTTCATTCCGGCCGGCTGATGAAAATCATGCTGCAGGGCACCGACACGCTCTGGGGTTTCTGGCTTGGCTTCTTCCGCGAACATCTCTCGTCGTTCGTGTCGCTGGTCATCCTGGTGCCGCTGGCGCTCACGCTCAATTGGCGGCTCGCCAGCCTGCTGATCGTTCTCTGCGTGCTGTTTGCCGTGCTCACCGCTCTGATCTTGCGCAAAACCGAAACGCTGCAAAACACGGTGCAGGCGCATCATTCTGATCTCGCAGAGCGCGCGTCGGACGCGCTCGGCAATATCGCGCTGGTGCAAAGCTTCGCGCGCGTCGAATCGGAAGTGCGCGCGCTGCAATCGGTCAGCGAACAGTTGCTGGCGGCGCAGTTCCCGGTGCTGTCATGGTGGGCAGTCGTGACCGTCCTCACCCGCGCATCGACGACGCTGGCGGTGCTCTCCATCATCGGGCTCGGCACGTGGTTGTTTCAGCGCGGCCTGATCACGATCGGCGAGATCGTGACCTTCATGGCGCTCGCCGGCATGGTGATATCGCGGCTTGAGCAGGCGGTCAGCTTTGCCAACCACATGGCGCTCGATTCGGCTCAGTTGCGTGAATTCTTCCGCGTGCTCGATACCGTGCCGGCGATGCACGACAGACCGGGCGCCATAGACCCCGGACGCTTCGCCGGCCGCGTCGAATTCGACAATGTCTCCTTTGCTTACGATGGCACGCGGCCGGCAGTGTCAGGGCTCAGCTTCACTGCCGAGCCCGGCGAGACGGTCGCGCTGGTGGGCGCAACCGGCGCCGGCAAGTCGACCGCGCTCATGTTGCTGCATCGCGGCTTCGATCCGCAGTCGGGCCGCATCAGAATCGACGGCACGGATGTGCGCGACATCCAGCTCAGCGCCCTGCGCCGCAATATCGGCGTCGTCTTTCAGGAAGCCTTGCTGTTCAACCGCTCGATCGCGGAAAACCTGCGCGTCGGAAAACCCGACGCCAGCCACGAACAGATGCGCGCCGCCGCCGCGGGCGCGCAGGCGCTCGATTTCATCGACCGCAATCCGGATGGCTTCGATGCCGATGTCGGCGAACGCGGGCGGTCACTGTCCGGCGGCGAGCGTCAGCGCCTGTCGATTGCACGCGCGCTGCTCAAGGATCCGCCGATCCTCATTCTCGACGAAGCCACCAGCGCGCTCGATGCGGCGACCGAGCAGCGCGTGCTGGCGGCGCTCGACGAGGTCATGAAACACCGCACCACGTTTGTCATCGCGCACCGCCTCGCGACAATCCGCAAGGCAACGCACATTCTGGTGTTTGACGGCGGCCGCATCGTCGAGTCGGGCACCTTCGAGGAATTGCACAAATTGGGTGGCCGCTTCACGCAACTCACAAAGGCGCAGTTTTTGCCGGTCGATGCCTGAGCGTGCTGGCGGCCGCAACGGCACTGCCGGTCAAGCCGGCAAGCACGGCCCAATAGGCATAGCGGAAGTCGGACGCCACGCCGACGGCATAGAAGGTCAGGACATAGACCACCGCCGAGCCACAAACACCTATGATATAGGCCCCTTCCGGGCGCTCTCGCCTGCTCCACCCAAGCGCGCAAAGCGCGATGCAGAGCAGCAACCATGTGCCGGCGCGAAACAATGGCGTCGGTTTTAAAGCGTCGTGGATCGTGGTGACCGCGATAAAGGCGGGGCGGTCGGGAAACGGGGTTTTCATCGAGTCGTTGACGTCGATCAACCACATTGTGAGGTTGGAGCCGGCGAGAAAATTCCACAAGAATGCCGAACGGTGCTCAAGATAGGCAACCGGGTGATGCGCGATGGCGCTAACCCAGGCATTGGTCACTGCCGGCGTGCCGAACAATTTTTCTTCTTTTTCCAGTTTTTGCATCACGAACTGGCACGGCGTGCGGGTCCAATAAATGTCCCACTCGGTTGGCTTGTAACAAACGTTCAGGAGCAGCGCGGTCTCTGACTCATTCCAGCTCACGGGAAACTGATTCTGCTGGGAGAAATGGCTGATGCCGCCGAGATCAAAGACCATGATTGACTGCAACGGATGTTGGCGGACGGCGCCCAGCGCACCGTAATAGACGACCTGCACCAGGCCAAAAAACACCGCCATGGCCGGCACGAACATAATCGCTGTTCGCTTCCAGCCAAATTGCCTGGGCCAAATCGCATAAGCGGCGAGCAGCGGTGCAGCGATGAGCGCATTCGGGCGCAGCAGGACACCAAAGCCGCACAATGCAAGTGCAGATGCCTGAAGCGACAGACGCGCGACGGTGCCACGCTCAGCCGCGACAAATGCAAGCGAACCGGCCAGCAGCCAGATGACCGAAAACAAAACGTCGCGCCAGATGATTCCGGAGAAGACGAAAGCCGGCGGCATCAACGCCAGTAGCGGAAGCAGGAGCGCGAGCAATATCGATCGCCGGACGAGGGCCAACGCGAGTGTTCCGAAGGCAAGCCAATACGCAGTAATGATCAGCAGGAACATGCTGGCGGTGCCCGGCGCGACCGGATTGATGAACCGCCACAGCGCAATCATCGCTGGCGATTGCCAATCGCCCCACACCGCCCTGCCAATGTCCTCGTAGACATATTTTGCGTCATAGGTCATGACGCCCGGATAGAACACCAGCAGCGTCAATCCATAGCCGGCGAGCATCAGCGCGCCGACGGCAACGCGCGCGGGCCAAGGCGATTGGTGTGTGTCATCACGCGACGGCATAGATGTCCCCGGAATTGGCGTCATGCGGCAACTCGGTGAGCCACCTGCGAATCGCCACGCGATCAATCCAGTCAGCATGCGCAAAAGTTTGGCTCTCGCCGAGCGCGGCATTAAACCGTATCAATCCGAGAGCGACACAACGGTCAATGCAGGCGAGCGCAATCGCGCGCTGGATGGTCGTAAACTCGAACGACAGCGCCTTCACGGGTTGCGACAGCCCTTGCAAAGCCTCCGCCTCAAAACCCTCGATATCGATCTTGATGAAGGACGGAACGCCGTGGCGTGCGATCAGCGTGTCCAGCGTAGTCACCGGCACGACCAACGAGCTGGTCCAGCGCTGTGTTTCCCATCCCGGAGCATCGCGTGCCGCGCTGATGAAATCCTGCGAGGCCGTTGAAACAGTCGGGTTGTTAGGGTTGATCATGATGCGCGTCGATCCGGTCTCGCGTCCGATCGCCACCGGCTCGATCGCGACGTCGCGGCTGCGGCCGTAGATCAACCAGAGCAATCTGGCGAAAGCGGGCTGCGGCTCGACCGCGATGACGCGGGCGCCCAGGCGGCGGAAGGAGGCAATACGGTCGCCGACATGCGCGCCCACGTCAAAAACCAGATCGCCACGCTGAACAAATTGGCCGTAGAGCCGATCCATGGCGGGCGCACGCGACCGATCGCCATAGTAGATACGCAAAGAGCGGATAACGCTACGGACCGTCCGGAATGCACCGAACACTGCGTCAAACCGCGCTGGGCCGAGGAAGCGGCCTCGCCGTTTCGATGGCAGGCAACATCAGGGCGCGCAGCGCGGCCGGCGGCGCCAATTCTTCTGGCAGCCGCCCAAGTCCGATACGCGCCGACAGAACCCCCAGCCAAGGCCACGCGGTGACAATCGCGAACGGGATCGCCATAGCGGGCCCGCCCGCCAGAAACAGCGCATAAGGAATTCCCTCCGGATGCGTCAGCGCCAACATTCCGAGCGTGACAAAACCAAGCAAAGTGTGCGGCCAGAGATTGTGGAATGCCAGGGCGAAGGGCACGGCATGATCGTCGCGGGTTTGGCCGATCCATCCGATCTCACGGCCGAACAGCAGCCCGGTGAGGAATATCGAGTGGCCAAACCACAGGATCGGACACAACAGGATCGAGTAGACAGTCTCGATCGCGTAATTGATCACGAAGCACGCGATTCCGCCAAACTCACGACGCAGCCCGGGCCGCGACAGAATATCGATGGCACTGGCGAGTTTCGGCGAGAACCACATCACCAGCACGCAAATGAAAAGTGCCACGCCCGCATCGGCACGGATGTATTGGCCCGGCGCTTCGACAAACGCGAGCGAGAGCGTCGCCACAACCAACATGCCGATCCAGGCAGGCGATCCGATGAACATCAGAATCGCCAGCGCGAGCTGATACCGGCTCACCCATTTGAGGCCCGGCATCACGAGGAACTGCCAGTACTGCATATTGCCCTGGCACCAGCGCAAATCGCGGCGAATAAATTCGATCAAGGTCGGCGGGTTTTCTTCCCAGCCCAAATCTTCCTCGGGCAGCACGCGCACGTCATAACCGGCAGCGCGCATAAGCGCGGCCTCGATCTGGTCGTGGCTGAGGATGTGCCGGTCGTCGGATCCGTCCTTCGACAAAACAGGCAGCGCGCAATGCGCGATGAACGGCTTGAGCCGGATCGCAGCGTTATGGCCCCAATAAGGTCCGCAATCGCCCTGCCACCAGGCGCTGCCGATCGTGTAGGAGCGCATGCCGAGGCGCATGCCGAATTGAAAGATGCGTGCGAACACGCTGGTTGACGGGAGGCCGACAACCAAGCCTTGCAGAATTCCGAGCTTTGGATCGGCCTGCATGATCCGTATCAGGCGCAGAACAGCATCCCCCGTCATGAAGCTGTCGGCGTCAAGCGTCACGGCAACTTCGTGCTGTGTGCCCCATCGCTCGCAAAAGTCGCGGATGTTTCCGGCCTTGTAACCGGTGTTGATGTCGCGCCGCCGATAGGTGATTGCGACGCGGCCGCGCCAGCGGTTGGTCAGCAGATCGAAGCGCGCCTCTTCCCTCGCGGCAATATCCGAATCGCTGGTGTCGCTCAGCACGTAGAGATGAAAACGATCACCAAACCCGGACGCAGCAAGGTCGGCAAGCATCGGCTCGAGATTGCGGATCATGCGATCTGGCAATTCGTTGCGGATGCAAAGCAGGATCGCCGTCGAAGCGTTAATCGGCTCATCGCCGCGCAGCCGGCCCGTGATCGGCACGACCGCCGCAATCGGATCATCCGAAAAACGCATGATCAGAAATCCGATCATCGCGTTCCAGAATCCCGCCACCATCCACGGCAAAGTCATCGCAAAGAGCACAAGCAGCACTATGTCGATAATGCCAATCCCGCCAGGCGACAGCGCCAGACCGGCAAGTGCCAGGGATCCAGCCATCGTGGCGGCAAATAAAATGCAAAACAGCGCACGCCGGCCGGTCATCGAAGTCCCGGCAAGGGCGATTTGCGTGGATTGCGATGGAAGGCGCTTTAACACGCGATTACGACTTCTAATCCCCGGCGTACCGTGCAAGTTTGGTAATATAACACGTGAAACAGCTCCAATAGTCCAATCCGGGCAGTGAGACACAGTGGTTACCAGCCGGACAGACAAGAATGCGCAGGCCCTTTGGTATATCGCGCCCGGTCAGGCCGAAATACGACAGGAGACGCTTGCGCCGGTCGGCCAAGGCGAGGCGCGGGTGCGCGCGCTTTTCGGCGCGCTCAGCCGGGGGACTGAAGCGCTGGTATTTGCCGGCCGCGTACCGGAGAGCGAACACCAGCGCATGCGCGCGCCGCTGATGGGCGGTAATTTTCCTTTCCCGGTCAAATATGGCTACGCCACGGTCGGTGAGATCGAGGACGGCCCGCAAGATCTGCGCGGACGCAGCGTCTTTGCGCTTCATCCACATCAAAACCTGTTTAATATTTCCGCCAAGCTCGCGGTCGTTGTTCCCGACAATATTCCGCCGCAACGCGCGGTGCTGGCCGCAAACATGGAGACCGCGCTCAACGCGGTCTGGGATGCGGGTGTCGGTCCGGCCGATCGTGTGGCGATCGTCGGCGCCGGCACGGTTGGCGCGCTGGTGGCGTTCCTCTGCGGCAAGATTCCCGGCACCGATGTCACGCTCGTCGATATCAATCCGGCGCGCGGGGAATTAGCGCAGAAGCTCGGTGTTCGCTTTGCGAAGCCGGAGGCGGCGAAGGGCGATTGCGACATTGTGTTTCATACGAGCGGAAGCGCGGCAGGACTTGCTTCGGCAATCGCACTAGCAGGCGAAGAAGCGACGGTTCTTGAAATGAGCTGGTACGGTGACATGCCGGTGGCGGCTTCCCTCGGCGGCGCGTTTCATAGCCGCCGCCTTCGGCTGATATCCAGCCAGGTCGGACAGATTGCGCCATCGCATCGGCCGCGATGGACCCACGCGCGGCGGCTCGCCGCCGCGATCGCGTTGCTTGCCGATGCACGTCTCGATGCCCTGCTTGCGCCCGCAGTCGCGTTTGACGACTTGCCAAAGAAACTTGCTTCCATTCTCGATCCGAAGAGCGGCACCCTGTGCCAGCTCATTACCTATTGAGGGGGTTACCGTGTTCGCTGTCGAAGTTCGCGACCACATCATGATTGCCCATTCGTTTCGCGGCGATATTTTCGGGCCGGCGCAGGCGCTGCATGGCGCGACTTTCGTGATTGACGCCGCTTTCATCGCAGAGAAGCTCGACGCCAATGGCATCGTCGTCGATATTGGCCGCGCGCACGACGCCCTCAAAGCCGCGCTGGCACCACTCAACTATCGCAATCTCGACGATCTGACAGAGCTCAAGGGCACCAACACGACCACCGAATTTCTCACCAAGCATATTTTCGACCGCCTGGCGGCGGCGGCACGCGCCGGCGAACTCGGCCGGGCAGGACGCGAGCTCAAATCGATCCGTGTCACGCTGTCGGAATCGCATGTTGCGCGCGCCTGGTACGAGGCCGATTTGTGGTGAAGCGGTTTGCCTTCGCGGTTCCGGGCGATCTTGCAACCCCGACCGGAGGCTATGCCTATGACCGGCGGATGATTGCCGAGCTCGGCAAGCTGGGCTGGCAAATCGATATCATCGATCTCGGTCAGGGCTTTCCTTTTCCGAGCGATGCAACACGCAAGACAGCGCACGAGCGCTTGCTCGCCGTTCCCGACAATCGTGTCGTGGTCGTCGACGGGCTGGCGCTCGGTGTTTTGCCGGAAACGGCGCAAAAGCTCGATCGTCTGCTCGCGCTGGTGCACCATCCCCTCGCCGTCGAATCCGGAATCAGCAAGGAGCAAGCCGAAGGCCTGCGCGTCAGCGAACAAGCAGCGCTCGCCGCGGCACGGCATGTTGTCGTCACCAGCGCAATGACGGCACAACAATTGTCATCGCACTACGCCGTTCCCGCAGAGCGGATTACCGTTGTGCGGCCCGGCTGCGATCCGGTGCCTCCGGCGCCGCGGCGGGCGGGCGATACAGTCCGGTTGCTGTCGGTGGGCGCGGTCGTGCCGCGCAAAGGATACGACGTTTTGATCTCTGCGCTGGCGACCCTAAAAGATTTGCCATGGAGCCTGACAATTGCCGGCGATTGCACTCGTAACCCGAAGGCCGCGGCGCAATTGAAGGCCGATATTGAACGCCATGGGCTTGGCAACCGCGCGGCCATTCTCGGCGCTGTCTCAGCGCAGCGGCTTGATGAATTGTACGCGGAGGCCGATGTCTTCGCTCTCGCCTCGCACTTTGAAGGCTATGGCATGGCCTATGCCGAGGCTATTGCGCATGGCGTGCCGGTCGCCGGAACAAACGCGGGCGCTATTCCGGGCACCGTCCCGCCAGATGCCGGATTGCTGGTCGCGCCGGACGATGCATCTGCCTTTGCGTCAGCGCTGCGCCGATTGATCGGTAATAAAGATGAGCGGCAGAAATTCGCGGATGCCGCGCGAAGCGCAGCGGCGCATCTTCCCACCTGGCCGGAGTCCGCGAAATTATTCGCACGCGCGCTGGAGGCCCGGACATGACGGGCTTCTCAGCAGATTGGCTGACGCTGCGCGAGCCGTTCGATATACGCGCGCGCAATGCGTCAATCCTCGACGCGGTCGCGGCTTCGCTTGCGACATTTCCTTCGGTGCAGATCGTCGATCTTGCCTGCGGCACAGGATCGACGTTGCGCGCATTAAGCACGCGGCTGCCGAACCGGCAGCACTGGAAGCTTGTCGACAACGATCTCGGGCTGCTGGGGCGCGCGACAGCAGCACAGCGCCCCGACGGCGTTGTCGTCACCGGGATTCCGCTCGATCTCAATCGTGACCTCGAAGCAGCGCTCGATGGGCCCGTTGATCTCGTAACGACATCCGCGCTGCTCGATCTGGTCTCCGAGTCGTGGCTGGAACGGCTGGCGGTGGAAATTGCCGCGCGCGCGATCCCGTTCTATGCGGCGTTAAGTTACGAGGGCACGATCGATCTCGCGCCGCGCGATCCGCTTGATGCAACCGTCATCGCCGCCATCAATACACATCAACGCACCGACAAAGGCTTCGGTCGTGCGCTGGGCCCGGCTGCGGCGGACGCCGCGATCGCGCGGTTTAAATCACTCGGCTATTCGGTGCGGCACGGCCGATCCGATTGGGTCATAGGTCCGCAGGATCAAGACATGCAAAACGAAATCCTCGCGGGCTGGGCGCATGCCGCGCGCGAGATTGATGCACTGACGTTGTCGGAGACCGCAGCCTGGCTGACACGGCGCCGCGACTTCGTTGCAGCCGGACGCGCATCGCTCCGCGTCGGTCATGTCGACGTCTTTGGGGCGCCGACCGGTACACGCTGAGCCGACAGGTCGCAGTCGTACAGCACTTCGTCTTCGATCTGATGAACATGCATGGGCAGGCGCAACGCCTGATCGGCGCGCTCGACCGGAGGCAGCGAGAAGCTGGCATGCCCCGCGCCAAGAATGACCGGCGCCACCACCACATGCAGCCGATCGAGGCAACCGGCGGCAAGAAATCGCGATACCGTGACCGCACCGCCTTCAATCAAAATCCGGCGAAGCCCGTGACCGCCCAAAGCGGAAAGGATCGCCGCAGGAGCGATCTGCCCGTCGGTTGCCGGCAACGCGATTATTTCAACGCCAGGCGGCGGCGCACATCGCGTCCCCTGCGCAACGATCAGCAGGCGGCGCGTGCCATCGGCAGCAAACACATTGGCGTCACTGCCCAGCCGGCCTTTGGGATCGATG
>Ga0070713_100003255_pt1 | contig 10713 bp, 10 predicted proteins | sample LARL82metaG_FD_65465 | JGI IMG/M metagenome (GOLD analysis project Ga0070713, IMG submission 65465) | Corn, switchgrass and miscanthus rhizosphere microbial communities from Kellogg Biological Station, Michigan, USA - LAR L8-2 metaG | ecosystem: Host-associated > Plants > Roots > Rhizosphere ... | reverse complement strand
TCAGGGATTTTTACGCCGCGGTGCCCTCCTGGGGACGGCTGCGGCAGCGGCTTTGATTATGGTATCTGCGGCGTGGGCGCAGCCGCCCCGGCCGGTCGCGGCTGTCGCCGCGCCGGTGTCGCCGGACGCGGCCGCGCCGGCCGCCTGCGCGGTCACCATCGAGCAGGTGCGCTTCGAGCGCCCGTTGCCGCGGATCGGACGGCGCCTTGCCGCCGGCAAGCCGATCAAGATCGTGGCGCTCGGTTCGTCCTCGACCTACGGCGCCGGCGCCAGCACCTCGGCCGCCTCCTATCCGAGCCGGCTCGCGGAGGAGCTCACCCGCCGTTTCCCCGGCAATGACATCACCGTGCTGAACCGCGGGGTGAACGGCGACGAGATCGCCGGCATGCTCGCGCGCCTCGACGGCGCGGTCATCGCCGAGAAGCCCGACCTGGTGTTGTGGCAGCTCGGCACCAATTCGCTGCTGCGCGACCGCGCGGTGGCGCCGCACGGCTCGATGCTGCGCGAGGGGCTCGCGCGCCTCAGGGCGGCCGGCGCCGAGGTCGTGCTGATCGACCCGCAATATGCGCCGCGCGTCATTGCCAAGCCCCACGTCGACGACATGGTCACGCTCATCGCCGCGACGGCGAAGACCGAGCACGTGGGCCTCTTCCACCGCTTCGAGCTGATGCGCCGCTGGTACGAGACCGACCGCCTGCCGTTCGCGACGTTCGTCTCCGCCGACGGCGTGCACATGAACGACTGGAGCTACGCCTGTCTCGCCAAGGCGCTCGCGCTCGCCATTACCGAGGCCGCGACGCGGCCTGCTGCGACTGCGACGGGACCGCAGGTGGGGAGGTAGGGGGCGGCGGGCGCGGCCGTCTAGAACAGGGTCGCGCTTTGTACGGCGGTTAGGGTCACTTGATACCCATTTTCCATCTGCTTGGCTGCACAGTATGTGCCCTGCAGCCGAAATGTTTCGGCAGGCGCGCACTGGCATGCGAATTTGGGGCAAGCTGGAAATCCGCTCCCATTTCGGACGGGCGATTTACCGGCTCTGCTCGTGAGCACAGCAGACCGCTTAGCCAAGCATATTCCTTCTGCTGAAATATGCCGGTCGGAATTTCCGTCCCTTCCTGACCCTCCTCCTTGGCCGCTTTCCGAATGAAACCGCGAAATTCGTAGCCCGTTCCCACGACCTTCATAGACGTCGGATCGATCTCGACGTTGGGCAGTCCTATGTTGTAGGCCACCTGCAAAAGACGCGGCGGGTCGCGATCTCTCTCATCGCCGGGTAACGCCCGCGGATTGATCGCGTAGACCATGGCGTCCTTATCGGACACGGTGCCATTCGCCAACCAGTTTGAATATTGGTCTTTGTATTTCGTCGAGATGCTATTCAGATAGCGAAGGATGATTTTTTCTTCGGGGACTTGGCCGGCAAGACCCGTAGGTACAGAGTCCGGTTTGCTAGGATCGCCGCAGTCCGGCGCCACTGCTTCGAACCAGATGCGTTGCCCTCTATAAGTGATGCCGGCGTCGGGGCCTGGTTTTGGGCAGGTCACTTCGTAGCCAGCAAGGATTAGTGACACTGTCAGATACATTTCCCAATAGCGCGCGTCGAACGTCCGGCGCAGCTCCGTTCGGAACTCCTTATCGGCATGCCGCTCGAAAAATAGCCAAAGATACTCGCAATGCCACTTTGCCAATTTTAGACGCGCATCGGAGCCATCGCGAACAGCGCGATAGCCAGGATCGGAAGCATCGTTGTTCGTGAACAAAGGCGTCGCCATCCGTTCCTCCCGCGAAAGACCCGCTTCGCCGTGACTTGGCGGCGAACATTGAACTTGATCTAGGAAGCAAGCTCCTGATCAGCATCCGCTCCATCACGTGCTGCCGCAATGGTATTGTTGCGCTTCTCGAAAACAGCGATCGGATGCTGAAAGAAATGCTGGTCTAACATTTTCGCAACGGCCTTCGGCCTGACCCTTCCAACGTATGCCCGGACAGCATCGCCATCTTTCCATCCGATGGCATATTTTTTTGTGCGTCCGGCCGCCTCCCTGAGGAAAGCGAGCGCATCAGGCGCGAACGAACCACACGTCCAGTATTCGTAATGAAACGCGCACTGCTGAAATCGTTCCTCGCGCTTCAGTGCGCGGTGCATAAGGGGAATCCGGTTCGTGACCCAATACTCGGCCGCATCGCGTGAAATGATCTCAGTCGGCTGGTGAGCCTTACATTCGTAGTTCCATACCTCGCGGTATTCCTTGACCCGGAAAACATCGATCTCGGCAGACTTCGCAGTGTCGGGATCAATGACAATTTTGCCGATGTCGATCGACCCGTCATCGATTTTCATGACGCAGTGACCGACCAGCATCTCAAATAGTGCGCCCCTGAGGTTGGCTGACGCGCCTTCAATCGCGCCCAATTTGTCGAACAACTCCCCGATGGCTTCGGGACGTTGCGCGGCAATTGCTGCCGCCTTAGTCAAGGTGTGCAGGAGGGCTGCAAGCCCGGCAGCAACATCTCGGCCGAACAGCGTACCGGGAGTTGCCATGATTACTCCCTGTGAACGGCCGAGGCCGAAACCCTCCCGAGAATATCGATCCGAGATCAGCATTGGCAGTAAGGGACCCATTCTCTTGAATGTGCCAAGCAGTTGGCATTTTCGTACGAAAGCCCGGACAGCCTGCTCGCGAGTCTCGCCGTCCCCGATGATAACATCGCAAACGAAAAAGCCTGGCTTGGGCTTGCCGTCGCCGTCCCGGCGTACCAGCGGTCTCAAATATGACGGGCCGCTCGCATCCCACAGCATTGTTCCGACTTTGGGTGGCCCACCGGGATCGTCGCGAAGAAGGACTTTGTCGTAACTAGCCACGCCGAGTTGGCGCGCCCATTCCTTGACCGCAAGCAGCAATATTTTTTCCGTGACGAGTCGGGCCTTCAATTGCGAGACGGAAGCTTGGCCCAGAAAGCCGTTTGCGCCTGCCCGGACGCATGGTCCCACGCCATCCACGTCAACCAGGTCAACGAGTTGCACTTGCGACAGGCGCTCGAGCACCACCTCGCTTGCGATCTGCCCTTTCTAACGAATGGGCGATCCGCTGATGATGTCCCAATGCGCGTGGGGCACGATGCCACCGCGAGCCTGCAACGCGGCAACAGCCGCGGCATAGGCTGGGCTGGCTTCGCCGATGTCGCGAATTAGAGCGTTCCAGTACTCGTCGGAACCGAACGTGGACTGGTGGTAGAGAAAACGAACGCCGCGAGGAAAAACGAGCCCCTGGAGACGCTTTACGTCATCGAACTCGTCGTTCGCGCGGGAAATGCGTTGCCTTGCGGCGACATTGGAGAGACCTCGCGCTTCCAGCATGCTGCAAAGGCGGGAGGACAGAAGGGGGCCTTCACTCTCCAATATCTGCTCGACGGATGGGGTATTGTGCGCCATTTGTGCCTCTGTCACGCAACGCTATTCATAATATAACTACAATAGGTCCACTATATTTTTTTGTTCTGTTTGATGCCATTTTTTCAATGTTATCAATGTCTTATCGACCATCATTTTCTGAGGCGATTCACCCGGTCACAGTCATTCTGAGGTCCCACCTCCGGGTGCAACCTCCGACATCGCCACGCTCGGCGCGGGACCGAAAAGTCCGAGTTGATTCTCGCGCATCCGGGTGTTGCGGTCCTCGAAAGCCTGGGGAGCGAGTCCAACGACAGAACAGCCTTGGCCGCGGTGTCTCGGTAGGTCAGGCGGGAAACGATTTCGTCTCATATTTTATGGGGGCGGGACGCCACGCTTTCACCCGGGCGATGATGCGTTCGTTGTTGACCGACAGCCACGAGGCGCAATGTCGGCAAAGATGGCGCAGAAAGTGCCGCACACGGCGCTCCCCCATGTGCAAGTAGCAGCAGATCTCGGGGGCGGGGGAGTCAGGATAACCGGCTGCCGGGCATCAGAGTCGGCAAGACGCTCAGCCAGTTACCGCACGATGAATAAGCTTCTTTAGAGGTTCAAAATTATTTCCGTCCGCGGCTTGAAGAGCCGCGTAATACTCCACGCCGCGATTAAAGAGACTCATGTCTACATGCGCAAAAAATTCAACGCACTGCTGCATGAGCAAGCTCCTCGCTACGCGACCATTGCCATCACTGAAGGGATGAATCACTATGAAGCGATGAAAAAACTCTGCGATTGCTTCAAGTTTGGTATCAGCAGTCTGTGGGCTACCGTGACATTTTCGCCATCGCTCGCAGAGGTCCTCCACTAGTGCCGGGACTTCGGCAGGACCAGGTGGTGAAAACGTAGGTGCGCCTGGCGCTGCCACAGCTTTCTGAATGTAAATTTGCTCCTGTCTGAAACGACCTATCATGCGTGGAGGCAATTCGAAGCAGACCAGCCGGTGCGTAAATAAGATCATCGCGGGTGTGAGATCGGCCAAAACTGGAGCGTAGTTTGAATCGCTAACAACTTCGCCCATAGCCAAGGGATCAAACACACGAATCGGCTCGACGGTTATGTTGTGCGCCTTAGCTATAAGATCCATCGAATGAGCGACGTGTCGCTGGCCCTCGTTTAGGTTAGCGAGTTGTGACGCCAACGACTGCATGTGCTCCGTGTTCTTCGCGATCACCCCCTCAAGCACATTTTCCCTACTTGCGAAATATGCAATTTGTTCTTCCGAAGACATCGCAAGGCGCAAATACCCTACGCGAACACCGTAGCCTTCTGGCGAATCCAGGACCCCTAAAATTCGTTCAACGTCGTATATGATGCATTCTTGTTTCCCTTGAAATGCTAGTTCGACAAGCGCTTGCCGCTCGCCGCGCGTCATCCTTTGGTTCGTAATGAATATGATCCCATGGCGTCTGCGCTTTTTTGCGCTTTCAAGATCGGCTTCAAACTTTCGTTGAATGTCGCGGAATCCTTGCTCTGTGGGCGGGAAATACACGGCGGCTACCCAAAGCCGGCCGCCACGATCACAGAGGATGTCGGTGCCGCCATCGCCCCCTCCCAGCGGAGCTTGCGGTTCGATATTTTGATACTTTTCCAATCGCAAAACGGATGCGGCCAACCGTTCGGCTTGGATCGAGCCATATCGCCATTCGCGCAAGGCAGTCTCAGTGCTAGTTGCGCTCAAGCCACTCTACTTTCCTGTAAGACTTGCGCAGGTTCGTTTCGCACAAGCGCCGACGCTACCATACGCCGCCATTACGCATCTTTTGCTACAATGCAACTGTATTCCATAGGCGCGATCAAGCATAGGTCGGCTAGGCCACGTTTCGTGTACGTCATCCGGCTTTACTTGTGCGGGTAACAATCATGACCGAGTTCGTTTCGTGGGAGGACTATCTGAAATTCGCTCAGGCCGTCAGATATGCGCAACGGTACATACGAACGCCGCAAACCGAGGCGTTCTTGGAAGCTGTACGGTGTTCAGCCAAGAAGCGGCTATTGATTATGAACGTGGGCTGGAATCACATATGGCGCGCCCAACTAGGCTCCGGTACGCGAGAAATTGAGCAGGACGGCAGGACCTTTCACGAACCATCTGCCTACGGACAAATGCGGATGAAACCGCGAAAAGCGGTCGGTCGCGAGGGAAGAGTTAATCCGAAAGGCATCTCGTGTTTCTATGGCGCCACAACGCGCGAGACGGCTATGGCTGAAGTCCGTCCCTGGATGGGTAGTCTCATCTCAGTCGGTAGGTTTAAGGTCTTGCGAGATGCCAGGATGGTTGACTGCTCGAAATATCATTCCGAGAGCCCTTGGAGCCTGCTTTTTGACGTGCCGTTGGGCAAGACCCCCTCAGCTGAGGATATCGAGAAAGCGGTGTGGACACATATCGATAAGGCGTTCTCTCAACCCGTAACGGAGAACGATGATGCCCCTGCGTACGTGCCAACCCAGATACTCGCAGAAGTTTTTAAAGCCGAGGGTTATGATGGTATCGCGTACAAAAGCACGCTCACTGACGACGGCTACAATCTAGCCTTCTTCGATCCAGTCATTGTAAGCCAGCTCCACGGAGAGCTCTATGAGACAAAAAGAGTACGCTTTACATTTAGCGAAAATGCTCTCGATCAGTACTTCATTAATGATCAAGGAGATGCTGTCAGGAATGTGATCGTATCGGTCAGGCCGATTCCGAAGGGGGAGGGGAAGGGGAAGGGCGAGAGGAAGAAGAAATGATGAGGGCCGTGCATTGGCCTACGCTCGCGCGTACCTCATGATCGTGCACTCAGATGTCTGGCGCCAAAGCCCCAAAAGATCGGACGGTACTGTTCATCAGCAAAGCCACTCCTGGCGATGATGAATTTGTGCTGTGGCTTGCGCCGCGTCTTGAAGCGGCGGGATACGAAGTCTTCGCCGATATTTTAGCACTGGAGCCAGGGACTCGCGGGCGCAGAGAGATTACCGACACGCTGCAGAAACGTGCTATTAAAATGCTTCTTTGCGGGCGGGATGCGACGCTTGCGCGCGAAGGAGTTCAGGAAGAAATCGGCATCGCCGAAGACCTCGCGAACGAGTTAGGGGATAAGAAATTTATCATTCCGCTTCGGCTGGAGAAATATAAAAAGGTCTTCGGCATTGGCGAACTTCAGTATGTAAATTTTGAACGCGGCTGGGCCGAAGGGCTCGAAAGATTGTTCGATGCCTTGAATCGGCAGCGCGTTGCTCGCCCCGCCGCGCCCATGATCAATCCGAATTGGGAGATGTACCGCCGCCGAACCGCGATCCCGCTTCTTGAGGAGCCGGAGCGGCTAACATCGAACTGGCTGCGCGTTGCCGAATGTCCCGATGTGATCCGCTATTTCGAGCCGACGGGAGCAGTGGATATCGACGCGATGAACGCGGCCTGTCGCGCGGGCCGCTATCCCGCAGCCCCGCGTGACCACGGCTTCTTTGCCTTCGGGCCCCTAGAGGACATCAACGAGGCTTTTGCTACCACTGGAAGTTCGGGAGACAAACGCTTTCGACCTAATGAAATTCATTGCAGAAGGCGCCTTGGAGCTCGGGCTCAAGGGCAGGGACGCGTCGAACATCATCAATGGAATGTATCGCCAGGCGTGGAATCGCTTCTGCGCTGAGCGCGGCCTTCTCGAATACCAATATTCAAATTCGTCCGGCTTTCATGTTGGGCAAGACGTGGCAAAGCTCGGCCAGAGATTCTCTTGGGGCGGCCAAGGTGATCGACGTTGGTCTATGTTGCGAAATGAAGCTAAAGGTCATGCCTGGCAATTTGGCGTCACCGGCATACCCGCGTTCTGGCCCTTCCACCATTTCAAGCTCAAGTCCCGCGTCATTTTCGCGCCGCCTAATGCGAGTGAACCGGGCACCCCCTACGACGATAAAAAAAGCAACATCGCCTGCGCCGCAGCATCTGCAAAGGCTGGCGCAATAAACAATGGCACGGAAGGCTTATGGCATTACTCGAACTGCTTTCAGGCGAATCATCCTTCATCGCCATTCCCATAGGATCGGCAACGAGGATCCTGCTCGACCCTATCCCGATGCTTTTCACCTCGCCCGTGAGCACGGCATTGCCAAACCTATTGCGAGACGAAGACGAAGAGCAGGATGACTCGACGCTTGGGCGGCCGGAACCCACGGAGGAGTTGGAATGAGATTTCCGGAACACTCCCTTCAGGTTCTTCATTTGCGCGAGCCGAATCTTGAATTTGCCTTCCGCCAAGTGACTGCGCACCCGAAGGACGGCTTATTTCTTTATGGGCCGCATAACAAACCCAAGAAGACTAGGGACGTGCGCATTGGCGTTGTCGGCACACGCGATGGCATAAGCTACTTTCGAGCGTGGGCAGCGCGACTCAAAAAGCGAGTGGAGGTGCCTCCGCCCAAGAAAGGCGAGAAGAAGGATCGGCTGCACCTCGCCAATTTCCCTGGCCTCGAGGAAGCGCTCAGCATTACCTTCAATGAAAACGAGCTCGCCACATGTGTTCTCGATTACAAGGCTATCGACGATGCTTCTCTTATCCTGAACCACCATGAAGCCGTGTCAAAGGTGGCTAAACTCTACGTTGACCGCATCCGCAAGCACGTCGCGAATGAGGAGGGGGCGGTCGTGTGTGGGTGCTCGTCGTGCCGGAGATCATCTACCAGCGTTGTACTCCGCGCGCGAAGCGGTCAGGCCTTCCAAAACTAAGGGGCCGGAGCCCGACAGCAAACGCGCTCAGACCTGCCCTTACTTGCCGACCTGGTCGACCATAGCCTTGAGGACATTTTCGAAGACGCGCCAGATTTTCACCGGCACATCAAAGCCTCATGCCTCTCGATCGCGCCGACACAAATCTTGCGCGAAACGACGTTGGCGCCGGAGGCCTTCAGGAATCCCACCGGTCAAGAAATCCGTCATTTGCAGGACCGTGCCACCGTCGCCTGGAATCTTGCAACGGGGCTTTACTATAAGTCGCAGCCAGAGCCGCCATGGAAGCTATTCGATGTCCGGCCGGGTGTCTGCTATATCGGCCTTGTATACAAAATGTTGCCGAACGACCCAAATGATCATGCCTGTTGCGCTGCCCAAATGTTTCTTAACGAGGGCGATGGGGTTGTTTTTAGAGGCGCAAATGGACCCTGGCGGACCGCCGAGGACGATTTCCATCTCACTCCGGAAGCGGCGAGAGCCTTGCTTACCAAGGTACTCGATACCTACGCCGAACGGCACAAGAGCCCGCCAAATGGACTTTTCATCCATGGCCAAACATCTTTTCGGGAGGATGAATGGCGTGCTTTCGAGGACGCGGCGCCGGCCGGCACTAACGTGGTAGGTGTGCGGATTAAGCGCACGCACGGAGAGACGAAGCTTTTTCGGGACGGCGACTATCCCGTCCTTCGCGGCACCGCTCTGATCCTGGATGAAAAGAATGCCGATCTGTGGACGACCGGCTATGTGCCTCAATTGGACACCTATATTGGTCCCGAGACGCCGAACCCGCTGTTCATCACGGTGCTGCGAAGTAAGATGAAGATGCCCGCTATCAGGCGGGTTTTGGAAGACATCATGGGTCTCACAAAGATCAATTATAACTCTTGCAATTTCAATGACGGCTTACCGGTCACCGTTCGGTTCGCGAACATGGTCGGGGAAGTACTTACGATGGGATCGGCGAAAGGCGCGGATAAGCAGCCGTTTAAATACTATGTGTAAGAATTGTGATGAGCCCCAGATGACAAGCGATATGGAAGAAGAAGAGCTTGATAAGCTAAATGAAGAACTTCTCGAAGCGCTCCGGCACAGTGCTAATGAGTCAGACCGCGGGTTCGTGATTTTCTCAGCCGCTCAAATCGACTTGTCGCTGCGCAAGATATTGGAAGCGTTCCTGGTTAAGAATAAGCTCGTCGAGGATTTGTTTGACGATGCGTTTGCGCCGCTCTCGTCTTTATCCGGCAAAACGAAAATGGCTTTTGTCGAGCCGGCATGACTACACTTAAACTACAATCTTGACTACATTTCGCGTCTATGTCATAAGATTCGCAGCCTCGCTCGTTGAGGGCGTGTTCTCGAGACGATCCTGAAGGCGGAGCGAGGCGTGGCGTCCTGCGGCAGCGGCTCGTAACCGCTTGCCCCGGGAGGCTCGGGAAGTCGCCATCCAGGCATTACGACCTGGGTGCGAGGAGCTCGCTGTGACCGTTCCGGCGCAAATGCCGGTGAGAGAAAGTGCGGCCCCGGAGCCTAAAACCGCCACGGTGGAGCGCCGAGAGGCGAGCGTCCCGCGTCATGGGACGCAAGGCGCCTCGCTAGGCGCCTGGCCTGCCGCGTCATGTGCGGGCCGAACGGGTGCCGCTGCACCCGAACGTTTCTCGGCGCTCCGCTACCCCTCGATAGGGGCTTGGCGAAGCAAAGAGGCAAAAACCCGGGCGCAGAAATCGCGCCGCGGGAACGAGATGGGCTGTTTGAAAAGTGAATAGGGGTGATGAGCGCGGCTCGGCAACGGGCCGCGAGATCGGCGCGTGGGTAAGCTGCCTCATCCTGAGGAGGCGCCTGAAGCGCGTTAACGCGCGTCTTCCGACGCGCTATGGCGCCATCTCGAAGGATGGGGCGGCGTGTGCCCTCATGCTTCGAGACGCCGCGCTTAGCGCGTCGAATGACTCACGTGAAGGCGCTTGAGGCGCGGCTCCTCAGCATGAGGGCAGGAGAGGGCGGGCACTGGTGGCCGCACGAAGTCACGTCGTTCGTGGCTTGTGGAAAGTACCAACCTGCGGATGTAGAAAAGGGCGCCGACGAGGGCTCCCTGTTTCCGGCCTGTTATTTACAGGGAGGTGTGCAACGAAAACGTGTGAGGCGTCAGCGTCGTCATTGCCGGGCTTGACCCGGCAATCCATCGTATTCGCAAGAAGCTTTTTCGAAGAATGATGGACCCGCGGGTCAAGCCCGCGGGTGACAGGAGTACGTTGTTCGGCCGCGCCGCCGCTACTGCACGATGACCGTCGCGCCGATCTGGACCCGACTATAGAGATCGATCACGTCCTGATTGGTCATGCGAATGCAGCCCGATGACACCGCTTGGCCGATTTTGTCAGGCTCGTTCGAGCCGTGAATGCGATAGAGGCTCGAGCCGAGATAGATCGCGCGTGCACCCATGGGGTTGTCGGGCCCGCCCGCCATATGACGCGGCAGATCGGGCCGACGCTGCAGCATCTCCGCGGGCGGCGTCCATTCCGGCCACTCGCGCTTGTCGGTCACCTGGTTGACGCCGCTCCAG
>Ga0070713_100003251_pt1 | contig 10719 bp, 9 predicted proteins | sample LARL82metaG_FD_65465 | JGI IMG/M metagenome (GOLD analysis project Ga0070713, IMG submission 65465) | Corn, switchgrass and miscanthus rhizosphere microbial communities from Kellogg Biological Station, Michigan, USA - LAR L8-2 metaG | ecosystem: Host-associated > Plants > Roots > Rhizosphere ... | reverse complement strand
CGGGTGCGGGCTCCGCTTGGAGCCCGCCGGAATAACGACGCGGGCTCCGCTCGGGGCGCGTCACATGAAATCGGGCCCCGTATTGCACGCGTAAGACGAACGATTTTAAGTACCACGATTGACCAGGAGGATTACGACGATGCCGGTTTTTACTTATCGCGGCACCAATCGCGCGGGAGCGACCGTGACAGGCGAGCAGTTGGCGCCCAACAAGAACGAATTGGTCAACATGCTGCGGAAGCAGCAGATCAATGTGACCAAGATGTCGGAAAAGGGCAAGGAGTTCAATTTGCCCACGTTTGGCGGAGGCGTCGATGCCAAGGAACTTGCTGTTTTCACCCGCCAATTCTCCGTCATGATCGACGCCGGCTTGCCTCTGGTGCAGTGCCTGGAAATTCTGGCCGGACAGCAGGAAAACAAGATGTTTCAGAAAGTGCTGATCGGGACGCGAGGCGCCGTCGAGGGTGGTTCCACATTATCGGCGGCCATGCGCCAATACGAAAAAGTATTTGACGCGCTTTACGTCAACCTGGTGGAGGCCGGCGAAACGGGCGGTATCCTCGACACCATTCTCCAGCGCCTTTCCGCGTACATCGAGAAAAACGTCAAACTGAAGCGCGCGGTGAAGTCCGCCATGGTGTATCCCATCGCCGTGCTGGGAGTCGCGGGCACGGTCATCGTCTTGTTGTTGTGGAAGGTCGTACCCATTTTCGCCACGTTGTTCGCAGGCCTCGGCGTGGCCCTGCCGCTGCCAACGCGCATTGTTATCGGTATGAGTAATTTTATCGGCAGCGTGTTCGGATTATTGATATTCATGCTGGTGGTCGGCGCGATCATCGGGCTGAAAGTATGGTATGGCACCCCCATGGGCCGCATGGCGATTGACCGCACTCTCCTTAAATTGCCGGTCATCGGCATTTTGCTTCGAAAAATTGCGGTCGCGCGATTCACGCGAACTCTTGGTACGCTGATTTCCAGCGGCGTCCCCATCCTCGAAGGTTTGGACATTACCGGACGGACTGCGGGCAACGCGGTCATTGAGAAGGCCTTGATGGAGGTTCGCAAGGCTCTGGAAGCGGGACGCAATTTGTCCGACCCGTTGAGAGAATCGAACGTGTTTCCGGGCATGGTTACGCAGATGATCGGAGTCGGCGAACAGACGGGCGCGATGGACGCCATGTTGCAGAAAATTGCGGACTTCTACGAAGACGAAGTGGACGCCGCGGTCAAAGATCTTTTGGCGGCCATGGAGCCGGCAATGATTGTGTTTTTGGGCGTCGTCGTCGGAGGCATCGTAATCTCCATGTACTTGCCGTTGTTCTCTCTGATCGGCCAGCTTGCTACCGCTCACTAGCGGGTGCGGGCTGTACTTGCAGCCCGCCGGAAACAGGGTGCGGGCTGTACTTGCAGCCTGCCGGAAACAGGGTGCGGGCTGTACTTGCAGCCCGCCGGAAGCGAAACGCGGGCTGCACTTTTGCGCTGAACGCTTCAAATGACGCGTGCCAGCCTGCCAGGGATTCAGCGGGATGTGAATGAAGGAAGGGGAGGGCGGTTCATATCGAGTCACCCTCCGAACTCGCCCAGTTAGGTCTGATTGAGATTTCAAACAGGGAACGGCTGATCGGCCGACAAGTTCGCCTCGAATGGAAATGACACAAAATGTCGCTGCCTGGCTCGGTTGGCTGTCGCGCGTCCGTTTTTTCCTGATTACTCTTTTGCTGGCGCTTGTGCTGGTCCTGGGAAAGACCAGCCAGCTGGAAGTATCCACGCGGTTCTTTCTTCCCCTGATGATCCTGTGGTACACGCTGGCCATTATTTACACGATTTTGATGCGCTGGATGCCCACGGCTTCCTGGCATGGCCCGATTCAATTGGTGTGCGATCTTGTGCTGGTCACGGGTGTGGTTTATCTGACCGGCACGCAGGACAGTTACTTCATCTGGCTGTACCCGCTGGCCATTATTGTGGCCAGCATTCTATTTTCTCGTGAGGCCACGTTTATTGTCGCGGGATTGAGTTTTGTTTTGCTCGGCGGGCTTGCGGAATTAATTTACTACAACTATTTGCCGCGCATGCAAATTGCAGTTCCCAGCGGCCGCCAGCTGCAGACCTGGATTCTCAGCAACCTGTTTTACTTCCTGGCCGTGGCTTACCTTTCCAGCTTGCTGGCCCAGAGCCTGCGGCGACAGGGCCACGAACTGGAAGTCAAACGCGGCGAACTGCAGGACCTGCAGGCTTTCAATGAAGACATTATCCATTCGATGCGCGGAGGGCTGCTCACCACCGACCTCGAGGGACGCATTCTGCTGTTGAACCGCACGGGCGAGGAAATTACCGGTTACCGGTTTGCCGCCGTTCGTGGCATGTCCCTGCCGGAGCTATGGCCCATGTTCTGGCTTCCGGGAGATGCCACGGAAGACAGCAAGCTGCCGCAAAGGCGCGAAGTGGATTTTCTCACTCCCACGGGACAAAAGCGGTTTGTGGGAATTTCGGTTTCGCCCTTGCGCACCGGAGAACGCCGCACCACCGGATACGTTTTCAATTTTCAGGATTTGACCGATTGGAAACGGCTCGAACATGATCTGGCCACCAAGGACCGCATGGCGGCGCTGGGACGCCTTTCGGCGGCCATCGCTCACGAAATCCGCCAGCCGCTGACGGCCATGGCGGGAGCCGTGAAGGAACTGGCGCGGCTCGTTCCCCTGCAGGAAGACGAGCAGCACCTGGTCGGAATCGTAAGCCGGGAATCGGAGCGCCTGAATAAAATCATTACCGACTTCCTGAATTACTCCCGCGAAAAAACATACGAATTTGCCGAGGACGACGTGGCCTGCCTTCTGGATGAGACCTTGACGTTATTCGAACGAAATCCGCAAGTGGACGGGAAATACAAGATCGAGCGAACCTTCGCGGTTCCGCAAGTGCGCATCAAGGTGGATCGCAACCGTATCAAACAGGTGTTTTGGAATTTGTCCGACAACGCCTTGCGGGCCATGCCGGCTGGCGGAGTTCTGTCCGTATCACTGGAACTGTCGCAATTATGGGTGCGCATCCGCTTCCGCGATACTGGGATGGGATTTGACCCGAAACAAAGCGGAAAAATATTCGAGCCGTTGCAGTCGACTTTCGTGGGTGGCACAGGCCTGGGCCTGGCCATCGTGTATCAGATTATTCAGGCGCATAGCGGACGAATCAGCGTCATTTCGGAAAAAGATCGTGGTGCGGAATTTACCGTGGACCTCCCGCGCATCGCTTAAGCGCATCTGCTGCCGGCGTTCCTGGGAAGAGGTATGAGATGGCTCACATCCTTGTTGTGGATGATGAACAATCGATCTGTGAATTGCTGGAGATTACCTTCCGCAAGGAAGGGCATCGCGTCGAAGTCGCCCGGAACGGCGAAACCGCCAAGCGCCTGCTGCAATCGCAGATTTTTGACATTGTGATTTCCGACATCCGTATGCCGGATGCCACCGGCGTGGACCTGCTGCAATTCTGCAAGGAGCTTTCGCCATCCAGCTATTTCCTGTTGATCACGGGCGTGCCCACCGTGGAAACCGCGATCGCCGCCATCAATTCCGGGGCCGATCGCTATGTCATCAAGGACCACGATCTGGTCGATCAATTGCGCCGGGCCGTGCGCCAGGTCGACGAGACGCTGCGCCTGAAGCACGAAGCCGGCTACCTGCGACGCGAATTGCGCCGCCTCACCGGCCAGGACAACATCATCGGGCACAGTTCAAAGATGCGGGCCATCTTTGAAATGGTGCAGACGGTGGCTCCGCAATCGAGCCGAGTGTTAATCACCGGCGAGACCGGAACGGGCAAGGAACTCATTGCCCGCGCCGTCCACGAAAATAGTCCTCGGGCCAGCCAGCCCTTCATCACCATCAATTGCGGAGCCTTTCCGGAAACTTTGCTGGAATCGGAATTGTTTGGATATATGAAAGGCGCCTTCACCGGAGCGAACGAAAACCGCGAAGGCCTGTTCGTGGCCGCCAATGGTGGAACTCTTTTCCTGGACGAAATTGGCAACATGAGCTTGCAAATGCAGGTAAAGCTGTTCCGGGTCCTTCAGGAAGGCAAGGTGCGCCCGCTTGGTTCCAACGAAGAAACTGAAGTCGACGTGCGCGTTATCGCAGCGACGAATAAGGATCTGGACAAAGCCATTGCCGCGGGCGAATTCCGCGAGGATCTTTACTACCGCTTGAGCGTGATCCCCATTCAGCTGCCTCCGCTCAGGGAGCGCCGCGATGACATTCCTCTCCTGGCGCGCGCGTTTCTGGAACGCTTCCGCACATCCATGGAGAAGCCCATCGAAGGGATCGCACCGGACGCCATGCACCTTCTCGAAGCGTATGACTGGCCGGGCAACGTTCGCGAGCTGGAGAACACCATGGAACGCACCGTGGCGCTGGAGACCGGCCATCTGATTTCCGTGGCCGTTTTGCCGGAGAAAATCAGCCGCCAGGGCAAGCCGAGTGGTGAGACGTCTCCTCTGGCGGCTACCTCCGGACAAGGCCCGGCGCGCATTCCGGAGGGCGGCATCGATCTTGTAAAACTCATGCAGGATACGGAAAGAGCCTACATTGTGGCGGCGCTGGACGCCTGCGGCGGCGTGGGAACGCGCGCGGCGGAACTTCTCAGAATGAGTTACCGATCCTTCCGGCATTACTCCAAAAAATATAATATCAATTAATGTTTCGCCAATGCGGGATCAGCTGACGGGAAGCGGAGGCAAAGTCTCAGCCGCTTTGCTCTCATGGGGAGCGCGAAATCTCGCGGAGATCAGCTGCGCCACGCTGCTGGCCGCCAGCACCACCATGATCGGGTCCATGGGAAAGCGATAGCGCGGCGACGAATGGGTGAGATAAAAAACCATCGGGAAAATCAGCAACACCATGCCGAAGGGCGCCGCGTCAGGATGGTGAACGCGGCGCGCGTACAGCACTCCGAGCAAGCTCATTAAGGACAGCATGCAATTGAACGTCAATAAGGCTTTGCCGTAAAGAGACGTGCCGGACCAGATATCGAGCAGGTTGTCGGTTTCCGACAGCCAGATGTCCACGAATCTGTGAAACGTATTATTCAGGGTTTCGACGGGATGCGTGCGCATGAATGCAAACGCTTCGTGTCGCTTCTCGGCCATGTAGGCGATCTCGCCCATGCTTTTGTATTTCGCGGCCTCTTCCGGATTGTCATTGGGATGGGACATCTGGGATAACATATCGAAGACATTGGGATTGTTTCCCAGCCATAACTCCAACCCGAAATTCGACCGCAGCACGATGATTTGTCCAAACACGCGATAATTCCGGACGGTCCAGGGAAGCAGTCCGATAGTGAACAGCAGAAGCGTCGCCGCGGCGTGCCTCACCCAGAGATGCGTGTCCTTCCGCTCGTTCCACAGCAGCCATCCCAGAAAAAATGGGAAAAGAGAAAGGATCGAGGGATTAATTAGACCGCCCACAACCCACAAGGCGCCGTAACCCGCCCAGGGCAGAACTGGACGGATTCCTCGCAACGCCAGAGTGGCCCAGAAAATCAAGGCGAAAACCAGCGCGGTCAACGCTGTATCCCAAATCCAAATAATCGGGAAGTGAATCGCCGTTGGCAGAAACACCCAGACCCAGGAAGCGCCAATGGCCGCGGCCTTTCCAAAAGTCCTCTTGGCAATGCCATGGATGGGAATAATCGTCAGGGCGGCGAAGGCGCAATTCAGCGTGGCGATTATATTACGCGAAGTATTGCTGTAAATCCCCCAGATCTTAAAAATCCCGGCCACAAGATAGGGATAAATCGGCGTGAACCAGGCAGTCGGTCCGGTATCCATGTCGCGCAGTGGCGACGAGAAGCCTTCACCTGAGGCAATGGCCCTCGCCACCCGCCCCAGCTCATATCCGTACGGCAAATTAGCTTTGAGCGGAACCGGCGATTGATGCCGGACGATCCACATTGCCACCAGGCGCACCGCAAATGCGAATCCAGCGATAAATAGGGGCGAACTTAGGAGCCGCTTGAAAAATCTGATCATATCGGGTGCGGGCTCTACTTGGAGCCCGCCGGAATAAAGAGCGGGCTCTACTTGGAGCCCGCCGGAATAAAGAGCGGGCTTCGAGCGCTGAGGTTTCAAGTTTACGAATTCATAATTCCTGGCGCAATCGGCGAGAGTCCCTTTGCCGTCCCTGGTTGTCGTTGTGGTTAGCCTGGAGAGAACTGAGCCGGCCAAGTCTTATCAATCGACAAAAGGCTGACGTTTTACGACTGGTTTCAGCGACACTAATTGTCACTTAAAGAGCTTTTGGAGACGTCCTCCAGGACGCACAGACGCCCAAAGGCGCCGAAAGCCACGCTATTCCATTGAAATGCAGACAGTTAGCACGGCTGGGCACGTTCTCTCAAATCACCGTAAATCTGGCAAGCATTTTGCATCGTCCAGGGTGTGAATTCGGCGCGGGATCAAAATGCCGGTCCCGCTCAAGACCAACCTCTAACGAATAAAGGAGCAGATAGGGATGCGTAACAACAAAGACAAGGGTTTCTCGCTGATTGAGTTGTTGATCGTGGTTGCTATCATTTTGATCATCGCGGCAATCGCCATTCCGAACTTGTTGCGTTCCAAGATGGCCGCCAACGAAGCGTCCGCAGTCGCCACGATGCGCACGCTGAACACCTCCGCAGTCGCCTATTCGACGACTTACGGAGCGTATCCGACCAATCTTACTGATTTGGGCCCGGCCACCACGCCCAGCTCCACCGCCGCGGACTTGATTGACTCTGTACTGGCCAACGACCCGGCCACCAAGAGCGGCTATACGTTTGTGTGGAAAGGAACTGGCACACCGGTTTCCGCTTACACGCTCGTAGCCACCCCAGTGACTCAGGGCGCCAGCGGCCAGCGTGGATTCTTCACGGACCAGAGTGGTGTGATCCGCGCCGACCCCACGGGTGCAGCGACTGCCTCCAGCACCCCGCTCAGCTAAGCTGTTAAGCATTCGTTTCAAGACAGAAGGAGGAAGCGAACTTCGCTTCCTCCTTTTTCTTTTTCCGCATAACACCTGAGAAATGTGTGCCGCTTGCACGGGCGCCGAATTCCCGTCCAGGACCTAAAGTTATTCTGCGCGCCGCCGATGTACGTAATGATGAGGTGATTCAACCATGAGCAATTCGACCCAATCGGTCCGAGCCATAGACGCGCACACCCAAACTCAACAAACAGTCCAACCGCCCAAGAAAGCCCCGGCCACAACCCAGAAGGCGGTTCCACAGGACACCGTGACGATCAGCAAGGCCAGTCAACAAGCGCAGGCAGGCAATACCAATGCAGTCGCCAGTGGTGACAAAGACCACGACGGAGACAATGCCTGATTCTTCCGGCAATCCTAATTCGCAGCGCCGGCAATTCTTATCTCGAGATCATGTCCTGGCGAATATTTCAGGGCACGATTTTTCGCCGGCGCTGCGAATCTTTTTTTAGAAATCCTGCGAATTTCTTAATACCTTGGCGTTAAGTGCGGAAATTCCTGCTTGGCTGGGACAACGATCTATTGATGTTCCGCGCGTCCAGGTGTAGGCTGCCTTCCATGAACCTTCCTGCCGGTTACCCCCTGCGAAAAAATCGCGCGCGCCTGATCTTCTTTTTTATTTTTCTGGGGCTTCTGGGCGGCGCGATCTCTGAATATTTACGTGCGCCGGTCCTGGCACAAAATCAGGATTGGGAACCGGCCATACACAAGTTCGAAGAAGGCGACAAGGTGAATCCGCCCAGGCCCGGGATAATTGTTTTTACCGGCGCGTCCAGCATTCGCCGCTGGGACTCGCTGGTCGAGGAAATGAAACCGCTGGAAGTGCTGAATCGCGGATTCGGCGGCTCGCAATATTCCGACCTGAACCAATACGCGAAGAGAATTGTGGTGGCCTACCATCCTCGCGCGGTCGTGGCTTATGAGGGCGACAATGACCTGGCCGCGGGATCACCCAAGACGCCGGAAATGGTCGCCGCTGACGCCCGCGAGTTTGTCAAAATCGTCCACTCCCAATTGCCCGAAACCTGGATTTACGTCATGTCCATCAAGCCCTCCTACTTAAGATGGAACGAGTGGCCAAAAATGAAGGCGGCAAATAATCTGATTCAGGCCTTCGTCAAAACCCAGGACAAGGTTCAGTACATTGACGTGGCCACTCCCATGTTCGAGGGACAGGAGAAGCCTCCCCGCGATCTCTTCGTCGAGGACGGATTGCATCCCACGGCCAGGTGCTACGCGATGTGGACCTCCGTCATCAAGCCGGTTCTGCTCCAGCGATTCAGCAGCGCAAAGTACGTCATTGAAGATGGAGTAATTCCATCCCGATTCCGCTTGGGAGTCAGGGACGCCGCGCTGTCCCTACGCTAGAAATTTCGAAATTCTTGAGCCGCCGCTGTACAACCCGCTCGGCAACGTCTTGAGCATCCTGCTAGAATGGAAAGGGCCAGGATTGCAGGGGCCAGTATCGCGAAACTGTCAACTCGCTGGCGGGGACCCGGATGTTTGAGAACCTAACAGACAAGCTGCAAAGAGTTTTCAAGAACCTGCGCGGGCAGGGCAAGCTTACGCAGGAGCACGTGGACGAAGCGCTGGCGGGGATCCGCGAGGCGCTGCTCGAAGGCGACGTAAACGTCGACGTCACCGATGAGTTGTTGCGGCACATTCGCGAGAAGTCGCTGGGCTCCGAGGTCTTGCTGCAACTCTCGCCCGATCAGCAGGTCATCAAGATCGTGCGCGATGAGTTGGCACTGCTCCTTGGCAAGCACGCCAAGCCGCTGTTTTCTTCACGCCCGCCGTCGGTCTGGATGATTGTGGGATTGCAAGGTTCGGGCAAGACGACCACCACGGGAAAGCTCTCGAAGTGGCTGGCAGCGCACGGTCATCGGCCGCTGGTGGTTTCCACGGACGTTTACCGGCCGGCGGCGCGCGAGCAACTGGCGCAAGTGGCCAAGGCCGTCAACGTCCCGTGCTGGCCGGGCACGGGCACCGACAAGCCGCTTGAAATAGCGCGCGGGGCAATCCGCGAAGCAAAACTTTCGGCCCACGACGTAATTCTGGTGGACACGGCGGGACGGCTGCACATCGATGACACCCTGATGGAAGAATTGGGCGTTCTGAAGCGCGAGCTGGGGCCCGCGGAAATATTATTCGTCGCGGACGCCATGATCGGGCAGGACGCGGTACGTTCGGCGGGCGAATTTCACAAACGATTGGGACTCTCCGGAGTCGTGCTGACCAAGCTGGATGGTGACGCTCGGGGCGGCGCGGCGCTTTCCATCGGCAAGGTCACCGGCGCGCCGGTAAAGTTCGTGGGCACGGGCGAAAAATACGATGCGCTCGATGCCTTCTATCCCGAGCGCATTATTTCGCGCGTCCTGGGAATGGGCGACGTGCTCTCCTTGATCGAGCGCGCCGAGCAGACCGTGGACATGAAGCAGGCGGCCGAGCTCGAGCGCAAGCTGCGACGCAGCGAGTTCACCCTGGAGGATTTTCGCGACCAGCTGCGGCAGATCCGCAAGATGGGGCCGCTCGAGCAAGTGCTTGGCATGCTGCCGAAAATCGGCCCGCTGGCGAACATGCCCAAGGACGTGGCGGTCGACGAGTCACGCTTGAAACGGATCGAGGCCATCGTGAATTCGATGACGGCGTCGGAGCGCAACGATCACAGTTTAATTGATGGCAAGCGACGCAAGCGAATTGCGCGCGGCAGTGGCACATCCGTGCAGGAAGTGAATCAGGTTTTGAAGCAATACCTGCAGATGCGCCAGATGATGAAGCAGTACGGCGCTCTAGCCGCCCAAGGCCGACTCAAAGGCCTGGGCAAACTCAAAGGGGCGTAGTTGCTGCGCCGCGTCGCCTGGCGATGGCCAGGTGAGAGGACAGGCACTCCTGCCTGTCCTCTGGACCTGCTCGACTTATGCCGCGCTTTCCTCGGATCGTTCCCTCATGCCTCGCTGTAGAACCGGACAGGCAAGAGTGCCTGAACCAGCCAGAGCTAGTTTTTGGGTGGCGCCTTGGAAGCAGGCGATTTAGCTGCGGGCGCGGCCGTCGATTGCTTGGCAATCACCATTCCGGCGATCTTATCGTAAGTGGCTTGAGGAAGAATTTTCTTGCGTACCAGGTCCGTTTTCATCTTGTAAGGACGTCCGTCGATAATCTTCTGGGAGTAAGCATCGCCAATTCCCGGCAAGGCCTGCAATTCGTCCTTTGACGCGGAATTCAGATCGAGAAGTTTAGCCTTGCCCGTGGATGCTGCCGCAGGAGGTGTTTTTGCGGGCGCCTTGCCTGGCGTCTGCGCTACCGTCACGCCGGCCATCGCCAGCAAAATGCAAGCCATCCAGCCACAAAAGGCAATTCTTGATTTCAAAGTCATCGAAAATCTCCTTGTCCAGATTCGCTCCCCTGTCTGGCGGCTCCATCAGAGCTCGGCCGGCCACACGGGAAGCGCCGACAGGACCGGATTCTAGCACCCTCGGCGCGGGTGAATTCAAGTTGATAGAGGTCTTTTGGGCAGCCTTACTCTGAACTGGTCGACTCCGGGCTTGGCCAGGTCTCGATTGTGTCTCAGGGCTATCGTAAAGAGCGGGAACCAGCTATAATCACGACAGGAGGAAAGTCTTCGTGCTGGCAATTCGTCTGGCTAGGTTTGGCAAGAAAAAGCAGCCGTTCTACCGGGTTGTAGTTCTGGACAAACGCA
>Ga0070713_100003249_pt1 | contig 10721 bp, 4 predicted proteins | sample LARL82metaG_FD_65465 | JGI IMG/M metagenome (GOLD analysis project Ga0070713, IMG submission 65465) | Corn, switchgrass and miscanthus rhizosphere microbial communities from Kellogg Biological Station, Michigan, USA - LAR L8-2 metaG | ecosystem: Host-associated > Plants > Roots > Rhizosphere ... | reverse complement strand
GACGTCGCAACCGTTGAGAGCGCCCCGGAAAACACCAAGCTGGCGGCCTGGTTCAACGTCACGCCCGCGATCATCCTGAACATCCAGCGTCAGCCGGGCGCCAATGTGATCAACGTGGTGGAGAGCATCCGCGCCCTGTTGCCGGCCCTGCAGGCCTCCCTGCCGCCGGCCGTGGCCGTGAGCGTCCTCACCGACCGCACCGACACCATCCGCGCCTCCGTCCGGGACGTCGAATTCGAGCTCACCCTCGCCGTGATCCTGGTCGTGATGGTGATCTTCGTTTTCCTCCGCAACATTCCGGCCACGATCATTCCGAGCCTGTCCGTTCCGCTCTCGCTGGTGGGAACGTTCGCGGTGATGTACATGCTGGGTTTCAGCCTGAACAATCTCTCGCTGATGTCCTTGACGATCGCGGCCGGGTTCGTCGTGGACGACGCCATCGTCATGATCGAGAACATCGCCCGCTTCGTGGAAAAGGGCGACTCTCCCCTCGAGGCGGCCCTGAAGGGATCGGAACAGATCGGGTTCACCATCATTTCGCTCACGATCTCCCTCATCGCGGTGCTGATCCCCCTGCTCTTCATGGGCGACGTCGTCGGGCGGCTTTTCAGGGAATTCGCCATCACGCTCGCCGTCACCATCCTGATTTCGGCCGTCGTTTCCCTCACCCTCGTGCCCATGATGTGCGCCAAGCTGGTCCGACACCGCGTCGAGGCCGACGAGCCCGCCTGGAGCCGCAAAGCGGGCGCCTGGTTCGACGGCCTCATCGCCCGGTATGGCCGGCTGCTGACGTGGGTGCTCGACCATCAGACGCTGACCCTCGCGGTCGCCCTCTGCACCCTCGCCCTCACGGCCCTCCTCTATGTCGTCATTCCCAAGGGCTTTTTCCCCGTCCAGGACACCGGCCTGATTCAGGTGATCACCGAGGCGCCGCAATCCGCATCGTATGCCGCCATGACGGGCCTGCAGGAACGGCTGGCGGCGGCGATCCTCAAGGATCCCGACGTGGTCAGCCTGGCGTCCTTCGTCGGCATCGACGGCTCCAACACGACGATCAACAGCGGCCGCATGCTGCTCAATCTCCGGCCGCACAGCGTGCGCAAGCTCAGCGCCTCCCGGATCATACGCCGCCTGCAGGCGGAGGTCGCGGACGTCGTCGGTATCTCGGCCTACATGCAGCCGGTCCAGGATCTCACGATCGACGACCGGGTCAGCCGCACCCAGTACCAGTTGGAACTGGAGAGCGCGGATCCGGATGCGCTGGCCCAGTGGATTCCCAAGCTGATGGACCGGCTGCGTCAGCTCCCGCAGCTGACCGACGTCGCGACCGATCAGGCGGAGCAGGGACTGGGCGCCTACGTCACGGTTGATCGCGACACCGCCGCCCGCCTCGGCATCACCACCGCCACCATCGACAACGCGCTCTATGACGCCTTCGGGCAAAGGATTGTGTCCACCATCTTCACCCAGTCGAACCAGTACCGGGTCATCCTGGAGGCCAGCCCCGCCCTGCAAACTTCTCCGGAATCGCTTTACCAAATCTACGTGCCCTCCGCCTCGGGCCGCCAGGTGCCGCTCTCGGCCATCGCGCGCGTGGAGCAGCGCGCCGAACCCCTGCTCGTCAACCACCTGGGCCAGTTTCCCGCCAACACGATTTCCTTCAATGTTCCCGGCGGCGGCTCGCTCGGCAACGCGGTCACCGCCATCCGGCAGGCGGAGGCGGACATCGGGGTTCCCGGCAGCATCATCACCAGCTTCCAGGGGGCGGCCTCGGCCTTCGAGGCTTCGTTGAGGAACGAGCTCTTCCTCATCCTCGCGGCGGTCGTGTTCATGTACATCATCCTCGGGGTCCTCTACGAGAGCTTCATCCACCCCATCACGATCCTGTCCACGCTGCCTTCGGCCGGTGTCGGCGCCCTGCTCGCGCTCATGCTCGTCAGGAGCGATCTCGGCGTCATCGGCATCATCGGCATCATTCTGCTCATCGGCATCGTGAAGAAGAACGCGATCATGATGATCGACTTTGCCCTGGACGCCGAGCGCCGCGACGGGCTCGCGCCCCGGGAGGCCATCTACCAGGCGTGTCTCCTGCGGTTCCGTCCGATCCTCATGACGACGATGGCCGCCCTGCTCGGCGCCGTGCCCCTGATGGTCGGCACCGGAACCGGATCGGAGCTGCGCCATCCCCTCGGAATCACGATCGTCGGCGGCCTGATCGTGAGCCAGGTGCTGACGCTGTTCACGACGCCGGTCATCTATCTCGCCTTTGACCGCCTGGCCGCCCGCCTCCGCGCCCGGTCGGCGGATCATCCGGCGGGCCCGAAGGAGGCGGCCCGGTGAATTTTTCCGAGACGTTCGTCCGCCGGCCGGTGGCGACGACCCTGATCACGACGGGGATCGTCCTGGCCGGCCTGGCCGGATACTTCCAGCTGCCGGTGTCCCCGCTGCCTCAGGTCGACTATCCCACCATCACGGTGTCGGCCTCGATGGCGGGCGCGAGCCCGGAAACGATGGCGAGCAGCGTGGCCACGCCCTTGGAGCGCCATTTGGGCCAGATCGCCGACGTCACGGAGATGACCTCGCAGAGCGCCGTCGGCAGCACCCGGATCATTCTGCAGTTCGGCCTCGACCGGGACATCGACGGGGCGGCCCGCGACGTTCAGGCCGCCATCAACGCGGCCCGCGCCGATCTGCCGACGGCGCTGCGGAGCAACCCCACCTACCGCAAGGTCAATCCGGCCGACGCTCCCATCCTGATGCTGGTGCTCACGTCGAAAACGCTGCCCCAGGGCCAGCTCTACGACGACGCCGCGACCGTCCTCGAACAGAAGCTGTCCCAGGTGCCCGGCGTGGGGGACGTCAGCGTCAGCGGCAGCTCCCTGCCCGCCGTGAGGGTGGAGATGAATCCCGCGGCGCTTTTCAAGTACGGCGTGGGCATGGAGGACGTGCGGGCGGCGCTCTCCGCCGCCAATGCCAACAGCCCGAAAGGCGTGATCGAGAACGATCATCTGCGCTGGCAGATTTACAGCAACGACCAGGCGCGGACCGCCGAGCAGTATAAACCGCTGGTCATCGCCTACCGCCACGGAGCCCCCATCCGTCTTTCAGACGTGGCCGAGGTCAAGGATTCGGTCGAAGACCTCCGCAATCTCGGCCTCTCGCGGGATCGCCCGGCCGTGCTGGTGGCCCTCTCGCGGCAGCCCGGCGCCAACATCATCGATACCGTGGACCGGGTGCGGGCGATGCTTCCGGAACTGCAGGCCTCCATCTCCGGCGCGGTGGACCTTTCGGTGGCGGTGGACCGCAGCGTCACCATCCGCGCCTCGCTGCGGGACGTGGAACGGACGCTGGTCCTCGCGGTGATCCTGGTGGTTCTGGTGGTCTTCTTTTTCCTGGGCGACGGACGCGCCACGCTGATCCCCAGCGTCGCCGTCCCCGTCTCGCTCATCGGCACATTCGGGGTCATGTACCTGCTGGGCTACAGCCTGGACAATCTGTCCCTCATGGCCCTGACCATCGCCACCGGCTTCGTCGTCGACGACGCCATCGTCGTGATGGAGAACATCGTGCGCCATATGGAGGCCGGCGTCCCGCGATTCCAGGCGGCCCTGCTCGGTGTGCGGGAGGTCGGGTTCACCGTGCTTGCGATGAGTCTTTCGCTCATCGCGGTCTTCATCCCGATTCTTTTCTATCCCGGAACCGTCGGACGCTACTTCCGGGAGTTCACCGTCACCCTCTCGGTGGCGATCCTGATCTCGATGGTCGTCTCGCTCACGGCCACTCCCATGATGTGCTCCCTCCTGCTCGGCCGCCACGGCGCCGCCCGGCAGCATGGGCGTTTCCACCGCTGGAGCCGGCGTTTCCTCGACGACCTGCTGGAAGTTTACGATCACTCCCTGCGGTGGGCGCTGCGCCACGGCCCCATCATGTTGCTGATCCTCGCCGTCACCGTGGGATTGAACATTTTCCTGTTTGCCCGCATTCCCAAGGGCTTGTTTCCCGAGCAGGACACGGGCTTCATGGTCGGAGGCCTCCAGGCGGACCAGAGCAGTTCCTTCCAGCGAACCTCTCAAAAGATGAGGCAATTCGTCGACATCGCGCAGGCGGACCCGGCCGTGGACACCGTCGTCGGCACCATGGGGGGAGGAGGAGGATTCGGTGGCGGAACCAACACCGCCCGGCTTTACATCACCCTCAAGCCCATCGAGGTCCGCAAAGCGTCGGCCGAGGATGTCATCACGCGGCTGCGCCCCAAGCTCGCGCATGTGGCCGGCGCGACGCTCTATCTCTTCCCGGCGCAGGATTTTCGGACGGGCGGCCGTCAAAGCAACTCGCTCTACCAGTACACCTTGCAGGCGGACGAGCTCGCGGATCTCACAACCTGGACCCCGAAGCTCCTCGAAGCGCTGAAGAACGAGCCCGTCCTCCAGGATGTCAGCTCCGACCAGCAGAACTCCGGGCTCGAAACCCAATTGGTGATCGATCGCAACACCGCCTCACGACTGCGGCTCAACGCCAGCCAGATCGACAACACGCTCTATGATTCTTTCGGCCAACGCCAAGTTTCCACCATCTATGAGGCGCTCAACCAATACCACGTGATCATGGTGGTGGGCACCCGCTTCTGGCAGAATCCCGCCAGCCTGAACGACGTCTATGTCAGCACCGCCGGAGGCACGGTCAGCGGCACGCAATCGACCAACGCCGTCGCCGGCACGGTGGGCGGAGGCTCCGCCGAAGCAAGCGCCTCCTCGGTCGCGGGCGACGCCGCCCGCAATGCCGCCATGAATTCCATCGCCACCACGGGCAAGGGCTCCGCCTCGACCGGACAGGCGGTGAGCACCGGCGTGGAAACCATGGTCCCCCTGACGGCCTTCGCGCATTACCGGATGAGCCGGACCCCCCTGGCCGTCAATCATCAGGGCCAATTCGCCGCCGCGACCCTTTCATTCAACCTGGCCGAGGGCCACTCGCTCAGCGAAGCGGTGCAGGCGATCGACCGGCAGACGGCCCTCATCCACATGCCCACCTCCGTTCACGGCACCTTCGCGGGGACGGCGCAGACCTACAAGAGCGCTGTCGCCAACGAAGTCATCCTGATCCTGGCCGCGATCATCGCGATCTACCTGGTGCTTGGGATTCTGTACGAAAGCTACGCGCATCCGCTCACGATTCTCTCCACGCTCCCCTCCGCCGGCGTCGGCGCCGTCCTGGCGCTCATGCTCTTCAGGACCGAGTTCAGCCTCATCGCCCTGATCGGCGTGATCCTGCTGATCGGCATCGTCAAGAAAAACGCCATCATGATGATCGACTTTGCGATCGAGGCCGAGCGCAGCGAAGGCCTGAGCCCCGCCGAAGCGATCTACAAGGCCAGCCTGTTGCGCTTCCGCCCCATCATGATGACCACGTTCGCGGCGATGCTGGGGGCGGTTCCGCTGGCGATCGGCCGGGGCAACGGCGCGGAAATGCGGCAGCCGCTCGGCATATCGATCGTGGGCGGGTTGATCCTGAGCCAGCTTCTCACTCTCTACACGACGCCGGTTGTCTATCTCTACGTCGATCGCGCCCGCCTGTGGTGCCGGCGTCAGCGGTCGCGGTTCGGCCCGAATCGCGGCGCGGAACCGATTCCAGTCAAGATTTAGCCCTCCCCCTTCCGACCCAAGCATCATGGCCTCGACCCTTCTTCCGACGTCCTTGAAAAAGCGAATGGGCCGATTCGGCCTGCGCCTCACCTGCGCCTCGACGGCCCTCGTTTTCTTCGGCGGCTGCGCGGTCGGCCCGAATTATCGGCGCCCCACGGCATCCGCTCCGGCGGCCTACAAGGAGGTCGAGGGATGGAAACCCGCCACCCCCGCCGACGCCTCCAACCGGGGGCCCTGGTGGAATGCATTTGCTGACAAGGATCTCGACGACCTCGAAGCCCAGGTCGACCTGGCGAACCAATCGTTGAAACAAGCCGAGGCAACCTACGAAGCCGCCCGCCAGTTGGCGCGGGCCGAACACGCAAGCCTCTTTCCGAACCTCTCGGCGGCGGGTTCGGCCGTGCGCTCAAAATCCGCGCAGGGCTCCTCCAATCTGGCCGGCACGGCGCCGGTGACGAACTTTTCGGCGTCCCTGCAGGCGGTATGGGAACCGGATTTCTGGGGAAGCGTCCGCCGCCAAGCCGAAGAGGACGTGACCTCGGCCCAGGCGAGCGCCGCGGCGGCGGCCAGCGCCCGCCTTTCCATCCAGTCAGCGCTCGCCCAAGACTATATCGAGCTGCGCATCATGGATGCCAACGCCCGCCTGTTGCAGGATTCGATCGACGCCTACCACCGTTCCCTGCAGATCGCCCAAAACAAATATGCAGTCGGCGTGGCGACGCGGAGCGACGTGCTCCAGGCCCAGACCCAGGTCGACTCGGCCCGCGCCCAGTTGATCGCCGTCGGCGTGCCGCGCTCCCAAATGGAGCACGCGATCGCCGTCCTTGTGGGCAAAGCTCCGGCGGACTTCGCGATCGCGCCCCGGGCCGCGCTGGGGCTCTCCTTGGCGCAGATCCCGCCCCAGCTTCCGTCCGCCCTTCTTGAACGGCGGCCCGACATCGCCGAAGCGGAGCGCGAGGTCGCCTCGGCCAACGCCAGGATCGGCGTGCAAACGGCCGCCTATTTCCCAAATCTGACACTCTCCGCCGACGGCGGCTTTGAAGGTTCGGTCCTGCGCCGGCTTTTCACGACCCCGGACCGTTTCTGGTCGCTCGGCTCGTCGCTGGGCGAATCGCTCTTCAATGCCGGCCAGCTCCGGGACTTGGTCCAGTCGGCGCGCGCCAATTACGACGCCAGCGTGGCCAACTATCGTCAAACCGTCCTCGGCGCTTTCCAGCAAGTGGAGGATGGGCTCGCGATCCAGGGCATCCTGGCCCGGGAGGCGCAAGTGCAGGAGGAAGCCGTGAAGGAATCTTCACATGCCGCCCAAATCGCGCTCAATGAGTACAAGGCCGGAACCGTCGACTACACGACCGTGGTGACGGCCCAGGTGACCGAGTTGACCAATCGCGAGACGGCGCTTTCCGTCCTAGAGACTCGCCTGACTTCGTGCGCGGCCCTGATGACGGCGCTCGGAGGCGGGTGGAGCACGGCCGATCTGCCCACCTCCGGCAAGATTTACGCGCGCGGGGCAAAGAAAATTCCGTGACACAAACCCCCGTGAATCAATCGGTAGGCAATCGATATACGGAAAAAACCTACTGCTTAGGTAAAAATCCTGCATCTGTCCGCTTGAACGCAAGCCCACACCCTCCGATGATCGTACCGGAACTCCTGTAGACAGCCTTTCTCCATCCGTGTTGCCACCCGAGGCAGCAGGCTTAAACTTCGCTCTTGAAGCAATTTCTGAATTCCCCGCCCTCCATTATGAGCACCCTCAAGAGTATCCTCCTTGTGGAGGACAATCCGAATGACGTCGAGATGACCCTCGCCGCACTGGCCGAGTACAACCTCGCGAATGACGTCATCGTCGTCAACGACGGCGAAGAGGCCCTCGATTACCTGTGCTTCCGAGGGAAGTTCCTCCTTCGCGGCAGCGGCAACCCGGCGGTCGTCCTTCTCGATCTTAAGATGCCAAAAGTTGACGGCCTCGAAGTTCTGCGCACAATAAAGCATGACGAGCGCCTGCGAAACATCCCCGTGGTCATGCTCACCTCCTCACGCGAGGAGCAGGATCTCGTCCGCAGCTATGCCCTCGGCGTCAATGCCTACGTCGTGAAACCCGTCGACTTCCAAGCTTTCCTCGACGCGGTGAAGCAGACCGGGATTTTCTGGGCGGTGCACAACGAACCCCCTCACGGCGGGGCGAGTCCGGCCCGGTGACGCCGCCGAAAATCCGATAGTTCACCCCCTTCCCCATGCGCCTCCTCCACCTCGAGGATTCCGAGAACGACGCCGTTCTGGTGAGGGAGCTGGTCATCGCGGAGTGGCCCGGCTGCCACATCCATCGGGTCATCAGACGGGCTGAATTCGAAGCCGCGCTCGCATCGGAGGCGTTCGACCTGATCCTCTCGGACTATTCTCTGCCGGAGTTCGATGGCCTGTCGGCGCTCGCGCTCGCGCGCGAGCGCTGCCCCCACAAGCCGTTCATCTTCATGTCCGGCACCATCGGAGAGATGCGCGCCATCGAGGCTCTCCAGCGCGGCGCCACCGACTACATCATAAAGGACCATCCCAACCGCCTCATCCCGGCCATCCGCAACGCCCTGGCGCGCGCCGAGGAAATCAAGCGCCGGCACCGCAGCGAAAGGCAGTTCCATGACCTTTTTGAATTCGCCCCCGACGCCATCGTGATGACGAACACGGAGGGCCTCATCACGCTGGTCAACCAGCGGGCCGAAAAACTCTTCGGCTACGTGCGCGACGAATTGCTCGGCCAGCCCTTCGAGAAGCTCGTTTCGGCCACCGCCCGGAACGGGCTGATCGGCCTTCCTCGGCAATCTTTCAAGGAGGCCAAGCCGCGCGCGATGGGCGCGGGCCAATCGGATCTTTGCGGATTGAAAAAGAACGGCACGGAGTTCCCGGCGGACATCAGCCTCAGCCCGCTGGACACCGAGTCGGGCACCGGCGTGATCGCCGCCATCCGCGACGTCACCGATCTCCGCCACGCCGAAGCGCAGCTGCGAGAGCAGGCCGCCCTCCTCGACAAGGCCCGCGACGCCATCATCGCGACCGACCTCAATCACCGGATCGCCTATTGGAATGCGAGCGCCGAGCGCCTGTACGGGTGGTCGGCCTCCGAGGTTTTCGGCCGCACGCTTGAAAATCTCGATCTGGGCTATGATGCCGCGCGCTTCACGACCGCCTACGCGAAGCTCCTGGCTTCCGGCGAGTGGCGCGGCGAATTCCGCGTGCACAACAAGACCGGCGACCCTCTTCAGGTTGAAAGCACATGGAGCCTGGTGCTCGGCGCCGACGGCCATCCGCGGACCGTCCTGATGATCGACACGGATGTGACCGAGAAAAAGAAGCTCGAGGCCCAGCTCCTGCAGGCGGACCGCATGGACAGCATCGGCATGCTCGCCGGAGGGGTCGCCCATGATCTGAACAACGTCCTCGCCCCGATTCTCATGGGAGCCGAATTGCTGCGCCTAAGCCAGATGGATCCCAAGGACGTCCGCGTCATCGAGCACATCGAACGCAGCGCGCAACACGGCTCGGAGCTGGTCCGGCAGCTCCTCACCTTCGCGCGCGGCGGCGAAGGCGAGCGCACCGAGATCCAGGTCGCTCCCCTAGTCGAGGACGTGCGAAAGCTCCTCCGGCAGAGCCTGCCGAAAAACATCGAGCTGGTCGTATCCTGCGCCGATCCGTGCTTGCCGATCCATGCGGACGCCACGCAGATCAAGCAGCTGCTGCTCAACCTTTGCATCAACGCCCGCGACGCCATGCCCCAAGGCGGGCGCCTCGAGATCCGCGCCGAAAATGCGACGGTCGACGAAAAAACCGCGCGTCTTCACCCCGGCGCTTTGACGGGCCCTCATATGCTCCTCTCGGTGACCGACACCGGCACCGGGATTCCCCCCGCCCTCCTGGAAAAAATATTCGACCCCTTCTTCACCACAAAGGGCGTGGGAAAGGGAACGGGGCTGGGGCTTTCCACCGTCGCGGGAATCGTCAGGAACCATGGGGGCTTCCTGAATGTCGAGAGCCGCGTCGGACATGGAACCACGTTCCAACTGATGTTTCCCGCGCCCCTCCAATCGGCTTCGTCGACGGAACATTCGGCGCACCCTTTCCAGGGGATCGGCCATGGCATCGGCCATGGCGAATGCATCCTCGTCATCGACGATGACGAGGATGTCTGCGCAACCTTCCGATTCGTGCTCGAAAAAGCCGGCTACCGTGTCGTGACCGCAAATGACGGCCTCACGGGCGTCGCCGAATTTGAGCGCCAGCACGGCGAGGTTACCGTCACGATCACCGATATGCTCATGCCGGCCATGAATGGCCCGCAGGTGATCGAGGCCTTGCGCGCCCGTGATCCCGCCGTGCGCATCATCGCGGTCAGCGGCTTCTTCGGCGCCAATGAGCTGACCAAGAACTTCGATCTTCAAACCGTGGCCGCCACGCTGGTCAAGCCCATCGACACGGAGCAATTGCTGGGCACCCTCCACCGGGTGATCGCCGCCTAGCCCGAACATTTAGTCAGAGCGGCTCGATCTTGAGTTCCTCGCTGTCGAGGCGTCCATCAGCGATGAGAAAGCCGGCTCCGCCGCCGGGCAGCGCCCGCCGGTCGTCCTCAGCCGCGAGGATGAGCGTGCCGTTCAGGTAGCCTTTCAAGGCGTAGCCGCGCACCTCGAGGGCGAGATGCGCCGGCTCCCGCAGGCTCCACGCGCAAGGAACCTCGGCGAGGACGGTTTCCTCGTGATCGGCGCGCACGAGCACCGCGCGGCCGTCCGCTCGAAGGAGCAGCCCGTAGTAGCGGGTGAGACCGCGGACGCGCAGCGCAAGGCCGCATTCGCTCCCCAGAAAAGGGATCAGCGGGGCGCTCACCCGATAGTCCGTCCAGTCGGAGGAGCCGGTGTGCAGGATGCCGCGGCCGCGACTTTGGCTCATGACAAAGGAGGTTTTGCGCCAGAGGTGCATGGGGCTGACGCTCAGGATGAATTGCTCGTCCCAGAACTTGCGCTCGCCGTCGGCCGGCCGCCTGAACGAAATCGCGGGCGCGCCCGACCAGGTCATCCAGTCCAAATGCAGCCG
>Ga0070713_100003248_pt1 | contig 10721 bp, 6 predicted proteins | sample LARL82metaG_FD_65465 | JGI IMG/M metagenome (GOLD analysis project Ga0070713, IMG submission 65465) | Corn, switchgrass and miscanthus rhizosphere microbial communities from Kellogg Biological Station, Michigan, USA - LAR L8-2 metaG | ecosystem: Host-associated > Plants > Roots > Rhizosphere ... | reverse complement strand
ACCTGGGTATCAGCATGAACGTCTGGCGCTTCGACGAGCGCATCTTCGACGCGTGCCGCGCGGTGCCGCGCTCTGCACGCGGCGAATTCGAGCTGCCCGAAGCGGTCGGCGTCGCGCTGGTTCGAGGGACGCGGTTTCGCGTGATCCCTGCGCGCGGTCCCGTCCTCGACCTCTCGCGCCGCGCGGACGCCGCTGACGTCGAGCGGCGGCTCTCTGGCGTGGAGCCGAAGCCGTGACCGCGACGGCGCTCGTTGAAGCCTTGATTGCGGCCGGTCTCGATCCGGCCGAACGCGCCGGCAAACAGACACTATTCACGACGGTCCTCCGCGCGTCCGCGCCGCTTCAGAGCGGAGTGGCCACCGACGTGTGGTGGGTGCCCGGCCGCATTGAAGTGTTCGGCAAACACACCGATTACGCGGGAGGGCGGACGCTCGTCTGTCCCGTGCCGCGCGGCTTCGCCGTCCTCGCCGCCCCTCGCCAGGATCGCAGCGTCACGGTCACGGACGCATCGCGCGATGACTCGATCACGCTGCCGGCAGGCACCGACGTGCTGCCGCAGACGGGCTGGCGGCACTACGTCGAGGTCGCGGTGCGGCGCCTTGCCCGGAATTTTCCGGGCTGCGCGTTCGGCGCCGACATCGTCCTCGCCAGCGATCTGCCGCGGGCGTCCGGGATGAGCAGTTCGAGCGCGCTCGTGATCGCCGTCGCGGCGGCGCTCGGCGCCATCGGGGGCGTGAGGAAGCATCGTGCATGGCAGGCGAACGTGCGCACGTCGCTCGAAGCGGCAGCGTATTACGCCTGCATCGAGAACGGGCTGCGGTTTGGCGGCCTCGAGGGCGACGGCGGTGTGGGAACGCACGGCGGCAGCGAAGACCACGCGGCAATCGTGGAAGGCCGTGCCGGGATGGTATCGGCGTTCGGCTTCGTCCCGCCGCGCGCGATCGATGTCGCGCCAATGCCGGCCGAATGGCGATTCGTCATCGCCCCATCCGACGTTCGCGCGAGCAAGACCGGCGCCGCATTATCGAAGTACAACCAGCTGTCGGCCGGTGCCGGCGCGCTCCTGGCGTTGTGGAAGACCAACCACGGCGGGGCGGCAGTATCGCTCGCGGAGGCGCTCGCATCCGAGCGCGGCGCCGCCGAGCAGCTGCGCGAGTATGCGCGCCGCTCGTCGGTGCCTGGCTGGACGCCCGAAGATCTCGAGCGGCGCCTGGATCATTTCATCGGAGAGGACGCGCGAATCCTGCCGGCCCTGGACGCATTCCGTCACGCCGACACCGATGCGCTGGCCGGACTCGCGAGAAAGTCACAGGCCGATGCCGAGCGGCTCCTCGGCAATCAGATCGATGAAACCATCGCGCTGGCGAAGCGCGCGCGCGAGCATGGCGCGTTCGCAGCGACCAGCTTCGGCGCCGGGTTCGGGGGAAGCGTCTGGGCGCTCGCGCCGGCGGATACGGCGGAGCAGGTCGCCCGCCGCTGGCATCGCCACGCGTTCGTGGCGCGTCCGGGCCCTCCGATTATCCGCCTCGGGTATGCATCTCCAAGTGAGCGTCGCGCTTGAGCGCCGCGACCGGGATGAGAGCATCGCGCCCGGGAGATGTCAGCCGTTCTTCGGCGCCGCGATCCGCGCGCATCGACCAGACGGTCGAAATCAGGTGCGCGAGCTCCTCGCGGGTTGCGCCTTCGCGCAGCGGATGACGCAGGTCGAGGCCGCCGCGTGCGTACAGACAGAGCAGCCACAGCCCGTCGGCCGTCAGGCGGCTGCGGTCGCACGCAGCGCAGAACGGCTCGGTCGTCGACGCAATGATCCCGAACGTCGTACCGTCCGGCAGCCGGAAGCGCTCGGCCGGTGCGGAGTCCCGTCCCCCGAGCGGTTCGACTGCGCCGTATCGTTCGGACAGACGCGCGAGCATCTCCCGGCGCGAGACGACGGCCTCGCGCGACCACTGGGTGGCTCCGCCGACGTCCATGTACTCGATGAACCGCACTTCCGCGCCGTAGCGTTTGCCGAATTCGAGCAGCGCCGAAAGCTCGTCGTCATTGCGACCCCGCATGACGACGGTATCGATTTTCACGGATGTGAAGCCGGCGCCGGCCGCGGCATCGATCCCGGCAAGGACGGCGGGCAGCTCGTCGAACCGCGCGATCTGCTTGAAGCGCTCGCGGTCGAGGGTGTCGAGACTGACGGTGATCCGATGCAGGCCGGCGGCGCGCAGCGCCTGCGCCTGCGGCGCCAGGAGGACGCCGTTGGTCGTGAGCGCCAGATCCCGAATGGCCGGACGCGCCGCGAGCAGCGCAATCAGCTCGGTCAGATCCCGGCGGAGGAGCGGTTCGCCGCCCGTCAGACGGACGCGGTCGACGCCGAGCGATGTGAACGCATCGACGATGACCGCGATCTCCTCGAAATCGAGAATGCTCTGGCGGGGCAGCCAGGCATAGTCCGGCTCCGGCATGCAGTACTGGCAGCGCAGGTTGCAGCGGTCGGTGACCGACACGCGCAGGCTCCGGAGCGGCCGGTCGAAACGGTCGAGGATCACGGTACCCGTCAATTATCGCCCAGCGCGGCCGTCTTCAACGCGGGCAGCTCAACCGCATCGCCAAGCTCCCCCGGGCGTCGCGCGCCTGCAGTCACCCGATCGTGGGAGGCGGCGCAGGAGGACCCGGCACCTTTGGGTGATTCCTGCATTCTTGTTTTGGCCTGATCGTGGGCGTGTAGGTCGCAGGAGTGTTGCGATGCACGTCCGTGTCATTTCAGTAGTATCGGCGCTGATCGTGGAGTTGGGCGGAGGCGTCGTGGCGCCGTTCCCTGAGCCGCCGATCCCGGCGCCGATTCCGGTCCAAATTCCGTCCCCTTCTCCAACACTTGCGAAGCTCGATCCGATTCTGCAGACCGTTCAGACGACGAGCGGCGTATCGCGCGTCATCCTCCGCGCCGTGGACAGCCCGTCGATGCCGCTGCTCTCAGCGCTGATCACTCAGGTCGGTGGAACACCCGGCCGCGTGCTGTCCATCATCGACGCGCAGGCCGCACTCGTGCCGAACGCTGCGTTGCCGCTGCTGGCCGCAACCGGCATCGTGATGCGGATTGCCGCCGATCGGCCGACCATCGGTACGAACGAGAGAACGGGACCCACCGTCGGCGCGACGGCGGTGCGGCAGACGTTCGGATACGACGGCGCCGGTATCGGCGTCGCCGTCATCGATTCCGGTGTTCAGTCTTCGCACGACGATCTGGCCGGCGCATCCGGGGGGTCGCGCGTCGTCCAGTTCGTCGACTTCGTGAATGACGGTGTCGAGCCGTACGACGATTTCGGGCACGGCACGCACGTCGCCGGGATCATTGCAGGCAACGGCTTCGACAGCGGCGGGCGGCGCGCGGGCATTGCGCCAGCCGCGGGCCTCGTCGCCCTCAAGGTGCTTGACGCCTCCGGTCACGGCTACTTGAGCGATCTGATCGCGGCATTCGATTACGTGCTCGCGAATCAAGCCGTCTATTCCATCCGCGCCGTCAACGTGTCGATTGGCGCGGGCGTGTACGAGTCGTACAACACGGACTTCCTCACAGTAAGCGCCAAACGCCTCGTTCAGGGGGGGATCGTCGTGGTCGCCGCCGCCGGAAACAACGGGAAGCAGAACGGCGCGGTTCAGTACGGCGGGATTACCGCGCCCGGCAACGCCCCGTGGGTGCTGACCGTCGGAGCATCGACTCACAACGGCACGATCGACCGATCCGACGACGCGATGGCGCCCTTCAGCTCGCGAGGTCCGACGGCGGTCGATTACGCTGCGAAACCCGATCTGGTGGCGCCGGGCGTCGGCATAGAGTCGCTCAGCAGTCCCGGAAGTACGATGTATCAGGCCCGATCCTCGGCGCTGCTCCCGGGGACGCTCGATCCGGGATATCTGCCCTATTTGAGCCTTTCCGGGACGAGCCAGGCGACGCCTGTCGTCACCGGTACCGTCGCATTGATGCTGCAGGCAAATCCGGCGCTGACACCGAACGCGGTGAAGGCGATCCTGCAATACACCTCGCAGAGTTATCCGGGGTACGACGTGCTGACAGAGGGCGCTGGGTTTCTCAACGCGCTCGGCGCGGTCGAGCTCGCGCGATGGTTCGCCGGCGCACCCGTGACCTGGGATGTGGGGAGCGCTGCATGGAGCCGCCAGATCATCTGGGGCAATCACTTGATCACCGGAGGGTTCCTGACGCCCGACGCGAACGCGTGGTCCACCGACGTGGATTGGGGCGCGCCGCTGCGTGGCCCCGCCAATATCGCGTGGGGCGTGATATTCGCGCCGCCGACCGGCGCCTGGGCAACGTGGGGAACGAGGTGTTCCGACATTACGTGCAGCAATGTCACGTGGGGGAGCCCTGAATCGCAGAACGTCGTCTGGGGGTCGAGCTGCGGCGGCGCGGACTGCCCGACGTCGATGCCTTTGCCGGGCGCCGCGGCGCTCATGATGTGGCAGCCCGCCGCCGCGAACACGATCGTGTGGGGGACGAGCGACGGCGATTCGGACACCATCGTCTGGGGAACGAGCTGTGACCCAAACTGCCACTGACGCGATGCCGTCCGGCACACTGAGCTGGGCCACGCTTCCGATCTCGGCGCGCGCGTATGTTGCCGTCATTACCACCGCCGGCGCGGTCGTGATCGCCTACGCGTTGCTCAGCGCGCGAGCGAATCCCGGCGTGTTCGTCGTTTTGCTTGCCTGCGCGTGTCTCACCTCGGCGTGGAAGGTGAATCTACCGCTGCCGATGAGCAATGGCTGCACGCTCTCGATGTCGTATGCGGCGGACTTGATGGCATTGATTCTCATCGGTCCTGCGCCCGCGACGCTCGTTGCGGTGGCGGGCGCGTGGACGCAGTGCACAATCAACGTCAAACAGCCGTACCCGTGGTATCGCACAGCGTTCAGCATGTCCGCCGAGGCGCTGACGATGACCGCGACGGCCGCGGCGTACGGCGCGCTTGGCGGTGGCGCCGCGCTGCCGCTGACGGAGATCGCGCGGGGCGTGGTGGGCGCAATCGCCGCATACTTTACCGTCAACTCGGCGATCGTGGCAGTCGCGATCGCGTCGTCTACCCGTCGATCCGTCTGGCGCGTCTGGAATGACGACTTCCTGTGGAGCGTTCCGAGCTTCATAGTCGCCGGCACGGCCGGCGCTGTCGCAGCGGTCGTGCTTCAGCGAGGGGGGGAGTGGTTTGCGATTCTCGCGGTCGCGCCCGTGTATCTCACCTACCGGACCTATCAGGTCTTTCTCCGGCGCATCGAGGACGAGCGACGGCACGTCATCGAAACCGAACGGCTGCACGCGGAAGCCGTCGAGGCCCTGACGCAGGCAAAGGAGGCCGAGCACGCGCTCGCGAATGAAAAAGAGCGGCTGGCCGTTACGCTTCGGAGCATCGGCGACGGCGTCATCGCGACTGATCTCGAGGGGCGGGTCCTGCTCATCAACAATGCTGCCGAGGGGATGACCGGCTGGGCGCAGGCTCAGGCGCTCGGGCAGCGCCTTCAGGACGTGTTCCAGACCTGCGAACCCGAGACGCGGCGCCGGTGCGACAACTCGGTCGACGCCCTTGCGCGTCAGCCTCCGCAGACGGGACTCTGCCGAAGCACGATTCTCGTCGCGCGTGACTTGTCGGAGCGCCCGATCGAAGAGAGCGCGGCGCCGCTTCGCGACGCACTCGGACGGACCGTCGGTTTGGTTGTCGCCTTCCGCGACATCACGCAGGCGCTGCAGATGCGTGAGCAGCGCGACAAGGCGCAGCGCGTCGCCATGCTCGGCCTCCTTGCGGGGGGCATCGCGCACGACTTCAATAACATTCTGATGGGCGTCACCGGTAACCTGTCGCTGGCGCGCGCGAGCGTGACACCAGGAACGCTGCCGGCGTCATCGCTGGCGGAGGCGGAGGAGGCGTGCCTGCGCGCCCGTCAGCTGACGTGGCGGCTCCTGACGTTCTCGAAGGGCGGCGTCCCCGTCAAAAAGATCGTCTCTGTCGGTCCGCTGCTCCAGGAAGCCGCCCGTCTTGCCACGCGCGGCACCAACGTGACCTGCCGCCTGACGGTCGCGCCCGATCTCTGGTCGGTGTCGGCGGACGAAAGTCAGCTCGTTCAGGTCTTCACCAATCTGATCCTCAACGCGCAGCAGGCGATGCCCTCCGGTGGCATCGTGGACGTGACCGCGGGGAACGCCGTAGAATCGCTCGAACACTGGGAATATGCCCTGCGCGCCGAGCCCGGACCGTACGTGCGCGTGTCGCTCGTCGATCAGGGCATCGGGATTCCTGAACAGAACATCGGTCGCATTTTCGATCCGTATTTCACGACGAAGCAGATTGGCAGCGGTCTTGGTCTGGCGACCTCGTACACGATGGTCAAGAACCACGGCGGATACTTCTCCGTGCAATCGAAACCCGGACAGGGCACGACGGTCACCGTAAATCTGCCGGCGGCCGATGCGGCATCGACGCTGGTGTCCGAGGGCGTCGTCCTCGCGCCCGGACGGCGGGACATCTCCGCGCCGGGATCGACTCCCAGCCGCATTCTCGTGATGGATGACGAGGCATCGATCCGCACGCTCGCCGTGAACATGCTGACATTTCTCGGTCACGACGCCGAAGCGGCGAGCGACGGACATGTCGCGATCGAGCAGTTTCGACGCGCGTTCCAGAGCGGCCAACCGTTCGATGCGGTGATCCTCGATCTGATCGTGCCCAACGGGATGGGCGGCCGCGAGGCCCTGGAGCAGCTGAAAGCAATCGATCCGGCGGTGAGCGGGATCATCGTGAGCGGCTACGCGCAGGATCCGGTCATCACGGACTATCGGGAGCACGGCTTCAAGGCGGTCATCGCCAAGCCGTTCACGCTTCAGGAGCTCCGCTGGACCCTCGACTCCGTGATGCCGGCGCCATCGAGATGGACGGTTCACTGAACTTCTTACATCTTCGATGTAGAAACGACAATTCCGTTTCCCGGTCTCGTCCCCCTCCTCAGCCAGAATTGCCTGATGACGGCCGTGTTGTGCCTGAGCTCGGTCTGGTATTGCCTTTGCGACGCATTCGGCACCGACATCAATGGGGCCGAATCCGGGTGGAAGTCACCGTGTGCTGGGCCAGCACATGCGTTCCCAGGTTGCAATCGCGACCTCGTCTCTTGTCGTCGTCGTCATCAGTGTGCTCGCCGGGCGCGGCGTTTCAGCCGTGCCGCCCTGTCCGCCGTCGAACGTGCGAATCGTCAACGCCCTCTCTGGCCCTAACACAACGCCGCCCAATGTCACGGTCGTCGCGCCGGTATCCGGCGCGACGGTGTCCGGATCCGTCACGGTCGCGGCCTGCCCGGCCTTCAGCAGCGCCGTCGCCGGTGTTCAGTTCAAAATGGACGGAACGAATCTCGGGGCGGAGCTCGCGAAAGCGCCGTTTGTCGTCACCTGGAATACCACGGCTGCCTCAAACGGCAGCCATACGCTCACGGCTGCCGCGCGCGATGCGGCCGGCAACTCCACCACATCCGCTCCCGTCGCAGTAACGGTGTCGAATACGGCGGACACCACGCCGCCGGTGTTGACGGTCATCACAGCTTCGTCCATCGGCGCATCGACCGCGACGATCACCTGGACCAGCAATGAGGCGAGCGATTCGCAGGTGGACTATGGAACGACGTCCGCGTACGGGTCCACGACTTCGCTTGCCGCTTCGCTGGTGACTTCGCATGTCGTGACGCTGAGCGGTCTGTCGGCCGGCACTGTCTATCACTTCCGCGTTCGATCGCATGACGCCGTGGGCAACCTCGCGGTGTCGAGCGACGCGACGTTCACTACGCTGCCCGTCACGACAGCGACGTGGCCGCACGAACCTGCCGGTTTTGTCCCGTACACAGACTGGAGCGTCAGCGCTCTCGCAGCCAGCGGATGGAACACGGTCAACTCCAATGGTTTAGCGAGCATCATCGCCGATGCGTCGGCGCCGGTCTCGGCGCCCACGGTCGGGCAGTGGAAGTACCCGATCGGATTCGCCGGCGGCACGGCGCCGGCCACGATGTACTACCCGCTGCCGAATCCATTCGATGAAGGGTTCGTCGGATTCGCGTGGAAGGCAAGCAATCCCTGGCAGGGACATCTCAGCTACGTCAACAAGATCATGTTCCTCCAGAGCCGGAACTCGTCGTGCGGCAACTTGTACATGACGATGTACGGACCGCCGGGAGGACCGTACGATCTGCGCGTTGCGCCGGAGTGGGGAAACTGGAACTGGCTGACGCCGAACGCCAACAACGTCCCGGTGTCCCTCGGCACCTGGCACAAGATCGAGCTGTATTTCAAGTACAACACCTCGGGCAACAGCGACGGCATCGTGCGCTGGTGGATGGACGGGACGCTGATCGGCAACTACACGAACATCGTGTTCGGTCCGAGCGGGTGCTTTGGTGAATACCAGCTCAGTCCGACGTGGGGCGGCGTTACTGATTCGAAGAACGAAGTCGACTACTTCTGGTATGACCACGTGTACATCAGCCAGCGGGGAAGCACCCCTGCGGACACGACGCCGCCCTCGGTGACGATCACCGCCCCGGCGGCGAATGCATCGGTGTCCGGAACGGCGACGCTATCGGCCTCGGCGTCCGACAACGTGGGCATCGCTGGCGTGCAGTTCAAGCTGGATGGCGCGAACCTCGGCACACAGGACACGGCACCGCCGTACTCGTTGTCGTGGGACACGACCACGGCCGCCAACGGCACACACACCCTGACCGCTGTCGCGACTGATACCGCGGGCAACACCACGACGTCCACCACCGTCTCGGTCACGGTGTCGAACGGGTCGTCGTCTCCGCCGTCGGGCGCGTTACTGTTTCAGGAGACGTTCGAGGACGCGAATCTGTCCTCGCGGGGCTGGTACGACAATACGACGCCGCTTCTCTCGACCACGGAACACGTGGCCGGCAGCACGAGTTCAATTCAGTACACCTTCAATCAGGGTGCGACGACACCCACATTCGCATCGACCGTTCGCCACAAATTCACTCCCACGGACTCGGTCTACCTGAGCTATTGGGTCAAGTACAGCACGAACTGGGTGGGATCGCAGAAGCCGTATCATCCTCACGAGTTCCATTTCCTGACGACGGCCGACGGAGACTGGTCGGGACTGTCGTTCGATCACCTGACCACGTACATCGAGCAGAACGGTGGCACACCGCACATCGGCATTCAGGACGGTTCCAACGTCGATCAAACGAAGATCAACATCGATCTCACGGCCGTGACCGAGTCACGCGGCGTTGCAGGCTGCAACGGTTCGAGCGACGGCTACCCCGACGATTGCTATTCGAACGGCACAGCGTATGTGAACGAGAAAAAGTGGACCGCGCCGTCGCAGTACTTCACCGACTCGACCGGTCCGTACTATAAGAATGACTGGCACTTCGTGGAAGCGTATGTCAGGATGAACGCGATCGTCGGTGGTAAGGGCGTGAACAACGGAGTGGTCCAGTATTGGTTCGACGGCCAGTTGATCATCGACCATCACGACGTGCTCCTTCGCACGGGAGCGAACGCGACAATGCAGTTCAATCAGTTCGTGATCGCTCCGTACATCGGCGATGGCTCTCCCATCACCCAGTCGATGTGGATCGACAACGTGACCGTCGGCACCGGCAAGTCTTAACCATTCTCTGCAGCGTCGTGATCCTTGCGGCCGGTTTCGCCGGCCTTTCCATGGCGCCGGCGTCACCCGTTATCTTCATACGCGAGTCGTTCGACGACGCAAAGCTGGCGGCGCGCGGCTGGTACGACCATCCGGCGCCGCTGCTGTCGCCGGGCGTGGCGGGGACCGCGATCGAGTACAGGTTCAACAACGGGGCGACCAAACCGACGGCCGGCTCGCCGCTGCGAAGGAAATTCGGTCCATCTGACTCGATCTATCTCACGTACCGCGTCCGCTACAGCTCGAACTGGCTCGGATCGGGGCGCCCGTATCATCCGCACGAATTCCACTTCCTGACTACGCTCGACGGCGACTGGACGGGACTCTCATTCACTCATTTGACGGTGTACATAGAAGAGAACGGCGGCGTGCCTTTGGTGGCAATTCAGGATGGACTCAATGTCGACCAGGGAAAGGTGGGTGCCAATCTGACCGGTTCGACGGAGCGCCGCGCGGTCGCGGGGTGTAATGGATCCGCCGATGGCTATCCCGACAACTGCTATCGGGCCGCGGAGGGCTTTGTCAACGAGAAGAAGTGGAAGGCTCCCTCGAGGTTGTTCGGCGACGACGCGTGGCACACAGTGGAGGCGTATGTCAGGCTGAACTCGATCAGGGACGGCAAGAGCGTGAACGACGGGGTCATCCAGTACTGGTTCGACAAGCGTCTCGTCATCGATCACGCGAACGTGCTGTTCCGCACGGCGGCGAACGCATCGATGCAGTTCAATCAATTCATCATCGCTCCCTATATTGGCGACGGCTCGCCAATCGCGCAGTCGTTTTGGGTCGACGACCTGACCGTTGCGAACGGCCGTCCATAACAGCGTGAAGCCGATTTCGGCGGCGACGGCGATCCTTGCGGTGCTGCTGGCGTCGTGCCATTCGGCGGCCGCGCCGACACCCGCTGTTCGTGCAGGAGCCGCATGGCCCGCCGAACCGGCGGGCTTGACGCTGCTGACGGATCACGTGTGGACGGCGCTTTCGGGTGACGGCTGGAAACGGCGCGACAGCAAT
>Ga0070713_100003247_pt1 | contig 10724 bp, 7 predicted proteins | sample LARL82metaG_FD_65465 | JGI IMG/M metagenome (GOLD analysis project Ga0070713, IMG submission 65465) | Corn, switchgrass and miscanthus rhizosphere microbial communities from Kellogg Biological Station, Michigan, USA - LAR L8-2 metaG | ecosystem: Host-associated > Plants > Roots > Rhizosphere ... | reverse complement strand
GACGCGATCTCGGGATATATTTTGGTGGGGGTCCACGGGAGGAACGAACTCGTGGCCATGGATCCCGCATCTGCTGAGATCATCGGTCGATATCCGCTTCCTGGAATCGAGAACCCGCACGGGATCACACTGGATACTTCCAATCACCTTGCCTTCGTCGCTGGAGAGGAAAATCATACGCTTGCAGTTGTCGATCTCGATTCGATGAAGATTCTGGCAACCCATCAGGTGGGAGAAGATCCGGATGTGCTCGCCTTCGATCCCGGCCTGAAGAGGCTGTACGTCTCGGCGGAATCGGGAACCGTTACTGTTTTCGAAGAGAGCGGGCGCGAACTGAAATCCCTCGGACAATTTCACATGCCGCATGCGCACACCGTAAGCGTTGATCCTAAGACTCATCTGGTATATTTTCCGCTAGAAAACATCGATGGACATCCGATACTGAGGATCATGAAGCCAACGAGTTTGCCTTGATTCTATGTACGCTCAAAGGAGGGCGGAACTCGGCAGGGACTAGCCGGGCGGGAGCGCGTCTTGCTCTCCTTGGGTCCATGTGTCTGCCATTGATATCTCTTTACGCGCAGACCACGGCAAATCGTCAAACGAGAACAGCGCAGGCTGCTGGCCTCCAACCTCTGAGAACCGCTCAGGCAGTCCGTGTTGACGCTGCACCAAAGATGGATGGGACATTAGCCGATCCATTGTGGAGCAGAGCCACTCCAGTCGGCAATTTTCTACAACGAGAGCCATACGAGGGCCGCGCGCCGACCGAGAAGACTGAGGTCCGCATCCTCTACACCAAGCGGGAAGTCTATTTCGGCGTCACCTGTTTTGACTCGAATCCGAAGGGGATTATCTCGACCGAGTTGCGCCGGGACATCAGCCAGGAGCTGGACGACAATTTCGAGATTGTCATTGACTCTGCTCATGATCGCCGGAACGCTTACGTCTTCCAAATCAACCCGCTCGGTACGCAGCGAGACGCTCTCATCACCGAAGAACAAGTCACAGACAGCGGTTTGGGGGATGGTGATTCTGGCTGGGACGGTGTTTGGACTTCAGAGGCTCGCATCTCCGCAACCGGGTGGACAGCCACAATCGCCATTCCGTTTGCAACGCTGAACTTCATGCAATCTCAGGATGTTGTATGGGGCATCAACTTCAAGCGATTCATCCGACGAAAGAACGAAGAGGACCTGTGGTCGGGTTGGCGCCGCGTTTATGGCGCCTCTCGGATCAGCCAAGCCGGCGAGTTGCGAGGTATTTCCGATATTGGCAGTGGACGCCTGTTCATCGTCAAACCTTACGTGTTGACCGGCTTCAGCCATTTTCCTCCGGACACAGCCGGGACCGGACTGACTCCGGGGACCAGCGCGCTCAACACCGCCGGTGTCGATGTGAAGTTGGGCCTAAAGTCAAACCTCGTAGCGAATCTCACCGTAAACACTGACTTCGCCGACGCGGATGTAGACACGCAGCAATTCAATCTCACGCCCTACAAACTCTTCTACCCGGAAAAGCGGCAGTTCTTCTTGGAGAATGCCGGAGTCTTTAACTTCCCGCTTGGTGGTGGGGGAGACCTGATCTTCTTCAGCCGCCAGATCGGCATCGATCCCATCTCAGGCGAGGTGGTTCCCATCAATGCGGGCGCCAAGGTCACTGGCTCTCTGAAAAACTTCGCATTCGGCGTGATGGATGTGGATACCCGGAGTTCCGGACCGAATCCTTACGCAAATTATGCTGTCATGCGTGTGAAGCGCTCGCTCTGGGGCAGCTCCTATCTTGGCGTAATGGGAATCGACAAGCGCTCTGGAAATCCCAATGACAATTTCAATCAGGCAAGTGGGGCTGACACGCGTTTGGTCTTTTTCAGAGATCTTGTCGTGAACGGGTTCGCCGCGCAAAGCCGAACGCCAGGCCTCAACTCTGGGCAGACGGACCTTGGCGCTGGGGTTGATTACCAGACCAATTGGCTGGAGGCCGCTGCAGAACACCGGAAGGTGGGCTCAAATTTCAATCCGGAAGTCGGCTTCATCGAACGATCGGACTGTATCTGCGACTACGTCGATCTGACTCTCAAGCCGCGACCGAAGCTGCGCGGAGTTCGCGAACTGAATTTCGAAAGCTTTCTATTTCACGCTCCCGACATCCACCATGTTCTCCAAACGCAGGAATGGCAGGGAACTTTTCGGATCGAATTCAACAACGGGGCATACAGCGATGACGACATCGTTGACGTGCTGACCCAACGGCTGACGACGCCGTTCAATGTTTATAAAAGGGTCTTCATTCCCGCTGGCGAATATCACTGGACCCGGCATCAGTTCACATATGGATCTCCGCAGGATCGCCGCCTGATGGTCAATTTATACGAGCGTTTCGGAACTTACTACAATGGCCGGCTGAATGAGGCGCGTATCCGATCGACATATCGCTCCAACGAACGACTGTCCTTCAACGTGGCTGAGCAGTGGAACCGCTTTCGGCTCCCCGTTGACAGAGGCGACTTCTCGGTCTTGTTTGGCAGCCTCCAGGCGAGCTACTCGTTTTCCCGATTCCTGACGTTGTCTTCTTTGGTCCAGATGAACACGGCGAATACGCAAGCTGCGAGCGCGAACATTCGCCTGCGGTGGAATTACCGCCCCGACAGCGATCTTTATGTCATCTACACTGCCGGCCAAAGCTTCGCCAGCCTCGTTACAACGAATCCTCCGGAGTTTTATCAGAACAAACTCGCCATCAAGTTCACATACTCGTGGCGACCCTAGAGCGGCCTGAGCGGTTTTGGGGTTCCGGATGTATTAAGGCAATCCAGGAGCGCCAATCCGGGAATAACAAGTTGACAACACTCGTGCCGAATGTTGCCAAAGTATAAGTCCTGTTTGATGAGCCTCGCAAATTCTCCGGAAGTTCCTCCCACGAGAGTGCACTGTCTTTTTTGGAAACTGCTGAAGAAGCCCTCGTGCGCTGCTCGTGAGGCGCGCGAGGGCTTCTTCGGTCTATTCGTTCTCAGCTGTAACCGGGAGTTCCAGGGTCTTCTCAAGAAGATTAGCCTTCGCTTTTGCCTCATCATATTCAACAAAACTGGAGATCAGCTGGTTTGTCTTCCTCATTAGATCTCGATTCGCCTGGGCGTAGTCGCGGTATGGAGGCATTTGTACCCTGTTCTTATTTGCATTGAAGTGGTCGATCGTAGCCTGGAGGTGATCGGCCATATCGTGGAGTAGGGGGTCGATGCGGTCGATCGCTTCTTGTTGCCAGGGCGATCCGTCCGGCCGGATGGAGCTGAGCTTATTGAAGTCGTTGATCAGGTCGTTCGCGTGGACCCTCATCTCCTCTAAGCGGTTTCCGTGCGACTGCCATGATAGGGTCGAACGCGTGTAGGATTCCAGTGTCTGCGCGTCCTCTTCGGCTAGCACGGCATGTGCTTTTGCTTCCTTGAGCAAATCTGTGATTGCTTTCGAGTCGGATATTTGCGCCTTTGCGAATGCGGGAATTAGCAGCATCAACCCCAGAAGCGCAGTCTCTTTCAATGTGGCCAAAACCTGTGTCTTACTCATGTTTCCTCCTGGGCGAGATCAGTTGATTTCCAGCACCCTGCGGCTCTGGATAGGCTCGCCCCTTCGCAAATGGCCGAAGTGAGATTTGAATTCGGAGTCTCTGCGCTCAAATTTCGGCGTTCATTTGAGCGCTCGCACGGTCTGCTTTGCGCAAGTGAATGACAGTTCGCAGGTCATGCGCCCGATATCTTGATTAGCATCTCGTTTGCCATTCTCTGGCAGTACAGCGAGCACTAACCTCTTTGGAAGAGCTCTAATCGCGAGCAATCGTCAAAAAGCGTGAACACTCTGTGGCAATTTATGAACAGAGCCGCTGGGCGTTGGCTGCGACTTCTCAGGTGGCAACACGACACTCAAAACGCTGAGTGCTACCGCAGTTAGCGGAGCTACGAGTGCCACGCCCAATGCGCCCGCGATCGAGCCCAGCAAAAGCTGTACGCTTAACGTAAGCGATGGCGGAAGCTTTACGATTCCGCGGTCCGCCAGAGGAGAAACAAGATTTCCTTCCAGGAAGTGTGCCAAGCAAAAGAGCAAAGTCGTGAGGAAGCCCTTGGTTGGGCCAATGGCGAAAGCGAGCAGAGCCGCGGGAACTAGAGATAGGAACAGCCCACAGGAGATCAACGCTCCAATCGCGGTCATCGATATCAAATCTCGCCAGGAGCCAAGCGCGGACCGTTTTCGTCGCCGAGGTCAGGCAAGCTTCAAAAGTCGACCGATACGTCGCCGGCACAATCCGGCGGACGCCACGCAAATAGAAATCCGGCTCCGCGCCAAAGTACAAGCTTGAGATGGTGACAAGCAAGATCGCTGCGATCGTTGCCCCAGTCAAGTACATCGCGCCGCCAATGCCGGAAAGCACGAAAGATGCTCCACGTGCCAACTGCTCAGAATCTTGCGTCTGCGCAAGCATCCAGCGACCCCAAGTTTCAGATTGCAGACGCATGTGGATCTGGCGGATCGCAGAGGGAACAATTGACTGCAGGTCGCCGATCTGTTGCAACAGCAGGCCACCGCGCGTCCAGATCAAAAGCGCAATCATCAAACCGAGACTTGTAATCACAATTGCGAATGCGAAACCTCGGCGCATCGGTATCCATGACCTGAGCCACTTAGCGAATGTGGACAGAATCAACGCACCGATGCAAGAAGCAAAGAGCAACAGAAGAACGTAGCGTGCAGCCCATGTTAGCCAGAGAAAGAGGACGGCAACAGCACAGATCAACACAACTAAGACCGCGCGCTTTCTGAAGTCATCCATGTTGAATCACGGTAGGTGCCTTATGCGAATCGTCGGTTGATCTGGTCATTGCTTTCTCGGCTGGCTGCCCGGGCGCGGGCACTGCAAAATCACTCAGCGGACCGCTCGGCAGGATCATGCGCAGCGAGTTTAGGATCGCGGCCAGATCAATGAATTCCTGGAGAATTGCGCCCTCGATCGGTGCAAGGAGGCCAAAGAATCCGGCTCCCATGCCAACTCCGCTAAGCGCCATGCCTCCGATCGCACTCGTGAGAGCAATGCGGCGCATCCGATTTCCAATGTGAATGAGTTCATCCACGCTGCCCAGGGACGACTGCAGGACCACGGCACCGGCCGCTTCCGATGTGACGTCGCTATTGACCCCAAGTGCAATTCCCACGGTTGCGTTCATCATTGCAGGGGCATCGTTGATGCCATCGCCGATATACAGCGTGTTCTCTTTCTTCGTCAATTCCTTTACGAGTGCGAGCTTCTCTTCTGGGCTCTTTCCCCCGAAAACCTCGGAGATTTCCATCCCTTCGGCGAAGTATTGCACCTCGGCAGGCCGATCTCCGGAGAGAAGTACGACCTTTGAAAAGCCGTGGCGAGACTTCACATGCTTCAGGAACGGCTTGCTCTCAGCGCGTGGTTGATCACGGAAGCGCAGTAACCCGGCAAGTTTGTCGTCAATTAGGAGGACGCACTCCATTCCTGTCGGGAGATCGTCGAGTTGCTTCTTCTTCTGTAGAGTCTCCGGCAGTTTCTTGCGACTGGTTAGCATTACCACGTGACCGGCTATCTCACCGCGCATGCCGCGCCCTGGCGCTTCTTGAATCATCTGCGGATTCAGTAGCGAAATCTTCTCCTCTTCCGCGGCATGCAGAACTGCGCTTCCCAGGGGATGTTTCGAATACTTTTCGAGGCTCGCCGCAAGCTGGACCAACTCCCGTCTTGGCCAATCGCCAAGGCAAAGAACTTCGGTAAGAATCGGCTTGCCATAGGTGAGCGTCCCCGTCTTGTCGACGATGAGGGTGACACACGACTTGATCTTTTCGAGGATGGAAGGATCTTTCACCACGATTCCACGCCGTGCTGCCACGGAGATCGCACCCGTGATCGCAACGGGAATCGCAAGAAGCAAGGGGCAGGGTGTGGCGATGACTAGAACGGCCAGGAAGCGCTCTGGATTTCCGCTCACGATCCAGGCCAATGTTGCGACGAGCAGGGAAAGCGGGGTATACCAGATTCCAAGTCGGTCGCCGAGACGTTGAATGTGCGGACGGTTTTGCTCCGACGCGTGAAGAACCTCCACGATCTTCGCGTACCTCGAATCTTTCGCAACCCGTGTGGCTTTGATCGTCAGTACCGAATCTCCATTGACCGCCCCGGACAGGACGAGTGCTCCGGGTGCCTTTTCGATCAGAAACGGTTCTCCAGTCAAATAGGACTCGTCCATCCGGCCCAGGCCATCCAGGACGATTCCGTCTACCGGGCACAGTTCATGCGGATAGACGCATAGCATTTCGCCTAAGGCAATTTGCTCGATCGAAACATCAGCGATGATACCTCCCGTTCCAAGCCGGTGAGCAATTTGCGGCATTCGTCGTGCGAGAGCGCGCAGCACAGATGACGCGCGGCGGGTTGCGTATTCCTCCAAAGCCTTTCCGCCTGAAAGCATGAGGATCACGATAGCGGCAACCCAGTACTGATGAAGAAGAACGCCACTCACGATCGAGAGGAACGCAAGGATATCGACGCCAAAATTGCCGCGTACAAGTTGGATGATGAGTTCAATGCACAGAGGCAAGCTGGCAATGATGACACTGACGAGCAGTACAGTGCTTCGTAAACTCGCGTTGGGAAATGCAATCGGCGCGCTCCAGGCGGCGAGCATGCTACCAAGCATCAAGACGGCCACTAGACCGTGAGAGGACCAGCCGAACTGCCCGCGAAGCTTGTCCAACATGCGCAACTATGCCGTTCCTCTCACGCTGTTCTTCTCATTAGGAGATGCGGTCCGCGCGCCGTGCTCGTCACGGGCAGACCAATCTCCTGCGCTGCTTTTCGGAGCGCCGACTCGTTCTTCCGGCGTTCGAAGATTAGCTCGTTCTCCGTCCAGCGTCGAATCCGCAGAATCTCACAACATTGCTCGCATAGCCAGAAATAGCGAGACCGAACCGCGCAGATCGGGAACCCAGAGTCGCTGCGCGTTACGCGTTGCTCGGGCGGAACGTCAAGCTCGATCAAACGCAGCAGGCCGCTTGTCAAGTCATCCGCAACACGACCGCATTCTGGATTTGCACAATGCATCTTAGACATCCCTCTTTGGCACGAGAATCTTGAACGGTGGACGCGCCGGTCACGGAAGGTGGAACGTATGCCGCGGCCGTGTCAGGCCCGCGCACTGGAACCCCGCAGAAATTCAGTGATGCAATCCCGGGTCCATAATCGGCCGCGCATTCTGCATCGGGAACCGGGCAATCTGCTGGATAACCAGGCTCCCTTTCAGGTTCTGTCAAAGAATTGCGACCAAACTGTCAGAATTCTTGTCGGATGCTCGAGTTTCGCACTAAGGACCTACAGTGTTAACGCGCGAAAGCCAGTCAGGCGAGGCTAATGAGGCGCTACTTTCCTATCTCATCCGATTGGCCGGCAATTTGCAGATAGTTCTTCACACTGAAAACATCAGGGACAGCGTTCGCTCGCATGAAGGCCATGTCTTTATCGGCTCTGGAATTGACAATGCCGTAAAGTTCCACATGGCCATTTTGGACTGAGATACGAATGGGCTTAGCAGGGTCAATAGAGTATCTGTTGAGGGGCGGATATCCATAGATCGCACGAGCGACCGCTATGCGAGTCTGGTCGTCCATTAACGAAACCGGATCCACGTCGATCTCTTCGATCACGTCTTTGACGCCGGGCTGCGTGGACACTAGGGCCAAAGCGGAATCCTTGTCTACATCAGTTCTCGCGTGACCGCCTAGAGTCACAACGCCGGATTCAACGGTGAGGCTGATCGCATTAAAAGCGTTGCCATAGCCCACGCGATCATAGGTCAGCTTTTCCTGAAGTTTCGCCTGAAGTTCCCGGTCTGGAAAACTTGGCCCAGCAACGTCGACGAGATTACGGACCGCGATGACTCCGCTCGCCTTTCGTACCCGCTTCTCGGCATCTGCTTTGTATTCGTAAAGATCGACAGTGCCGGTCAACGTCGCGATCCCGTTCTCTACACTTACCTTGATCCCACGGTATTGCTTTTTGTCCAGCCTAGCCGAAGCCGCAGTAGTCGCGGGATTGCTGTCTTGGTCTAGAGCATTGATGCCTTTCTCATTCGTCACAGCTCCAGAGAGTTGGGGAATAGTCAAAACAGAAACCACTGCAGCAACCGCAAGAATCGAAATACTCGCTTTGTTCATCGCCTTCGTCATGGCCGGATCCTTGTCTTCGCGAAGAGTCTTCGCGAGGGTTCGAGTGGCCATCGACGCACAACAACCGGTACTCCTCAGGATGATCTCGGCTGAACGGTTGACTGCCTGCATGAAGACCGATATCGCTGCGTCTGGAAGGCCCTGCCCACTCTCTTGCACTTTGTGCGCCAAAAGCTGGAGGTTAACGACACTTTGATTTGCTGATACTCAGCGGCCCATGGGCAAAGTTCGCTGATGTTGAATCGTTGACTTCACCGGCATTTTAGCCGCATTTCTTCAATCTGTTCTCGCGGAAAAAGCGCCGTCTTTCGGGCAAGATGTCCCGAACAAAGTCCTGCTCCGCGGCTGACGTCTTCGCTCTAATCCAAAAACTCGAACAAGGCGTCAGAATCTTTTGACGATCTCGCTACGGTCCACAGCAGGCATCGTTCTGAGTCCTCGATTCCCGTGCAATCAATCTGGCTATCTAAATGCAACGATCCCCATTGGAAGCTCTCGCGAACTCATTAGAGTCGCAGTGTGGCCCGTACGAGTTTTTGGAAACCGGTGAACGGTTAGCAAGGAGATAGGAATGAGAACTGCAAACCATATATGTGGCGCAATTGCTCTTGTCGTACTGCTTGGGATGAGTGCTAATCTCCCAATGTCCGCGCAGGAGGGGAAGCTCAAAGTTAAGGTCCATCCTCCTGAGGCGTACGTCTTTGTGGATGGTAAGGCGATGGGGCAGGCTTACCACACGGTCATGCTCAGTCCAGGTAACCATCGCATCGATCTCGTGAACTACGGCTACAAAACAACGACTCGGGATGTATCCATCTCGTCCGGTGAAACTCTGCGCATCGAGGCGCAGCTCGAGCCTATTCCCGAAACAGTGACGGGACCTTGGGGATGCATCACTATCGAAAATGCCCAACGGGATGCCGTGCTGCTCAACGGGAAAAGCGTTGAGTTTTTCGTCGGCCATGGCGATGAATTCAATCACCAGTTTGGGCTTAAGCAGGAATTGGTGGTGCCTCCTGGTACTTATCAATTGAACGTCGTACGAGAGGGGAAGGATATCTGGACCGGCTCGGTTGAGGTTCCGGCCAACCAACGAGTCGTGGTGGATGTTCCCACGGGCGTTCGGAAGACTGTGCCTTGGACGCGTGGAGAACAAATGAGTGCATCGCCTCGTTTTCATGCTGGCATAGCCAGCGCGAGAGTCGCAGTGGCCAAACCCACCGCCCAGCTTTCCTCGCAGACAGAGCAGACCAGCTGCGGCGATTCCGCAAAACTGAAATGGAATACAACCGACGCGGCGAGCGTCGAACTGAATCCTATCGGCATCGTGACGGCGAATGGCGAACAGTCTGTCCAGCCCAAGCAGACAACCCCCTATGAGTTGAAGGCAACTGGCCCTGGAGGCACTGCAACTGCCAAAACGACTGTCAACGTGAACAGCGGGATTGCGGCAAAGCTGGAACTTTCGCCGGCAGAGGTCCGTTACACAAAAGTGGGCGACAAGGTCACGGAGTCGGCCGATTCTTCATTGACCTGGTCTGTCTCGAATGCGAACGCGGTTTCAATCGATTCCCTCGGTTCAGTTGATCCCACGGGGAACCGACCCGTGCAAGTGGCTCCTCGTAAGACTGATCCGGGCCCAGTCGATGAAACCGTTACCTATACTTTGACCGCTGCGAATGCATGCGGTGGAGCGGAAACAAGAACCGCCACTCTGCACATCACGGGCTCAATCAAACAACCAGAGATCACTCTCGCGATGCGCAGTATCTATTTCTCAACAGACAAACCGAATGTAAGAGGATCAAAAGGCTTGGCCGTCAGCCAACAGCAGACGTTGAAGATGCTTGCGGGCGCCTTCAACAACTATCTTGCTGATCACCCAGACGCCCGACTCGTTCTAGCCGGACACGCCGATCGGCGCGGACCAAATCAATACAATCAAGCACTCTCAGAAAGACGGGCGACTGTTGTGAAGAATTTCCTGGTTAAGCAAGGCGTTGCCGCCGAGAAGATCGACTCTCATGCATTCGGAGAGGAACGAAACCTGAAATCCGTCGAAGTGAAACAACTCATCACTCAGAATCTAGATGCGACCGACCAGGACCGGCAGAAAGCGCTACAGCGACTCACCACGATGGTCTATGCGCATAATCGCCGGGTTGATATGAAGCTGAGCACGACGGGCCAGGAGTCGGTTCGTAACTACCCATTCACGGCGGAGGATTTTTCAATTCTAGTCAAGCGCGGTGAATTGAAGGAGGGAATCGCAGGATCTGAAGAAAAGGAGAATCTCGGAGACTGAGCGACGGGAGTGATTCCCAGCCTGCTTCGAAATGAGCAGGCTGGGAGTTGCAGCTCAATTCTCATTTTCGGGAAGCGAACCTAACTGTCAAATCCAGAGACCCTGCCGGAGGACAAATGAAGATCCAAGTCAATGGCGACCATAACATTCTGGTTAATGCAGACCTCAGGCATTTTGTTGAACACGAAGTG
>Ga0070713_100003244_pt1 | contig 10726 bp, 10 predicted proteins | sample LARL82metaG_FD_65465 | JGI IMG/M metagenome (GOLD analysis project Ga0070713, IMG submission 65465) | Corn, switchgrass and miscanthus rhizosphere microbial communities from Kellogg Biological Station, Michigan, USA - LAR L8-2 metaG | ecosystem: Host-associated > Plants > Roots > Rhizosphere ... | reverse complement strand
TTATTATCTGACGTTCGGTGACTACGATTTCCTGACGATCGCCGAAGCGCCGAATGACGTGCAAATGGCGGCCGCCCTTTTGGCGGTGGGAAGCGGTGCCGGTGTCACCGACTTGCGCACGACGGTTGCCATGACATCGGTTGAGGCAAAAGGCGCCTTTGCGGCGGCGAGCGATCTTGCGCCCGCCTTCAAGTCGGCTGGAGGAACTTAGCGCTCGGGCTGGGGAATAAACAAAAGTATCGCGGCGTTATAGACAACCTGAACAGAATCCAACGAGAAAAGGGGAGAGAATTCAATGCGCGCGTTTTTGCGTCTGGCCACAATCATATTGCCGGTTTTTCTGGCGTGGCCGGCTGCGGCCCAGAACTACCCAAACCGCACCGTCAAAATGATCGTTCCGTTTGGTGCCGGTGGTCCGGCCGACGTTTATGCTCGGGTCCTCGCTCAGCATCTGACCGAGGAGACCAAGCAGTCGTTTATTGTCGAAGACCGGCCCGGCGCAGGCTCCGTTATCGGTACCGATGCGGTCGCAAAGTCGGCGCCCGATGGCTACACGCTCCTGGTGATGTCGAACACGCATACGACCAACGAGTCGTTGTTGCCCAATAAGCCGTACCAATTGATGCGTGATTTCGTGCCAGTCGCGACGATCAACTATTCCGACCTGTTGATGGTTGTCCACCCCTCCGTCCCGGCCAAGTCGGTCAAGGAATTTATCGACCTGGCGAAGAAAGAACCCGGCAAGCTCAACTACGCGTCTTCCGGCCCCGGCACGCCCTATCACATGGCGGGGGAGCTGTTTAAGGCAATGAGCCAAACCGACATCGTGCACGTACCGCACAAAGCATCCGGCGACGCGCGCAACAGCACGGTGGCCGGCACGGTTCAGATGATGTTTGACGCCGTGACCACCATGTCCGCGCTGGCAAAAGGCGGACAGGTGCGGGCGCTCGCTACCACGGGTGACAAACGCAATCCACTGACGCCCGACCTGCCAACCGTGGCTGAGACGGTCCCCGGTTATGAGGCGACCATTTGGTTAGGCGTGATGGCGCCCAAGGGAACGCCCAAGGAAGTCATTACCTTCCTCAACACCGCCATCAATAAGGTGATCAATTTGCCCGACGTTAAGGAGGTCTGGCTCAAGCAGGGTGCAATCCCGTTGGTGAAGACGCCTGAGGAATTCGACGCCTACCTGCGTAAGGACATCGAAAAGTGGGCCAATGTGGTAAAAGTATCGGGAGCCAAGATCCAATAGCGCACGATCTCGAAAAGCCACAATCGGCTTCGAATAAGGTCAGGCGCAAACAGACCAAAAGCTGATGCCAACCATCGATGGCGCATTCATAAACGGCTTGCTTTCAACGCCGCTGGTGCTGCCGGCCTCCGTGGCGGGTGCGCTGGCGGCGTTGTTCGTCGTGATCATTGTGATCGCATTGCGGCGCGCGGCGAGTGGTGGCGGTGCGCGGCTGCTCATTCCGTTGATCGCGATCGCCGTTGCGGCAATTGCCGTGATTGGCGTTCTCGAGCGTATGGCGACTAACGAACGGATGGCCGGGCAACGCGCGCTGCTTTTGCGCCACACGCAGCTCAGTTTGAGTGCCGTGGCCCCCGGTTCGGCGCTGGCCTGCCTGGACGGCGCCGCGGGCGACCAGATCGAGACCGCGTGTGAGAAATCGGTGTTCGCCGATGCGCAAAGCGCGGCAGGTGCGGTCGCCTATATCGCCGCGCGTCTATCGCTGCTATCCGACGTATTCGCAGCGGTGCAGCATGGCAGCCCCGACCTTCAGGCGATACTGGCGAGCACGCGCCGCGCGATGGAACTCGACCGCTATGGCATTGCCGCGCATGTTCTGGCGGAGCGTGACGGATGCACGGCCGAACGTTGCGCCGCTTTTGTCATGTTTCAGGATACCGGAGCGCTCAAGGCCAACCTCAAGGTGCATGCCTTCGATACTTATGTAGGCCGATACGCCGCTGACTGGGCTAAGAAGGATCCTGCCGCCGACAAACAGCCACAAGCAGCCGCTTCGGCGCCGTCGCCCGTAGCGAGCGCCGGACCCGAAGCGTTCCCGACGGGCCATCCGGTCGATCCTCGTTACGACTTTCCCTCGTCCGCATCGATCCCGCCGGTCAGCATCATGAATGCCGAACCGCCGGCTCCGAAAGAACAGGCGGCCGGAACTGGGGGGCAGGCTCCGGCCGCGGCCCCCGACAAGACAGCCGGCAATCCGCCAGTGCCTCCGAAGCGTCCACAGGCCCAAGCGGCAACCCCGCCCGCGCGCTAGTATCGGCCGTCGTAACGCGGGCCCTCATGTTCAAATCCGTTCTGATCGCCAATCGCGGTGAGATTGCGTGCCGCATTGCCCGAACCGCGCGTCGGTTGGGCCTGCGCACCATCGCGGTCTATTCGGACGCGGACCGGCACGCGCTTCACGTGCGTACCTGTGATGAAGGTCATGCGATTGGGCCGGCGGCCGCGGCGCAAAGCTACCTGGCGATCGAAAAGCTCATCGCCTGCGCCAAGGCTGCTGGTGCCGAGTGCATCCATCCCGGCTACGGCTTCCTTTCGGAAAATGCCGACTTTGCCCAAGCCTGCCACGATGCCGGCATTGCGTTTGTCGGTCCGCCAGTCGGCGCCATCCGCGCCATGGGTCTGAAGGATCGCGCCAAGGCCATTATGGAGAAGGCCGGGGTCCCTATCGTGCCGGGGTATCACGGTGAGATGCAGGAGCCAAAATTTCTCAAACAGAAAGCCTACGAAATCGGATACCCGGTCTTGATCAAGGCCGTCGCCGGCGGAGGCGGCAAGGGGATGCGGCGCGTCGATCGTCATGCCGACTTTGATGCGGCGTTGGAAGGCGCCCAGCGTGAGGCCAAGACGTCTTTCGGCGATGGGCGCGTTCTCATCGAAAAATTCGTAGCGAGTCCGCGCCACATCGAACTGCAAGTCTTTGCCGATGGGCATGGCAACATTATCCACCTGGGGGAGCGCGACTGTTCGCTGCAACGCCGCCACCAAAAAGTCATCGAAGAGTCCCCCGCGCCGGGCATGAGCCCGGAGTTGCGCGCCGCGATGGGCGCCGCAGCTGTCGCCGCGGCGAAGGCGGTTGGATATGTCGGGGCTGGTACCGTCGAATTTATCGCCGACGGCTCCAGCGGCCTAAAAGCCGGCGGCTACTGGTTCATGGAGATGAATACCCGGCTGCAGGTCGAACACCCGGTCACCGAGGCCGTCACAGGGCTCGATCTTGTTGAATGGCAATTCCGCATCGCGTCCGGCGAAAAGCTGCCACTGACGCAGCAACAGGTGAAATTTGACGGTCACGCGGTGGAGGCGCGGGTCTACGCGGAGGATCCGGAGCGCGGCTTCTTGCCCTCGACCGGTCGGGTCATTGCTTTGGAATTTCCCAAATCCGATGGCATACGCGTCGATACCGGCGTTGAAGCGGGCGGGGAGGTCACGCCTTATTACGATCCGATGATCGCCAAGCTGATTGCCAACGGGAAAAACCGCGGCGAGGCGCTCGAACGTCTGGCGGGTGCGCTCGACGCGACGATCATTTTAGGCCCGCGAAGCAATGTTGGCTTTCTCGCGAAGCTTTGCCGGGCACCCGCATTCCGCAAAGGCGCTTTCGATACAGGTTATATCGACCAGAACCTGTCCGGCCTCGGTGCAGCGCCGCAAGAGCTTGATCGTGCTGCCGTGGCGCGCGGGGCGCAGGAACTCTTGGCGCAGACGCAGGCTCACCTCAATGATGCGCAAGAGCACGAGGCCGACGAGCCTCTTTCACCCTGGGATGCAGCTGACGCTTTCCAGTTGTCAGGCGCACGACGGCTGGCCGTCCCGATCACGGCTGAAGGCGAAACCCTTGTCGCCGAGATTATTTACGGGCTGCAAGGGCCGATGCTTTCGGTGGAAGGCGTGGAGCCGGCCCTCGATTCCGTGGCGGTCGCAGACGAAAACGCGGTCTATGTCTTGCGCCATGGCCGTCAGACAAAAGTCACATTGCGCGACGCAATGCTTGACGAGGCTGGGGATCAGGACAAAAGCGGTCTTGTACGCGCGCCGATGCATGGCAAGGTGCTTTCCCTCCTGGTGGAGCAGGGTGCGCGCGTCACCCGCGGCCAGCGCGTCGCTGTCATTGAGGCCATGAAAATGGAACATACTTTGGTTGCGCCGATCGACGGCACGGTCACTGAAATTGCGGTTGCGCCAGATGCGCAGGTGGCTGAAGGCGGCAAGGTGATGGTCATCGCTGCGCCTTCCAACGATTAGCCCGCCATGCCGCTTCATCTCATCAAGTTATGTGTTGGCTGCGATTCTGTTGCCGACCTTGAGGATTGGATCAAACAAAAGCTGAAAGAGAAGAAGAGGCGCGGTCAAAAGTCTGAGCACATCCATACGACACGCGTGGTGCCCAAGCGCGCCGCGGAACTTACGGACGGCGGGTCGCTCTATTGGGTGATCCGCGGCCAGGTCGCTTGCCGCGAACGAATTCTCGACATCCGGCCTTTCACCGACAAAGACGGCATCGGCCGCTGCCGGGTGGTCCTCGACGGGAAAGTCGTGTTGGTGGAGCCGAGGCCACGCGCTGCATTCCAGGGCTGGCGCTACCTTGAAGCGAAAGAGGCGCCCCGCGACCTCTCGCGGGCGGCGCCCGGCGCGGCCAAGATGCCCGAAGCCATGCGGCGCGAGCTGCAGGAACTCGGTCTGCTCTAGACGCCGATATTGTCGATGAGCCGCGTTTTTCCGAGCTTGGCGGCGACCAGGAGCCGGACCGGGCCGTCTTTAGGGGACTCAATAGGCATCAATGTCAGCGCATGGCGTGCTTCAAGATAATCCAAGATGAATCCAGCCAGATCGATCTCGATCCGGCCAACATTCAATACACGGTCAATCTTCTCGCCGTTCTTGATGCGCCCAGAGCAGTCCTTGAGCACGCGATAAAGCATGGATGCCACGGCGCGCTCCCCCGCCGAGAGATAAACATTGCGCGAAGACAGCGCGAGACCATCCGATTCGCGCACTGTGGGAACTCCGATCACTTTCACGCCGAGATCGAGGTCGGCAGCCATCTGCGTAATGACACGGAGCTGCTGGTAGTCCTTCTGGCCGAAAAATGCGAAATCGGGTGCAACCTGCGAGAACAGCTTGGCCACGACGGTCGCGACACCGCCGAAAAAATGCGGCCTGAACTCATCCTCGAGACCGACCTTGGCGGCGCCTTCGGGGGCAAGCCGCGTCGCAAAGCCGGCCGGATACATTGCTTCCACTGACGGCGCCCATACGAAGTCGACCTTGGCTTCTCGCAAGACCTTAAGATCGGTCGCGAAGCTGCGCGGGTAACTTGCGAAGTCTTCATGTGGCGCAAATTGTGTCGGATTGACAAAAATCGAAACAACGACTCGCTTGGCGCGCTGCCGCGCTTCGCGCACCAGCGCCATGTGGCCACGGTGCAACGCGCCCATGGTCGGCACCAGGGCGATCCGCTCGCCGGATTTACGGCAGAGTTCCAGAGTCCGGCGCAGCGCAGGAACGGTACGTACAACTTTCAGGCGGCCTGCCATAATTTAAAGCCCAGTGTCTCAAAACCGGACTACGACCTAGCAAGGCAGACCGAAGGGGGCCAAGCAAATTGGTGATCACTTCGGGATTAACTTGACTAAAGTACACCAATATCTTGAGATTTGGCGGTCGTGGGGGGCGGCATGCTGATCCAACCGATCCCGGAAAGTGTTCAATCTGCACATGTTGTCGTTCTCGGAAACGAGAAAGGCGGCTCCGGCAAATCCACGACCGCGTTGCACATCGCAGTCGCTTTACTCAAAGCAGGCCAGCGCGTAGCCACCATCGATCTCGACTCCCGTCAACAGAGCTTCACGCATTACATCGACAACCGGCGCGCTTGGGCTTCGCGCGCGCGCATCACGCTCGAATTGCCATCGCACTATTGCATCGCGCGTGCCGAAGGCAATTCGCTTGAAGCGAACGAAGCGGAGGAGTTCGCCAACTTCTCCGCGGCGATCAGCGCGATCGAACACAATCACGATGTAGTCGTGATCGATACGCCCGGCGCCGACACATATTTGATGCGGCTCGCGCATTCGATGGCGGACACGCTGGTCACACCGCTCAACGACAGCTTTCTTGATTTTGATGTACTGGCGACGCTGGACCCGACCAATTTCAGCGTGACGGGTGAAAGCCACTACGCTGAAATGGTGCGCGAAGCACGCCGGCAGAGGCGCCTGGTCGACGGCCGGCTGACGGACTGGATCGTGGTGCGTAACCGTCTTTCGACTCTTTCCTCGCGCAACAAACGTCTGGTCGGCGACGGCATCAACGAATTGTCGAAGCGCATGGGCTTCCGGTGTATCGAAGGTTTTGCCGAACGCGTGGTCTATCGCGAATTCTTCCCACGCGGGCTGACCGCGCTTGATGACCTTGACGAGGAAACACTTGGCACGCGGCCGAACCTCTCGCACCTGACAGCGCGCGAGGAAGTTATCACGTTGCTCAATTCTTTGAATCTGCCGCTGTCCGAGAATGGCAAACGGCGCGCTGCCGCGCGTGCGGAATGGTACTCGGTCATGGACCAGCCGCTGCAGGTCCACGATATCATCCTGTAAAACCGTTAAGCTTGAATATGGACGCGGTTGTCGCCAACTGATTCCAGGCGTCCGCGGCGGTCGCGCGCGCGAGAGCGTTTCAGTGTAGAATTTTCCGATGAGCAAGGACCCAAAGCAGACGCCAGCGCCGGTCTCGGCGAAGCCGGAAATCGAGGCGTTCGTGGAGCGCGTTCGCGCGTTGGGGCCGGCGACCGCTCCCGGAACGCGCGGCCGGTTGATCTTTGCGCTCGACGCTACGATGAGTAGGCAGCCAACCTGGGACACAGCCTGTGCGTTGCAGGCCGACATGTTTCGAGAGGCTGCAAGCATCGGCGGGCTCGATATCCAACTGGTCTATTTCCGGGGCCTGAGCGAATGCCGCGCGTCCGGTTGGGTTGCCGGCAGTGAACGATTGGCCGAACTGATGTCGCGCATCGATTGCCGGGGAGGGCAGACACAGATCGGAAAAGTTCTGAATCACGCCCGGCAAGAAACCGGGCGCCAGCGGGTACAAGCGCTGGTTTTCGTTGGGGATGCCATGGAAGAGCCCATCGACCATCTTTGCCAGGCCGCGGGGGAGTTGGGACTTCTCGGCGTGCGGACCTTCATGTTTCAGGAAGGCAACGACCCTGTGGCGGAAAATGCTTACCGTGAAATTGCGCGGTTATCGCACGGCGCCTATTGCCGCTTCGATGCTGGATCGGCACACCAGCTCGGCGAGCTGCTGCGCGCGGTCGCCGCCTATGCCGCGGGGGGCATCAAGGCTCTTGCTAATTTGTCGGCGAAGCGTTCGTCTGCCGCGCAGATGCTGTTGACCCAGTTGAAGTAGCCATGCCGACTCTCATTTTTGGTGCGCTTGCGCTGGTGCTCGTGCTGTGGGCACTCAGCGTTATCTCAAAAGTAGATCCCAGGGTCGCTGCGCGGGTGACAAAAATCGCAGGCGGTCTGCTTGCGCTCGGCTTTGGCGTATTTCTCGGATTGCGCGGTGAAATCGGAATTGCCATCCCGCTTGGCGCGTTCGGATTGGGGTTGCTCGGGTGGGTGCCGTTCGGACCGGCCGGCTTCTCCGCTCGCACGCAGAAGAGCGAAGGCCAGACGTCGCGCGTACGCTCAACCTTTTTCGAGCTGGAACTCGACCATGATACCGGCGCGATGCGTGGACGGGTGCTGGCCGGCCGCCATCAGGGCGCCGAGCTTGAGCAACTCGACATCGAGACACTGGTCGCGATGTTGAGCGAGATCGACGAGGAAAGCCGCGCGTTACTTGTGGCTTATCTTGACCGCCGGGATCCCAGCTGGAGTGAGCACGCGCAAGCGGACGCGACAGCGGGGCGGCATGCCACGAGCACCGGAAAAATGTCGGAACAGGAGGCCTATCAAATCCTTGGCCTGCAGCCCGGTGCGAGCGCCGACGACATCGGCCGCGCGCATCGCACGCTGATGAAGAAAATGCATCCCGACCAGGGGGGCTCGACGTATCTCGCGGCCCGAATCAATGAGGCCAAAGAAATCCTTCTTCGCAACCATCGCTGAGGTACTCCACAAACTCGACCATCAGCGGCTCCTGGTATTGGCGCATCCCGGTTATTGTTTTTATCCGTCAATTCTTCAGAAACATGCACGGAATTTCGTTGCGTTTAAGTTGCTTGCAAACAGCTTCCGCCCGGTCCTTTTCCAGGCCCGCAAAGCGGGCGCGGAACATGGTCTTCTCACCCTTGGCGGTTTTTTCGGTGAACGGTTCGGCGCGCCCGAGCAAATCCTTGGCTTTGCTTTGAGCGAGGTCCAGCCGCTGCTTGGCGTCTTTCTCGTCGTCGAAGGCACCCACTTGCACGAGCCAGCCGCTGCGTTTAGCCGCCGGCTCCGCAACGGCAGCAACCGGTACTGGAACGCTCTTGCTCACGGATGCGACTTTCGCCGGTAGCGTGCCGAGTATTCCAGGCTTGGCGCCTGGTGGAGGTGGTGCGACCGCAGAAGCCGGAGGTGGTGGCGCTGCCTGTGACGGTGACAGCTGGGGCGGCGGCAACTGCGGGGGTGTCGAGTCACTTTTCACCGTGTTGATCGTGGTGATGTTCGCTGCGTTGGCAACCGCGGGAGCGGGAGTGAGCTGCCGGTTGTCGGACGGCAACGGCGACAAGGATGCCGTTTGCATGCTGCCCGGATGAACGATGACGGTTTTCACCGTGTTCGGTTTGATCGGTTCGGTGGATCCCGGCGCGGGCGCGTCAACGGCTACTGTTGTCGGCGTCACCGCGGCGACCCGCACGGGCGCCGAGCCGGTGCGATCATCCTCCTTGCTGTCCTTGATATCCTTGCGCGCAATATCTTTAGCAGCTTGCGCGGTTTCCCAACCTTCAACGACCGGCGGGGCGGTTCGTTTGACAGCCGCGACATTGACGTTGCTTTCGATCAGGCCACGCACGCGCGCGTCGCGCGCTTCGGCGGTGCGGCCGCCGAAGACGACCGCAATGATATGATGGTTGGCGCGACGCACCGAGGTTACGATGTTGAATCCGGATTCGTGGATATAGCCCGTCTTAATGCCGTCGAGGCCGTCCACTGTGCCGAGCAGATGATTGTGGTTGCGGATCGAATTGCCACGGTAGTCGAACGTACGGGTGGCGAAATATCGATAGTAGTTCGGGAAGCGATCCTGAATCGCCCGGCCAAGGGTCGCCTGATCGCGCGCCGTGGTGATCTGCTGATCATCGGGCAGGCCGGAGGCGTTGCGGTAGACTGTCTGCGTCATACCGAGCGCGCGCGCCTTTGCGGTCATCATTTTGGCAAAGCCCGGCTCGTCTCCGCCGAGCGCTTCGGCCACGATAACGGCTACGTCATTGGCCGACTTTGTGACGATCGCGCGGATCGCGGTCTCGACGCGGATTGAATCGCCGGGCTTGAGCCCGAGTTTGGAGGGCGCCTGCGCGGCGGCGTGGGCCGAAACCGGCAGGTCGCTGGTCAGCGTGATCTTGCCCTGCTCGAGGCGCTCGAACAGCAGGTAGAGGGTCATGATTTTGGTGAGCGAGGCGGGATGGCGTGGGCTGTCGGGATTGCTCGACTGCATCACGGCGCCGGAATTCACGTCGACTACGATCGAGGCGTAGGAAGGGTTGTAACTCTCGCCTGTATCCGAACGGAGGCGAAATCGTCGACGGGCGTCCGCGTTGTCTGTCAGGGACGCGATGGCCACACAGGCCGTTAGACCCAGGATGCCCCAGCGCAGGCCACGACGGCCAAAAACTCCCCCACGCGGCATTCGCTCTCCCCAAACCCGTTTTGTGGTGGCGGTCCCCTAGGCCGCTATCGTGGCCGTTTTGTAGCCTGTCGGCGTCGCGACAATTTATGACGGTAGGAGAACGCGGTTTACAAATAATTAAGGCAATCCCCCGGATTCTAAAGGAGTTTTTGCAGTGCGATAAAAACCCTTGACTTATTGTGCAGTGCAATATAAGTTAATTTTATTCCCGGGAGAGGCCGGGTTCAAAGTTCAGCACATTGGCACCGCTTAGCGGGCCGGGAAGGGATCCAATGGTCAAGAATTTAGAGGACCTCCAGCAGGTCAGCAAAGACAACGTCGACGTCACCTTGAAAGCCATGGGCGCTCTGTCGAAGGGCACGCAGGCGATTGCGGTTGAGGTTGCGGACTATTCGAAGAAGGCCTTCGAAGACGGTACGGCTGCTCTCGAGAAGCTGTTCGGCGTCAAGTCGCTCGACAAGGCGATCGAAGTGCAGACCGAGTACGCCAAGATCGCCTATGAAGGGTTCGTGGCGAAGGCTTCCAAGATCGGTGAACTGTATGCCGATCTGGCCAAAGAGACCTACAAGCCGTTTGAAACCATCATCGCGAAGGCGAAATAAGTTGCGTCGCGTGGTGTAGCGTAGCGTTAAGTTCGCGTACGCGTTTCGAGTACAAAGCCCGGCTCTCGTTGCCGGGCTTTTTGTTTGCCCTGAGCTACCGCGCGATTCGTAGTTTCGTCAGTTCGGTCCCGATCTTGTCGAACGTTGTGATGATCTGGTCGGCCGAGGTCAGGAGCGAAAACTTGCTCGGATCGGGAAACGTCCGTGCAATAGTTTCAGTTGGCGCGGTGCCCGCGCAATTCCTGAGAAGCGTCGATGT
>Ga0070713_100003243_pt1 | contig 10727 bp, 5 predicted proteins | sample LARL82metaG_FD_65465 | JGI IMG/M metagenome (GOLD analysis project Ga0070713, IMG submission 65465) | Corn, switchgrass and miscanthus rhizosphere microbial communities from Kellogg Biological Station, Michigan, USA - LAR L8-2 metaG | ecosystem: Host-associated > Plants > Roots > Rhizosphere ... | reverse complement strand
TCCACGCTCACCTCGACGCAGCCATCGCGGCCGACCTCGCGGCCCTGGCTGGCGCGATAACGCTGGCCGTACGCGGACAATCCGCCGGTGGCCTGCAAGTACGCGGCAATGGCGGCGTTCGCGCTGCCGGTGACCGGATCTTCGGGTATGTTTTCGGAGGGACAGAACGCACGCACGGCCATCGCCGCCCTGCCATCGCGCTCATGGCCGAAGACGCATACGCCGAGTGCCGATGCCTGTTCGCAGGCACTGGCGAGGGCGATGAAGTCGGGGTGCAATCCACGCACCACGGACGCTTCATGCAGGTCGCAGACGATCCAGCGCGGGCCGTTGTCGACAAGGCGTGTCGTGGCCGGATCCAGCGGAGCGTGCAGGGCGGTGGCCAGTTTGTCGGCCAAGTCCGCAGCGCCAGGCGCGATCCGCGCCGGTGGTGCCTGCACGTGGATGATCCGCGACGGACCGGTGCCGACGACCTGCACCGGCAGCAGGCCGGCAGCGCACTCCTGCACCAGCGACGCCTTGCCGCTTTCCACCAAGCCATGATCGATCGCCGCATAGGCGCTACCCACGCTGGGGTGCCCCGCGAACGGCAGCTCCTGGTGGGTGGTGAAAATACGCACGCGATAATCCGCCGTCGGCTGGGTCGGCGGTAGCAGGAAGGTCGTCTCGGAGAGATTGGTCCAGCGCGCGATACGCTGCATGGTGTCGGTGTCCAGCCCCACGGCATCGAGCACCACAGCCAGCGGATTGCCGTCAAACAGACGGTTCGCAAAGACGTCCAGTTGCAGAAAACGGAGTCGACGGGTCATGGGAGCGCCAGGGGAAGCACCCGACCATGCCACCACGGCGGCGCCGCACGCAAGCGTCCATCCGGAATGGCTCGCGCATCGCTGGCTGGCGCCATGGGCGCCAGCCAGTGGGAGCATCAACGCTGCGCTGAATCAGAAACCGCTGCGCAGGAACAGGTCGAAGTTCGTCACGTTGAGCGTACCGATGCCGGCACCCTGGTCGTAGCCGGGTACGCCTTTATAAAACCAGTTGTCGCCGGCACGGATATCGTTGAACGGCGACCACGAGCCGTAACCGAAGATGTTCTGCAGCAGGTACACCTGCGGATTCCAGAAGCCCACCCGGTGCCCGGTGCTTTGCGTCAACAGGGCGCTGATCCCGTTGAGCTGGGGTGCGACGAAACTGGTGCCGCCTTCGAACGTCAGCAGGCCGCCGCCGTCCAGTGACGAGACGAAGCTGTAGCCGGTCTCGGGATCCGCATTCAGCGAAATGTCGGGCTCGTTGCGGCCGCGGTAATTGGCCGGCAGCGTGTAGTTGATGCCGAACGCGGGGAGGAACAAGGTCTGGTTCCTCTCGCTCCTGCGAATGCCGAAGGTGAACTGCTGATAGCGCGGCAACGGCCAGAACACGCTGACGCCGCCGCCACCACCGACCGAGAACACTTCAGGGGTAATGTCCGCGCCGAAATTGGTCTGGAAGTAATTGGCGATGTAATCCCAGCCCCAGACGCTTTCCTTGCCGATCGACGCCGTCGGTCCACCGCTGAAGCTGTAGGAGAACGGCACGGTGGTGCCGCCCGCGGTGGTGATGAAGGGATCGGAGCCCGGGGCGTCGGCGGTGAGCGGCGGCGGCACCGGGTCGGTCGGCAAACCGCCCACTCCCCGCACCGTGTCGTAGGCGCCCGAGTCGCCGGAAGTCGCGAACATCGAGATGCCTTGTACTGCCGCTTCCAGGAAGACCTGGTGGAAGGCAAGCAATTCATCCGTGAAGTCGACACCGCCGTTGAGCTGCGGGAAGTAGAAAATTTCCGGTAAGCCCCAACTTACCGACAAGCTGTCTACCTTGTTGTCGGATACCGACTGATTGAATACATCGAAGAAGCCGGCGTCGGTATTGGGTGCGTCGTATACGATGATGTCGGCCCAGGGCGCCAGGCCGCCGGATTGCTCGACGTCGAGGGAAGTCTCACCCGAGCCGGCGGCGCCGCTGAGCAGCCCGCCACCGTCCACGTGTACCTGGGTGATGCGCTTGGGTTTCACCGCCAGGCCGATCGTTCTCCAGTAGTTATAGGCATCGGCGGGCAGGAAATTCGCCAGGGTGGCGATGCCGATGGTCGAACCCTTGCCGTTCACTCCGGCCTTGTAGAGCGGATTGATGTTGTAGCGGTTGGCCACATCGCCGACCGTGAATTCGCCAGGTATGCAGGTGGCGGTGGGGTCGCCGGTACAGGACACCGTGGCCGGTGCAGCCGTGCCCAAGGCATTGGTTCGGGCTCCCGGCTGCGGCGGGAACAGTGCGCTGACGCGATGCGAACGGTAGCGGGCCTCGCTGCTGAGGCCTGACGCCACGACCAGCGTGTCGGCAAGCGCTGCGGGCATGCTCGGTGTCGCATTGGGCCGATGGAAGGTCGTGCCGTCGCTGGCCCGGTAATCATGGATGGACGTATGGAAGGCCGCATTGAACTGGGCGATCGTACCGCTGACTTTGATCGCGAGATGATTCGGCAGCAGCTCGGCCTGAGCGAGCCCTTGCTGCTGCAGGAACGACTTCACCCTGGATATCTCGTCGGCGGTGGCGCCATAGCGATCGGCGAACTGTGCCGTGGTGAGGAAACGGTGATACGACGGATTGCCCGGGGTGACCGTGCTGTAGATGTACTGCTCGAGTGCATCCTGATGGTGCAGGCCGAGGACCAGCGTGACGTTCACGGTTTGAGCGGGATTGCTTGCCCCGATGTCGATGGGTGCCGCCCTGCTGGTAGGTGCCGAGCCACCAGCGGCGAGCGATGTGGTGGCGAAGCCACAAAGCAGCAACGCCAATGAAGTCGCGAGCGACTTGCGATGCAAATTCGTAAGCATGGGTTTTCTCCAAGGGTTGAAACGGTCACTTGGGCGACGCTGCGGCGAGTAGCTCCCTGTCTCTCGACAAGCCCCCTCCCGACAAGCTTTAAGCCATACATTCGTAAGCTGATACCCCAACAACCAGCGCGGCCCCTGAAGACAAATCCGCACTGGCCGAACGACGCTAGCAGCGTACGGCTGGCCCTGAAAGTGCCCGCTGCGGCGAAATAGTTTGCGCAATCCATGTGGCGGCTCAAGCCGTGCCGCATGTAATTGCGACTATGTCTTCAGGCCGAGGCCCGCCACAGGCTGGCGAGAGCTGCCGGGGTGCCGCCCGCTTTCTGGTCGCAGGCCAAGTTGCGGCACAATAGAGGGATTGTGCGTCGCAAACGGCCGTTTTCGACGCGGTATTTTTTTGGAATCGAAGCCGCTGTCATGACCATCATCAAGCAAGCCGATCTGATCCAGTCCGTTGCCGACGCGCTGCAGTACATCAGCTATTACCACCCGGTCGACTACATCAAAGGCCTCGCTGCCGCCTATGAGCGCGAGGAAAGCCCCGCGGCCAAGGACGCGATGGCGCAGATCCTGATCAACTCGCGGATGGCCGCGGAAGGCCATCGGCCGCTGTGCCAGGACACCGGCATCGTCACCGTGTTCCTCAAGGTCGGCATGAACGTGCAGTGGGACGCCACGATGTCGCTGGACGACATGGTCAACGAGGGCGTGCGCCGTGCCTACAACGACCCGGACAACAAGCTGCGCGCCAGCATCCTGGCCGACCCTGCCGGCAAGCGCATCAATACCAAGGACAACACGCCGGCCATCATCAACGTGGCCATCGTGCCGGGCGACAAGCTCGACGTGATCGTGGCCGCGAAGGGTGGCGGCTCCGAGGCGAAGTCGAAGTTCGCGATGCTCAACCCGTCCGACTCGATCGTCGACTGGGTGCTCAAGACCGTGCCCACGATGGGCGCGGGCTGGTGCCCGCCGGGCATGCTGGGACTGGGCATCGGCGGTACCGCCGAGAAGGCGATGCTGCTGGCGAAAGAAGCGCTGATGGAGCCGATCGATATCCAGGAGCTGATCGCACGCGGCCCGAGCAATCGTGCCGAAGAACTGCGCATCGAGCTGTACGAGAAGGTCAACGCGCTGGGCATCGGCGCGCAAGGCCTGGGCGGCCTCACCACCGTGCTCGACATCAAGATCAAGGACTATCCGACCCACGCGGCAAACCTGCCGGTGGCGTTGATACCGAACTGCGCGGCGACTCGCCATGCGCATTTCACTCTGGACGGATCCGGCCCGGTGATGCTCGATCCGCCGTCACTGGAAGACTGGCCGAAGCTCACCTACGACGCCTCGAAAGGGCGTCGGGTGAATCTCGACACGGTAACGCAGGCGGACGTCGCCGACTGGAAGCCGGGCGAGACTTTGCTGCTCAACGGCAAGCTGCTGACCGGCCGCGACGCCGCGCACAAGCGCATGGTGGAGATGCTCAACAAAGGCGAGCCGCTGCCGGTCGACTTCAAGGGCCGCTTCATCTATTACGTGGGCCCGGTCGATCCAGTGCGCGACGAGGTGGTTGGCCCGGCCGGTCCCACCACCGCCACCCGCATGGACAAGTTCACCGAGCAGGTGCTGGCGCAGACCGGCCTGCTCGGGATGGTGGGCAAGGCCGAGCGCGGGCCGGCGGCCATCGAGGCGATCAAGCGACACCAGTCGGTTTATCTGATGGCAGTCGGCGGCGCGGCATACCTGGTGTCCAAGGCGATCAAGGCCGCGCGTGTGGTCGGCTTCGCCGATCTGGGCATGGAGGCGATCTACGAGTTCACCGTCGAGGACATGCCTGTTACCGTGGCGGTCGATTCGCTGGGCAGCTCGGTGCACCAGACCGGTCCGCGCGAATGGCAGGCGCGGATCGGCAAGATTCCGGTCGTTGTGGTGTAACACCGTCTTTCTTCCTCTCCCTTTTGGGGAGAGGATCGAGGTGAGGGGCGGGTGCTCGCGAGAGCCTCTCTCAAGAGCGAGCTCTTCGCTTGAAGGGAAACCGAGGCCAGTCTGGCCCCTCACCCCAACCCTCTCCCCGGTGGGGAGAGGGGGCGATGGTGCCCTCGCATTTAGCCATCCAAACGCTCGCAGGCTTCTGGCGGTTGCATTCCACCTGCTGCGGCGCAACACTGGGGGAATTGTCTTCCCCAACCATCGCCACTGAAGGTAGCCGTGAACCCGCAAAGCCCTGCGTCGCTTCCCGCCGACGCCCCCTGGATCGTGATGAAGTTCGGCGGCACCAGTGTCGCCACCTTGTCGCGCTGGCAGAACATTCTTGAGCTGGTCGCCAGCCGCCGCGCCGAGGGCGCGCGCGTACTGGTCGTCGTTTCCGCACTGACCGGCGTCACCGACGCGCTCAAGCAACTGTGTGCGCAGGGCGAACCGGGCAAACGCAGCGAAGCGGCCAAGGCGATCGCGCAGCGCCACTACGATCTGCTCGACCACATGCAGCTGGCCATGCCCGACACGCTGGGCCAGCGGCTAGCCGATCTGGCAAAGCTGGCGCACGAAGGCGCCGCCGCACTGGGAGAGCTGGCCTGGCAGGCGCAGGTGCAGGCGCACGGCGAGCTGATGTCCAGCGCGCTCGGTGCCGCGTTCCTCAGCCACAGCGGCCTGCCTACGCAATGGCTGGACGCGCGCGACTGTCTGGCCGCCATCGCCTTGCCGAACCAGAACGAGCGCACCCGGCTGCTATCGTCGATGGTCGATACCAAAGCCGATCCCGCATTGAATGCACGGCTTGCCGCGCTGGGTGAGGTGTTCATCACCCAGGGTTTCATCGCTCGCGAAGCCAAAGGCCGCACGGTGCTGCTGGGCCGCGGCGGCTCGGATACGTCGGCGGCGTACTTCGGTGCGCTGCTGAAGGCGCAGCGGGTGGAAATCTGGACCGACGTGGCCGGCATGTTCACCGCCAACCCGCGCCAGGTACCGGGCGCGCGGCTGCTGCAGCGGCTGGATTACGAAGAGGCCCAGGAAATCGCCTCCACCGGCGCCAAGGTGCTGCATCCGCGCTGCCTGTCGCCGTTGCGCGAACCGCGCGTGCCGCTGCTGATCAAGGACACCAACCGGCCGGAACTCGACGGCACCGTGATCGGTCCCGAAGTGCGCGCGCACGCGCCCAGCGTCAAGGCGATCAGCGCGCGCAAGGGCATCACCCTGGTGTCGATGGAGTCGGTCGGCATGTGGCAGCAGGTCGGTTTTCTTGCCGACGTGTTCGCGCACTTCAAGCAGCACGGGCTGTCGGTGGACTTGATCGGTTCGGCCGAGACCAATGTCACCGTATCGCTCGATCCCACCGAAAACCTGCTCGACTCCGATGCGATCGCGGCACTGGCTACCGACCTGGCCAAGGTATGCCGGGTCAAGGTGATCGCGCCGTGCGCGGCGATCACCCTGGTCGGGCGCGGCATGCGCTCGCTGCTGCACACCTTGTCCGGCGTGCTGGCCGAGTTCGGCCAGCTGCGCGTGCACATGATTTCGCAGTCGTCGAACAACCTCAATCTCACCTTCGTGGTGGACGAGGAAGTGGTCGATACGCTGCTGCCGCATCTGCATGAACTGCTGATCGCCGCCGGCGCCCTGCGCACCGACGACAGCGCGCTGTTCGGCCCCAGCTGGCAGGCGCTGTACGGCAGCGGCGAGTCGCCGGCGCCCGCGGCGGCGTGGTGGCACGAGTCGCAGCGCCCGCGGCTGCTGGAGATCGCGGCGCAGGCTACACCGCGCTACGTCTACCACCTGCCTACCGTGCGCCATCAGGCGCGCGAGCTGAAGAGGCTGGCCGCAGTCGACCGGCTGCACTACGCGGTGAAGGCGAACACGCATCCGGCGATCCTCAAGGCATTGGCCGAGGAAGGCTTCGGCTTCGAATGCGTGTCGCCAGGCGAGGTGAAGGCGGTGACGGCGGCTGTGCCGTCATCCGCGCCGCTGCTGTTCACCCCCAACTTTGCGCCGCGCGAGGACTACGCCTGGGCGCTGGGCACGCGCGCCACCGTCTCGCTCGATTCGCTTTATCCGTTGGAGCATTGGGGCGAGCTGTTTCGCGGCCGCGAGATCGTGCTGCGCGTCGACCTGGGCCGCGGCCTGGGCCATCACGAAAAGGTGCGCACCGGCGGCAGCGGCAGCAAGTTCGGTCTGCCGGTGGAGCAGATCGACGCCTTTCTGCGCCTGGCCGACACGCATGGCGTGATCGTGCGCGGCCTGCACGCGCACCTGGGTTCGGGCATTCTCGACGATGCCCATTGGGGCGAGGTGTATGCCCAGCTCGCCAGCCTCGCCGAGCGCATCGGCAGCGTGAGTTTCCTGGACATCGGCGGCGGCCTCGGCGTGCCGTCCCATCCGGGGGAGGCGCCGCTGGACATCGCCGAACTCGATCGCGTGCTGCGCGAGGTCAAGGCCGCTTATCCCCAATATCAGCTGTGGATGGAGCCGGGCCGCTACCTGGTCGCCGATGCCGGCGTGCTGCTGGCGCGGGTGACCCAGCAAAAGGGCAAGGGCGCGCTGCGCTATCTCGGCCTCGACACCGGCATGAACAGTCTGATCCGCCCCGCACTCTATGACGCCTGGCATGAGATCGTGAATCTCAGCCGGCTCGATGAACCGGCCACCGCGCTGTACCAGGTCGTCGGCCCGATCTGCGAGAGTGGCGACGTGCTCGGCACCGACCGCCGCCTGCCCGAGGCACGGGAGGGCGACGTGATGCTGATTGCGCAGGCGGGTGCGTATGGCAAGGTGATGTCCTCGCACTACAACCTGCGCGACGAAGCCGACGAGGTGGTGATCGAATAGCTTTTCCTCCTCTCCCCGCTGGGGAGAGGATCGAGGTGAGGGGTTAATCTCGCCAAGGTGCAACATCAGGAGAGCTTTCAAGGATGAAACGTCTCAACGTGGATCAGGCGCGTGGATTGCGCCAAGTGATGACCGATGCGGAGCAGAGGTTGTGGCGTCATCTTCGCAATCGTCAAATGCTTGGATGGAAATTCCGCCGTCAGCACGAAATCAGCTATTACATCGTCGATTTCGTTTGTACCGAGGCTATGTTGATCATCGAGTTGGACGGTGGGCAGCACGCAGATCAGATGGTGTACGACGAGCGGCGCACACAGCAATTGCAAGCCATGGGCTACCGCGTGCTGCGTTTCTGGAACAATGATGCATTGGTAAATATTGAGAGCGTGCTTGGGGTGATTCTGGATGCCTTGGCAAGTCCAGCCCCTCACCCCAACCCTCTCCCCGCGGGGGAGAGGGGGTCAAGCGCGCCGGAGAGTGAAGAGTGACGACGACAATTCAACCGCGGCTGACCCAGCTGTTCCGTTTCGTGCGCTGCACCTACGCCAATGGCGTAGCCGAGCTGGTTTATGCGTTCGACGACGGCGAGGAACTGGTCGAGCGGATTCGCTTCCCGAATGCGCCGGCGGTTCCGGCCGCGCATGCCACGGCGTTCGAGGCGGCGCTGAAACTGCTGCATCTGATCGCGGGCGTCAGCTACTACAAAGCCGGTGTGCCGCCGAAGATCGAGGTGGCGACAGGGCCACTCGATAACGCTACGGCGGAGCTGCTCGATCAGCTGTACTTGCATGGCCTGGCCGAGTTCGCCTATCGCAATGGGCTGGATCTGCGTGGACGCATTGCATTCCCCCGCGGTGCCGCAGCGCCGACGGTGCAGTCATTGAGCCTGCCGAAACGCACGCTGGTGCCGATCGGCGGCGGCAAGGATTCGCTGGTCGCGGTGGAGGCGATCAAGTCGATCGGCGGCGAGGCGACTGCGGCGTGGGTCGGCAATTCGGCCTTGATCGCCGCCTGTGCGGAACGTACCGGCCTGCCCATGCTGAACATCCAGCGCGAGCTGGCGCCGGGGCTGTTCGAGCTGAACCGGCTGGGCGCGTGGAACGGACATGTACCGGTGACGGCGGTGAACTCGGCGATCCTCGCTGTCGCCGCGATTCTGTATGGCTACGATTCGATCGCGTTCGCCAACGAGCGCTCCGCCTCGGCCGCCACGCTGGAGTACGACGGCCAGCAGGTGAACCACCAGTGGAGCAAGAGCTATGCGTTCGAGCAGCTGCTGGGCGACTGGCTGCATACGCATGTGGCGAGTGACCTCGACTACTGCTCGCTGCTGCGGCCGTATTCGGAGCTGGCGATCACTCGCGCGTTCGCGAAGCTGACGCCGTACTTCGACGTGTTCTCCAGCTGCAACCGCAACTTCAAGCTGCTCGGCCCGAAGCCGGCCGATCGCTGGTGCGGGCAATGCCCGAAATGCCATTTCGTGTTCCTCGCGCTGGCGCCGTTCCTGCCCAAGCCGCGACTGCTGTCGATCTTCGGGCGCAACCTGCTGGACGATGAAAATCAGACCGCCGGTTTCGACGCGCTGCTGGAGTACCAGGACCACAAACCGTTCGAATGCGTAGGCGAGGGCGCCGAGGCGCGCGCCGCGATGTATGCGTTGAGCCAGCGCCCCGAATGGCAGGAAGACGCCCTGGTCGCGCGCTTCTACAGCGAGATCCTGCCGCAGCTGGACGCATCGGAACTGGCGCTGGAGCCGTGGCTGGTACCGGGCGAGGAACACCGCGTGCCGCTTCGGCTGCAAGCTGCGCTGGCGGCGATCGGCTGATGAAGAGCTTCGTGGGCCGTCATGCGCATCGCTGAATTGGTCGGCCGCCGCGTCGCGGTCTGGGGCTTCGGGCGCGAGGGCCGCGCGGCCATCCATGCGGTGCGTCAACGTTGCCCGGATCAGCATTTCACCTTGTTCTGCAGTGCGGCCGAGGTCGACGCCGCCCGCGCGTTCGATCCGGCGCTCGAGGTCGTTGCCGGCGAGCCTGATGCCGCCACGTTGGTTCAATTCGATGTGATAGTGAAGTCGCCCGGTATCTCGGCGTACAAACCGGCACTGCTGGCCGCGCAGGCGCAGGGCACCCGGTTCACTTCCGGCACCGCGCTATGGTTCGGCGAGAATCCTGACGCGCACGTGATCGCGGTCACCGGCACCAAGGGCAAGAGCACCACCAGTGCGCTGATCGCGCACCTGACGCGGGCGCTCGGTGTGCGCACGGCACTCGCCGGCAATATCGGCCTGCCGCTGCTGGAGCTGCCCGATCGCCATGCCGTTTCGCCACCCGCCGATCTGTGGGTAATCGAGATGTCCAGCTTCCAGACCGGCGAAGCCGGTCCGCTGGAGCTTGGCGTGATCACCAGCTTGTACGAGGAACATCTCGACTGGCACGGATCACGCGAGCGCTATGTCGCCGACAAGCTGCGCCTGGCCGACGTCTCGCGACAGTTGCTGGTCAATGCGCTGCAGCCGGCGCTGCTGGAACGCACGCAGCAACATCCGCATCGCTTGCTGTTCGGTCAACCCGCAGGCTGGCATGTTGCCGATGGTTTCATCCGTCGTGGCACACAGGAAGTCTTTGCGGTCGAGCAGCTTGCGGCGCCGGGCCTGCATAACGCGCTGAATGCCTGTGCCGCGCTGGCGGCGCTGGCGGCAGTCGGCATGGATGCATTGGCCGCGGCACCGGCGCTCGCCCATTTCCGCCCGCTGCCGCATCGCCTGCAGCCGCTGGGTGAGCGCGATGGCTGGCATTGGGTCAACGACTCGATCAGCACCACCCCGCTGGCCACGCTGGCGGCGCTGGAAAGCCTGCACGGCCGCGCGGTGACCGTGCTGGTCGGCGGTCACGATCGCGGCCTGGACTGGACGCCGTTCGTGGAGGCGATGCGCACCGCGGCGCCGAACGCGATCGTCTGCATGGGCAGCAATGGCGCACGCATCGAAGCGGCACTGCACGAGGCTGAAGTACGTTGCCCGCTGGTGCGCGTCGACCATCTCGC
>Ga0070713_100003239_pt1 | contig 10730 bp, 7 predicted proteins | sample LARL82metaG_FD_65465 | JGI IMG/M metagenome (GOLD analysis project Ga0070713, IMG submission 65465) | Corn, switchgrass and miscanthus rhizosphere microbial communities from Kellogg Biological Station, Michigan, USA - LAR L8-2 metaG | ecosystem: Host-associated > Plants > Roots > Rhizosphere ... | reverse complement strand
CGCCGGAAGGCGAGTTTGTCAGCGTGCAGAAGCCCGGTGAAGAAGTGCGCGTGGCCAAAGAGCACGGACAACTGGTGGCTCACGTGAAGGACCGGGGCGGCAAAGAACGAGTCGATGTGACCATCCCATGGGAAGTGGCGCAGGCCCTGATCTCGGAGACCAGTGACAATCAGCTGAACCTTTCTGCCGCAATTAAGGCGTTGCAGAACATCGGCGATATGACGCTAGTGACGGTGTCGGGCGACAACGAGTCGGTGCGCATCTGGGTGGACTCGAACAACACGGATGGGAAGTAGGGGTATCAGTTGTTGGTTGTTGGCGTGCGGTGCCATAGGCGGGATGGTTTTATCCGCTGCAGCCTAATCCCTGAAGGCTGAAGGACGATTTGGAGAAAACACATGATTCTTCTTGCAAAGATCGGAGTGGGTGTTCTTGGAACGGCGATGGCGGCTGGCGCGGCGCTTTCCAGCGAAGGCTTCATTGCAGTCAAAGTCCACGAAAAGAAAGCGAGCGGCACTCACCTTACGCTCGTCGTGCCTGCAGCTATCGTGCCGGCAACGCTCCATTTTGTGCCCAAAGAAAAGCTGAAGGACGCGGGACGCGACATCCGTCCGTATTTGCCGATCATCGATGCGGCAATTCCCGCGTTGGAAGATTGTCCAGACGGAGTCCTGGTCGAGGTCAGAGACCCCGGCGAGCATGTGCTCATCCAGAAAGCCGGCAGCTCCGTAGTAATCGATGTCGACGATCACGGTGACCTGGTACACGTCTCCGTGCCGTTAAGCGCGGCGCAGAGCTCAATCCATCAGATCGCCGAAGCAACCGACACCATGTAAGATGCGGTCGCCCTCTACTGGTTGCGACGGGGGTTTTGATCGGTATCTCGAGTGCGATCATTCCTTCATACCGCGCAGCGTCGATTCCGATAGCCAGCGCACTGCGCCACACTGGATGACCTGCTCGCGCGGTGAAATGCGGTGTTTGGAAGCGTAAAGCCTGGTGGCGACTACTTGCCGGCCCAAATCAGTAGCTCTGCCGATCTTTGGCATCTAGCGGTCTTGTTACGAAAACGGAACGAAGCCCGGAAAGTTGTGCGCGGTTGTTGTATGCGGTCTAATGTTTCCAGGTTAACGGCTCAGGTTCGATCTCCACATGTTCGGGTACGGATGATCACAGTCTGGTGTGCTCCAGCGCACGGAAAGGGCCGAGAACGCCGGGGCATTATTCTGCACCGTGTGATTGCATTTCTACCCTGGCTCATCCAGGTCACACTGGGCCCTCACGTAAACTCGAATGGACGCGCTCTCTATAAATCTAGTCTCTCGGTCGGGCCCCCACGGCAGCGTCGACGATTCAATCCGGGAGCGATTCTCTCCGGAGCTACTTTAACGAAAGCCAGCACGAGAACAAGGAGGTAATTGTGGCCGCCGTAATTTCTCTTCCACAGATCCAGCTACCGCCGCTTCCCGCCAAGAAATATTTCAACCTGGAGCGTGAATGGCGGGAGGAGTTTATCTACTTCGCCATGGTGGACCGCTTTCACGACGACCAGCTGCGCAGCCCGGTCCTGAAGCCCTGGCGTTCGCAAGGAATTCAAACGCCGAACAATTTTTATGGCGGCAAGATCAAAGGCATCACCAAGCATTTGGATTACATCGCGGGCATGGGCTGCACGGCGATCTGGCTTTCGCCGGTGTTCGAGAACAACCCAGGGGCGTACCACGGGTACAACATCAACAACTATCTCAATATCGATCCCAATTTCGGCACCAAGCAGGACCTGATCGATCTGGTCGATGCCGCGCATAATTTCCAGCGAGACGGGGAACCGTGGCCGATACGCGTCATTCTGGATGTAGTCATCAACCACTCGGGGGACAACTGGGCGTATCCGGGAGACTATGCCTACAACTATTGGCAGGATCAGCAGTTCCCATTCGGGATGTGGCGACGCAGCGATCGTCCCGTGCCCATCGAACTGCGTAATGAGGATTGGTATCACCGGCGCGGCAGGATTACGAACTATGACGCTTACCCGGAAGTAGAAGATGGAGACATTGACACCCTGAAAGATTACGCGAACGACGATACCGCGACGGGATCGGACGTGGTGAACGCGCTGATCAAATCACACTGCTACTGGATTCGCGAGGCCGATATCGACGGGTTTCGCGTGGACGCGGTCAAACACATGAATGCGGTGGCCTGCTCCCGGTTTTGTTCTTCGGTGCGCGAGTATGCGTATTCACTGGGCAAGCGCGGGTTCTTCCTTTTCGGAGAAGTCGCGTCGCCGAAAGATGATATCTACGACCGCTACCTCGGACCCAACACATCCACCAGCGACGGCACGGGGACGGTCTTTTTCGGGCTGGACTCGGTGCTCGATTTCCGACTTGCCGAAGGCGTATATGCCGACGACAACAACGCGCCGCTGCGCGATGTGCTCAAGGGTTTCAAGGGGCCGCAAACGTTATTCAATCGTCTGGACGCACAATGGCAGCGAGCCCTGAGCCGTGGTGAGATCGGCCGTTACCTGGTGCGCTTTGTCGACAACCACGACTCGTTCTGGCAGCCTTCCGGCCGTTTTTCGAATGGCGCTTCTGACGATCAGGTGATCGGCGCGGTGGGTTTTCTGCTGTGCGGTTTGGGAACTGCCTGCATGTATTACGGAACGGAGCAGGGCTTCTCCGGGCAGGGCGGAGACAATGAAATGCGGGAGGCGATGTTCGACAAGTCGACACCGGGGCGCAACCTGCTCAACCCGAACTGCCGGATTTATCAGGAGATCGCGAAGATCGCGGAGGTCATGCGAAACACTGAGGCGCTACGTTTCGGACGCATGTACTATCGGCAGATTTCGGGAGATGGAATCCATTTTGGATTCCCGTACGGTTACACCTACACACTGGCATTTTCACGATTGTTGTATGGGCAAGAAGTGCTGGTGGCCTACAACGTTTCGGACCAGCCTCGGAATGATTGCGTGATCGTGGACTCAACGTTCCATGGCACCGGAGCCATGAAGTGCCTGTACGGCGGGGCAGGAACGCTTCCCGTGCAGGCTGCGCCTGACGGTTCAAGGTATGTTCAGTTGAACTTGCCGGCGCATGGCTTTGTGATACTGGTGTGAAAACTGCCGGCCAATCCACTGAGATTGGGTGGCCCGGCAATAACGGCTGATCCAAGGACTATTGAACCGATCCTTCGGAGGGAGGTCTTTTCGACTCCGCCAGTTTGGCGGCGGCGACGACGGCGCTGACCACTGATTTGGGCGATTGGGTGATCTCGTAGACATCCTGCACGCCGCTATTGATCGCGGACTGCAGAGTGAGCAGGTCTGCCCCTGGTACGAGGACGCCAATATAGGATCCGGGGAAGACGAGGTGCAGAACGCCGGCCAGGGGCCAACCGTCGCCGGCCTCGCTGAGCTGCGAAGAAACAATGGATACATCGAAGTAGTGCTGGGTGATGGCCAATAGGGCGGTAGGAAGGTCGCGGGCCACCACGGTGGTGAAGCCGCTTTTAGAGAGCAGCGCCTGGTATTGAGAAAGCACACCGAGTTCCGGGTGCACCACCAGCGCGAACTTTGTGCCCCGCCATCCACTCATGATTGCCACCGGCGCTCCGCAGTATTAGCCACTACTAACCGATTCAGGACACGCTTGAGTTCGTCCACGTCCAAGGGCTTGAGCGCGAAATAATCGACCGGCACTCCCAAGGCCGCGCGCGCGTTGCCCGCACTGCCGTAGCCAGTGAAAATGACGATTACGGGGCGCGGATTCAACTTAGATGCAGAGCGCGCAAGTTCGAGGCCGATGTCTTCCTTTTCCATCCACAGGTCGGTCAGGATGGCATCGAAGTTACCCGAGGCCAGCATCAGCTTCTCGGCTTCGGCGAAGCTCCCGGCCGTGCTGATCTGGTAACCGTCCTCTTCGAGGACGAGTTTTAGGGTAAGGAGGACGTTGGGTTCATCGTCCACAATCAGCAATGAAGGTTTGCGCAGCATGGTCAAAGCAGGAGAAACCCTGCACATTGTAACCGATGGAATACCGTGCCATTCAACCCGGTTGGCGTTTTTGGAATCCAACCTTTGACTGGCCGGACGCAAATAATCCTTGGGAATCCTATTGAGTGCCCGAAAATCCGCAGCCCACTGTCTTAGTTGTCGATGAAGAACCATCTGTCGCTAGTACCTATCGCATGTTGCTGGAGGACCAAGGGTATCGTGTAGCGACGTGCGATACGTATGACTGCGGACACAAACGCCTGAAACAGCAATCCTGGGACGCCACGCTCATTGAGATGGAACTGGGGACCAGCGGTCTTGGGCTGAAGCTTGCGCAAGAAGCCAAGAAGCTGGAAAAAGCCCCCCTTGTGATTCTCTCGACTGGGTATCCAACAATGGAGGCTCTGCGTGAGGCGCTACAGCTTCGAGTGGACTACCTGCTGATGCGTCCGGCAGATGCCGAGGAGATGACCCGGTTCCTGCAGCGGGAACTGGCCCGGCGCGAGGCGCTGAAACAGCGGGAGACTCAGCGTGGGACGGAGTCGTGAGAGTCTTCTATAATAAGCAGCCCTCGAAGTCGAATGCATTGCATGACATACGAATTTCCCCCTCGATCTCTTGACAGAGTCGTCAGCCAGTAGCAGAATCGTAGGCGAAGAAAAGGCGAATATAGCGGGTGAGAACACCCGTGGCTCCAGCATCCAGCCCTGTTCTTCCGCCGAGGTCCTGCATGGCTTCCCTGTTGGTCACCGCCGTTGAAGCGGCTTTTCTGCCGCAAGTGCTCGCAAAAAAGGCAGATGTGCTGAAGCACTTGGCGCAGTCAGAGCGAAATGTGAGTGTCTGCCCGGCGTCCCGGCTGGAAGTGCGGCCTCGGCCTGAAATGCTCTCGTCGGGGATTGCGGGACTGGATGCGATCTGCGGAGGGATTCCGTGTGGTTGCATGACGGTGCTGTGGGGAGGCGCTTCATCCGGTAAAACCAGCGCTCTTTTGGCGGCATTGGCACGCAATACGCGGGACGAGGGGACTTGCGTTCTGATCGATGCCAGCGACAGCTTTGATCCCAAGTCGGCCGATGCTGCCGGGGTGAATCTGGGAAGGCTGTTGTGGGTGAGGTGCGGGGAGGGGGAAAAGTCCTTGGCCCTTGGTTCCTTCGCTCAGCTCAGGACAGGCTACAAACGGTCGTTGGCCAAAAATCGGGGGTTGCCGGCAGAGCACAGTGCTGCAACAACCGAGGGCCAAGAGCCAACAACCAGGGGCCAACGACCAAGGACCAACGACCAACGACGAGTTTCCCTACGACGTACGGCCTACGACGTACGACGAAATACGGCAGCCGAGTTCCGTCTTGAGCAAGTGCTCAAGTCCACCGATCTCATTCTGCAGAGCGGAGGCTTTGGGCTGGTCGCGCTCGATCTCGCGGGGATCCCTGAAAAATATGTGCGCCGGATACCGCTGGCTTCCTGGTTTCGATTTCAGCGCGCGGTGGAGCACACGAAAACTGCGCTGTTGGTGATCAGCGAATTTGCTTGTGCGCAGAGTTGCGCGACGGTGGCAGTGCAGTTGTCCGTTGCCAGTTCTCAGTTGTCAATAACCAACGCTGAACGACCTACGCATGCCGAACTTCTGCAAAAAATGCGAGTTGAAATGGAGCTCATGCGCTCGCGGCTGGAGCGCAAACCCATGCAATCGGTGCGAGCGCAATTCAAAACGCAAACCGTGCGTGCAGGTTAAGAGAGCTTCAAACAGGCTTGCACAGAGCAGATGTAATGGGGTTTTGCCAACGATCAACGACCAACAGCCAACGACGGGTTTATGCCTTTTGCCTGCATCTTCGTTCCCGATTTTCCGGTGGAGGCACTTGTGCGCGCGGAACCCGATCTGCGGTCGCAGGCGGTCGCTGTGCTCGAAGGCAAGCCGCCGCTGCAGAAGATTTGCGCGCTGAATGAAGGAGCCCGTCAGGCTGGCATTTCGGCCGGCATGAGCAAGCTTCAAGCCGAAGTCTGCGATGCAATCATATTGCGAGAGCGATCAGAACTGCAGGAGGCTTCTGCGCACCAGGCGCTGTTCGATTGTGCGCAATCTTTTTCTCCGCGAGTGCAGGAGTGCGCGCCTGAAACACTTTTGCTCGATGTGTCTGGCCTGGAGAAACTCATTGGGCCACCGACGAAGATTGTGCGCGAAATTTTTCGTCGTGCTTGTGCCATGGGGCTGGAGGTGAATGTAGCTGTGGCTTCCACCATTGAAGCGGCGCAAATCGCGGCACACGGTTTCAGCGGAGTGACGATTGTTCCGGAAGGGAAAGAAGCCGAACTGCTGGGCAGCTTGCCGGTCGAGGTGCTGTTCTACGACGAAGTGGGCCCGGATGACGCCGAAGAACTGCTTGAAACATTCCATCGTTGGGGAATTCGTAAGCTGTGCGAACTGACGGCGCTTCCTGAAGTTGCATTGAGCGAGCGATTGGGACAGCGTGGGCTTGAACTGCAGAGAAAAGCGCGAGGGGTGAGTTTCTCCACCCTCGTGCCGTCCGATCCGCCGCTGGTTTTTGAAGAGGCGCAGGAACTCGAGTTTCCGCTGGTTTTGCTGGAGCCGCTGGCATTCATTCTGAACCGCATGCTCGACCATTTGTGTGCGCGGCTGGAAGGCCGGGCGCTGGGTGCGCAGGAACTATGTCTGGAATTGCAACTCGAAGCCGGATATCGTGCAGCGGCCATTCCCTCGCAAAGTTCTTTTCAGCGCGTTATTAAGCTGCCAGTGCCACTGCTCGATCCGAAAACTTTTCTCAAGCTTTTGCAGTTGGATTTGAAGGCGCATCCTCCGGGGGCGCCGGTGAAGAAAGTTGTTCTGCGAATTGAGCCTGCCAAGCCGCGTCCGGCGCAGGATGGGCTCTTTATGCCGGCTTCGCCGCAACCGGAAAAACTGGAACTCACTCTGGCTAGACTCAGCGGCATTGTTGGTGAAGGGCGCGCCGCCTCGCCTGCACTGCTGGATACGCATCGTCCGGAAGCTTTCGAGATGCGGCACTTCACGCCGTCGATTTCCAAAAATGGAAATGGTCATGGGAAGGATCTGGTCACCGCGCTGCGAATTTTTCGTCCGCCGGTTTGGGTTCATGTGCAGCAGGCGGATGGCAGGCTGCTGCACATTTCGTCGAAGAAGAATTCGCAGATTTCAGGGCCGGTGCTTTGGGCGGCAGGGCCGTGGCGGTCATCTGGCGATTGGTGGGACCAGGATCCGTGGACGCGGGATGAGTGGGACATCGCGCTGAAAGAGAAGAACAGCATCGTGCTTTATCGGTTGATTCACGATCTGCTCAGCGGCAAGTGGATGGTGGAAGGGACGTACGATTGATCAGATCGGGTGATCGGATGATCGGGCCATCGACTCATCGAAAACAATGGGCCCAGATCACCCGATGACCCGATCATCGGATGGCCCGATGTACATTGAGCTTCACTCCCGCTCCGCCTTCAGTTTCCTCGAAGCCTCGTCTGTGCCCGAGGACTTGATCGCTCGCTGCGCTGAACTGGGCATGCCAGCCATGGCACTGCTCGACCGCGACGGCGTGTATGGCGCGCCGCGGTTCCACATGGCCGGGAAGAAAGCGGGAGTCAAGGCGCACATTGGGGCCGAGGTGAACTGCGTTTTTTCACCACGGAGACACCCTTCGACTGCGCTCAAGGCAGGCCCCGGCAGGGAGAATAAAGGAACAACGCTTCAGCAGATCATTGCCTCGGCAGATCGCCCGATTACCCGATGGCCCGATCATCCGATTGGAGGTGAATTTCATCTTCCTCTTCTTGTTTGTTCCCGCACTGGATATCAAAACCTCTGCCGACTCATTACAAAGATGAAGCTGCGGGCTGCGAAGGGGGAAGGCGCGGTTTATCCGGAGGAATTGCAGGAGTATGCAGAGGGGCTGATCTGCCTCTCGGGCGGGGATAACGGGCCGCTGGCTTCTGCTTTTCGGCGCGGCGGGATTGAGGAAGCGCGCAGCACCGTCGAATTTCTGACGCATATTTTTGGCGCGAAGAATGTCTACATCGAATTGCAGCGCCATTTCTTGCGCGAGCAAGAACTCTGCAATCGTGCGGCAATCGAAATTGCGAATTCGTTGCATTTGCCGTTGCTGGCCACCAACGGCGTGCGCTACGCCAATAAAGAAGACCGAGAACTCTGCGACGTTTTCACATCCATAGCGAATCACTGCACGCTGCAGGATGCCGGGCGTCTGCTGGCTCGCAATTCTGAACGTCATGTGAAGTCTCCGGCAGAGATGGCGGCGCTCTTTGCCGATCTGCCCGAAGCCATCTCCAACACCGTGGAACTTTCTTCACGGCTTGAGTTCACGCTGGAAGATTTGGGGTACGAGTTCCCGAAATATCCCGTGCCGGAAGGCGAGAACATGATGTCGTTCCTGCGGGAACGTACTCGCGAAGGCTTCCAGTCGCGCTATGGCCGCGTGGATCAAGACTTGCGAGAACGTGCGCGGCAGCAGGTGGAGCGCGAACTGGCGCTGATCGAAAAGCTCGAACTGCCGGGATATTTCCTGATTGTGTGGGACCTGGTCCGATACTGCCGCGAGCAAAAAATTCTTGTTCAAGGCCGCGGGTCCGCTGCCAACAGTGCGGTTTGCTACTCGCTGGGCATTACTGCCGTCGATCCCGTTGGCATGGAGTTACTCTTCGAACGTTTCCTTTCCGAAGAGCGCGGCGAGTGGCCGGACATCGATCTCGATCTTCCCAGCGGAGACGATCGCGAGTCGGTGATCCAGTACCTGTATCGCCGCTATGGAGAGCGCGGCGCGGCGATGACTGCCAACGTCATCACCTATCGCAGCCGCATGGCTTCACGGGAAATCGGCAAGGTGCTGGGCTTCGATCCGGAAACGCTGGACAAAGTTTCTGCCGCAGTCTCGCACTGGGAGTACCGCGACGCGAACGACGCATTCGATCACCGCTTTCATGATGCGGGGCTTGATCTGCGCCATCCGCGCATCCGGAAATATTTCGAGCTGTGCGAGGCCATTCAGGACTTGCCCCGTCATCTGGGACAGCACTCGGGCGGCATGGTGATTTGCCAGGGACAACTTGACTCCGTTGTTCCGCTGGAGCCGGCGTCCATGCCGGGGCGCGTGGTCGTGCAGTGGGACAAGGAGGATTGCGCCGACCTGGGCATCGTGAAAGTTGACTTGCTGGGCCTCGGCATGATGGCGGTGCTGAAAGATTCGCTCACGCTGATTCGCGATCACTATGAGGAAGAAGTCGACCTGGCGCACCTGCCGGCTAATGATCCCGAGGTGTATTCCACGCTGCAGAAAGCGGATACGATCGGCATGTTTCAGATCGAGAGCCGGGCACAGATGTCGTGCCTGCCGCGGCTTCGCCCCACGCGTTTCTACGACATCGTGGTGCAGGTCGCGATCATTCGGCCCGGACCGATTGTGGGGCAGATGGTGAATCCATACTTGGAGCGGCGGCAGGGCAGGCAGGAAGTCACGTATGCGCATCCATCGTTAGAGCCAGTATTGCAGCGGACATTGGGCGTGCCGCTGTTCCAGGAGCAACTGCTTCGCATCGCCATGGTGGTGGCGGGATTTTCCGGCGGCGAAGCAGAAGAACTACGCCGTGCCATGGGATTCAAGCGCTCGGAAAAGCGCATGCGCGAGATTGAAGCCAAACTTCGCGCGGGCATGACGCGTAACGGAATTTCGCCGCAGGCGCAGGAAGATATTGTGCTGTCGATCACTTCCTTTGCGCTGTATGGATTTCCCGAGTCGCACGCGGCGAGCTTCGCGCTAATTGCGTATGCCAGCGCTTACCTGAAGTGCCACTACCTGGCTGCATTTACCGCGGCGTTGCTGAACAATCAGCCAATGGGGTTCTACAGTCCGGCAACCATCGTGAAAGATGCGCAGAGGCACGGATTGCGGGTGCTGCCGGTGGATGTGACGAGGTCGGAGTGGAATTGCACGTTGGAGGGGCAGCCGTCAGCCGTCAGCCGTCAGCCATCAGGAAACATCGTCGTACGTCGTAGGTCGTACGTCGTAAGCGAAACCACATTGGTCGTTGGCCAAGACCAAAACCAGCATCCGGAAAACAACGTCGCACGTCGTACGTCGCACGTCGCACGCGAGGTTGTCGTCGGTCGTCGGCTGTCGGTCGTCGACGAAGACAAGGATTCTGCAGTGTTGGAGACTCTCCAAAACGCTTGCAGTGCAAGCTCCGAAGGAGCAAAAAAATACAGCCCGGGGCGTGAGCCCCGGGTAGCAGCATGGGAAGACCAAGCTCCGAAGGAACGACAGAAATTAGCGAGCGGGACCTTGGTCGAGCCCAGTCATCATTCGCTGACGACCGACGACCGACGACCGACGACTGGCAACGGCACCATCGCGCTGCGCCTAGGCTTGCGCTATGTCAAAGGGCTGCATGAAGAGGCGGCGCAGGCTATCGTGCGGGAGCGCAGCAAAGCGCCGTTCGATTCCATCGACGATCTGGCGCGGCGCGTGCCGGAGTTGAACAAAAAGGAGTTGAATACGCTTGCGGAGATCGGGGCGTTGAATGCAGTTTCAAGTTTCGAGTTTCGAGTTTCAAAAGCACCAAAGGCAGTTTCAAGTTTCCAGTTTCAAGTTTCAAAATCAAATGCTCCAGACTCGAAACTCGAAACTAGAAACTCGAAACTAAAAACTCGAAACTCGGCTTTCCACCGCCGTGACGCACTCTGGAG
>Ga0070713_100003238_pt1 | contig 10731 bp, 9 predicted proteins | sample LARL82metaG_FD_65465 | JGI IMG/M metagenome (GOLD analysis project Ga0070713, IMG submission 65465) | Corn, switchgrass and miscanthus rhizosphere microbial communities from Kellogg Biological Station, Michigan, USA - LAR L8-2 metaG | ecosystem: Host-associated > Plants > Roots > Rhizosphere ... | reverse complement strand
CCTCCCGAGGCAACAAGCGGCACGGTCTCGCAACGGATCTTCGGCGTGCCCGGCGTGCGCTCCGACAGAAAATCGTAGGCGCGCTCGGCCAGCGCGACGATGTCGTCGGCGCCGTAGCGCACGACATCCTCCGGCACGCATCGACCGTAAAGCTGCGCGACGAACGTGCCCGGGATGTCGCTGCGACGGCGCGCCAGTGCCGCGCCCGCGAGTTCGATCACGTTGCGGGCGGCTTTTTCTTCGTCACTGGCGGGAAGCTCAACGGCCATGGAACCTCGCGCGTCTTCGGGGAATCGGTCGAGGCGCATTTGAAGTTTTCACCTTCTGCCGGAGAACGTCGAGAGCAACACACCATTTGGTGACGCGTCGGTGACAGGCGTGCACAGGAGTGCATAGGAAGTACAAAGGAGTGTATGGGGCTGCGTTTAACTCTCTGAAGGGAAAGACGAAATGCTGCCCGCCCGGTCGTATCGCGGCTATCTGGAACAATGTAGTCTTGCGCCCGAACACTCGGAAATTCAAAGGACGGGAAATGCCGAAGAACGATAAATTGCCTGATAAGTCAGCCAAAACCGCGGCTAAAGCGGCCATTGCAAAAAATCAGCCCGTACTGCGCGCGATCAAAGGGGGCAAAGGCGCCGCGAAGGCGTCATCCGGCAAGCACGATCCCGCAAAGACGCATCCGGCGGCGCCCGACGATACGCCGGTCATCGCGCTGAAGCTTGAAGAGGCGAAGCTGTCGCCTGCGATGGCTGCCTATTTCAAGAAGTGCCAGGACAAGCTCGGCTTCGTGCCGAACGTGCTGCTCGCCTATGCCTTCGACATGGCAAAGCTCGAAACCTTCGTCGCCATGTACAACAACCTGATGCTGGGTGACTCGGGGTTGTCGAAACTCGAGCGCGAGATGATCGCGGTGGCGGTCTCCTCGCAGAACCGTTGCTACTATTGCCTCACCGCGCATGGCGCGGCCGTTCGCCAATATTCCGGCAATCCGCTGCTCGGCGAGCATCTCGTGATGAACTATCGCGTCGCGCGTCTGAACAAGCGCCAGCGGGCGATGCTCGATTTCGCCGTGAAGCTCACCGCATCGCCCTGGAGCGTGGAGGAAGGCGACCGCGAGCGGCTGCGCCGCGTCGGCTTCAGCGACCGCGACATCTGGGACATTTCCGCGGTGGCGGGTTTTTTCAACATGTCGAACCGCGTGGCGTCCGCCACCGATATGCGTCCCAACGTGGTCTATCACGGGCAGGCGCGATAACCCCCGCGTCTAAATTCTGCGGCTTTTGATGGGTTAGTGACCTTTACGTCCCCGCAACGGGGACGACAACAGAAAGCCCGTAATGCTCCTTCGCACCGTAACCGTCCTGATCGCGCTCACCTTCGGCGTCGCGGCCTATGCGCAGGTCGCGCCGGTCTCGCGTCCTTCGGTCATCACGCCGGCGCAGACCATCACGGCCGGCAACGGCATGGTCGTCGCGCAGGAGCAGCGCGCCGCCCGCATCGGCATCGAAATTCTTGATCGCGGGGGCAATGCGGTCGATGCGGCGGTCGCGGTCGGCTTTGCGCTCGCCGTGACTTACCCGCGCGCCGGCAATATCGGTGGCGGCGGCTTCATGGTCATCCATCTCGCCAAGACCGGCGAGGATGCCGCGATCGATTACCGCGAAACTGCACCCGCCGCGGCGACCGAGAAAATGTTTCTCGACGAGAAAGGCGAAGCCGACCCGAAGAAATCGCGCGACTCTGCCTTGTCCATTGGCGTGCCAGGCACCGTCGCGGGATTGGCGCTGGCGCACGAAAAATACGGGTCCGGCAAGCTCACGCTCGCCGAGTTGATCGAACCGGCGATCACGCTCGCCCGCAACGGGGTCGAGATCGTCGACGATATCGCGGACACACTGCCGCTGGCCCAGCCGCGCATCGCGCGCTGGCAGTCGAGCGCGCCGGTTTTTCTCAACAGCGACGGCACGGTGCTGATGCCGGGACAGGATCTGCTGCAGCCCGACCTTGCGATCACGCTGCGCGCGATTGCCAGCGACGGACCGAAAGGATTTTACGAAGGTCCGGTCGCCGAGAAGATCGTCGCCGCCGTGCGCAAGGCCGGCGGGATCATGACCCTCGACGACATGAAGAACTACCGCGCCGTCCTGCGCGAACCGATCCGCGGCACCTATCGCGGCTACGACATTATCTCGATGCCGCCGCCCTCCTCCGGTGGCGTGCATCTGATCGAGATGCTCAATATTCTCGAAGGCTACGATCTGGCCAAGCTCAGCCGCGAGGAGTCGCTGCACATTATCGCCGAGGCGATGAAGCGCGCTTACGCCGATCGCGCGACATTCATGGGCGACCCCGATGCCGTGAAGATGCCGGTCGCCGGACTGATCTCGAAGAAATACGCCGCCGCGCTGCGCGCGCAGATCGGCCAGCGTGCTACGCCCTCTTCTGAAATTCGTTCCGGAAACCCGGCCGATTTCGAAGGCCAGAACACGACGCATTTTTCCGTGATCGACCGCGACGGCAACGCCGTGTCGAACACCTACACGCTCAACTTCTCTTACGGGCTCGGGCTGGTCGCCGAAGGCACCGGCGTCTTGCTCAACAATGAGCTCGACGACTTCACCTCGAAGCCCGGAACCGCGAACGCTTACGGTCTCGTCGGCTACAACGCCAATCTGCCCGGGCCCAACAGGCGGCCGCTGTCATCAATGACGCCGACCATCTTCTTGAAGGACGGCAAGCCGTTCCTGATCACGGGCTCGCCCGGCGGCAGCCGGATCATCAGCACGGTGCTGCAGATCATCGTCAACGTGATCGACTTCAATCTGCCGGTTGATCAGGCGGTCAGCGCGCCGCGCGTTCACCATCAATGGCAGCCTGACGAGCTTTTCGTCGAGCCGGGCATCAGTCCCGAAATCCTCGAAGGCCTTGTGAAGCGCGGCTACAAGGTGACGCCGAATCCGCCGCAAACCTCGGCGAATTCCATCGAGATCACGGCCGATGGTTACGTCGGCGCGGCCGACAGGCGCACGCGCGGCTCGCTCGCCGCCGGATATTAGCCGCGGTTTTCCCTGGTTCTGTTTTCGGCCGCGTCCAGAAGACGCAACGGTGCATTTTGCATGCGCCGGCGAAAACAGGTTACTCTCGAAAAAAAATGAACGATCAGAACTTAGGGGGGATCCATGCGCTTCTGTCGTCGTACGCTGCTGCTTGCCGTGTTCGCTCTGGCTGCCGTGGCGGCGCCAAATGTGGCATCAGCGCAAAGCACTTTTCCAACGCGGCCAATCACGCTCGTCGTCCCGGCGGCAGCCGGCGGCCCCACGGATACGGTTGCGCGCCTCATCGCTGAATCGATGAGCCGCACGCTCGGTCAGACCGTGATCGTCGAGAATGTCGGCGGTGCCGGCGGCACGATCGGCATGGCGCGCGTCGCCAAGGCCGCGCCCGATGGTTACACGGTTGCCGTCTGGCATGTCGGTCAGGCGACGGCTCCTGCCCTTTACGACGGTCTCAAGTACGACGTCGTGAACGACTTCGATCATATCGGCCGCATCACCGACGTGCCGATGACGATTGTTTCCAAGACGCCCTTTCCGGCGAACAACATCACGGAGCTTCTGGCCTGGATGAAGTCCGAGGCGGCCAAGGCATCTTATGGTCACGCCGGCATCGGCTCGGCCTCGCACCTCTGTGGGCTGGTGTTCCTGAAAGAAGTCGGCGTGCAGATGAACGGAATTGCCTATCGCGGCACCGGTCCGGCGATGAACGATCTGCTCAGCGGGCAGTTCGACATCATGTGCGACCAGACGACGAATACGACCAACCACATCAACGCGGGCAAGATCAAAGGCTACGCGGTGACGACGAAATCCAGGGTGCCGTCGGTGCCGCAGTTGCCGACGCTCGACAGCGGCGCCATTCCCGGTTTCGATGTTTCGGCCTGGCACGCCATGTGGGCGCCAAAGGGCCTGCCGAAAGATGTGTCCGACAAATTCGTCGCCGCGCTGCAGACGGCGCTCAAGGATCCGAAGGTGATCGAGCGCTTCGCCAGTCTCGGCACCGAGCCCGTTGCGCCCGCGCTCGCAACGCCCGATGCGCTCAAGACACATCTTGCTGCCGAGGTGAAACGCTGGGACGTGGTGATCAAGGCCGCGGGTGTGAAGGGGAATTAGTGAATCGGAATTCGTATGACCAATCCCGAAGCGATCCGATTGCATGAAAATGCATTCATTTGAGCGAGAAAGCTCCAGAAATAACAGAACACGTCAGCACATTTATTGGGTTATGAATTGTCGCTCTGCGCAAAATGAACTCAGCATTTTTACTGAGCGGCGTTGCACAGTTACCGATCGTGAAATTCAAGCAAGATTAGGCGGGCGGTGTCTCGCTCAGCGAGGGAGCGACTCAGCTAACTTCTTGTAGCGAAGTTCAAAGAATGACGTCCGCCAATAGGCATTTGCTTGCAAGCAAATTCCCGCCAAAAGGGATATCGTGAAGATTCCCGTTTTCAGAAGTCGAATTCAGCGAAGAGAGGCCGCGATCTCATTAAGTTCACGATCAGCGAATTGGCCTAGGGGAATTTCATTACTTAACAGCGTTTGTAAGGTCGCCTCGAACGAATTCCAAAGAGCAGGACTCCAATTTTCTATGGTAGCATCAATAGAATCTAATTCGATGGTTAGCCAATGAGGATCGAGCGAACCCATATCTTACCGCCTCATATTTTGATTCTCTTTCGTGAAATGTATCATCAGGTCACCCGGTAAACAAAACGAAAACATTTTGGCGGGGGAAAAGTTCATGCTGCCTGCAATTCCAGATCCGGAACTGTTTTTTGGTCTTGTTTCACCGATCGGTACTGACAATGAAAAGGCCTACACTCTGCTTTCGGAGTCACTGAGAAAATATAGCTATACCTCTGAGTATTTTAAAGTAACTGAGCTTATGAAAGCAGTAAAACCAACGAACTTTGAACTAAAGGAGACACCCTTAGAAGATAAATACGATAGCTATATCAAGTATGCGAACAAAATTCGCGAAGTACTCGAATTTCCCTACGCATTGGCAATGCTGTGCTGTATGGCCGTGCGTAACTTTAGAAGACAAAAAAAGGGAAACGCCGACACCTATATCCCTAAGACCGCATATGTATTCGACCAATTTAAACGTAAAGAAGAAATAGATCTACTTCGCCAAATCTATGGACGCCTTTTTATTGTCCTCTCTCTTTACTCGGAGAAAAAAAGCAGATCCGAGCGGCTTGTAAATCGCATCGCTTCTGATCATTCCGATGCTCGTCTTGCAGACTCCCATTCTGCCATCGCTACCGAGCTTATGAAGCGAGATCAATCTGAAGAGAATGAGCCAAGTGGCCAACGCCTGGAAGAAGCTTATCCAAGTGCTGATCTTTTTTTGAATATTGACGATTTTGACAGCGCTGAAAAAACTCTTACACGATTTTTAGATGCCCTTTTTGGATCAAACTCCATAAGTCCTACTCATGACGAGTATGGAATGTATACAGCTAAGAGTGCCGCACTTCGGTCTGTCGATCTGTCTAGACAGGTAGGCGCTGCAATTTTTTCGGAAAGCGGCGAAGTCGTAACCTCGGGCTGTAATGAAGTACCTAAAGCTTTAGGCGGAACTTACTGGACAGGTGATACCGCCGACGCTCGAGACATCCAAAAGGGTTATGATTCAAACGAGCGCATAAAAAAATCGCTTCTGGTCGATTTCACAAAGCGCCTAAAATCAGCAGGTTTCCTTAGTGATCAGGGAAAAGAATTGGATGTGGCTCGATTCATCATCAAGGAAACCTCTAGAGGTGGCTTGTTGCGCGACGCGCAGCTAATGGACCTTCTTGAATTTGGACGAATGATCCACGCAGAGATGTTGGCGATTTGTGACGCTGCACGATTAGGTAAGACCGTCAAGCAAGCCATTCTCTACTGCACCACATTTCCTTGTCATATATGTGCGAAACATATCATAGCAGCAGGTATTAAGCGGGTGGTTTATATCGAACCATTTCCAAAGAGTTACGCTGAGCAGCTTCATGGTGATGCAATTACTATTGGAAGATCAACCGATCCCGGCAAGGTTGTCTTCGAGCCGTTTATTGGAATTGCACCACAGCGCTATCGCGAATTGTTTGCGCGCGGTCGAAGGAAGAATGATGCAGGGGAATTTCAGCAGTGGGTAGACGGCGAAGCTCGTCCATTTATTCGGTACACAGTTGCGACGTACGTCAACAACGAAGCGGCGGTAACGAAGCTGTTCAATGGCAAAGTTAAAGCAAAGGCAGAAGCTGGACTGATTGAAATTGTCAAAACAGAGCAAAACTTTATTGCTGGCGCCGTCGGCTGAGAAGCCAAACTAGCCCGTAACTTTGGGCCCGTTTAAAGCTCGCAACTTAATTCCTCTGCTTTCGCGGCGGCTTGAAGTACGGCCCTATCGTTCGGGTTCTTACTAGATCGTCGATGCTACGCTCTATCAGATATCGAGCGGCCTCAGTCGGCGTTTTGCCGTAACCAAGAACAACAAGTTGATCGAGATAACGTCGGAACTGTGCCGACAATAGAGGCTGTACTTTTCTAGAAGGATTTCGGTTTGGCTTACGCGGCACAATGCGTAGAATATAGCATAGCCCGCTAGTCTCTAGTTAGCTTCTACTTAGATACTTGACGTACGCTCTGCAAATGGGCATAAAAAGAACGGGCGGCTTTCACCGCCCGTTCGTACCTTTTGTAAGATCGCGATCTATCGGCCCCGTTGCGAGCGGGGCCGTCGTCGTTTATGGGCAGTTACGGTCTGCCAAACACCGAGCCGACATCGGAGATAGGTCCGTACAAAGACGAGCCTTTCGTCGGCATTGGCGGAGACTAGCATCGTGATCCTCCTTTCCCGGGGTCGTGCCCCGAGGCCGAAGGGCACGGAACAGCCAGTTGGGAAGGGCGACGCTGATTCTTCGCTGGTGGAATGGTGGTCGGCTTCTAGCTCAGGTCAACTACGGCTTTAGCGACAAAGCCGGTTGCACACAGAAGCCCTGGGATTCTTTGGACGCGCTCGAGCGCTAGCTCGGATGCTTTTTTGGCCCGCGCGACGGATCCTAAACGGTTGATTTAATTGGAGCGGGCGAAGGGATTCGAACCCTCGACCCCGACCTTGGCAAGGTCGTGCTCTACCCCTGAGCTACACCCGCGTCCGTTGGATATATGGCCGAGCGATGTCGGCCGCCAAGGCCGAACCTATACCCAGAAGCACGGCCCCAATGCAACCCGTGGCAAAAGGCGCAGAATTAGTAGCGGGCGGCCCGCTTTTTCCGCGCGCTTTGGCTCGGAGGGGGGCCCACCCAGCGGGGGTTCACGTTACAAAAACCGCGATTCCCGGCCAAAACGTTGGGTTGGCATGCCGCGAACGACCAATACTGGCAATCTTCGTAGACGTTGCCGGTTCCGATATTGATGTTGGCGCACCAGGGGCCCTCGGCGGCCCGCGTCGCGCGGGCGTCAAAAGACACAACGGCAACGACGAGTGCCACAATCGATAGAATGCGCATCATCTTTTACCTCTTCTGTTCTCTGCGATACTAACACGCCGCCCGCCGGAATATTGCCCGCAATGCCAGCCACGCCCGACCAGCTCTTCGCCGCGCTCGATAGTCTCGGCATCAGGCATTCAACGGTGAAGCACCCACCTTTGTTCACCGTGGAGCAATCACGAAATCTGCGCGGGCAGATTCCCGGCGGCCACACCAAGAACCTGTTCTTGCGCGACAAGAAATACGCCATCTATCTCGTGGTCACGCAGGAAGACGCCGAGATCGACCTGAAGGGCCTGCACCGCCGGCTCGGCGCCAATGGGCGCTTCTCGTTCGGCTCCGCGGATCTCATGCGCGAGGTGCTGGGCGTGGAGCCGGGATCGGTCACTCCGTTCGGCGTCATCAACGATACGGAAGGCCGCGTGAGCGTGGTGCTCGACGCCGCGATGATGGAGCACCAGACGCTGAACTATCACCCGCTGGTCAACACCATGACCACGTCGATCGGGCGTGACGATCTCGTGAAATTCCTCGAATCCACCGGGCATATCCCGAAAATCGAGCGTCTTTCCGGGGGTGCCTCGACCCCGCCTTGATGATTGCATTACCTTCGCGGATAACCCATCTAATGCGCCAGGAACTCTGGTAGTGCGGCCGCGGATGGCCGGATAGGGCGAGACACGATGCTGCAAGACGGCGGGACGATGACGGCGGCGGCAACAGCGGCCGATGTGGTCAAGGACACGACCACGCAAGCTTTCATGAAAGACGTGATCGAGGAATCCAAACACCAGCCGGTGCTGGTGGATTTCTGGGCGCCGTGGTGCGGCCCCTGCAAGCAGCTCACGCCGGTCCTGGAAAAAGCGGTGAAGGCCGCCAAGGGCAAGGTCAAGCTCGCCAAGATGAACATCGATGAGCATCCGGCCATTCCCGGCCAGATGGGCATCCAGTCGATCCCCGCGGTGATCGCATTTTCCAACGGCCAGCCGGTCGACGGCTTCATGGGCGCATTGCCCGAGGGCCAGGTGACGGCGTTTCTCGAACGCATCACCAAAGGCGCGGTCGGCGCCGAGGAAAAGGATTTGTTGAAGACGGCTGACGCCGCGCTCGCCGAAGGCAATGCCACGGCCGCCGCCGACTTGTATGCGCAGCTGCTCGCCGAGGACAGCACCAACGTGCTGGCGCTCGCCGGACTTGCGCGTTGCTATGTCGCGACCGGTGCGCTCGAACAGGCGAAACAGACACTCGCCCTCGTTCCCGAAGCCAAGCGCAACGATGCGACGGTTGCCGCCGCGCGCGCCGCGCTCGAGATCGCCGAACAGGCGAAGTCGATCGGGCCGCTGGGCGATCTTGAGAAGAAGGTGCTTGCCGATCCGCTCGATCATCAGGCACGCTTCGACCTTGCCGTCGCGTTAAGCGCAAATGGCAAACGGGAAGATGCGGTCAAGCATCTGATCGATATCGTCAAGCGCGACCGCAAATGGAATGATGACGGCGCGCGCAAACAGCTCGTGCAGTTTTTCGAGGCCTGGGGCGCGACCGATCCGGCGACCGTGGAAGGACGCAAGCGTCTGTCTTCGATCTTGTTTTCGTAAGCGTTACGCCCCAGCGGCGGCACCGCGCGGCGGAGCAGTGAAACGAAGATGCCGATGAACGCTCAGTATCGTGGGCCCATCGAAATGCCGGGAGTGATCCCGGTTTTCCCGTTGCCGGGTGCGCTGCTGTTGCCGCGCGGGCAAATGCCGCTGAATATTTTCGAGCCGCGTTACATCGCGATGATCGACGACTCGCTGCGCGACGGTCACCGGCTGGTCGGCATGATCCAGCCCGACGTCGCGCATACCGGATCAGCCGACAAACCTCCGCTTTACAAAATCGGCTGCGCCGGACGCATCACACAGCTCGCCGAGAGCGGTGACGGTCGCTATCTGATCGAACTCACCGGAGTCGCGCGCTTCCGCATCGAAGAGGAACTGAAAGTCGCGACCTCTTACCGCCAATGCCGCGTGACCTACGCGCCCTTCGCCGACGACTTCACCGCGCGCAAGGGTGAAAGCGCCGTCGATCGCAAGGCGCTGCTTGTGGCCCTCACGGATTTTCTTCAAGCCAATGATCTGAAGGCCGACTGGGAAGGCATTGAAAAGGCGCCGAACGAAGCCCTGGTCAATGCGCTTTCGATGATGTCCCCCTATGGCACCGCCGAGAAACAGGCGCTTCTCGAAGCGCCGGATTTAAAGACGCGGGCCGAAATCCTCATCGCCATCACCGAGATCGAACTCGCCAAGAAAAACACCGAGGGCGAACCGCAATTGCAGTAGCGGGAAGCCTGAGTTGTAATACGCCTCTCAGTCGTCATTCCGGGACGGCGCGTCAGCGCCGGACCCGGAATCCAGAGGCAGACACTGAGCGTGTTTCTGGATTCCGGGTTCGCGCTTTCAGCGCGCCCCGGAATGACGGTGGCAAAACCTATGCGTTTTTCGTCATGGCCGGGCTTGTCCCGGCCATCCACGTCTTTACTCTGTGCGCCGTTGACGACGAATGAGAGGCCCTATGTCCACCGTCCCGCCTACCGACCGGCCGCCGGATAGCGTCGATCCGAAACTGCTGGAAATTCTCGTCTGCCCGGTGACCAAGGGCCCACTCGAATATGATGCCGAGCGGCACGAATTGGTTTCGCGCAAGGCCAAGCTCGCCTACCCGATCCGCGACGGGATACCGATCATGTTGCCGGAAGAGGCGCGCCGGCTCGAATAGAGCGCGCGCCGGTTTCCGCCGTCATCGCCGCCGCTTGTCCCGGCGAACCCGCTTCGCCGCGCCGTCAGCCAAAAAATATCAGGGAGTGAATCGCAATGATCAAGATCTGGGGCCGCAATACATCGTCCAATGTGCAGAAGGCGATGTGGGCCGTCGGCGAACTCAAGCTCGAGCATGAGCGCATCGACGTCGGCGGCGCGTTCGGCAAAAACAACGAGCCCGCCTATCTGGCGATGAATCCGAACGGTCTTGTTCCAACACTGGAAGAAGAAGATGGCTTCCTGCTCTGGGAATCGAATTCCGTCGTGCGCTATCTCGCCGGCAAGCACGACAAGAGCGGCGCGCTCGAACCCAAAGACGCAAAGCAGCGTGCCATCGCGAGCCAATGGATGGACTGGCAGCTGTCGGTGGTCGGTCCCGCGATCTTCCACGCGTTC
>Ga0070713_100003237_pt1 | contig 10732 bp, 10 predicted proteins | sample LARL82metaG_FD_65465 | JGI IMG/M metagenome (GOLD analysis project Ga0070713, IMG submission 65465) | Corn, switchgrass and miscanthus rhizosphere microbial communities from Kellogg Biological Station, Michigan, USA - LAR L8-2 metaG | ecosystem: Host-associated > Plants > Roots > Rhizosphere ... | reverse complement strand
CAGGAGGGGCTTGCGCTCGCCCAGCTCGTAGATCATGGATCGTCCCGCCGCCGACGCGGCCAATGCACCGAACCCAATTATCTACATCTGCTTGAAAAGATGCGAGTAGATGCGCGATACCACGAGCGCGTCGTCCCTGCCCTTGATCTTCACGTGCGCCTGGCCGCGGAAGTCGCGGGTGACGCCCGCGATGGCGCGCACGTTCACGAGCGTGGAGCGGTGGATCTGCCAGAACTCCCCGGGGTCGAGGCCGTCGAGGAGCTCGCGGATCGGCGTCTTGATGAGGGCTTCGGCGTCGGTGGTCACCACTCGCGTGTACTTCTCGTCGGACTGGAAGAAGAGCACGTCGGCCACGGGGATGAGGCGCAGGTTCGGCCCCACGGTCGCCTTGATCCACTGCAGCTTCGCCTTGCCCGCCGAGAGGTGCGCCCCGATCTGCGCGAGGACCGCGTTCAGGTCCTGGGGCGGCGTGGCGAGCTTCGCCTTCAGCCGCTCCACGGTGACCGCGAGGCGCTCGTCGGTGGCGGGCTTGAGGAGGTAGTCCACCGCCCCGGTCTCGAAGGCCTGGATCGCATACTGGTCGTACGCGGTCACGAACACCACGTGGCAGCGCCCGGCGACGTGGCGGGCGACCTCCACCCCCGTCATCTCGGGCATCTGGATGTCCAGGAACATGAAGTCGGGCACGCAATCCTCGAGCGCCTCCAGCGCGGCGGCGCCGTCGGCCACGGAGGCGATCACCTCCAGCTCGGGCCAGAGCTTGCCGAGCTTGCCCTGCAGCTGCGAGCGCAGGATGTCTTCGTCCTCGGCGACGATCGCGGTCGGCATGGCGTGATTCTACGGCGCGGCGGGCGGGGGCTGGGGCGGCTCGGCGCGGGTCTGGCGCTTCTGGTAGCGGACGAACCACCAGACGGCGAGCCCCAGCAGGATGAAGGGCGCGAGCACCGGCATCATCGAGACGATGATCACCACCGGGATGAAGATCGCGAGCCCCACGAAGAGGAAGCCCAGGCCGTAGACCACCGCGAGCACGATGGCGAGCGCGACCACGATGACCGCGAAGGCCGCGGCGATGCCCGCGGTCCCGATGAGCGCGCCGGTGGGACCGCTCACGACCTCGTCGCCGACGTGCACGGGCATGAGGCCGGTGGCCACGCCCACGATCCCCAGGCCCGCGAAGACCGCGGCGGTGACCACGAGCACCACGAAAGCGAAGGAGAGGCTCTTGCGCCACGCGCGCTCCGCCGTGCCCATGGCGGCGAGGGTGCGCGCGGCCGCACCCTGGGCGGGCGCCGGCGCGGCGGCCGGCTCCGCCCCGAAGCCCGCGGCGGTCGCGGCCGCGGTGCGCGTGCCGTCGCGCGGCACGTCGATCGTCGCGGCCACGCCCTGCGGCTGGTTCGCCTCGAGCGTGAGCTTGCCGTTGTCCCCGTAGAGCGCCGCCAGGCGCTCGCGGATGTTCGCGAGGCCCACGCCGCTGCCCGGCGTCTCGGAGAAGCCGCGGCCCGTGTCGGCCACGCCCACGCGAAGGCGATTGCCCGAGGCGCTCGCGAAGATGCGCACGATGCCGCCCTCGCGCTGCGGCTCCAGGCCGTGCTTGATCGCGTTCTCGACCAGCGACGGGAGCATGAGCGGCGGGAAGGGCGCCTCCATCAGCTCCGGCGGCACGTCGATCTCGAAGGCGAGGCGCTTGCCCATGCGCATCTGCAGGATGTTGAGGTACGCGCGCACGAGCTCGATCTCCTGGCCCACGGTCGAGGTGGACTCGCGCATCTTGGGCAGCGCGTTGCGAAGGTAGGAGATGAGGTGCCCCGTCATCTCGGTGGCGCGCGGCGGATCCGTCTCCGTGAGCGCCTGGACGCTCGCGAGCGTGTTGTAGAGGAAGTGCGGCTCGACCTGCGCCTGCAGCGCGGAGAGCTTGGCTTCGGTCACCTGCTGGCTCATGCGGTGGTACTCGGCCTCGCGGCGCTTCACCTCCGCCACGCGCTGCGCCCCGCGCGCACGGTCGATGAAGAACTTCGAGACGATCGTGAGCGCGAAGAGCGGGATGAAGATGAGGATCAACGCTCCGCCCACGCCCGCGCGGTAGAGGTCGGTGGAGACCTGCTGGCGGATGTCGCGGCGCACTTCCGGCGGCAGGGGCGGCGCGGCGACGGCGGGGACGGGCGGCGGGGTGAGCGAGGCGAGCGGCGGCACGCTCGCCGGCGCCGGCGGCGTGGCCGGCTTGTCGTCGAGGTCAATGTTGATCGCGACGTGCGGCACGTGCAGGCCCGCATCCTTGCCGCGCGATTCCACGGCGGACCTCGCCTGCTTCTCCGCGGCGTCGGCGGCCTTGAGCGACTCCTCGATGGACTTGGCCACCTTCTCGCGCTCGGGCGCCGCGTCCTTCAGGGCCCGGTCGGCCTGCTGCTTCGCCTCGGTGAGCGCACGGCGCGCCTCCTGCACCGCGGTGGAGACGTTCTCCGCGGCCTCGCGCTTGGCGCGGACGACCTCGGCACCCGCCTCGCGCAAGCCCACGCGGGCGTTATCGAGCTCCTCGAGGGCCTGGTCGAGCTCGTCGCGCCGTTGCGGGTCGCGCGTGCGGTCCCGCATGTTCTTCACGACGCCGTGGGCGATGTCGAGCGCGCTCTCCGAGAACGCGGAGTTGATCTCGCTCTTGATCGCGCGCCGCTCCTCGGGAGTGGCGCCCTTCCTGTCGAGCTCGATCAGGTGGAAGGGCGTGGCGAAGATCCCCAACGCCACGAGCAGCGCGAATCCCCCGAGCAGGAGCGCCCACCAGGGAGTGCGATGCAGGAGGCTGGAGACCGGCTTCATGGATTCCTAGTAGTCCGCGAGCAGTGCGATCACGACCGCGGTGAGGCAGAAGGCGAGCACGCCCACGAAGGCCAGCACGACTTGGGGTCCGAGCGATGCGATCCAGGACATGATTTTGGGCCTTTCGAGGCAGGTTCACCGGATTGGCAGCCATTCTGGCTACGCGACGTGGGGGCCGCCAGCATCCGGCGGCGAAATGCAGAAAGCGGGGGGCGAAATGGCCCGGGGGGCGACGAACGGGCCGGGAAAAGGAGCGCGAAGCCATCACATCTGCTTGAAAAGGTGGGTGAAAGCCCGCGAGACGACGAGCGTCTCGTCGCGCCCCCGCAGGCTGATCTCGGCCTGGTCCTTCAGCCCGCGGCGCACCGCCGCGATGTGGTCCACGTTCACGATCGTCGCCCGGTGGATCTGCCAGAAGCGAACGGGGTCGAGCTCGTCCAGGAGCTCGCGGATGGGCTTGCGGATGAGCGCCTCGGACTCGCCCGTCACGACGCGCGTGTATTTCTCGTCCGACTGGAAGAACAGCACCTCTTCCACGGGGATGAGGCGCACGTGGTTGCCGACGGAGGCCTTGATCCACTTCAGGTGCTCGGACCCCGGCCCGCCCAGCCGCGCCGCGATGCTCTCCACCAGCTCCTCGAGCCGCGGCGGGCGCTCCGAGAGCCGCGCGCGCAGGCGCTCGCAGGTGAGCGCGAGGCGCTCCTCGTTGAAGGGCTTCAGAACGTAGTCGATGGCGCCGCGCTCGAAGGCCTCCACGGCGTACTGGTCGAAGGCGGTCACGAACACCACGTGGGCGCGCCCCGCGATCGCCCGCGCGGCGTCCAGCCCATTCACCCCGGGCATGTGGATGTCGAGGAAGAAGAGCGAGGGCGAATGCGCCTCGAGGACACGGTCGATGTCCTTGCCGTTCTCCATCTCGTGGACGACCGCGAGGTCGGGCCAGAGGCGCGCGAGGCGCGAGCGAAGCTGCGCGCGCAGGAGCGGCTCGTCGTCCGCGATCACGGCGCTCACGCGGCCGCGCTCCGCGCCCGGGGAACGCAGGGGCGCGCTCATGCGCCGGGAGCGGCGGGGACCTCGATCGAGGCCACCACGCCATGCGGTTGGCGCTCCTCGACCACGAGGCTCGCGGAGGTTCCGTAGAGCGCCTTCAGGCGCTCTCGGATGTTGGCGAGGCCCACGCCGCCGCCCTTCTTCGGCCGGATGCCCTCGCCCGTGTCCTCGACCGAGACGCGAAGCCTTCCGCCGCTTTCCTCGGCGCGGATGGTGATCCTGCCGGTCTCGCAGCAGGGGTCGACTCCGTGCTTCACGGCATTCTCGACCAGCGTGATCAGCATCATCGGGGGGAAGGTGCGCTCCCTCAGGGCCTCTGGCACTTCGATCGCGTAGCCCAGCCGAGTGCCCATGCGGATGCGATGGATGTCCAGGAACGCGCGCGCCATCTCGAGCTCGCGCCCCAGGTGCGTGGACGATTCGCGCATCTGGGGCAGGGCCGCGCGCAGGTACTGGATGAGGCTCTCCAGCATGCGCGAGGCCTCGGGCGGGTCGGTCTCCACGAGGTGCTGGACGTTGGCGAGCGTGTTGAAGAGGAAATGCGGCTCGACCTGCGCCTGCATGAGCTGCAGCTTCGCTTCCAGCAGGTTCTTCTCGAGCCGGTGGCGCTCGCTCTCGCCGCGATGGAAGCGCGCCTGGTCGCGCGAGTGCTTCTCGCGAAGGATGAGGGTCGCCACGACCACGCAGCCCACGCCGATGCCCAGCCCCATCGTGATGAGCACCCCGGCCAGGCGCTCGGAGAACATCTGGGCGATGGTGCGCTGCTTCACGAGGCCGGCGACGATGGTGCCCAGGCACGAGCCCACCACGACGGCCGCGACCTGCATCGCCTCCTGGGGGAACGCGGCCTGGCGGATATTTCCGGCCAGAGTGAAGAGCAGCATGCTCGTGTAGCCCACGCACAGGGCGCTCACGAGGAGGTCGGGGTAGGTATTGCTGAAGAGCCAGACCACCGCGGCCGAGGCGACCGCGCATACCGCGGTGACCGCCAGCACCCGGCGGATCGTGAGGCCTTCGAGCAGGTAGGCGTAGGAGCTCAAGATGGCCCAATGTACCGAATGGCCCGCCCCGCCGGCAAAAGGGGTGCGACGAAACGCGCATCCGGGGGGCTGGACGGCGCCGCGGCGGCGCGGGGGATGAATCCCGGCCGCTACCCACGCGCGTCGTGACGCGAATAAAAAAGCCCGGCTCCAGGAGGTCGCCGGGCAGGAGGAGCCCGCCCAAAATCGGGCGGCACCAGGGGATTTCAGCCGGTCGTGCGCTTGCCCATCACCCTCACGGTGTAGTGGACGTGGGGTGTGGCGCGGCCGGGAACCTCGGCCACCGCGACCTGCGCGGGTTTTGCTTCCACCGCGCGTTGCGTGTAGGGCGAGGCCGGGTCGCCGAGGATGGCGCCCGCCGCGACCAGGAACCATGCCGAGACGAGGACCGTGACGCCGTTGGCGACAAGGTCGTTGCTCGGGTAAGCGGCGAATCGGAAGGGGGCGTTCATCTTCGTGTCTCCTTTGGCGTTGCGTGGCTGCGCTTCATTGAACATGGGCGCACTTTAGGCAGCGGCCGTGACAGGAGAAAGTCGAAAGCGACGAAATGCGGAAAAGGGGGCCTGAAATGCTCAGGAGGCGGCCCGGGGCTCCCGCGCCGAGCCCCACGAACCGGCGATCATCCCCGCGAGGGAGGCGAAAAACCCGCCGAGCGGCGGCGGAAGGGGGGCCTGTGGAGCCAGCCATTCCAGGAGCAGCCACGCGGCGATCCCCGCGGCGATCGAGGCGTGAGCGCCGCGCGCGGTGGCCCGCGGCCAGAAGAGGCCCGCGGCGAGCGGAACGAAGGATGAAACGAGCACGATCTTTCCCGACTCGTTCACGAGCTGGTAGATCGACAGCTTCGAGGCGAGGGCCATCGCGGTCACCGCCACCGCGAGAATCGCCACGCTCGCACGCATGAGCGCCAGCGCGCCTCGATCGTCGCGCGGCTTCGCGAGCGGCCGCAGCACGTTCTCGGCGAGGGCCACGGCGGGCGCGAGGAGCGCTCCCGAGGCCGTGGAGAGGATGGCGCAGACGAGCGCGCCGAAGAAGAGCGCCTGCACGGCGAGGGGAGTGCGCTCGAGGATGAGCGTGGGCAGGATGAGCTGCGAGTCCCCGCCCGCGAGGCGCTCCACCATCGCCGGGTCGATGGCGAGCGCCGAGCACACGAGCACGATGGGCAGCAGCGCGATCGCGAAGTAGATCGCGCCTCCCAGCACGGTCGCGCGCGCGGCGATGCCCTCGGTGCGCGCGCTCATCACCCGCTGGAGGACGTCCTGCTGCGGCACCGATCCCAGCATCACGACGAGCGCCGCGCTCACCCAGGCAAGCACCGGCTTCATGCCGGGCTCGGGAAGGAATCGCATCCTCTCGGAGCCGGCGGCCTCCAGCACGCGCGATGGCCCCCCCGCCAGGTCCACCACGACCCACGCGACATACCCCAGCCCCGCGACGATCACCGCGGCCTGGAAGAAATCCGTGAGCGCGACCGACCACATGCCGCCCGCCAGGGTGTAGGCGAGCACCACCGACGCGCCGACGAGGATCCCCGCGGGCACGCTCACGAGCCCGCCCGAGATCACCTCGAGCGCGAGCCCCAGGGCGACGAGCTGCGCGGCGATCCAGCCGATGTACGAGAACGCGATGCACAGCGTGAGAGCCACCTCGGTGCCGCGCCCATAGCGCGCGCGGAAATAATCGCCGAGGGTGAGCGCGTCCATGCGGAAGAAGGGACGGGCGAACACCGTCCCCACGAGCACGAGGCACGCGAAAGCGGCGAAAGGATCGGCCGCGAGCCCGCGCATCCCCTCCTTGAGGAAGGTCGCCGGGATACCGAGGACCGTCTCGGCGCCGAACCAGGTGGCGAAGAACGCGGCGGCCACCACCGGGGCGCCGAAGGCCCGGCGCGCCACCGCGTAGTCGCCCGCGCCCCTCACGCGGGTCGCGGCGTAGAGGCCGATGGCGAGGGAAGCCGCGAGGTAGAGCGCGACGAGCGCGGCCAGCAACTTACGTCGTCGCTTCGCGTTGCAGCGTGCGTAGCGCGAGCGAGCCCACCGCCATCCCGGCGAAGGAGGCGGCGAGCCCCGCGAGCTGCGGCGGCACGAGGCCGTCGGGGCTCACGTTCTCGCACACGATCCACACGACGAGCCCGGCCACCACCGAGAGCACGCCGCCCAGGTTGGTCGCGCGCTTCCAGTACACGCCGCACGCGAGCGGCACGAAGGCGCCCACGAGCGTGACCTTGTAGGCGTTCTCGACCATGTGGTAGATGTCGGAGCTCGTGCTCATCGCGACGTACGTCACGAGGACCGTGAAGCAGACCAGGACCACGCGGTTCAGCAGCAGGAATTTCTTGTCGGAGATGTGGGGCAGGAAGGGCTTCAGGATGTTCTCGCTGAAGCTCACCGACGGCGCAAGGAGGGTCGCCGAGGCGCAGCTCTTGATCGCCGAGAGGAGCGCGCCGAAGAACATGATCTGCGCGAATACCGGCACGATGGGCGATAGGATCAGGTTGGGCAGGATCTTCTGCGGGTCCTTGTCGAGGTTGGCCGCCACCATGTCCGGGGTGATGAGGCTCGCCGAGTAGGCGAGGAACATCGGCACGAAGGCGAAGCAGAAGTACATCGCCCCGCCCAGGATGGAAGAGTTGGCTGCCGTGTTCTCGTCCTTGGCGGACTGCACTCGCTGGAAGACGTCCTGCTGCGGCACCGAGCCCAGCATCATCGTGATCCACGCGGCGATGAAGCCGAGGATCTCCCTCAGCTCCAGCGGCGGCAGGATGTGGAACTTCCCGTTCTGCGCGGCGTGCGAGATCACCGCGGCCGCCCCACCGGGCACCAGGCCGCTCACCTCGTAGCCGATGTAGAGCATGCCCAGCACGATGATGATCATCTGGATGAAGTCGGTGATCGCCACCGAGAACATGCCGCCCAGCATCGTGTACACGAGCACGGTGGCCGCCCCCACGATCATCCCGGTCCCCTGCGAGATCCCGCCGTCGGAGACCACGTTGAAGACGAGGCCCAGCGCCTTGATCTGCGCGCCCACCCAGCCCAGGTAGGAGATCACGATGCAGAGGGTCGTCAGCATCTCCACGGGCCTGCTGAAGCGGCGCCGGTAGTAGTCGCCGATCGTGAGCAGGTTCATCCGGTAGAGGGGCCGCGCGAAGAACAGGCCCACGATGATGAGGCACAGGCTCGAGCCGAACGGGTCCGCGATGATCCCCGAGAAGCCGTCCTTCAGGAACGTGGCCGGGATGCCCAGCACCGTCTCGGAGCCGAACCAGGTCGCGAACACGGTGGCCGTCACGATGTACATCGGCATCCGGCGGCCGGCGACCGCGTAGTCCTTCGTGTTGTGCACCCATCTCGAGGCGTACAGGCCGATGGCCACCGAGATGATCCAGTAGATGATCACGAACCAGAGGAGCATGTTTTTCGGGTTTTCCGGGGTCGAGGGGCGCGACGACGCCCATTTTAGGAGAAAATCCGCCGGTGTCGGCCATCCAGCTCGAAGGCGTTACCAGGCACTGGGGAGATTCGCGCGCCCTCGAGGGCATCTCCTTCGAGGCCGCGCAGGGCACGTTCGTCGTGCTCCTGGGCCCTTCGGGGTGTGGAAAGTCCACGACCCTTCGCCTCATCGCAGGCCTGGACACGCCCACCGCGGGCACCATCCGCATCGGCGGGCGCGACGTGACCCACCTGCCGCCCGCGCGGCGCGGCATCTCGATGGTGTTCCAGTCGTACGCCCTTTTCCCCCACCTCACGGTGGCCGAGAACATCGTCTTCGGGCTCAGGGTGCGCAAGGTGCCCGACCGCGCCGCGAAGCTGGCACGGGTGGCCGCCCTGCTGGGGCTGGAGAAGCTGCTCGACCGCAAGCCCTCGCAGCTCTCGGGCGGCCAGCAGCAGCGCGTCGCGCTCGGCCGCGCCGTGGTCGCCGAGGCGCCGGTGTGCCTGATGGACGAGCCGCTCTCCAACCTCGATGCGCAGCTCCGCGGCGAGATGCGCCGCGAGATCCGCGCGCTGCAGCGAAGGCTCGGGATCACGATGGTCTATGTGACCCACGACCAGACGGAGGCGATGACCATGGCCGACCAGGTGGTGCTGCTGCGCGCGGGCCGCATCGAGCAGGCGGGCACGCCCGAGGCGCTCTATGCGCGGCCCGCGACTGCCTTCACCGCGAGCTTCATCGGGGCGCCGCCGATGAACATCATCGAGGGGGAGGAGATGATCATTGGCGTGAGGCCGGAAAACGTGAGGCTCGAGACGCGAGGCGCGAGACGCGAGAACGGCCTCGAGGGAATCGTGGAATCGGTGGAGTACCTGGGGGCCGACTCGCTAGTCGCCGTGCTTCCGCAGGATCCTCGCGTCTCGCGTCTCGCGTCTCGCGTCCTGCTCGCCCGCGTCCCCGGCCACTCGGCCTTTTCCGTCGGCGATCCCGTCGCGCTTTCCTGGCACGCCGCCGACGAGCATCATTTCGACTCACACACCGGAGGGAGGAAACCATGAAGACGATAGGGCGCTGGATGGCGGCGGCGTTCGCGGGCTTGGCGCTCGCGGCGGCGGCCGATACCGAGATCACGTTCTACTACCCCGTCGCGGTCGGCGGCCCGATCACGAAGACCATCGACGGGTATTGCGAGCAATTCCAGAAGGAGAACCCGGGCATCACCGTGAAGGCGATCTACTCGGGCACGTACCAGGAGTCGATCGTGAAGGCGCTCACCGCGCACAAGGGCGGAACGCCACCCACGACCGCGATCCTGCTCTCCACCGACATGTTCACGCTGATCGACGAGGACGCCGTGGTCCCCTACAGCGACGTCGCCACGTCGGCCGACGACAAGGCGTGGATGAAGGGCTTCTATCCCGCCTTCATGGCCAACAGCCAGACCGGCGGCAAGACCTGGGGCATCCCGTTCCAGCGCTCGACCATCGTCCTCTACTGGAACAAGGAGCTCTTCAAGGAAGCGGGCCTCGATCCCGACCGCGCCCCGGAGAACTGGGACCAGATGCTCGAGTACGCGAAGAAGCTCACGAAGCACGATGCCGCGGGCAACACCGCGCAGTGGGGCGTGCAGATCCCCTCGTCGGGCTTTCCGTACTGGCTCTTCCAGGGCCTCACGACGCCTAACGGCGTGGAGCTCATGAACGCGGCCGGAACCCAGACGTATTTCGACAAGCCCGCCGTGGTCGAGGCGCTGCGCTACTGGGTGGACCTGGGCCGCAAGGAGAAGGTGCATCCGCCCGGGGTGGTCGAGTGGGGCACGACGCCCAAGGACTTCTTCGAGAAGAAGGTCGCGATGATCTGGACCACGACGGGCAACCTCACCAACGTGAAGAACAACGCCAAGTTCGATTTCGGCGTGGCGATGCTGCCCGCGCACAAGCGGCGCGGCTCTCCCACCGGCGGGGGCAACTTCTACCTCTTCAAGAAGGCCTCGAAGGACCAGCAGGCCGCAGCGGTCAAGTTCGCGAAGTGGATGACCCAGCCCGAGCGCGCCGCGCAGTGGGGCATCGACACGGGCTATGTCGCCGTGAGCCCGGCGGCGTGGAAGACCGCGAAGATGGAGGAGTACGTGAAGGGCTTTCCGGCGGCCGCGGTCGCGCGCGACCAGCTGCAATACTCGGTCGCCGAGCTCTCCACGCACGACAACCAGCGCGTGACCAAGGCGCTGAACGACGGCATCCAGGCGGCCCTCACCGGCGCCAAGACGCCCGAGCAGGCGATGAAGGACGCGCAGGCGGAGGCTTCCCGGATTCTCCGCTCGTACAAGTGAATCGAAGCGCAGTCCACGGATGGCTGCTGCTGCTTCCGGCAGCGGCCCTCCTTGCGTTGTTCACGCACTGGCC
>Ga0070713_100003236_pt1 | contig 10733 bp, 6 predicted proteins | sample LARL82metaG_FD_65465 | JGI IMG/M metagenome (GOLD analysis project Ga0070713, IMG submission 65465) | Corn, switchgrass and miscanthus rhizosphere microbial communities from Kellogg Biological Station, Michigan, USA - LAR L8-2 metaG | ecosystem: Host-associated > Plants > Roots > Rhizosphere ... | reverse complement strand
GATATTGCGAATATGAGTTCCGCTGGTCCCCTTGCGGGCCCACCGGGCAGTGAACTTGGAGACAGGCCGCGCACCGCTATTGAACGTACCCAATGGGCCTTGGCGAACACTCCCACCTTTCCATCGGATCGCGAGCCCCGCGCGGCACCCGGCACGGTGTCCGTCGCGGAACTGCGCAATCCGGCTCTTAAAACGGAGCTGACTCTGATGCAGCAAGCCCTGCGCTTCGCGAATTCCGGCGATCATGCGGCTGCCATTCAAGTGTTGAAGCGCGGGCTCGCCGAAGGCTCGTCCATGGCGCACGCTCGCGGGATGCTGGCTGCAGAATACTTGAAAGCCGGTAAAATCCGCGCGGCGATTTCACAATTACAAATCGCCATCGAATTGGCGCCGTTAGCGGCGGCGAATTTCGCCAATCTGGGTTTTGCCCTGTGCCGCCTGGGTGACACAGAAAATGGCGAGCGGCAGGTGCGGGAAGCCATCAGGCTTGACAAGAATCAGCCGAAGTCTCACTACCTGCTGGGGCTCATCCTGTTGGATCGGGGGACTCCGGAAGCGCGCGATGAATTACTCCGGGCGCGGAACGAGCTGAGCGCCGCGCGATTGGCATTGGCCGTCTACCACGAGCACCATGGCCAGATGGATGAAGCAGAACGCCAGATTCAGGCGTTTCTTCGCATGAGCCCCTCAGCCGATCCAGCCGGAACGGAGATTTGGGTGGCGGCGACCGCGGCTCTTGAGCGGCCTGCCTCGGCTTTCGGGCTTCGGACATCACAGATCCAGTAAGCTTACTTCCGGAAAGTCAGCCGCCGCTTGATCCCGATGTCGAGCCCGAAGGAAGGCGAGTCTCTGGTGCCGCTAATCTTGATCGGCAGCACTGCTCCTTTCGTGCCTTTGGTGAAGAAAGGGTCCACGGCTTTCAGTAAGAGCGATTTGAAACCGGTGGTGGTCTGTGACAACTTCGCATCCATAGCGGCGGTTCCGCGGAAATCGATTTGGCCGCCTTCCAGTTCGTAGGTTCCGTTCAGAGACAGATACAAACCGGGCAGCCGGAATCCCAGGCTATTGAGAGTCATAACGCCGTTCTTCAGCACGAAACGTCCTCGAAAGTCCGACGCGACCGAATCGCCTTTCTCGTCCGGCACATTCCCGCTCGCACGACGGCTCAGCTTGTCGATCTTTTCCTGCACGGTGGCGCTTAAAAAACGCGCGCTGGCCACTTGAAATTGCCCCGCAAGCTGAAGCTTCCTGGCGATGTCGATATCGCCCGGAGGAATCACCAGCTTGGTACGGAATCCAATGGCCCCGGTCATGAAAGGATCCGTGCCCTTCACTCCCAGCCGCAGAACGTCTTCTAACCTGCCCTCCGTGAATGCCACGTTCAGCGTGATTGTTTTTCCCTTGACACCTTCCCGTCCTTCAACACTTCCTTGCGCGACCAGCGATGAGTGTCCAAACTGCGCGCGGACCGGCTGGAGATAGGTGTCGCCGTCGGTACCGTCGACGATCGCGTGAAACTGTGTCGTCAGGTGAACCGGGTTGCCGCTGACTTTCAAGACAAATTCGGGCGTATCGGTCTGCCCGTCGACCTCTAACCGCCCGAGTTCGCCATGGAAACCGCCTGTCGAAGAGAGAATGCCCCGTATACCGTCGAATACCGATAAATCCGCATTCTGAAACGTATAATCTCCCGATACCGGAGTCGCTCCAGGCTCGTCGCGGTCCAGGGGGCCGAAGGTTCCTTTGGTTTCGATTTCACCCGGTGGCTTGGCGTTGGTTAACGACGATTCGAACGTCATGCCGGTATTGGGACCAGCCGAGCGCAGCGTCAAACGTTTCAGATCGTATTCAAGCGGCGGCTTGTTGGGTTTCTTTCCGTGTATTGTGAGCTCGGCGCCGTCAGCGACGATTTCATCGATCACGAAATCGGGAATGGAATGCTTCCCCGCCTTTTGAGAAGGGCCGTCCCCATGCTGCTTGGGAGGGACGTGAATTCGAAGCCCCGCTATTCGGACCACACGAATATGAGGTGTGGACTGCAGCAGGCCAACGAGATTCGCTTCCGCAGCGAACTGGTCCATGTACAGGAAGGGAGGCAGTTCCCCCGCGTCGGCACGTCGCAGGACAACTTGCTCGCCGACGATGCCGGCTTTCGGCCACAGCGACACTGTGATGCTCTTGTAATCCAAGTTGCTCCCAAAGTGATTCTTGAGCGCTTCGGCCGCTTTGTGCTCCAGGGCGCGCGACAGGCGGCCCACGAAATAGGGAGTGGCGATCGCCATCAGTAACGCGATGGCGGCCACACCGGTGAGCCAACGGAGTCGGGGGGACATGGCGGGTTTCATCGGAGAGGCGCGAGCACGAACAGGGCCATTTCGCATGTCTCTCGCGATCTTCTTTGGTAGAAAGTACCAACCAGGCTTAGGCTGCTCGAGCGCAACTTGTTGACTAGCATGCATCGATTAACGGCACGTGAACTGCAGTTCGATTAACGGGCATCATCGGATGTGGAGGACTCTCACTGTATTTTTCTGGATCGTGGGCGTTTTGAGCCTCGGTTACTGCGCAGAGGTCGGCCTGAAGGCGAAATGGAGCCAGAGCTGGGGAGTTCGCGAGCTTGACCGCTCAGCGGCGTCCGCTCCTTCGCCGGTTGCGGGGGAGGTCGTCGGGCTCCTGGAAATCCCACGGTTGAATCTTTCGACGATCGTATTCGAAGGGGCCGATCAAGACATCCTGGAGCGTGGCGCAGGCCACCTTCCGGGCTCTGCGCTGCCGGGGGACCGCGGAAACACAGTGCTGGCTGCGCATCGCGATACTTTCTTTCGTCCCTTGCGCGGCATTCGGATCGGAGATCGCGTGAAAATCCACCGGCCCCATGGGGATGAGTTTTACATCGTAAAATCCGCCCGGGTTGTACAGCCGAATGAAGTGGACGTACTCAAGCCTACCGCCGAGCCATCGCTCACCTTGATCACCTGCTACCCGTTCCGGTTCATAGGTCCGGCGCCGGAGCGCTTCGTAGTGCGAGCCGTGCTGACCCCGTGATGAACGCGTAACCAATACAGTCTTCAGGGGATGTAACGAAAGGCTCCTGACACGCATCAGCCAACGAGCAGGCACTGGTGTGCCCGGCCGATCTATATATGCGCCTTGCCTTTCGCCTAAACCTTCTACTGATTGCGGGTGTTGCCGCGGTGGCGATGGGGTTCGCCTATTACCAGGTTCGATCCGAGCGGCGGGGCCTGGAGCGCGATCTCCAGAGACAGGCCTTGGACCTGGCGGAGAGCCAGGCCAAAGCCGTGGAACCGTTGCTGGCCGCGCATTCTTATCGCAGTCTCCAGACCATGGTGGACCGCTTCACCGGACGCGAGCGCCTGGCGGGCATGATGGTATCCGACGCTGCCGGAAAGCCGGTGGCGATTACCTCCGACCTGGTTACACGGCTGAACGGAAATCCACCCGCCATTCTTCAAGAGGATGGAGCGCAAGAGGCTCGAGGAGAATTCATCCGGCTCGGCCGGGTCCGCATGCATGCGGCGATCGTGCCGGTGCGGGCTGGCGACGCCTATCTCGGATCATTGGCGATCTTTCACGATGCGGCGTATATCGACGCTCGTGTGGGAGACGCGTGGCGCCGCACGCTGGCCAGCGTGGCGTTTCAGACACTGTTGATCGCGGCGGTCACGCTGCTCACCGTACGATGGGGTCTGGGAAGACCGATGCAGCAGATGGCGCATTGGCTGCGCGAGTTGCGTACCTCTTCGGCCGCGACCGCTCCGGCCTTGCCCGGCAGCGGCGAATTTGAGTCGTTCACGCGAGAAGTCTCGCATTTGGCCTCCAGCTTTACGGCTGCGCGCGCCGCGGCCGAGGAAGAGGCCCGCCTGCGCGAGTCTGCTGAATCCCAGTGGACCAAGGACCGCCTCAGGATCTTCGTGCAGGGCCGCCTGGGAGACAGCCGCCTGGTGGTGGTCTCCAATCGCGAACCCTACGAGCACTTTCACCGCGCCTCGGGCATCGAGTGGACCGTGCCTGCGAGCGGACTGGTCACCGCACAGGAGCCGATTCTCAGGGCGTGCGCAGGAACCTGGATTGCTCAGGCGACCGGTGACGCGGATCGGGAATCCAGCGACGCACGGGGATGCCTGCGCGTGCCGCCCGACAACCCTCAATACACGCTGCGCCGCGTCTGGCTGACGGAAGAGGAAATCAAGGGATTCTACCTGGGCTTCGCGAACGAAGGGTTGTGGCCGCTGTGTCACATCGCGCACACGCGCCCCACGTTTCGAGCCGAGGACTGGAAGCAGTACGAAGCGGTGAATCGCAAGTTCGCCGCCGCAGTCTTACGCGAAATCCGCGGCGAAGAAAACCCGGTGGTGCTCGTTCAGGACTACCACTTCGCGCTGATGCCGAAACTCATCAAAAAAGCGCGGCCCGACGCGCGCGTCGCAATTTTCTGGCACATCCCCTGGCCGAATCCGGAGGCCTTCGGCATCTGTCCGTGGCAGCGCGAGCTTCTGGAAGGTCTCCTGGGAGCAGATCTGGTGGGTTTCCATATTCAGGCGCATTGCAACAACTTCCTGGAGACCGTCGATCGTGTATTGGAATCGCGCATCGAATGGGACCGCAACGCGGTCATGCGGCACGGGCATCTTACGGCGGTTCGCAGGTTCCCCATCAGTGTGGCGATGGAACCCGAGCAGAACGGCGGCCCCGCCTCATCCGAGCTGCAATATCTGGAGCGGGCCGAACTGTTGGCCAAGCATGGCGTGCGCGCGGCCTTCATGGGCATCGGCGTCGATCGTGTCGACTATACCAAGGGATTGCTGGAACGCTTCCGCGGGCTGGAGCGATTCTTCGAAAAGTATCCGGCGTATCGCGGAGAGTTCACCTTCGTGCAAATCGGCGCGCCGAGCCGTTCGGAAATTCGCCGCTACCACGATTTCATGCTGGAAGTGGAGCAGGAAGCCGAGCGGATCAATCGCCGCTTTCAGACCAGCGAGTGGAAGCCGATTATTCTATTGACCCGGCACCACCGGCGCGAGGAGATTTTGCCCTACTATCGCACCGCCGATCTGTGCATGGTCACGTCGCTGCACGACGGCATGAATCTGGTGGCCAAGGAATATGTTGCTGCCCGCAGCGATGGCCACGGAGTCCTGATTCTGAGCCGCTTCACGGGCGCGTCCCACGAGCTGGTCGACGCATTGGTGGTGAATCCGTACGATACCGAAGAGGTGGCCACAGCCATTCATCGCGCGTTAGAGATGCCTCCCGAAAAATCCCGCCTTCGCATGAGCCGGATGCGCGCCGTGGTCAAAGAGCACAATATTTACCGCTGGGCCGGAAACCTGATCGCGGAGTTGTGCGAGATCCGCACATCCGCGACTCCGGCCGAGCAGGACGCGGCGGACGCGGTGTTGAAGAGTTGAATGCCCGCCGCCCCGCGCCACTTGTTTGCATGCTGGAACGAAGTGGCACAGCGGCTCCGGACGGCTCCGGCGATCGCTCTGTTTCTGGATTTCGACGGCACCCTCAGTCCGCTTTGCCCGCGGCCGGAGGATGTCCAGTTGAGCGGAGCCATGCGGCACATCGTCTCGACGCTGGCGCGAAATCCGCGCGTTCGCGTGTGGGTCATCAGCGGCCGCCGAAGAGACGACGTGCGTGGCCGGATCCGCATCGCGGGCGTGCATTACCTGGGCTTACACGGATGGGAGGGACCCCAGGGGGTCTCGATTAAGGATGAAACCCGGCGGCTTCTTGAGGACCTGAAGACGCAGGCTCGCCAGACAGTGCACGCCACGCCGTCGACCTGGCTTGAGGATAAAGGCGTCGTCGTGGCAATTCATCATGCGAATGCTTCGGCGCACGACGTGCAGCGCGTGCGGCGGGAGATGACCCGCGCGCTGCTGCCGCTAAACGGGCTCTTCCGCGGGATAGCCGGCGAACGTACCTTCGAGCTGGCTCCGGCGGAGATGGGCGACAAAGGATCGGCGGTGCGGCACGAGTTGGCTGTGGATTGCCGGGAAGCACTGCCGGTGTTCGTCGGTGACGACACCGTGGACGAGCCTGCTTTCGCGGCGCTGACCAGAGGGATCACGATTCGCGTCGGCCATCCTGAACACACGCGGGCCCATTTCCGGCTGGAGGGCGTCAAACAAGTGCGGATGTTCCTGGAACGTCTCAGCCACGAACGTTAAGGTTGGTTGCCGCCGATCACGCGCACGACGGTTCCGGAGGTGAGGGAATCCGACGGGCTCTCGATGACCTGGTCGCTTGCTGTGATCCCGGAGGTGATCTCGACCTCATTGCCGAAATCCTTGCCGAGCGTGACGGGCCGCATCTCAACCGTGCTCTCGCCGTTTTTATCCGCGCGCACCACGCCCACACGCAGACCCTCGCTGCGGAACAGCACCGAGCTAACCGGAATGATCAGCGCTCGTCCACCCGGCAGTGCCATGTGGACTTCCGCATAGGATCCGGGCTTGAGTTCGCCGGACGAGTTATCGACGTCGATTTCGGTCAGTAACGTTCGTGTCGCGGAGTCCATCGCATCCGCAGTGCGGACCAATTTGCCATGAAACATGCGTCCCGGGTATTCGGCCAGAACCAGTTCGGCGTCAACCCCCGGAACGGCGGCGCGCGAGGATACCTCGGGAACGTTGACGAAAAGCCGAAGCCGATCCGACGCTGCCATGCGGAACAGTTCTTGCGCTGTTCCCCCATTTCCTGCGTTGATCAGATACCCGACGTCGGTACTGCGGGCCGTGATGACTCCGTCGAAGGGCGCCTTCACGATCCGGTAATCCTGCAACTGTTCGAGCAAGCCGATGTTCGCGTCCTGTGCGGAGACGTTGCTGCGCGCCGCGGCGATGGCTTTGTCGAGCGCCTGGCTGTTGGCGACCAGCGCCTGGTATTGCGACTGCTTCTGGTCGTTGTCCTGATTGGAAACCACGCCTTCCGCCGTCAGTTGTTTCCAACGATCCGCGGTTATCTTGGCGTATTCCTCGTTGGCCTTGCTCTGCTGGCGATTGGCCAGCGCCTGCTCCAGCGCAGCCTGAGCCTGCTGCAGATTGGCTTTGGCCTGGCGCAGTTGCTGGTCCAGCTCCGGAGCGTCGATTTCCGCCAGCACTTGCCCGGCCTTCACTCGGGCGCCGATGTCGAAATACCATTTCTTCAGGTAGCCGCTGGTGCGCGCGTAAATCGGAGCGAAGCTGAACGCCTGTAAATTCCCCGGCAGCACAAGTTCCTGCTTCGACTCTCCCAGCCGGGGATGGATGACGGAAACGGCCGGGATCGCCAGGTCCGCGGTTTCCTGTTTCACGATCGAGGCGGCTTTGATCCGCGAGTTGATGCCGCGGTTGACGACGGTGGCCAGCAGCACCACGATCACCAGGATGAAGATCCACTTCAGTATGCGGCTGCCTACCGGCGAGTTCACTCGTTCTTTTTCGGTCTGCATCATTTCTCGAATTTCATTCGGCGTTTACTCTTATCGGCTGCCTGCGATTCCGGTGCAAGAAGCTGAATACGGCGGGCACGAAGAACAGAGTGGCGATGGTGGCGAAGATCAATCCGCCGATTACCGTTCGTCCCAGAGGCGCGTTTTGCTCGCCTCCCTCGCCCAGCCCGAGAGCCATCGGCACCATACCGATGATCATCGCCAGTGCCGTCATCAGCACCGGTCGGAAACGGGTCCCTCCGGCTTCGAGAGCCGCCAGCGCCGCGTCCCCGTGATCCGCCAAGCGGTCTTTCGCGAAGCTCACGACGAGAATACTATTGGCCGTCGCGACGCCGACACTCATGATGGCGCCCATCAGCGCGGGCACGCTCATGGTGGTGTGGGTGACGAATAGAAACAGCACGATTCCCGCCAGAGCCGCCGGCAGGGCGGTGATGATGATGAACGGATCCAGCCAGGATTGGAAATTCACCACGATCAGCATGTAAACCAGCACCACAGCCAGAACCAATCCGCCCAGCAACCCCTGGAAGGAAGACTGCATCGTCTCAATCTGCCCGCGGACGATCAGTTGAGACCCGCGCGGAAGATCCTTGCGATTTGCATCGACAATGCGATTCAGGTCGCCAGCCACCCCGCCCAGGTCGCGATCCTGCACGGAGCCGAAGATATCGATGGTGCGCTGAATGTTGTAGTGCGAGAGCACGGCCATTCCGCTCGAGCGGCTGGTGCTGGCGACATCCCCGAGGATTTCTGGACGCTTTGCGTCGGGAGACGTGAGTGAGATGTTGCGCAGATCGTTGAACGACGAGATCTGGTGTTGCGGCGTTTGCGTGACGACGCTGTAACTCACGCCGTTGCGCGGGTCGAGCCAAAAGGAAGGAGTCGTCTGGAAGCTGCCGCTCAAAGACACCAGCACATTACTGGCGATATTGAACTGCGTGAAGCCGCTTTCCAAAGCCTTGGTGCGGTCTACATCGATCTTGATCCTGGGCTCGTCAAATACCTGGTGAATTCGCAAGTCGACAACGCCGGGCACCTTGGCCACCTGGCGCAGAAGGTTCGACGCGAATGCATGGTTGCCTTCGAGATTAGGGCCGGAGACCTGGATATCGATGGGCGCGGGCAATCCGAAGTTCAGGATCTGGCTAATGATGTCGGCCGGCAGGAAATAAAATAACACGCCCGAAAATTCGCCCGGCAGCTTTTGCCGCAACGCGTGCACGTATTCGTCGGTTGGACGATGACCGGGTTTCAGCGTGACCATGACGTCGGCGTCCATGGTTCCAATGGGTGCGGACGTGCTATAGGCCGTATTAATGGCGCTGTAGGGAACTCCGATGTTGTCGGTGATTCCCGCCAGCTCGTCCGCGGGAATTACTTTTCTTATGGACGTCTCGATCAGATCCGCCAGCCGCGCTGTTTCCTCGATGCGGGTTCCGGTTTTGGCTCGAAAGTGAAGATTGAACTGGCCCCCATCGGTGGAAGGGAAGAAATCCTGCCCCAGCCACGGAAATAACAAGAACGTCAGGCAACACAGCGCCAGGAACGAAGGAAGAAATAAATTCCGGTGGCGCACGCATCCGGCCAGCGTATTCTGATACCCGGCGCGCAGCGAATCAAACCCCTTCTCGAACGCCCATTGCATCCGGGCGAGGATATTCCAGGCCGCCGGCTTGTGCGCGTGATGTGTCCCGGTCTTGAGCAGATACATGCACAGCGTCGGAACCAGCGTTCGCGAAAGGATGTACGAAGCCAGCATGGCAAAAACAACCGCCTCCGCCAGCGGAACAAATAGGTAGCGCGCGACGCCCGTAAGAAAGAACATCGGGATAAACACGATGCAGATGCACAGCGTTGAGACAAACGCGGGCATGGCGATTTGCGCCGCTCCGTCCATAATGCCCGATCGGAGATTCTTCCCCTGATCCAGATTCCGGTCGATGTTCTCGATGGTCACCGTGGCGTCGTCGACCAGGATGCCGACCGCCAGCGCGAGCCCTCCCAGCGTCATGATGTTGATGCTCTCGCCGAGCGCGCTCAGCACGCAGATAGACGTCAGAATCGATAGCGGTATGGAGATGCCGATGATCAGGGTGCTGCGCCAGCTCCCCAGAAACAGAAGAATCATCACCGCGGTGAGACAGGCGGCGATAATCGCTTCGCGGACCACTCCATTCACGGCGGCGCGCACAAACAGCGACTGATCCTGCACGATATCGATCTTGAGCGCCGGGGGAAGGGTAGACGCGATCCGAGGGATCAGGTCCTTCACCTGGCGCACGATATCGAGCGTCGAGGCCGACCCGGTCTTCATCACTGTAACCAGCGCGCCCCGTTGACCGTCGCGCCGGACGATGTTGGTTTGCGGCGAAAATCCATCGCGCACGTTCGCCACGTCCCGTACGTAAACGGTGTTGGTCCCCGTGGTCCTTACCGGAATACTGTTGAGTTCATGAACGGTTTCAGGACTGGCGTTCAGCTGCACCTCATATTCGAACTGGCCGATTTTGGAAGTTCCGGTGGGCAGAATCAGGTTCTGGTTCCCGATGGCTGTGACGATATCGGCCGGCGACAGACCTTTTGCCTGTAGAAGAGACGGATCCAGGTCCACCATGATTTGGCGCTGTTTGCCGCCATAGGGATTCGGAACGCCAGAACCAGGAACCGTGGCGAGCTGCGTCCGAATGGAAGTCGCGGCATAGTCGAAAAGTTGCTGTTCGGATAAGCCTTCGCCCGAGAGCCCCAGTTGCAAGATGGGAACGCTGGACGCGCTGTACACGATCATGAACGCGGGAACGGTTCCAGGCGGCATCTGGCGGGTAGTGCTCTGCGCCACCGCCGTCAATTCGGCCATCGCCATTTCCACGCGCGCGCCGGGGTGGAAGAAAACCTTCGTGATGCTACGGCCGTTCGTGGTCTGGGACTCCATGTGTTCGATGTCGTTGACGGTGGTGGTCAACGAGCGCTCGTATTGAGTCCCGATCCGCTCCTCCATGTCCTCCGCGGGCAGCCCGTTGTAATTCCACAGGGCCGCGATCACCGGAATATTGACGTTGGGGAAAACGTCGGTGGGCGTCCGCAGAATCACCAGCGGACTGACAATCAGGATCAGCAAGGCCAGAACAATGAACGTGTAGGGCCGATCCAGGGCTACTTTAACGATCCACACTGAACTTGGAGGTTCTCCTTCATTAGGATACCGTTCGCTCCGGAGGCGACACATATGCTGGATGGGTAGGGTCCTGATTCAGCGGGTCCGGTTGGCCCATGC
>Ga0070713_100003235_pt1 | contig 10733 bp, 9 predicted proteins | sample LARL82metaG_FD_65465 | JGI IMG/M metagenome (GOLD analysis project Ga0070713, IMG submission 65465) | Corn, switchgrass and miscanthus rhizosphere microbial communities from Kellogg Biological Station, Michigan, USA - LAR L8-2 metaG | ecosystem: Host-associated > Plants > Roots > Rhizosphere ... | reverse complement strand
GTTGTCGATTCCGATCATCGCACTCACGGTACGTGAGGATTCGGCCATGACAACCGGCGATACGGCGGTCGGACTCGGGAAGCCGAAGCCGAAGAAAGAAGTCGGGAAGAAAGATGTCGAGGGCGTATTCGTTGTCGGCAGCGACAACAAAGTCACCTTCCGGCCCGTAAAAAGGGGAATCACCGGCGAGAAGCACTTCGAAGTGCTCAGCGGTCTGCGCGAGAACGAGAAGATCGTCGCCGGTACCTATCAGGCCATTCGCGAGCTGAAGGACGGCGCGCTCGTAAAGGAAACGAAGGCCGACGCCAAGAAGCCCGGAGCATAAGCGTGAGCCAGGATATCATCGATCCCGCAATGGGTACGACCGCCGAACGACGCATCGTCGTCTCGGCGGAGGGGGAGGCACCGGACAAGCGTTGGATCATCGTTACGCGGGGCATCAAGCGAGACTACGACATGGGTGGCGAAATCGTCCGCGCGCTACGTGGCGTGGACGTCGCCATCGGGCGGAACGAGTACGTCGCCGTCATGGGACCGTCGGGCTCGGGCAAATCGACGCTCATGAACATCATTGGCTGCCTCGATACTCCGACGGCCGGCGAGTACTGGCTGAACGGCACGCTGGTATCGCGGATGAGCGACGACGAGCTGGCGCGCGTGCGGAACAAGGAGATCGGCTTCGTCTTTCAGACGTTCAATCTGCTGCCGCGGGCGACGGCGCTGCACAATGTCGAGCTGCCACTGGTGTATGCTGGCATCTCGGCGGACGAGCGGAAGAAGCGCGCCAAGCACGCGCTCGAGCAGGTGCAGCTCGAGCATCGCATGGATCACAAGCCTAACGAGCTCTCGGGGGGTCAGCGCCAGCGTGTCGCGATCGCGCGGGCGCTCGTGAACAACCCGTCGATCCTTCTCGCCGACGAGCCGACGGGTAACCTCGATTCACAGACCTCGGAAGAAATCATGAAGGTCTTCGAGGATCTCGCGAACAACGGTCAGACGGTGATCATGGTGACGCACGAGCCTGACATCGCCGCCCACGCTCGGCGCGTGGTCGTGCTGCGCGACGGCCTGGTCTCCACCGACGACCGGCGCGAGGCATTCGCGGCGCGCGTCGGTTTGTAGCGTAACCATTTGAGCTCGTGTCCCGTAGTGGCGCGTGACGTGTGACGCGTGGCGCGTCGGAAGACCACCATCACGCATCACGCACCACGCGCACGCGCGACGCCAATGCCTCTCTTCGAAGCCGTTCGTCTCGCCCTCGGCACGCTGCGCGTGCAGAAGCTGAAGAGCTTCTTCACGCTCATCGGCGTGACGATCAGTGTGATGTTCCTGATCGCCGTCGTTTCGATCGTGCAGGGGATGAATCGCTTCGTCGAGGACGATTTCGCGGCGAAGTTCCTCGGCGTGAATACGTTCAACCTGCGCAGCTTCCCCGACATCCAGAACGACGTCACGGATGCCGAGTGGAAGGCATGGCAACGGCGGCCAAAGATTCATGTGGACGATGCGCTGGCGGTGCGTGAGGCACTTCCGCCCGGCACACGCTGGGCGATGCAGGATGTGACGCGGACAGACGCGAGCTCGCCGTTTGCGCAGGGAGGAGCGAAGGTATTGGCGGAGGCTGCCAGCCCCGACTATTTCCTCATCAAGGATCTTGGCATCGCGAAGGGCCGCGTGTTCAACGAGCAGGAAGATGCCCTCGGCTCGCCCGTCATCGTGATCGGGCAGGAGGTGGCGGAGCGCTACTTCCCCAATCTCGATCCGCTTGGCCGCGAGATTCGCATCCATCGCTTTCCGTTCACGGTAATTGGCGTGCTCGAAAAGCAGGGCACGATCGGTGGGCTCGCGCTCGATCGACAGGTGATCGCGCCGTTCCATTCGGAGATGCAGCGCATCACCGGCGCCCGAAACAATCTCTACGGAGTAGTGGTGCAGGCTCCGAATCCCGCCGCGTTCAGCGGTCTCGAGGAAATCGTGCGGGAGTTGATGCGGAAGCGTCACCGACTGGGCCCGGCAGAATCCGACGATTTCGTCCTCGAGAGCTCGGAATCCGCGCTCACCCAATGGCGCACCATCCAGAGGTTCCTGGTGCTCGCGGGGATGTTCCTTCCCGCCATTGGTCTCGTGGTTGGAGCGATCGTGATCATGAACATCATGCTCGTTGCCGTAGCGGAACGGACGCGGGAGATCGGAATCCGGAAGTCGTTAGGCGCGCGCCGCCGCGATATTCTCGCGCAATTCCTGGTCGAATCAGCAACGCTCAGCGCCGTGGGGGCACTCATCGGCGTCGGGCTTGGCATCGCGCTGGCTGAGGTCGTGAGCAAGGTCTCGCCGCTGCCGGCCGCCGTTGCGCCCTGGTCGATCGTGCTGGCCGTCGGCATCGGCGGCGGGGTTGGCATCATCGCTGGCGCGTACCCGGCAAGCCGCGCGGCACGGCTCGATCCGATCCTGGCGATGCGCAGCGAATGAGGAAACGCTCATGAGCGACTCCATGACGACCGGCGGTGGACGGCTGGCGCGACTCGGCCAGACGATCGGCAACTCGCTGTATCAGCTGGTCGAGGGAGTCGTCATTGCGTTCGACGCCATCAGGACGAACAAAGTCCGCGCGGGCCTGACGATTCTTGGCATTGCCGTGGGCGTGTTCGTCGTAACGGTCATGTCCGCGGCGGTACATGGCATCAACGCTGGTGTGTCGCGAAGCCTGGCCGCAGCGGGTCCCACGACCTTCTTCATTTCCCGCTGGCCCGCCGAGTTCACCGCCTGTGACGGCGGCGATACCTGTCCATGGATTCGCTTCCGACCGGTCACGCTCGACCAGGGCCGCGAGATCGCGCAGCTGCCGGCGGTTCAGGAGGTGAGCGCGGATATCGAATCGTCGGCGAGCGTGAAGTTTGCCGATCGCGCGCTGCCCGGTGTGTCGCTCATCGGCTACTCGACGAATTGGTTCGACGTGGCGGGTGGCGACATCACCTCAGGGCGCAACTTCACCGAATCCGAGTACGAGGCTGGATCGCCGGTCGTGCTCGTCAATGACAAAGTCGTCGAGCGTTTGTTCAACGGTGAAGAGGCGGTGGGCAAGGCGGTGCGCTTGAATGGTGAGCTGTTCACCGTGATCGGTGTCTACAATCCAATCCCGAACGTTTTCGACAGCGGGGACAAGGGGAAGCTCGTCGTTCCGATCACGACGGCGCAGCATCGGCTCAACGTCAGTCTTTACTGGATGCAGCTGACGGTGAAACCGCGCGCCGGCGTCGATCGCGATGCGGCGATGGACGAGACGATCGCCACGCTGCGCGCCAGTCGCCACCTCCGACCCGGGCAGAGCAACGACTTCTTCACGAACACGCCGGAGAAGTTCCTCGCGCTCTACAACAAGATCGTCGGCGCGTTCTTCATCGTGATGATCGTGTTATCGGCAATTGGCCTGCTGGTGGGCGGAGTCGGCGTCGTCGCGATCATGATGATCTCCGTCACTGAGCGGACGCGCGAGATCGGCGTCCGGAAGGCGTTAGGCGCCACCCGTCGGCTCATTCTCTGGCAGTTTCTCGTCGAAGCATCGACGCTCACCACCATCGGCGCGATCGTTGGCCTCGTCGTCGGCGGCGGCATCACCTGGGTCATTCGAAGCTTCACGCCAATCGAGGCATCCACACCGCCTTTCGCCATCTTTGCCGCGCTGGCATCGAGCGCGCTCGCGGGCGTGCTGTTTGGCATGCTGCCGGCCTTCCGCGCCTCGCGGCTCGATCCGGTAGAGGCGCTTCGATATGAGTAGGGGTGAACGGTGAATGGTGATCGGTAGCTCTCACGTCACCGACCACCGATCACCGACCACAGTCAACCCCCTATGCCTCTTCTCGAAGCCATCCGCCTCGCCCTCGCGCAGATCAGAGCGCAGAAGCTGAAGAGCTTCTTCACGCTGGCTGGCGTGACGATTGGGGTGATGTTTCTCATCGCCGTCGTCTCCATCGTCGAGGGAATGAGCCGATACGTCGAGAACGATTTCATCGGGCGGATGCTGGGCGCGAACACATTCACCCTTCGCCGCTTCCCCTGGTTCGGCAACAACACCACACGGGACCAGTGGCGTGAATGGCAGAAGCGTCCGCCGTTCTATCAGAAGGATGTCCGGGCCATCACGGCGGTGCTGCCTAACGGAGCGCGGTGGGCAATCGAGAGCCAGGACAACCTGTGGGCGACCTCGCCATATGCGCGGCCGCGCCAGGTCGACGCGCACGCGGTCGAAGGCGACTACTTCACGATCAAGAAATACGACCTGAGCAGCGGCCGGATCTTCACCCAGCAGGAGGTCGAGCTCGGAGCGCCCGTGCTCGTCATCGGCGACGAGGTCGCCAAGTTCTTTTTCCCCGGTCTGAACCCGATCGGTCGCGAGTTGCGCATCGGCGGCGTTCCGTACTCGATCATCGGCGTCATCGAGCACCAGGGATCGATGTTCGGAATGTCCCTGGACAAGATGGCGGTCGCGCCATTCAGCTCTCCGATGCACCGCCTGACGAACCCGCGCGGCGACATCGACGGCCTCCTGGTGCAGTCGCCATCCGAGCTGCTCATGGACGATGCGATGGAATCGGTCCGCGAGTTCCTGCGCGGCTTCCGTCACTTGCGGCCGGTCGAGCCGGACAATTTCGCCATGGAGACATCGGCGACGGCACTCGTCGCCTTCGAGAAGATGCGTAATGTCATGACGATTGCCGGCACCGCCCTGCCCCTCGTCGGTCTGGTCGTCGGCGGCCTCGTGATCATGAACATCATGCTCGTCGCCGTCGCCGAGCGCACGCGCGAGATCGGCATCCGCAAGTCGTTGGGCGCGCGACGTCGCGACATCCTCGGCCAGTTTCTGGTGGAAGCGGCGACCCTCAGTACCCTCGGCGCGCTCATCGGCATCGCGTTAGGCATCACCATCGCGAAGGGGCTGTCGTGGAAGTATCCGTTCCTGCCCGCGGCGGTGGCGCCATGGTCGATCGTCGCGGCAACGATGCTCGGCCTCGTCGTGGGCATCATATCGGGCGTGTATCCGGCGCGCCGGGCGTCGCTGCTCGATCCCATCGAAGCCTTGCGGCAGGAATAGCGCATGCGGCTCATGAACCGGCTGCTCCTTGCACTCGAGGGCGTCTCGCTGGCAATCGAATCGATGCGGACCAACAAAGTTCGTGCGCTTCTGACGATCATGGGCGTCGCCGTGGGTGTGTTCGTCGTCGTCGCGCTGTCGTCGGTCGTGCGCGGCATCAACGAGAGCTTCGCGCGCGACGTCGAGGCCGCGGGACCCACATCCTTTTTCATCTACCGTCGGAACATCGGTGCATTTCAATCGTGCGACGGCACCGACGAAACCTGTCCCGATCGACGCAACCCCCCGATCACCATCGACGAGGCGAACGCCATCCAGCGGCTCTCCAGTATCCTTGCCGTCACGTCCCATGTCGCGAACGGCGGCACGTTCAAATACAAGGACCGCGAGCTCAATGCCGGGATGGAGGCGTACACGCCGAATTGGACGGACGTGGACGGTGGCGACATCTATCCTGGGCGGAGCTTCACCTACGCCGAGAACGCGAACGCGGCGCAGGTTGTGATCATCAACGACAAGATGGCGGAGATGCTGTACGGCGACTCCGATCCCATCGACAAGGAAGTGACGATCAATGGCGTCCCGTTCCGGGTGATCGGGCTCTATCACTACACGGCAAGCCCGATGGGCACGCCGACGTCGGCCGGCGGCGGCGATTCGCCAAAAGCGATACTGCCCTGGGAGACAGCGCGACGACATCTCGGGTTCTGGATGCGCGGCAATAACCTGATCGTGAAGCCACGTGCGGGCGTGACAGTCGACGAGGCGACCGATGAAGTCACCGCCCTCATGCGCGCGAAACGCAGCCTCGGGCCAAGCGATGCGAACAACTTCGCCATCGTTACGCAGGACCGTCTGCTCGAGACGTACAACAAGCTGTTCGGAACCTTCTTCCTCGTTGGCCTCTCGCTCTCGGCTGTCGGTCTGCTCGTCGGTGGCGTTGGCGTCGTTGCCATCATGATGATCTCCGTGACGGAACGGACACGGGAGATCGGGATTCGCAAGGCACTCGGAGCAACACGCGGCACGATTCTCTGGCAGTTCCTCGTCGAAGCGGTGACCCTGACCGGCATCGGTGCGGCCGTCGGCTTGGTATTGGGCGTCCTCGTGGCGGTCGCCGTGCGCACGACGTGGCCCTCGATCCCGGCCTCCACGCCCGCCAAATCCATCGCCGCAGCGCTGATCGCGAGCGCGCTCACGGGTGTGGTGTGTGGAATCATGCCCGCGTTTCGCGCCGCTCGATTGGATCCCGTGGAAGCGCTGAGGTACGAATAGCGGGACGGGTGGCGCGTGGCGCGTGATTGTGGCGCCTCCGAGCCTCACAAGGTAAGCTTTCGTTGCGCGCTCCCTGGCCGCGCCTCTCGCAGACCGTCCCGCGCCACGCGCCACCCGCCACGCGAATGCGCTTCGACGACGTCCTTCTCACAGCGTTCCGTCAGATCCGAGCCAACAAGCTGCGGTCGTTCTTCACGCTGCTCGGTATCATCGTCAGCGTCGCATTCCTCGTTGCCGTTGTCGCGATCATCCAGGGAATGAACGCGTACGTCAAAGAGAGCATCGCCGACAACGTCGTGGGCACGAACACCTTCGAGGTGCGTCGGATGCCGGCGCGTGTCGGCTTGTTCAGCGAAGACGATTGGCGGGTGGTGTTGCGCCGGCCGAAGATCACCGAGCAGGATGCGGCCGTCGTGAGGGAGGCGATTCCCGAGGCGACGGCAATCAGCCTGACGTCCGGGTATCCCACGCCGCAAGCGGACGTCGTCTGGGGGGATCGCACGCTAGGCGACGTACTGATCTTCGGTATCACACCCGACTATCAGGTGGTGAAGGACTATCGTTTCTCGGCAGGACAGCCGCTGAGCGACATCGACGTCCGCGAGCGCCGGTACGTCTGCGTCATCGGCGCCGAGGTGGCGGAGAAGCTGTTCGAGTCGGTCGATCCCGTTGGCCGCGAGATTCGAGTCCACGGCGAGCGGTTCACGATCGTCGGCGTGATCGTCCGGAAGGGAAAGATCCTCGGACAATCGTTCGACGGCTTCGTGATGCTCCCGTTCTCGACATTCGAGTCGATGTACGGCCGGCGTCAGACGACGACGATCTCGGTGAAGATGCCCGACGCCGCGATGGTGAACGACGCGATGTCGAGAGCGCAGGAGGCAATGCGGGTCGCGCACCGCCTCAAGCCTAACGAGTCCGATAACTTCTCGATCGAGACGTCCGATGCGCTGATCAGCTTCTGGAAGAGTCTGACGAGCGTGTTGTTCAGCGTCGTCCCCGCGGTCGTCGGGATCGGGATCGTCGTCGGCGGCATCGTCATCATGAATATCATGCTGATGTCGGTGCGGGAGCGAACACACGAGATCGGCCTCCGCAAATCGGTTGGCGCGACACGGCGCGACATTCGACGGCAGTTCCTCGCCGAGGCCATCATGCTCGCGACGCTTGGCGGGGCGTCGGGCGCGCTGGCCGGCTGGCTCTTCTCGTTCGCGATCGCAGCGGCGTTTCCCCTTCCGGCGCGCGTCACCGTTTGGTCGGTGCTGATGGCGCTGGCACTCGGTGCCGGCGTCGGCGTGTTGTTCGGCGTGTACCCCGCGACACGCGCGGCTCGGCTCGATCCCGTCGCTGCTCTGAGGGCCGAATGAGCCGGCGCACGAGCTGGATCCGATTTCTCGCCAGTGTCCGCGAGACGGTCACGCTCGCGTTCGACTCGTTGCGCGCGAGCAAGCTCCGATCCGGATTGACGGTGCTCGGTGTCGTCATTGGCGTCTCGGTCGTGATGGCGATGGCGTCGATCGTCGAAGGCATTCGCGATCAGATCGTGAAGACGATCGAGATCGCGGGCCCGACAACGTTTTATGTGATGAAAGTCTTTTCACAGACGCCACTGAACCCCGACCGACTTCCGAAATGGGTGAGGATTCGGCCCGACCTGACACGCGACGAGGCGGAGCGCATCGCGGCGCTGCCCATCATCCAGTACGCCAGCATCTGGGCGCAGGTCATCCAGCGCGTCGAGTACAATGGCGTGCGCACCCAGCCCCAGGCGATCATGGGCGCGGACGAGGGCTTCACCGAGATACAGGGCGGCGAGCTCACATCGGGCCGCTGGTTCACGCATGCTGAGCTGGCGAGCGGAACCGCCGTCGCGGTGCTCGACGTGGACGTCGCGCAACGGCTATTCGGCGCCATCTCACCGCTCGATCGACTCGTTAGGCTCGGGGGCCGCCCGGCGCGGGTGATCGGCGTCTACCAACCGGCCGGCAACATCTTCAAGCCACCGGGACAGGAGATTGCGGCGATTGTCCCCTACGAGATGCTCGACCACCAATTCACGATCGACAAGAGTGTGGCGCAATACATCCCGGTGAAGCCAAAGCCGGGTGTGACGGTCGTCGACGCTCAGGAAGAAGTCACCATCGCTCTGCGCGAGATGCGGCGGCTCAGCCCGGGCGACCACAACAACTTCGACATGATCACGCAGGATCAGATCCTGGACGTGTTCAACAAGCTCACGGGAGTGTTCTTTCTCGTGATGATCGCCCTGTCCGGCGTCGGATTGCTCGTCGGCGGCATCGGCGTGATGGCGGTGATGATGATCAGTGTCACAGAGCGCACCAGGGAGATTGGAGTTCGCAAAGCCGTCGGGGCAACGCGGGCGGATATCCTGCTGCAGTTTTTGTTCGAGGCGGCGACGTTGACAGGCGCTGGCGGCATAATCGGGATTGTGGTCGGACTCGGGCTCGGTCGTTTGATTACGCTGCTGATGCATGTACATGCCGTGCCGCCGCTGAATCTCACGCTCATCGCTGTCCTCGTGTCGGTCTCGCTGGGTGTGATCTTCGGTCTTCTCCCCGCGAGGCGCGCGGCGCGACTTGATCCCATCGACGCGCTCCGCTACGAATAGCGAATGACTGAAGTGCATCTTCTCGCCATCGCGGCGCACCGCGATGACGTCGAGCTCACGTGCGGCGGAACGCTCATCAAGGCAGCACGCCAGGGTTATCGTACCGCCATTCTGGATCTCACGCAGGGCGAAATGGGTACCCGGGGCTCGGCGGCGACGCGGGCAGCCGAGGCGAGTCGCGCCGCGGAGGTCATGCAGCTCACCGCCCGGGAGAATCTGGATCTACCCGATGCGGGAATTCTAAATGATCCCCCCACGCGCGAACGGCTCGCTCGCGTGATTCGCCGCTTTCGGCCGAGGGTCGTGATCGCGCCGGCACCAACGGGCAGACACCCCGATCACATTGTCACCTCCCAGCTCGTGCGCGACGCGTGCTTCGTCGCCGGCCTGGCGAAGCTCGCACCCGACGCGCCGAAGCACCGACCCAACAAGGTCGTACACGCGCTTTCGTTCAGGCAGGACGCGACAAAGCCGACCTTCGTCGTCGATGTGACGGACGTGTTCGAGGAAAAGATGGAAGCAGTCCGATGCTACGACTCGCAATTCAGCGGCGTCACGCAGGCCGGGGAAGTCTACCCGAATGGCGAACCGTTGTACGACATGGTGCGTCACTACGCGGCGTACTATGGCGCGTTGATTCGCCGCCGCTACGGCGAACCCTTCCTGACCGTCGAAACGATGCTGGTGGATGACATCGTCGCGCTCGAGGTCGCGACCTTTTGAGCGCGGGGCCGCGCACCGACAGCCCTGGCGAGTCACCCGACGCGGAGTCGGTCGACTACGGGTCGTATCTGGCACTCGGCGAGTTGCTGGCGCTCCAGCGGCCCCGCTCCGCGCCGCAGCATCCAGACGAGATGTTGTTCATCGTCGTCCACCAGGCCAGTGAGCTCTGGTTCAAGGCGATTCTGTTCGAGCTGGATCAGCTGACGGCGGCGCTCGAGCGCTTCGATGCCGGGCGCGGGCTCTGGAGCATGGGTCGCCTCAATGCGCTCATGCGCATCGTGTCCGCGCAGCTGGATTCGCTGGAAACACTCCCGCCGCAACACTTCGCCCAATTCCGCGGCTACCTCGGGGCGTCGAGCGGATCGCAGAGCATCCAGTTCCGCGCCATCGAAGCGGCGTCGGGTTTACGAGATGCTCATTTCATGCACGCGCTGGAGGAGCACGGCGCCATACCGCCGCTCGTGTCGCGCTACCTCCAGCGGCCGACGCTGCAGGAGCTCTTCCTGCGCCTGCTGGCGAAGGAGAAGACGACGCTGGAGCAACTGTACGTCGGCCCCGGACCGTCGCTGCTGTTCTTTCTCGGCGAAGCGTTGCTGGAGTACGAGCAGCAGTTCGCACAGTGGCGATTCAAGCACGTTCAGCTCGTCGAGCGCGTGATCGGACCGACCACCGGCGGCACCGGCGGGACGTTAGGCGCACGTTACCTGCAACGGACGATCGATCAGAGGTTCTTTCCCGAGCTCTGGGCGGTGCGGGGGAAGTTCTATGGGCAGAGGGTTGAGGGTTGAGCGTTGCGGGTTGCGGCGTCGCGTCTCAACATGTTGGAGGGCATCTCCACTCCAGCGCCAAGCGTGCCGAAATGAGCGTGTCGTGTCCCGGCAACGTTGGCGCGCGACCAGGACAAGTCAGAGGGTGGTTTGAAAATGTCGGAGCGCGTTCTCAAAACGTCGGAGCCCGTTCTCAAATCGCCGATCGCTCACACGTTGCTGTCGATAGGCATCACCGTCTAGCGTCTTT
>Ga0070713_100003233_pt1 | contig 10734 bp, 6 predicted proteins | sample LARL82metaG_FD_65465 | JGI IMG/M metagenome (GOLD analysis project Ga0070713, IMG submission 65465) | Corn, switchgrass and miscanthus rhizosphere microbial communities from Kellogg Biological Station, Michigan, USA - LAR L8-2 metaG | ecosystem: Host-associated > Plants > Roots > Rhizosphere ... | reverse complement strand
CTACATGGGCGGAAATTCCAGTTGGCCCCTGAATACGACTCCAATCAAGACGTATAGCTTTGGCGACACAGCATCGTACACACGGGGCAAGCAGACGATTCGCTTTGGTGGCACTTTCCGCTACGGCAATGTCGATTACTATCGCGCCGGATACGGACGCGGACGCGTAGACTTCCGCGATCTTTGGAACTTCATGGCAGGCGACGTTCGCCGCTGGCGCTTTCTTTACGGAGATCCTCATCGCAGCGTGAGCCAGAAAGCGATGGGCATTTTCCTCGAAGATGACATCAAGGCTACACAACGTGTGACACTAAACCTGGGTCTTCGTTATGACGTAACGGGCTCGATCAAAGATTCTCACAATCTGTTAGCGAATTACGCACCGACCTCTCCCACAGGATTGTTACAGGTGGGTCAAGGCATCAGCGCGCCGTATCCCACGAACTACAACAACATCTCGCCGCGCGTTGGAGTTGCGTGGGACGTTTTTGGCACCGGGAAGACTGTAGTGCGTTCCGGATTTGGCATCATCTTCGAGCAGCCCTCAATCCGAACGTTCATGTTTAACGGCGGAGGTCTGAACCTGAATCCATCGGGCATCCCTTATGTCGATGGCGCCGGCAACCAGAATGCGCCTGCTGGAACGATCACATCGTTCTTGCAGATATCAACCGATGGCACGCAGATCCAGTGGCTCGCGCCCAACCAGGGACCAACGATTTTCCCGAACGCGTCGAATTCCGGAAACGTCTGCAGCATCGACAGCCAATGTGACATCTTCGCCGTAGACCAGCACCTACGGACTCCGTATGTCATGAACTGGAATGTGAACTTGCAGCAGGCACTCTCGAAGAGCACGCTGCTGCAAGTCGCGTACGTCGCCAACCATGGCGTCCGGCTGTATAGCGTTACCGACCCGAATCAGGTGAATCCGGCGAATGATGACGGCTCAGAGACGATTGGTCGTCCTTTGGCGACCAATTGTGCCGTGTCGCAGGGCGGTCTGGGCCTTGGAGGACCCTGTTTCCCCTGGCTGGGGTTCTTCAGCTATTTGAGCAACTATTCGAGTTCGAACTTCAATTCCCTGCAGGTCACATTGACGAAGCGATACTCGCAGGGACTATACCTGCTTGCGGGATACACGTATGGTCACGCAATCGATACCGCGACCAGCAACCTCGCGGGTGTGCCCCCTGACAGCACCGACTACGCGGCGGAGCGCGGAAATGGCGACTACGACATTCGTCACCGCTTCACGCTGTCACTCACTTACGATCTGCCATCGATCAAAACGAAAAGCCAGTTGCTGGAAGGCTGGCAACTGACGAGCATCCTGAATCTGCAGACGGGAATGCCATATACCCTGGGCGATTTCGGCGACGACATCAGCTACACCGGCGAACTGAACGACCGCTGGAATATGAGCGGAAATCCAAAAGACATCCACTGGTCACCGAGTCATCCGCTGCCTTTCTTCGATTTCTCCGATGACGCTCACAGTAATGCGGCTTGCCTCTCGCAGGCTACCGCGATTGGAACTTTGGACAACCTGTACTACTACGGTTGCTATCAGGAAGGCAGCGCCGTCATCACCCCGCCCGCCGACACGACCCAGGGCCATATGGGGCGGAACATATTCAGCGGCCCCGGCTTTGCCAACTGGGACTTCTCGTTGTCGAAGATGTTCAGAATGGGCGAACGCGTGAAACTGCAACTTCGCGGAGAGGTCTTCAATATTCTCAACCATACGAACTTCGCGGGTTTGAGCACCGATCTTTCGTCGCCGAACAGTGTGGGAACAGTCGTTTACACGCCCGACATTGCAGCGGCAAACCCGGTGATCGGATCGGGCGGATCGCGGCATATCCAATTGGGCGCAAAGTTCCTATGGTAAGCGCATGAAAAAATCATCGTTCGCTACTTTGATGATTTTGGCCGCCGCTTTGCAGTTGCATGCGTCCGACTACAAGTACATCCGGGTCGGCAATGAGATCGACGTCACCAACAAAACGGTTGCCGGCTACGCATTGATGGGCGGCGGCTCCGATCTGGATGAAGCGTTTCGCTTCCTCTGCGACAAAAGTGTAGGTGGAGATTTCCTGATCCTGCGCGCGGCTGGGGATGATGACTACAATCCGTACGTTCAATCGCTGTGCAAGGTGAACTCGGTGGCGACGCTGATCATTCCGAGCCGCGAGGCGGCGAATGATCCCCGCGTCGCAGAAATTATTCAGCATGCCGAAGCAGTTTTTATCGCGGGCGGCGATCAGGCTCGGTACATCAACTGGTGGCCGGACACACCCGTGCAGGCAGCACTGAACGCGCACATCGCGGCTGGGAAGCCCATTGGGGGGACTAGCGCCGGACTGGCAGTCCTGGGCGAGTTTGTCTACTCGGCACAGGGGGATGCGCCGGATGATCCCGATCTGCGCTCCAGTCAGGCTTTGGCAGATCCGTTTTTCAACCGCGTGACCGTCCGCCGCAGCTTCCTAAAGATCGATTCGCTACGGAACACGCTAACCGACACGCATTTCGCCAAACGAGACCGCATGGGGCGCTCGCTCGTGTTTCTGGCACGCATCGTTCAGGACGGTTGGTCGCCGAATCCGCGAGAAATTGCCGTGGATGAGAAGGATGCGGTGCTGGTCGAGAGCGACGGGCAGTCGCGGATTATCGGCTCGGGTAAGGGGGCGTATTTCATTGAAGCCCACAAGAGCACTTCCGAATGCCGGAGTGGAATTCCTTTGAGCTTCCACGAATATGTGGTGTATCACGCTCCGAGTAAGACCCGGTTCGATCTGAAAAGCTGGAGTGGGACGGGCGGAAATTCGTACTCGCTCTCGATCGACAAAGGGACCGTAAGCAGCACGCAGTCTGGCGGATCCATCTATTAAAGAACACCCGCGATTTTTCGACCTTCAGAATCCCGTTGCACGACGTGATCCCTTGCGCTAGCCTTATCTTGCTCTCGCGGTTCTTCCCACCTCCGATCCGACTCCACGACCAAACTGTACGTGTGGTGCAATGGCTGTGCAATACAGGGCGGTATCTGCTATACCCCCACTACATATAGTGTTATATTGCTTGACGTAGCCTGAATTTCGTCGGTACAGTAGCTTAACTTTGTGCCAGCCCTATCCAGCCAGGGGCGGAAATGAGCGGCGCTCGAATGGCTCATTGCAACGAATCGCAGGGAAGGGGAATCCGTGTAGTAAACATGGACCTCGCATACGAAATCCCCCACTTCTGGCAAAACCGGCCAGAAATGGGACTCATATTTCTGTGACAACTGATCGCTGGCCACTGGAGTTGACGCATTGCTCAAACTGAAGAGGCTTCAGATTCTCGGGTTCAAGTCGTTTTGTGACCGCACGGAGCTCAAGTTCCATGGGGACGGCGTGGCGGCCATTATCGGTCCGAACGGCTGCGGGAAGTCGAATATCTCCGACGCGATCTCGTGGGTGCTGGGCGAGCAATCTGCGAAGACGCTGCGCGGTTCGCGCATGGAAGACGTCATCTTCGCTGGAACGCGCGATCGAAAGCCAACGGGCATGGCGGAAGTCTCGCTCACGCTGATCGACCCTGAGGTTTACAGCGGAGCCGACGCCAGTGCGGCCACAGAAATCGATATCCAAGATGAGATGCCGGAGTCGTCTGCGGATGCAGCGCAGGTAGCCGACGATTGGGATGAGACAGCGATCCGCGCCCGCAATGCGGCTGACACTGAGCGCGCGGTAGAAGACTCGCAGCCCGGGAGGATGGAAGAAGTTGAGGTTCCGCGGTCGAAGATCAATACCATCGCAATCGCCTTTCCTGATGACGAGCCTATCTTTGCGCTTCCAGCGCATACGGTGTGGGCGCCTCCGCCGAATACTCCCATCGGAACGGCTGCCTCGCACGTAGTGCTGAAGATTCGTCGACGCAAGTTTAATCAGCAGCAATTCCGGCATGGGGAAATCGTTGTCACGCGGCGGCTCTTCCGCTCGGGAGACAGCGAGTATCTGCTGAATGGCAAGCTGTGCCGGCTGCGGGACATTCAGGAATTGTTCATGGGCACCGGGCTGGGTCCGGAGTCTTATGCGCTGATTGAGCAGGGGCGCATCGGGCAGATTCTGAGCAGCCGTCCGACGGATCGCAGGGCCATTCTTGAAGAAGCCGCGGGCATTACGAAGTTCAAGACCAAGAAGCGGCTCGCCGAAGCACGGCTGGAAGAAGCCAAGCTGAACCTCAACCGAGTGAATGACATCTTCGAAGAAGTCACGCGGCAGATGAATTCGCTGAAGCGGCAAGCCTCGAAAGCAGAGCGCTATGCCCGGTTGCGCGATGAAATGCGGGCCAAGCTACGTATAGTGCTGGCCAGCAAGTTTGCAGCGATCGAGCTTGAGAGCACCGAGATCGATGGCCAGCTGACTATGCTCGCAGATAAGATGCGGCATCGGTCGGAGGAAGTGCAGCAACTAGAGTCGGAACACGCGGATCGCCAACAGCGGGGGTACGCCATTGAAGCAGAGCTGCGAGAGAATCGCGACCGCATCAGCCAGATTGCTCTAGAGATCGACCGTGCACACGCGCGTCGTCGTCACAACGAAGAGCGTTGCGCCGAGTTGCTGGTGAGGGTGGCTTCGGCGGAAGCCGAATTGGCGCAGGCGCGGCATCGTTTGACAGCGCTCGAAGCGGAGTGCGAACAGAACCGACAGATTTTGGAGTCTGCGGCGGGAGACCTGGCTGCGGCCCAAAGCGATTTGGCATTGTGTCAGCAGGAGGCTGCCGCGGCGGCGACGAGCCTTGCGGAGATCGAGCAGCAGCAGGAAGAATCACGAGTCATCATCTTTGATCTCGTTTCTTCCGCTTCGAAACTACGAAACCAGTTGGCACAGGCCGAGGAACGGCTGGCAGGCGCGGATCGCGAATCGCGACGGCTCGACGCCGAAATCAGCAATGCAAACGCACAGGTCGAAACATTCGGCGGGCAGCGCGGGCAGCTGGCTCTGGAATTCGAGACGATCACGCAGCGAGCGGCCGGCATCAGTGAGGAAATCAGCCAACTCCGGCGGTTGATCGAGCAGAAGAAGTTAGAAGAAACGCGGAGCAAGACGAATCTGGATGTGCTGCGGGCGGAGTATGCGACCGCGCTGGGGAAAAAAGGATCTCTCGAGGCTGTTATCGCGGAGCATGGGTACTCGACCGAATCCGTGCGGCGGCTGTTTCAATCAGGAGTCATGCAGAGCGGATTTGCTCCTGTCGGCGTGCTCGCGGACTTCCTCGAGGTGGAGCCTCGATATGAGCGCGTCGTCGAAGACTTCCTGCGTGACGAACTGAATTACATCGTCGTTAAGTCCTGGGATGCGGCGGATGAGGGGCTCCGCATGCTGCGGACCGATGTGGACGGACGGGCGACGTTCCTGGTTCATCCCGAGGATTCGCAGGCGAAGTTCTCGTTTGTTCTCGATGAGGCCGCGCATTCGGCGCCTCTGGCGGCACAGATCGTCCCGCTGAAGAGTTCGATTCGCGTGCTCAACGGATTCGGCCGGTCTCTGGAGGTCATTCTTCCCAAGCTGCGCGACGGTTACATCGTTCCCGAAGCCGATGTGGCGAAGGGACTGGCGCTGGAAAATCCCGACGCGTTCTTCCTCTCCCAGTCAGGCGAGTGCTTCCACAACGTGACTGTGACGGGCGGCAAACAGCGCGCCGAAGGTCCGCTGTCGATGAAGCGTGAATTGCGCGAAGCGATGAGGCAACTCGAAGAAGTGGAACGCGCGTTGCGGGACGAAGAGATGCGCGTGATGACGCTTAGTCGCGAGATCAAGGAACTAACGGAATTGCTGGAACGGTTGGAGGGAGAGAAGCGCGAGGCGGAGCGTCAGGTGATGACGTCGGGCCATATGCTTCGGCAGCTCGACTCCGAGATGGAGCGTGTTAGCGAACGCCTGAAAGTGGCGCAGATGGAACTTGCCCGATTGGCGGCGGAGCGGGCCGAGCAGGAGGGAATTCTCTGCGCCCGCCAGTCGGAGATTGAAACTCTGGAATTGAAGCGGCTGGAAGTCGAGCATCGGATGCAGGCGGCTCAAGCTACCCTGATTGCGCTACGGTTACGGCGCGAGGAATCGGCGCAGACAAGTTCGCAACATGCCGCGAGGGTTGCGACCTTAGAAGAACGGCATCGTTCGGCTGCAGCTGTTCTGCAGCGGATTGAGTCGTTGTTTTCGGAGATGGATGGGCGAGTTCATACGTTGACTTCGCAGATTGAGGGTGCGGCCGCTGAAAAGATTCAGCGTGAGGCGGAAAACGCACAACTCGCTCAGCAGGCGGAAGATTTGGAAGCTGAGCGCAACGCATCGCAGACGCGCGAAGGGCTCTTGCAGTTTGAGAACGAGCAATTGCGCGCACGGCTGCTTGAGATCGAGGAACTGCTGAAGGCGGGCCGAATGCTTCTGGATCAGGCGCGCGACCGCCGCGGGGAACTCTCGGCCTTGGCAGCTAAGCTGCAGTCCGATGCACAGCATATGTCGGAAACGTGCCTGAACGAACTCTGCATGGAACGCGGCGCCTTGATGGAGGACACTTCCCTTCCCATCGTCACTGGCGATGAGCTTGCGAATGAAGATCAGCTCTATCGCGACATGCGTTCGAAGCTCGAGGCGATGGGCCCGGTCAATATGATGGCGCTCGAGGAATACAAAGAAACGGCCGAGCGGCACGGGTTCCTTGAGACGCAGCGCAAGGATTTGATTTCGTCCATCGAAAATACGACGGCGACTATTAAGGAGATCGATCAGATCTCACGGCAGAAGTTCGAAGAGGCGTTCCACAAGATTAACGAGAACTTCCAGGCGACGTTTAAGAAACTGTTCGGCGGCGGACATGCATTCATGAAGTTAACCGACGAAGAGAATAGCGCCGAAAGTGGCATCGATGTTGTAGCGTCGCCTCCGGGTAAACGACTACAGAGCGTATTGCTGTTGTCGGGTGGTGAAAAGGCACTTACTGCGCTGGCTTTGCTGGTTGGGATCTTCCAGTTCGCGCCAAGTCCGTTCTGCATCCTTGACGAAGTGGATGCGCCGCTGGACGAGGCCAACGTCGGTCGCTTCACAGATCTCGTCAAAGAGATGAGCGTTCAGACACAGTTCGTGTTGATAACCCACAGCAAGAAGACGATGAGCATAGCGCCCGTTCTCTATGGCGTCACGATGCAGGAGCCGGGCGTGTCGAAGCTGGTGTCAGTCAGGTTCGGGGCGCAATAACCTGTCATTCTGAACCACAGCTGCATAAGCCTGTAAATTTCTTCTCCACTTCTGAGCAGCTGCGCACCCATCGTACGGTCCCTTTCTGCGTACCCCGCCACGGTTCAGGATGACATCTCAGAGCCGGTTGGTTTTATCCACCGCCTTCCTCAGCTTTTCCACAAGGCGGATGTGGCGAAATCCAGCGCTCGCCAGGTGTTTTAGAGCATCCTCTTGCTTATCAACATTTTTCTTTGCAAGCTTTTCGGCCGTCCGCCTCTTATGGTGACGAGAGTCGTTGACAATTTTTTCTGACCAGCTAGAATACGCCTCGCCTCTAAGCTGTAAAATTTCAACATGAGCCCCGAACTACTCGATTCCGTCCTGCTACGAACTGATTTCAAAGATTTAAAACTGAAGGCGAGCGGCAAGGTCCGCGATGTCTATGACGTTGACGAAAAGCAGCTGCTTTTCGTCGCCAGCGACCGCATTTCGGCCTTTGATTATGTGTTGGCCACGGGCATCCCTAACAAGGGACGCATACTCACGCAGATTTCGCTGTTTTGGTTCGACTTCTTGGCAGATGTAGTCTCAAACCATCTGATCACTGCCGAGGTCGATAAGTATCCTGGAACCGCACGCAAATATGCAGACCAGTTGCGCGGACGATCGATGCTCGTCCGGCGCGCTGAAATCTTCCCCGTCGAGTGCATTGTGCGCGGGTACATCTCCGGCTCGGCCTGGAAAGAATACAAAGCTACAGGTTCTGTGTCCGGGATCAAGCTTCCCGCTGGGCTGAAAGAATCCGAGGCCTTTCCCGAGCCGATCTTCACGCCATCGACCAAGGCGACCAGCGGACATGATGAAAACATCTCGTTCGACGAGATGTGCACGATCGTTGGTGTCGAGACGGCAGGCCATCTGCGGGATCTGACGCTGCGCATTTACAAGAAGGCGGCGGCGTATGCTCGCGAGCGCGGAATCATCATTGCAGATACCAAGTTTGAGTTCGGCCGCACTGGGCAAGGGATCACGCTGTGCGACGAAGTTTTGACTCCGGATTCCTCTCGCTTCTGGCCGGCCGACAAATATGCGCCGGGCCGCGCTCAGGACTCGTACGACAAACAGTATGTCCGCGACTATTTGGAAGACATTCACTGGAACAAGCAGCCGCCGGCTCCGGCCCTTCCGCCGGATGTGGCACGCCACACCAGCGAAAAGTACCTTGAAGCCTATTCCCAGCTGACCGGACGCAAGCTGGATGTGTAACGGAAAGCTGGCCGGGCCAAGCGGGCACCCGTTATGACCGCATTGGATTGGCTGATCTGTGCCCTGATTTTGTTGAGTGTGATAACGGCCGCCATTCAGGGTTTTTTTTCCGAAGCCCTGACCACCGCCGGATTGATTGTGGGTTACATCGTAGCTGCGTGGCAGTATCGTCATCTCGCAGAGTGGTTTGAGACGTTTCTGAAGAACCCGTGGTTGGCTGAGATACTCGGTTTCCTGATCATCTTTTTCGTCATCCTGCTGTTGTTTGGCATTGCGGCCAGGATAGCGCGATGGGTCATGAAAGAGGCTGGTCTCAGCGGTTTTGACCGTTTCCTAGGCGCGCTTTTGGGATTGCTCCGGGGCGGGCTGATGGTAGCTGTGATCCTGATGGGAATGACGGCGTTTGAGCCGGCTTCCAAGTTGCTGCATGAATCGGAGTTGGCGCCCTATTTTCTCGTGGTAGGGCGGGCGGGAATCTGGCTGGCTCCTTCGGACTTGCGGGCTCGTTTCTATCAGGGACTCGAGTTAATCCATCAAGCTCCGCAGAAGTTGAGTGGCTCCCCGTCTTCCCCGCCGAAATAGGCCGCGGTGCAGTGCAAAATTCCTGCAAAGAGAGAGAGAACTGTGAAAGATCAATTGGAAGCACTTGTCCTGCAAATGTACCGCAGCAACATTCTGTACTCGGAAGGCGTACGGGAATTCAAAAAGCGATTCATCCTGACTGTGCTGCAGGAAAACAAGGGAAACCAATGCCGCGCTGCACGGGAACTGGGGATGCACCGTAATACGTTGAGCCGCACGATTACCGAACTGAAGATCGATGTCCGACAGCTTAGGGATGGCGTGAAGCGTCCACCGCGCAGCGCCCGTCCGGTTACCTTCGAGAAAAAGATCGTCCGCTAGAGATTTTCGTAAGAAACGCTTGTCTCATACAAATAAGAAAGGCAGCCCTTGCGGGCTGCCTTCGTGCTTTCCGAAGCTCGCCTTACTGTCCGGCGGGCTTGCGGGCTGGTGCCTTCCTGGCGGGCGATGCTGGCTTGGGAGCACTCAGCAGCCGGCCTTTTTCCATCACCATCATGAAAGGACTTGGAGTATAGGAAGCCGGTTCACCCTGGAATTGAAAGTTATCGCTTCCATCCTTAGGGATCATCTTTGCCGGAAGTTTGTCTTCGAACTTCAACGTGATGTCCGCTTTCTTGGCATCGATGTCGTCGGAGCTGCCAGCGACCATGAACGTGTCGGGCGTGGTGCTGATCACAGTCCCAACCATCTGTACTGCCTTCCCTTTGATTGCATTCCAGACAGCATCCTGATCTTCCTGAGATCCATTGGTCAATACGAACTCCCAGGTAGCGAAGTCCATTTTGTCTGGAGTAGTGTCTTGCACCATCTTGTGCGCCTGCTCGGCCGGGGTTGGAGCGGGCTTGATGGGAACCTGAGGTCCGCCAGCTTTCGCCGCGTTGAGCACGTCTTGCCAACCATCATCACCAGCGTGGAATTTCACATACTGAGAACGTGCATACTTTTCGATCGCTGGTTTATTCGCATCTGGAGCAACAGCCGCCGCACGTGCGGCGTACCAGATACCGTTCTGGTAGTCCGGGGGAGTCTGCTGAAGATACGAGAGTGCTAACGGATAAAGGAGAGCAAGATCTTTCTGTGAGTCCGGAGGATTCGCGTCACTTGCTGCCTTCAGATGCTGTGCAGACTTAGCATAGTCCTTGTCCTGCAGAGCACCCCAGCCGATGCCCGCTTCGAAGTTGCCAGTCATCTGCGCTTTCATCTTCTGAAAGTCTGCGTCGCTGGTGCCTTCGGGCTTATTGAATTTCGGGAGGCAGTCCAATCCTTGCTGGCCGTATTTGCCTGCATCGGCGGAAAGCTGCTTTCCGTTCGGATCGCCGCCTTGAGCCTTCATGCGGTCAATGTAGGTCAGCAAGGTGAGAGCAGGAACCTGGCAGGGATCAACCGCAACAAGTTTCGTCGCAGTCTCGGTTGCTTTGTTTACGTTGCCCGTCTGCTGGTAGGTCTGCATCAGGATCTCAAGTCCCTGATTCTTCATCACGCTGCTGGGATACTGCGTGAGAAACGCCTCGAGGCCGCTGACCTTTGCCGCGGGGTCCTTTTGCTGAATAGCCGCGACGTAGGCGTTGTACTCGGCGGGGTCCTTAATTACCGGCGCGGCCGATTGGCCTCCCGCCGGTGCAGCGGCTTGGCCTGCTGCAGGTGTGGCCGATTGTCCCTGAGC
>Ga0070713_100003232_pt1 | contig 10735 bp, 9 predicted proteins | sample LARL82metaG_FD_65465 | JGI IMG/M metagenome (GOLD analysis project Ga0070713, IMG submission 65465) | Corn, switchgrass and miscanthus rhizosphere microbial communities from Kellogg Biological Station, Michigan, USA - LAR L8-2 metaG | ecosystem: Host-associated > Plants > Roots > Rhizosphere ... | reverse complement strand
CGGCTTGGCAAAATGCCTGCTGAAATCTTAAGCCGCGCGATCAGATGTCGTGCAGATAGCCGCGCGCATAGGCCTTGGCCTGATCTTCGAAGATCGCCATCGCGGTGGTCATGCGGCGGAAACCGAAACGCCGGTAGAAAGCCTCCTTGCCCGGCACCGCATACAGGATGATTTTCCGGTGCGACGCCGACAGGCCTACAAGCCGCGCCACGATCTCTTTTCCAAGCCCGCCTCCCTGCTGAGCCGGACGCACGGCGATATCGCAGATATAGGAGCAATCGCGGCCGTCGGCCAAGGCGCGGCCGGCGCCCACCAGCCGGCCGGTATCGAACGCGAAGGCGCGAAACATGCTGTTTCGGAACACCAGTTCAAGATCGCCCGGCGACTTGTCGCCGAGCGGGGCTGCGCGGTAGAGCGCGGAGACCTCATCCCAATCGATGCGCGTGAGATCGTCGGTCCAGGATATTGGCGGAGAATTCGGCGGCATCGACATCGTGATCCCCGGCGGTCGCGGGCCTTGATCAGGCCGCGCGTCTTGATCGCACAGATGTAGCCGCCTCGACCCCGGCAATCCAGCCCGCGACAGATCGGCCGATGGCCTCGGGATGATCCTCCTGCAGATAATGCCGGCCGGCGCCAAGGCCGATGACCGCGCACTGCTTCAGCCTGGCGGCAAACTTTTCCGCGAGGGCGGGCGACACCAGGGTGCCGGGGTCGCCGACAAACAACAGTTTTGGATAGATCGAGGCGGCAAGCGCTGCGTGCGCGGATTCGAGCGTCTGGTAGACGTCCGCCGGCTCGCCTTCGATCGGCAATTCGCGCGGCAGCGCCAGGATCGGGCGGCGGCTCTCGGGCGTTGGGAAGGGTGCGCGATAGGCCGCCATTTCCTCATCGCTGAGCTTGCGCAGGATCCCGCCCGGCAGCACGCGCTCGATGAAGGCGTTGGCATCAAGGATCATCGCTTCGCCCTCGCCCGGCGTCCTGAATTTCCGGAACGTTTGACGCGCAGAATCGTCAGGATCGTTCTGGTGGAAATCCGACCATTGCGGCATCGGGCGGATGAACTCCATGAGGGCGAGACCGCGTACGAAGTCTGGCCGGCGGGCCGCCAGATGGAGCGCTAGCGCGCTGCCCCAATCCTGCGCGACCAGATAGGCGCTGGTGATACCCAGCTCATCGATCAGGGCATCGAGATAGCGAACATGGTCGAAAAACCGGTAAGCGATGTCGGGCTTGCCGGACCCTCCGAAGCCGATCATGTCAGGCGCAACGCAATGCGCGACCGGTGCAACAAGGGGCAGGATGTTGCGCCAGATGAGGGACGAGGTGGGATTGCCGTGCAGGAACAGGGCAGCCGGCGCGTCCGGCTTTCCCGTCTCCCGATAGGCCATGGTCGTTCCCAGCACGGATTGGTGGCGAACGTTGATCTCGGCATGCTTGGTCATGGCAACTCCTTGAACACGGTTTGGAAGGCGATCTTCTTGAAGCGTTCGAGCGGCGCTACGCTGCGCTCCACCTTCATGCGCAGGATGGCGCCTTGCCACGACGCCAGCAGGAATTCGGCGAGCTCTTGCGCATCGAAATCGGATGCGATCTCGCCGGACGCCTGCGCCTCGGCGATGCAGGTCGCGAACGGCACGCGCCATTCCGCGAAGATCGCCGCAAGGCGCGTGCGCAACACTTCGCTGCTGCCGGAGGCCTCGAGGCTGAGATCGCCGATCAGGCAGCCGCGGCCGAAACCGTCGCTTTCCAGCCGGTCGGTGATGATGTCGAGGTAGCGCTTGAGCCGCGCGCGCGGCGTCAGCGAGGTGTCGTCGAGCGCTTCGGCGACGAGGCCTCGCGTATTGGCGAAATAGCGCTCCAGCACTTCGGAGGCGAACGCCTCCTTGGAGCGGAAGTGGTTGGTGAAGGAGCCCTGCGGGGCGCCTGCTGCGGCGGTGACGTCGCGTACGCTGGTGCCGTTGTAGCCGGTACGGAACATCGCCTTGAGGCCGGCGTCCAGGATCGCGTCTTTGAGGGATGGCTTTGGCATACACAATCTAATACGTACGTACGTATTAGATGTCAAGCGTGGAAATCAAGAGCCAAAATTCGCTAATAATAGCAATGATTTGCGTGTTGAACAATTCTTGGAGCAGCGAGCGCGCGAAGCCGAAAAATCTTAAGCCGCGGGCGCGCTGCGCGAGAGCGCCCAGTCGCGCAAGGATGATCCCAACATGCAGCCTGCGAGGTAGCAGGCGAACATGACGAGGCCGAGATCGAGCCAATAGCCGGGGCGGCCGGGGACCACGCGCGCGAGCGCGGCTGCGACCAGCGCTAACGCCAGCGCCGCGAGCCAGCGCGACAGCACCTTCGACACGCCTTTGCCGCGATGAACCACCGCGATCCAGCCGGCGGCAAGCCCGAGCAATAGCGAGCCCAGCAACCAGCCCCAGTGAAAGCCCAACAGAAACGTCATCGCGATTACCTCACCACGAATTCGATGCGGCGGTTTTGCGCCTTGCCTTCGTCGGTATCATTGCCGGCAACGGGTTGCGCGCTGCCATACCCCACCGCGGTGAAGCGGTCTGCTGGCAGGCCTGCCTTGACGAGATAATCCGCCACCGCCTGCGCGCGTTTTTCCGACAGCGCTTTGTTGAAGACGTCATCGCCGTCGGCGTCGGTATGTCCGGCGATTTCGATATTGACGTTCGGACAACGGAGCGCGGTTTCGATCAGCCGGTCGAGCAGGCCCGCCGAGTCCGCAACAATGTCGGCGCGTCCGGATTCGAAGCGGATCCTTCCCTTGGTCAGCAACTCGGAAAACAGTTGCTGGCACACGGTGGCATCGACCGGCGCCGACGGAGGCTTGACCGAAATATCGGCCTTGAGCTGGAAGCCTTGCGGAAATTCCTTGGCGAGGCCGTTGCGGATCTGGCTGGCCGCCGCGTCATACAGCGCATCGCCCGACAACTTGACCTCCCGATCCGAGACGACCAGCGTGCCGGTCGACAGCCGCGACAATGCGCCAAGCGCCGGCACCACGGCGCCCGCGAATCCCGATGGCGCGCCGACGCTCGCCTTGAGATTGTCGACGACGTTTTCTGAGAAGAATTTCCGCGCCGCCGCCGCCGCGATCGCGGCGTGGACGGCATTGTCGGGCACATAGCCCGACAATGTCAGCGTCACGGCGACCGGGTCCTTGTAGGCCTGGAAGATGTAGGGCGGCGCCTTGACGTCGTTGGCCGCGACCGAAAAGCCCTCGGGGAGATTCTTCAGCGCGGCCGCGATCGCTTCCCTGCCGCCGAGATCGCGCGCCATGCCGGAGAGGCTGACCTTGTTATCCGAAATCGTGATCTTGCCGTCCTTCAACTTGCCGATCTGGTCGATCAGGAGCAGCGCCGCATTGTCGAAGCGCGCCGGCGCGCCGCGCGCCAGATTCATCTGATCGGCGACCTCGACGCCACCGAGACTGGTGCGCGCCGCCTCCAGCAATTTGCCCTTGCTGGCCGGCAACGGCGCACTGCCGCCGAGCGTGACCCTGACGACGTCGCGCTCGGCGGACCACACGAACGGCTTTGCTTCCGGCACCAGATGCGTTTCATCGTTAACCAACCGCACGCCCGGCACGGTTTCCACCGACGCCACGGCGCTGCGGCGGCCTTGTTCGGAGAATGCATCGGCGGCGAGCGTGACGTCGCGGCCTTCCACCGCGACCCTGGTCTTGTCCAGCACGGTATCCTTCAGCGCAGCGGTACTCTGGGCTGCGAGTTCGGATTCAAGCGGAGCGGTATTGGTCCAGGCCGCGATGGCCCAAAGGATGACAAGCGGAATAACACCCGGCCACCATTTGCTGCTCCACCTGAAAGGTCCGTGCATTCGATATCCTGCGGGGGTTGGGAAAACGAGAGAAAACAAACCCTTGCAGGGCTGTCAAACTGGAAATAACACAAGCAAGTTAGGCTGGCTGAGCGCGCATGGCTAACCGTTTGTTCAGCGGTTGATCGCTAACTTCACGATAACACCTTATCGGGCCGGTACCTTCCCTCGATGAAGCAATTCCGCAACACCGTCATCCGCGCCGGCCTGGGAGCGCTTTACTTCAGCGGCGCGCATTATCTGTTGCGGCCGATCTTCTCCGGCGTCGGCGCCATTTTCATGCTGCATCATGTCCGGCCGCGGCGCGACGGGCAGTTTCAGCCCAACCGTCATCTCGAAGTCGCCCCCGAATTCCTGCGCGCAATGCTGGCACATTTGCGTTCGCGCGGCATCGATATCGTGACCATGGACGAGGTGCATCAGCGGCTGATCGAGCGGAAATTCTCGCGGCGCTTTGCCTGTTTCACCTTCGACGACGGCTATCGCGATAACAGGGATTTCGCGCTGCCGGCGATGCGCGAATTTGACGCACCTTTCACGCTCTATGTCGCAAGCGACTTCGCCGAAGGCCGCGGCCGGCTGTGGTGGATTGCGCTGGAGATGGCGATCGCCAAAGCTTCATCGATCGACGTGAAGATCGGCGATGTGCCTGTTCATCTCGATACCTCAACGCCGGCCGCCAAGCAGGCCGCCTTCGACCGTCTGCACGACTGGCTGCGCGCCTTGCCCAGCGATCACGACGTCCAGCGCGAGGTCGGCGCGCTTTGCGTGCGTCACGGCGTCGATGACGCGGCGATCTGCCGCGATCTCTGCATGTCCTGGGACGAGTTGAAAGAGTTTGCGCGGGACCCGCTGGTCAGCGTCGGCGCGCATTCCATCACCCATTGCAATCTCGCCAAGGAGCGCGAGGAGATCGCAGCCCAGGAAATGGCGGTGAGCCGCGCGCGGATCGAGGACGCGCTGGGGCAGCCGGTGCTGCATCTCGCCTATCCCTATGGCGACAAGATCGCCGCCGGGGTGCGCGAATTCGCGCTGGCGCGCGCCGCCGGATACAAGACCGCGGTGACGACACGGCCGGGCATGATGTTTCCGGAAAGCGCCGGCCATCTCACCGCGCTGCCGCGGGTCTCGCTGAACGGCAACTATCAGGACGAGCGGATTTTGCCGGTGCTGACCTCGGGCGCCGCGACCGCGATGTGGAACGGCTTTCGCCGCGTCGACGCGGCGTAAATTTCCGGCAAAGCGGTCACCTCCGCCGTAGCGTTCGGCCAGCACTTTTCCTCGACCTATGTCGCGCGCAAATCGCCGGTCACGCGGCTGACGATTTCGCGCAGCCAGGCATGCGCGGGCTGATTGTCGAGCCGCCGCAGCCAGATCATGGCGGCTTCGATCGGCTTTGGCGAACGCGACAGCCGACGGAAAACAAGCTGGTGCGACCTTGTCATGTTCTTGGCGACATTCAGCGGAAGCACTGACACCAGGTCCGATGTCGCTAAAATCTGCGCCGCCGACAAGATCGGCGCACGCATGGCAGGCCTTGCCGTGGCCTTTGATCTTGCGGGGCCGGTCGTTTCGACAAAATCTGCCCCGAATTGAGCGGACGAGATTTCCAGCAGGGGAAGCGTGGCGAGCTTTTCCGTCGAGAATTCCCGTGCTGTCGCGGCCGGATGACCCTTGCGGTGCACGACGACGAACTGATCCTGCAACAGCCGCCTGACCGAAAATCGCTCGCCGTGGACGCCGGGCGGACCGATCGCCAAGTGCAATTCGCTGCGATCAAGCAGATCTGGAAGGTTCAAGGTGCCGCTCGGCCGGAACTCCAGCATCACGCCGGGCGCAATCTTTGCGACATGCGCAGCGATCGGCGCGACCAGGACGATCGCCGCATAATTGTCGACCGCGATACGAAACGCTGCCGTCGCCTTTTCCGGCTCGAACTGAACCGGCTCCAGCGACTGCTGCAGCCCGTCAAGCGCAATCCTGATCGGCGTGGCGAGCTGTTCGGCCCGCGGCGTCGGAACCATGCCGTTTGGGCTGCGCACGAACAGCTCGTCCTTCAACATGTGGCGCAAGCGGGTCAGTGCATGGCTCATGGCGGGCTGGCTGAGGTTCAGTCGCTGCCCCGCCCGCGTCACCGATCGGTCGCGCATGATGGCATCGAACACCACCAGCAGGTTGAGGTCGATCGCACCTAGTTTGGGGGCTGCCTTGTTCACGCGGCCGTGACTCTTGCGGCGTCATTCAAATTCGACATGTGAGAATGAAGAGAATGCACTGTCTGAATGCGAAACTCAACACTACATTCCGACTTGTCGCCTCGAACAGCGCCTGTTTCGCCCACTGCATCAGCGGCGTTCGGCCACGGAAAGTTCGAGCGGAAGCAACGCTAAGTCGGCTCTAACGATCCGCGGCTAAGGCGACGGCAACATCGTTTCGCACAGGAGCGCGCCATGATTGGTATCGTTAGGCTTGCCTTGCGACGGCCATATACGTTCATCGTCATGGCCCTGCTGATCCTGATCTTCGGAACGGCGTCGGCGCTGCGGACGCCGACCGACATCTTCCCGAACATCAATATCCCCGTCATCAGCGTGGTCTTCACCTTCACCGGCCTTCCCGCCGACGACATGGCCGGCCGCGTGGTGACGTTTTACGAACGCTCGCTGCCCAACAGCGTCAACGACATCGAGCACATCGAATCCCAGTCGATCGCCAATTACGGCATCATCAAGATCTTCTTTCAGCCGAGCGTGAACATCAACGCGGCCTTAGCGCAGGTCAACGGCATGTCGCAGACCGTGCTCAAGCAAATGCCGCCGAGCATTACCCCGCCCTTGATCCTGAGCTTCAACGCCTCGAGCGTTCCGATCCTGCAGCTGGCGCTTTCCAGCAACAAGCTGTCGGAAACCCAGATCTTCGACGACGCGCTGAATTTCATCCGCCCCGCGCTGGCGCCGGTGCCGGGCGCGGCGCTGCCGCTACCATTTGGCGGCAAGGTGCGCCAGGTCCAGGCCGATCTCAACCAGCAGGCGCTGCATCAATACGGCGTCTCGGCGAACGACGTCATCAACGCGCTGTCGCTGCAAAACCTGATCACCCCGGTCGGGACGCAGAAGATCGGCTCTTACGAATATACCGTCAACCTGAACGACTCTCCGACCGCGGTCAAAGCGTTCAACGATCTTCCGATCAAGACCGTCAACGGCACCGTGATCTATATGCGCGACGTCGCCTATGTGCATGACGGCAGTCCGCCGCAGACCAATGCGGTTCACGTCAACGGTACCAGTGCCGTGCTGTTGACCATCGTGAAAGCCGGCGCCACCTCGACGCTCGACATCATCAACGGCGTCAAGAACCTGCTGCCGTCGATATCGCAGACGCTTCCATCAAGCTTGAAACTAACTGCGGTCGGCGATCAATCGGTCTATGTCACCGACGCGGTGTCGAGCGTCCTCCGGGAAGGCGCGATCGCGGCAGCGCTCACCGGGGTGATGATCCTGCTGTTCCTCGGGAGCTGGCGCTCGACCCTGATCATCACGCTCTCGATCCCGCTTGCGATCCTGGCGGCGCTGACCGGCCTCTCGCTGCTTGGCGAGACCATCAATGTCATGACGCTCGGGGGGCTGGCGCTCGCCGTCGGCATTCTCGTCGACGACGCCACCGTCACCATCGAGAACATCAACTGGCATCTTGAGCAGGGCAAGGAGATCGAGCCGGCGATTCTGGACGGCGCGCGCCAGATCGTGGTGCCGGCGACCGTGTCGCTGCTCTGCATCTGCATCGCCTTCGTGCCGATGTTCGGGCTCGGCGGCGTCGCCGGTTACCTGTTTCGGCCGCTTGCCGAAGCGGTGATGCTGGCGCTGGCGGCGTCCTATGTGCTGTCACGTACGCTGGTGCCGACGCTGGCAAACTATCTGCTGCGCAACCAGCACTCACACCATTCGGCCGGTGATGGCGCGCCGGCGAAGCAGAGCCGCAATCCGCTCGCGCGCCTTCAGCGCGGCTTCGAGCGTCAGTTCGAAAACCTGCGCAGGGGCTATTTGGGCCTGCTGCAGCTGGCGTTACAAAACCGGATCAAGCTGATTGCCGGATTCCTGTGCTTCAGCCTCGCGTCGTTTGCGCTAGCGCCCTCACTCGGCCAGGATTTCTTCCCGACCGTGGATGCCGGCCAGATCAAGCTGCATATCCGCGCGCCGACGGGAACGCGGATCGAGGGGACGACGAGCCTGACCGACCGGATCGGAACCGCGATCCACGGCATCATTCCGGCCAACGAGCTCGACGGCATCGTCAGCAATATCGGGCTTACGGTCAGCGGCATCAACATGGCCTACAACAATTCCGGCACCATCGGCGTCGGCGACGCCGACATCCTGATCAGCCTGAAACCCAATCATGCGCCGACCGACGGCTACATCAAGACGATGCGGGAAAAGTTGCCGCAGCAGTTTCCCGGCACGACCTTCGCGTTCCTGCCCGCCGATATTGTCAGCCAAGTCCTGAATTTCGGGGTGCCCGCGCCGATCGACCTGCAGGTTGCCGGCCGCGACCTTACGGCGGACCGCAAATATGCCAACGCGCTGCTCGCAAAGGTCAGGGAGATCCCCGGAATCGCTGATGCGCGGATTCAGCAGGCATTTCAGCAACCGACCCTGGACGTCAATGTCGACCGCTCGCTCACTTCGCTTGCCGGCTTGACCGAAAAGGACGTCGCCACTTCCATGCAGACGACGTTGTCGGGCAGCTCGCAGTCGGCCCCGACCTACTGGCTCGACCCGACCAACGGTGTTTCCTACGCGGTCTCGATCCAGACCCCGCAACGCGACATCAACACCATGGCCGGCTTGAAAAACATTCCGGTGACCTCGTCTACCGCCAACCCGCAGCTGCTCGGTGGGCTCGCGAACGTCCAGCGCACCAATAGCAACGCGGTTGTATCCCACTATAATGTGACGCCGGTGATCGACATCTATGCGACGCCGCAGGGACGCGATCTTGGCGCGCTCGCCTCCGATATCCAGAAGGTGATCCACGCGACGGCAAAGGATCTCCCCAGGGGCGCGAGCGTGGCGCTGCGCGGCCAGGTCACCACGATGACGAGCGCCTATCAGCAGCTCTACGTCGGCCTCGCGGCGGCAATCGTGCTGATCTACCTGTTGATCGTCATCAACTTCCAGTCCTGGGCCGACCCGTTCGTGATCATCACCGCGCTGCCGACCGCACTCGCCGGCATCGTCTGGATGCTGTTTGCGACCGGGACGACGCTCTCGGTTCCGGCGCTTACCGGCGCGATCATGTGCATGGGGGTTGCGACCGCCAACAGCATTCTGGTGATCAGCTTTGCCCGCGAACAGATGGAGGCGGGCCTGGATGCGACCGCGGCGGCATTCGAGGCCGGTCGCGCGCGGTTTCGCCCGGTGCTGATGACGGCGCTTGCGATGGTCATCGGCATGCTGCCGATGGCGATCGAGCCGGGACAGAACACACCGCTCGGACGCGCCGTGATCGGCGGGCTGATCTTTGCCACCTGCGCCACGCTGGTTCTGGTGCCCGCGATCTTTAGCCTGGTGCACAGCCGGCAGCATCGCACCGCAGACGCCGTAACGGCCTGATGGCATCAAGAGGAGAAAAAAATGCCCACCGAACAAATAAAGACTCCCAGCAAGCGGAGCCTCGTCAAGGCTGCCATCGCCGCGGCGGTACTGGCGGGCGTCGTGGTCGGCTACGGTTTCATTCAACGCGCCGAGAGCAAGCAGGAGGTGGTGCAATGGACCAACGCGCAGGCTACTCCGACCGTCGCCCTCGCCCAGCCGCTGCCCGGCAATCCACATCAGACGCTGACGCTGCCCGGCAACATCCAACCCTTCAACAGAGCGGCGATCCTTGCCCGCGTGAACGGTTACGTAAAGAGCTGGGACCACGATATTGGATCGCAGGTCAAGGCCGGACAGGTGCTGGCGACCATCGATGCGCCTGATCTCGATCAGCAGCTCAGTCAGGCGAAAGCGACACTGGCAAGCGTGCGGGCCAATCTGCAAATAGCTTCGCTCACTGCCGACCGGAACAACATCTTGCTGAAAAAGCAGATCGTCGCCCAGCAGCTTGCGGACCAGAGCAACGCCGACGCCACGGCAAAGGAAGCGGTCGTCGACGCCAACGAAGCCAATGTCAGGCAGCTCGAGGCCATGCAATCGTTCAAGACGCTCACCGCGCCGTTCGATGGCGTGGTGACCGCCCGCAACGTGGAGCTCGGGCAGCTGATCAACTCCGGTGGTTCCGGTCAGGCGCTGTTCGAGGTGTCGGACCTGCACCGGGTCCGCATCTACGTGCAGGTGCCGCAATCATTCTCCGCCGGGCTTGCCGTGGGCATGAAGGCGACATTCGAAATGCCGCAATATCCCGGCGTGCAATTCGACGCGGCGGTCTCTCATATCTCCAAGTCGATCAATGCCAGTTCCCATAGCATGCAGGTCGAGCTGCAGGCCGACAACGCCGCCAGCAAGTTTTTCGCCGGAAGCTACTGCAATGTGCATTTCGAGCTGCCGACGGATCCGAATCTTATAAAGATTCCGTCGACGGCGCTTGTAACCGGCAATCAGGGCACGCAGGTTGCGACCCTCGACAGCAATAACAAGGTCGTCGTCAAGAGCGTGCAACTCGGCCGCGATCTCGGCGATAGCGTGGAAGTCATTGCCGGCCTGTCGCCGTCCGACCGCATCATCAACAATCCCCCGGAAACCCTGACGGCAGGCGACACGGTTCGCGTCGCCGCCGCAACGCCACAGGCCCCCGCACCGGCATCACCTTCGACAGCGTCCCGGTAGTCAGAGGCGCGCGCCATGCTGGTCTGCGCCAATCTCCCTCCCGCCCGCCG
>Ga0070713_100003231_pt1 | contig 10737 bp, 13 predicted proteins | sample LARL82metaG_FD_65465 | JGI IMG/M metagenome (GOLD analysis project Ga0070713, IMG submission 65465) | Corn, switchgrass and miscanthus rhizosphere microbial communities from Kellogg Biological Station, Michigan, USA - LAR L8-2 metaG | ecosystem: Host-associated > Plants > Roots > Rhizosphere ... | reverse complement strand
AATCACGTTTCAATTTTTGCCTCACGCCACGCTGCAGTTGCGCTTCCCCCTACCCTTCGATATATGTCCGAAATGATCGACTACATGCAAAAGGGTGGGCCACTGATGTGGCTTATCCTCCTGTGTAGCGCTGTCACCGTGGCGGTCTTCGTCGAACGCCTGCTTTACTTTCATCGAGCGAATATCAATCTGGGCGAATTTCTCCAGGGATTGGCAAATCTGGTTCGAAACCGCAATCTGACCGAGGCTCGGATTGAGTGTCAGGCCACCTCCGTCCCAGTAACGCGAGTCATCCACGCTGCATTGTCTCGGCCTCATCTTTCCCGGTCGGAACTGCGCGAGATCGTCGAAGAAGCGGCTCAGATGGAAATGCCTCGTCTCGAACGCAATCTCGATCTTCTCGTCGGGATCGCTTACGTCTCTCCTTTAATCGGGCTCCTCGGTACGGTCACCGGTTTAATTCAAGCCTTCGTTCAGCTCTCCGCCAGCAACGGCTATGCAACCTTAGCCGATGTTTCCGGCGGGGTTTACCAGAGCCTTCTTACGACGGCAGCGAGCTTGGCAGTCGCGATCCCAACGATCTTGGCTTACTGCTTCCTTTCCTCCAGGCTGAACGCACTGATGCATGAAATGGAAAGAGCAGGGATCGAGATCGTCAACATCCTAACCGATACGGAGACACCCGCGTCCATCATTGAGTTCGATCCGTCGTCTCAAGCGGCTAGTGAAAAGAGATGAAGTTGGAAAGAGCGGTCCGGCTCAATCCTTATCTTCTGTTTATTGTCCCTCTGGTAGAAGTCGTTTGTTTACTGCTTTTACTGTTTGTCGTTAGCTCGACCTTTTTGGTTCATCCCGGGATCAGCGTAAACCTGCCATTCTCAAAGTTTACTTTAGGGACCGTCGGAAACTCCGCGATCGTCACCGTAACCGCGGGCCCGTTTCCTCGGATTTATTATCGGGATCAAGCCGTAACCTTAGACGAGTTGCGGACAGCATTCGAAAAAGACCCGGTAACCGATAAGTCGATCATCATAAGAGCCGACCGGGACGCGCCCCAAGGCTCGGTCGTTCAAGTTATGAATCTCTGTCTGGACCGGGGCTATGCGGTGATTCTGGCAACTTCACCAAAATCACCGTGAAGCCAGCGGCTCGCACTCTTCAAAACTCCATTTTCGATTGGGGCCGCCGTCGATGGAGTGGCCGTCTCCTTTGGCTGATCGTTTTTTCGTTATGCCTGCACTTCGCCGGGCTTTACATTTTCCACATTGTTTACCCGTCAACCACTTCCCTACCCCCGCCGACAGCTCAAGTCTCTGTATTGAATCCACAGAACCCTCAGGACCGCCGTTTGCTTGATTGGGTGGACCTGAACGATCCGTCCTCCATTAGCGCTCCCAGAGTGGACGAAAGTCTGGTGGCAAAATTGGTTCCGGGCTATCGCCCAACGTTCAGCGACGAAACCCCCGAGATTCGCAAAAGCCAGGCCAGTGGTTCGGCTCAAGAAGCTGCTACTCCTTCCCTTTTTACTCCCGACAATCTTTTCCCGAGGCAAGTCCGGCCTGCTCCGGTTGAACAAAAGACCAACTTCGTGAGCCACCTTGAGTTCGGACCGGCCTTAGAGGGCCGGCGACCGGCCATAATAGAGAGACTGCCCGCCAGCCAGCGTCTTAACGAACCGACCACTTTCTTCGCGGGAATCAGTAAAGAAGGAAAAGTAATCTACCTCTTTTTATGGCGAAGTTCGGGCAATGATCAGTTGGACCATCTTGCGGAAGAGTCACTTAAACGCCTTAAGTTTCAGCCCGCCAACACTGAGTCCTGGGATACCATCTCGTTCCATTGGGGAACGGTGGTCCGTTAGGCGACTCTCCTGTCGTACTCGTACTCGCCGTCGTCCTCGTCCTCGAATTTCTGCGGTGATGTGGAGTCGAGAATGTAACGAGGTGGCCCGGTTTTTGTCCCGAAGGGACTACCAATCGATGCTCACGACTGTACATATCATCAACTCCGCGGCAGCGGTGCCCCTCGAGGACGAGTACGAGTACGAAACACCCCTCGCCTTGACGCATCCCCCCTCCCGCGAGACGGTGGTAAGATAAGCCGCTGGCTCTGTCCATGATTCGTATCGAACTTCCCTCCCTGATCTTTATCTATCTTTATCTTTCTGTGATCGTGATCGGCGGCCTGTGGTTCTTTGACGGCTGGAGGAGCCAAAAACGTAAAAAACAAGCCTTGCGTTACGCTGTTCGCTGCACGATTTGTGCCTCTATTTTCGAAGATAAGACCAACGTGCCGCTACCTCGTTGCCCACGATGCGGCAGTTTGAATGAGAGAAGAAATTTTGGAGGACTTTGATCAAATGTCGATGTTCATCGGCCGGAATCGAAAGGCCCGCGTAACCTACGGTTTCGATGAAATTGCGCTGGTGCCCGGACAAGTAACGATCAACCCGAATGAGGTGGATATCACCTTCGAAATCCCTAGGCAGGCTGGGGATCCCTTGAAGCTAGGTATTCCGATTCTGGCTAGCGCGATGGACGGCGTAGTTGATGTCCGCTTCGCCATCGAGATGGGAAAGTTGGGTGGCTTAGCCGTCCTCAACCTTGAAGGGGTACAGACTCGTTACAAGAACCCCGAGGAAGTCCTCCTTAAAGTACTGGAAGCCGAGAAAGATCACGTTACTGCATTGCTCCAAAAGATTTACCAGGAACCGGTCCAAGAAGACCTGATTGCAGCGCGGATAAAACAGATCAAGGATGCTGGAGTCCTGGCGGCAGTTAGCTCCATCCCTCAAAAAGCGGAGCGGTACGGGCAGATCGCCCAAGAAGCCGGCGCCGATGTTTTTGTCGTCCAAAGTACGGTTTCGACCGTGCGCCACATCTCCACAGAGTATCGGTCGTTAGATCTGACCAAGCTTTGCAAAGATTTGCGTTGTCCGGTAATCGTTGGAAATACCGTTGGCTTCGAGGTCACCCTTGAAATTATGGAATGCGGGGTGGCAGGAGTTCTGGTCGGTGTAGGGCCGGGCGCAGCTTGCACTTCGCGAGGCGTCCTGGGCCTTGGCGTACCTCAGGTCACCGCGACCGTGGATTGCGCAGCCGCCCGAGACTATCACCTGAAGAGGACTGGACGGTACGTACCGATCATTACCGACGGCGGGATGAGTAAAGGAGGCGACGTTTGTAAGGCCTTGGCTTGCGGTTCTGACGCGGTGATGATCGGAAGCGCGTTCGCCAAGACCATCGAGGCCCCTGGAAAAGGCTACCATTGGGGAATGGCGACACCTCACGCTAATTTACCCCGAGGCACACGCATTCGGGTGGGGACAACCGGTCCTTTACGGCAAATTCTATTCGGACCTGCCGAGGTTGACGATGGGAGCCAGAATCTAGTGGGTGCTATTACAACTTGCATGGGTAACGTCGGGGCTGCGAACCTCAGGGAGTTTCAAGAAACCGAGGTCATTATCGCGCCGTCCATACGCACAGAGGGAAAATTGTTTCAGCAGGCGCAAATGGTCGGGATGGGATCTCGAAATTCCTAAGAATTCAGTTGCCTAATTCCGCAGAGCAAAATACCCCGTTACTCAGTAAGCGATGAGCGATCGACGTGTTGTAGTCACCGGTTTGGGCGTTATCTCACCAATCGGTAACGATATTAAAACCTTTTGGGAGAACCTCGTAGCCGGGAAAAGCGGGATCAGTAAGATCTCGTCATTCGACGCTTCGGTTTTTGACTGTCAGATAGCCGGCGAGATCAAAGACTTCGACGCCGCTACGTATCTCGCTAATCCCAAAGATGTTAGGAGAACCGATCGATTCTCCCAATTTGCCCTCGCCTGCTCCAAGCAGGCACTGGAAGACAGCGGCCTCGATCTGGACCGCATCGACCGTACGCGCGTCGGCGTCCTGGTCGGTAGCGGGATCGGAGGATTATCCACGCTAGAAAACCAACATGTGGTCTTCTTAAAGAAGGGGCCTTCCAGGGTGTCTCCGTTCATGGTGCCGATGATGATCGTGAACATGGCAAGCGGCATGATCGCCATGGAATACGGTTTCGAAGGGCCGAATTACTCCATTGTGACTGCTTGCGCGACCTCCGCGAACTCGATTGGAGAGGCCTGGAGAATGATTCGCGACGATGAGGCCGAGGTTTTCTTGGCTGGTGGAACCGAGGCGGTCATCAATAACCTTGGCGTCGGCGGCTTCTGCGCGATGCGGGCGATGAGCACGAGGAACGATGAACCGGAACGAGCATCGCGTCCGTTCGATCGAGAACGAGATGGCTTCGTCATGGGTGAAGGCGGCGGAGTCTTGATTCTCGAGGAGTACGAACACGCTCGAGCCCGAGGGGCACACATCTACTGCGAGTTGGCCGGTTATGGGCTTACCTGCGATGCTTATCACATGACCGCGCCTAAGCCCGATGGAACGCCCGTAGCCCGGGGAATGCAAATCGCCGTTAAACGAGCTGGGGTCAATCCGTCGGATATTGATTACATCAATGCTCACGCCACATCGACTCCGGTCGGCGATGTCTGCGAAACCAATGCCATTAAACGGTTCGCCGGCGATTACGCTAAGAACGGCCTCTTAGTCAGCTCGACTAAATCGATGATTGGCCATCTGCTCGGCGGCGCCGGAGCAGTGGAGAGCGCGGTTTGCATCCTGGCCATGAAACATGGCGTGGTGCCTCCTACCGTTAATCTCGACAATCCTGACCCTGAGTGCGACCTGGACTATGTCCCTAATGTCGCTCGCGAGAAGAACGTCAAAGTTGCTCTTAACAACTCTTTTGGCTTTGGCGGCCACAACGCATCGCTCTGTTTCAAGAAATTGTGAGTTCTATCCCGAAGGGATGAAAGGACTCAGCCTGGGGTTTCAACCCCAGGTTCGGGTAAAGAGGTCAGGCCGCCCTGAAAGGGCGACAGAATCATTGACTCAGATGCGGATGTTGACCCGACGAACCGCCGATCACAGATTTCTTTCGCCCCTACAGGGCGAATCGCTGTTTGGACGTGTTCCTGGGGTTAAAACCCCAGGCTGAGTCCTGTAGTCCCTTCGGGACAAAGATCCGAACTCCCGCAGGACAAGTCCAAAACTCCTTCACTGCTTGAACAAAAACGTCTTCCTTCTGTTACTCACCGCGTTCTTTTGGTCGTTGGGAGGGGTCCTCATCAAGTCCATCGATTGGAACCCAGTCGCCATTGCGGGTTCGAGGAGCTTGATCGCGGTCTTCTTGATCGCCATCCTGCGGCCATCGGTCCTGCGGAGGTTTTCCTGGACGGCAGTTTTCGGAGGAATCGCGTACACGATAACGGTCGTGCTATTCGTGGTTGCAACAAAGCTGACAACCGCTGCGAATGCCATTTTCCTGCAGTATACCGCTCCGATCTACATCGCTCTGTTGAGCCCATGGTTGCTGCGCGAACGGGTTAGTCGGTTGGACTGGATTCTGATCGGTGTCGCTTTTACCGGAATCGCCCTCTTTTTTTGTGACGGACTCTCGTTCGCGGGGATTTGGGGAGTAATTGCCGCACTTGCCAGCGGCGTTTCATACGCCTGGCTTACTATGTTGATGCGCCGTGAAAAATCGGCATCGCCCGAAGCAACGGTCTTTCTCGGCAATCTCATGACGGTGTTAGTGGCGGCTCCGGCCATGTGGCCCCCGGTAAACCTGGGACATAATTGGCCTTGGTTGCTCGCCTTGGGGGTCCTCCAGCTCACGATTCCTTATCTGCTTTACGCACGGGCTATCCGGCACGTGCGTGCACTGGATGCATCCATAGTCAGCATGATCGAGCCAATCCTTAATCCGATCTGGGTTATGTTCGCCGTGGGCGAGCGCCCTGCCCAATGGTCAATCATCGGGGGATGCGTCGTCCTGGGAACGTCCTTGTTACGAAGTATTCTCGCCTCTCGCGAATCCGAGTCCGCGTTGATCTCACCGGCTCCCGAAGCGGTGCGGGAAGAGTAGTAGGAGGCGGGGAGAGCTCCGTTGCGCGCGGAGTCGGTGCTCGGTCTTTAGGCGTCAGGGGCCAGAACCCGGATAGGACCTATAGGACTAATGGGACTTATAGGTCACCGGAGCTATTATATAGGTCCCATTGGTCCCATAAGTCCTATCCGCGTTTCGCCGCAGCGTGTCGCCAGTTTTACCGCAGCTTCGCGGTATAAGTCGTCGCACTGCCGGATAGACACACCGCCCCATGCTGATTACGCACGGTGGTGGACAGGATGCAAATCGGTTTGTCATCCCGAACGGCGGTCACTTCGACTCTGCCCGTGATCACGTCTCCCACGTAAACCGCTTTAACGAACTTCCATTCCACCCCAAGAAAAACCGTCCCCGGACCGGGAAGATCTTCGGCCACGATCGCGTTCAGAATTCCTGAGGTGATTCCTCCCTGAACGATCAATCCTCCAAAAACCGATTTCGCTGCAACTTCGCGATCATAATGTAACGGATTCCGGTCGCCGGTGATCTCCGTAAACAGAGCGATGTCACGCTCCGTCACTGCTCGGGTACGCTCAGCCGAATCTCCCAATCCCGGTTTTCCCCGAATCGTTCCTACCCAGCCGTCGCTATTCATTCTGTGAGCGCCGCTAGCATGCGTTCTTTCCAAACCAGGAACGCACTATCCTGACGGGAACGAGGCCGAGGCAGATCAATCCGAAATCGTTGATGGATCTGTCCGGGTCGTCCGTTGATCACCACGATGGTGTCTGATAACGCAACCGCTTCTTCGATATCGTGCGTGACGAAAAACATGGTCAACGAATGCCTAACGAAAAGCTCCATTAAATGGTCTTGCAACCGGCTTCGGGTGAGAGCATCCAGGGCACTGAATGGTTCGTCAAGCAGGAGCAGAGATGGTTTACGTATTAAGGCTCTGGCGATGGCCACCCTTTGCGCCATCCCTCCGGATAGCTGGCGCGGATAGTAATGAGAAAAGGACGCCAAGCCCACCTGCGCCAAGACTTCATCTGCCAGCTCCGCGCTGTGGCGGTGTCCCTCCGGGCCGAATCCGAACTCCACATTCTGGCGTACGTTCAGCCACGGCATGAGTCGGGGCTCTTGAAACACAATACCCAGATTCGGCCGGGCGCTATTCCGGCGATCGCTCTCCCACCGAATCTCTCCTGAGGTCGGGCGCTCTAGTCCGCCTAAAATCCGCAACAGCGTGCTTTTACCGGAGCCGGTCGTACCAACCATTACCGTGACTTGTTGCGGCTCGATAGACAACTCGATATCAGCAATCACCGAACTGTTGCCGTAAGCTTTTGTTATCCGATCAACCGTGACCATTGAACGCGCTTAGGCTCCTTTAAAATGACAAATTGCAGATGACAGATGACAAATGGAGAGTCCCTTCGATCAAGCGAAGGGCTACTTCGGACATCTGCCATTTGTAATTTGTCATCTGTCATTCCGAACGAACCCCAGACGAGTTCGGGTCGTAGCCGTCCTGCCAGTGCAGCGCTCGCTCGGAGACCCAGGCAATGAATCCGTCAGTTGCTTTTCCACAAAGCGCGAAGAGCAAGATGCTCGTGATCAAAGTGGCGGGACGGCCGGTGGTTTGTCCATCAATCAGCAGAAAACCGAGACCGTGCGTCGCTCCCATGAATTCTGCGGCCACTACAAACATCCAAGCCAGACCTAAGCTCTGCCGGAGGCCAACGAAGATCGCTGGTAAACTTGCCGGCAGAAAGATTTTTCGAGCTAAATTCCATCCTTTGAAACCGTTGACCAACGCGACCTCGACCAGTTTCCGGTCAACACTGCGTATACTGCTCGCTAGCGCCAAATAGAGCGGGAAAAAGGCCCCGAGCGCAATCAAGAGGATTTTCGAAGTCTCAAAAATTCCGAACCAGAGAATGAATAGTGGGACCCAAGCGTAAGAAGGTACGCTTCGAATCGCGTGGATGGTCGGGTTGAGGAGCCGATACGCGATTGGGCTAATGCCCGTCACGACACCAAGAATGATCGCAACGGAGCTGCCGAGGCCAAAGCCACTTAAGACTCGACCGAAAGTGGCCCAAAGATGGAGCCAGATCTGCCCGCTCCATAGCAGACGACTCATTTCAGACAAGATCTCGCTTGGAGAAGAGGCTATGGTCCGATCCAACCATCCAAGGCGGGACGCCACTTCCCAACCGATCAATGCTACTGCCGGGAACACCAACCCAAGCGCACTCCAACGCTGGCGCCGTCTGACCGGGACTCGAAGCGCATCCGCCTCGATCCTCGATTCTGTAACGTTGACCGGCTGAGCACTGGGCAGCAGCGAAGACGTCGCCATGCTTGATCCTTCAGTTGGCGGTCGCGATCCGATCCGCAAACGAGGAATCGAGGAGTTCTGTCACGATTTTCTCCACGTTCGTATTCGGATCGATGATTCCATTTGTTTTCAGTGCGTTTGCCGACTCCACGATGACTTGGCGCTGGGCCGACCCAAGTCGCGAGTCTTTAAGATTGGTTCGCTCCCACACTTTCTCTGCAACTGCCGGGCTCAACTGAGCCTCCGACTGAAGGATGTTGCGCGCCTCATCCGGATGTTCCAAGCACCAGAGCCGGGCTTTCTCGTAAGCCCGCAGAACGCGTTCTGTAATATCCGGATGCTCAGAAGCGAAAGCTTCCCGCACGTTCAAGAGGCCAAAACTGTTCCAATCCGGCCGGCGGAAAAACAACTTAAATCCTTTTTCGACCTCGAGCTGCGCCATGTATGGATCTAGCCCCGCCCAAGCATCAACTTGACCGCGTTCTAGCGCGACTTTGCCATCCGCATGCTGTAGCGGAACAACTTGGATGTCGCTCTCGCTGAGACCAGCGGAGGCCAGCGATCGCAAAAGGAAAATGTGCGGATCGGTTCCTCGAGTCACGGCAACTCGTTTGCCCCGGAGATCTTCGATTCCCGTTATGCCGGACTTCGGACTTGTGACCAACGCCGTCCATTCAGGCGCAGAGTAGACGTAAATTGCTTTGATCGGGTTGCCATTGGCCCGTCCGATGAACGCCGCTGCTCCCGCCGTCGAACCGAAATCGATACTCTTTCCCCTCAAAAACTCCAGCGCTTTGTTGCTACCGAGGCTCTGGACCCATTCTACCTTGATGCTGCTCGACCCCAAATCGTCCTGTAGCCAATGCTTGTTCTTTAGAACCAGGCTAATCGGATTGTAGTAAGCCTAGTCAACTCGAACCGTGTCAACTGGACCGGCGGAGGAAGCCTGGCTCGCCCACAGCGACCAATATAAAAAGCCGAGAACGCAAATCGGACCTAACGCCCGACGGTTCGAGCGCTGCCGAACCCGCAAAGTGCGACGCACCATATGCCGCGCAAGTTCAATCAAAAGAATACTGTATTGATAGGGTTTCACCCACCTCATCTGTAGGTGCAATCCGCCTGAACGCAAGCCGTTTTCAAGGACGCCGACAGGACGAAACTTCCCATCGCTTACCGTGCCCCTTGCAAGACGAGACCGTCCAGGCCAGGGTCTGATACGACGGATCGTAAGGTTATGATGAACTATCGTTTACTCGGTCGGAGCGGGCTGCGAGTCTCTGAGCTCTGCTTAGGAACCATGACTTTCGGAGAAGATTGGGGTTGGGGATCCCCCAAGGATGAAGCCCGGAAAATCTACGACGCGTTTCGCGAAGCCGGCGGCAATTTTATCGATACCGCTAACGTCTATACCCAGGGGTCAAGCGAAACGTTTCTTGGCGAGTTCGTTTCCGGCCACCGGGATAGCGTGGTGATAGCCACGAAATACACCAACGCGTTAACCACCAACGACCCGAACGCCGGCGGAAACCAGCGCAAGAATATGATGCAGGCTGTCGAAGGCAGTCTGCGCCGCCTGAAGACCGATTATATCGATCTCTATTGGCTTCACATCTGGGATCAAATCACTCCAGTCGAAGAAGTTATGCGCGCCTTCGACGACTTGGTTCGCCAAGGCAAAGTTCTTTATGTGGGCGTTTCCGATGCCCCTGCCTGGTGGATCAGCAAAGCAAATACCATTGCCGAGCTCCGGGGTTGGTCGCCCTTCGTTGGCTTGCAGATCGAGTACTCGCTGATTGAGCGAACGGTCGAACGTGAGCTGATTCCAGTAGCCAAAGCTCTTGGACTGACCGTAACGGCTTGGTCCCCATTGGCGGGCGGCGTTCTAACCGGCAAATATGCTTCGGGCGAGGCAGGCGATGCGCGCTATTCCACCGAAATGATGAAACAATGGTTACCAGAACAAACCCGGAGCGCCCGGATCGTTGAAGCTCTCCAGAATGTCAGTAAACAGACCGGACGCAGCAAAGCCCAAATCGCGTTGGCCTGGTTACGGCATCGCGCTGTTCCGGTCATTCCCATAATCGGCGCTCGTAAGCTAACTCAACTCGAGGACAACATCGCCAGTCTGACCCTTTCTCTTACCCCGGACCAACTCGCCTCATTAGACGAGGCCAGCAAAATCGAGCTCGGATTCCCGCACCATTTCTATGCCAGCGAGATGGTGCGCAACTTCGTATATGCCGGTTTCAGGGACCGAATGATTTTGTGAGACGTCAGAAGTGATTGGTTGCCGCTCCAACTTGGTAGGGCAAGGCTCCCGAAAGAACCGCACATTTTACGAGTTAAATCGACGGGCACCGGTTTACTTAGTGGGTTACGCCAAATGACGCGCCGAGCCGTGGCCCAGTGTTAGACCAAGGCTCGGCGCGCCACAGACCCCAACCGATCGCGTC